>ERZ1669247.27-NODE-27-length-77633-cov-16.417051_pt1 | contig 77633 bp, 76 predicted proteins | sample MGYA00579297_ERZ1669247 | MGnify/ENA primary metagenome ERZ1669247 (study PRJEB41166, sample SAMN08046056) | hot springs metagenome | biome: hot spring; feature: acid hot spring; material: thermophilic sediment; isolation source: thermophilic sediment from acid hot...
TCGAATCATACCTACTTACCAACGACAAGGTTCATAGTATTATAAATTACCGAGATCAGCAGCACAATAAAGAGATAATGTTCAAAAAAAAGGGCCATAATAGATGTCCTTGGGTAAACAGGAATAATTATAGGGAAGCTAAAGAGCCTTAACATCGAGGACCTAGAGGATCACTATCTGAACGTTCATTTTGAGAAAATGGAGAGAGACAGGCTGGTCCCGCTGCCGTCGAAACTTGAAGAAGAACTTAGGGAATATATCAGAACATTTAGGATGCCTTCCGATCCGAGGGCTCTTTTCACAACGGAAAAGGGAAGGATGGGGTACAGTTACCTCAGGTCATTCATATCCAGGTTGGGAGAGAAGACAGGGATCAAAGGTCTCCATGCACACCTGTTCAGGCATTACTACGCTTCAGAATTATACAGGCTCACAGGCGATATAAGATTGGTACAAATTCTGGTAGGGTATGCCCGCATTGAGAACACAACAAACTACGAATACATAACTTCAAAAGAGGCTGCGGAAAAAGGAAAATTCGCTGTGGAGACACTTATTCACATGGGTGGGGGATTTGATGCAGGAGGATCAAAAATATATGGGAGTCGCACAAAACAGATGGGAGCACTGGGATTTGAACCCAGATCTGCGGGTCTCTCTTAGGGTCATCGCTCCAGTTAATCATCACTGAATCAGACGACCCACATTTAATCAAACCCTAACTGGAGCCCGCTAGGATGCCTGACTACCCCATGCTCCCGTTAAGACCTCGATGCTCTCCTTATCCTCTTGAGTCTCCTGATCCTTTTCTTCCTCCATTTCCATCGCATTTTATGTCTCTTTTTCCAATCCCTTGAACTCCTCTTCATTGGAGCACCTTTCTCTCCCTTATTACAAAATGGATTTAATCTTTTGTATAAACAATCCATTCCGCTTTCCTTCTTGTCATGACCTAAAGGGAAAGTATTATAATATCATAATTTCCATTAAGCAGTGAAATTTATTTTAAAAGTAAAATTAAATAGACAAAAAATAAAATCGTAATATAGTGGCAGTTTAAATTGCCACCACTACAACGTCACTGACTGACTTCAGGGTCTTAAATGGTATGGCAAGTCTTCCCTGGGCATCCTTCTGATATTGTGATGTATCCAGAGAATCATCGGGCGTTATCAATATATGATTAACCTGGCCCGTATCGGTTTCAACCACAAAGTTTGAAACGACTCCAAGTAGCATCCCTTTATCAGTCATTACTGGTTTTCCTTTCAGCTCACTAACGAATTTTCTCATGCTCATCACCTGTAATATTGGAGATCTTCCTTCTTGCTAGGCTTTATTTCCCTAGCTATATTTTTGGATACGTCTTCGTAGTATTTTATTGTTTCCTCATCAAGAGAAGGCCTAATTTTTTGCAATGCCTTTTCAAAGTGCTTCATAGTAACCTTATCAGCATTTAGGTTTTCCCTTATAGCCTCCAATCCCGCTTCTCTTACCAGATTCTCAAGGTCTGCTCCGGTATAGTAATTGGTCTTCTCCGCGATCTGTTCAAGATCAACATCTGAAGCCAGGGGCATTTTCTTTGTATGCACTTTGAGTATTGCTAGCCTAGCTTCCTTGTTCGGAGGAGGAATATAAATTATCCTGTCGAACCTTCCAGGTCTCAGCAAAGCTGGGTCTATTATATCTATCCTATTGGTTGCGGCAAGTATAATCACGTTTTTCATAGACTCCATGCCATCCATGCTTGTCAGTAGCTGATTGACTATCCTATCAGTAACCCCTGATGATGCATACATTCCCCTCCTCGGTGCTATGGAATCGATTTCGTCAAAGAATACAACTGTGGGTGCGCTCTGTCTTGCCTTCTTGAATATTTCCCTTATGGCCTTCTCAGATTCACCAACCCATTTGCTCATTACCTCGGGTCCCTTCACCGAAATGAAATTTGCTTGACTCTCATTTGCCACGGCTTTTGCCAATAGGGTCTTTCCAGTACCAGGAGGTCCGAAGAACAGAATACCCTTGGGTGGTCTCAATCCCATTCTTTCAAAGACCTCTGGATTCTTTATGGGCAGTTCCACTGCTTCTTTCAGATCCCTCTTTGCTTCCTCCAGATCCCCTATATCGTTCCACGTTACATTGGGAATTTCAATCATTACTTCCCTCAAAGAGCTTGGTTCAATTTCTTTCAATGCCTCCAGGAAGTCATTTCTCTCAACATGCATTTTTTCAAGCACTTCAGTAGGTATTGGATTGTCTAAATCTATTTCAGGCAAATACCTCCTGAGGGCCTTCATTGCGGCCTCTCTTGCAAGGGCAGCTAGATCGGCACCCACAAAACCATGAGTAAGTGATGCTAGCTCGTCCAGCAATTTCTCCTTATCTTCAGGAGTACCTGCAATGGGCATTCCCCTTGTGTGGATTTGTAGTATTTCCTTCCTTCCTTTTTTATCTGGGACTCCAATTTCAATTTCCCTGTCGAACCTCCCCGGCCTCCTTAGGGCAGGATCAACCGCATCTAGTCTGTTGGTTGCAGCAATGACAATTACTTGACCTCTGCTCTTCAATCCGTCCATCAAGGTTAGTAATTGTGCGACAACTCTTCTTTCGAGTTCTCCCTGAGTTTCTTCCCTCTTCGGTGCAATTGAGTCTATTTCATCTATGAAGATTATTGAAGGCGCTTCTTTCGAAGCCTTTTCAAATGTTTCTCTCAAGGCCTTTTCGCTTTCTCCATAGAATTTATTTATTATTTCGGGTCCATTTATGCTAAAGAAACGTGCTCCTGATTCATTTGCTACTGCTTTCGCGATTAGAGTTTTACCTGTTCCTGGAGGACCATAGAGAATTACTCCTTTTGGTGGATCTATTCCGAGCCTTTCAAATAGTTCGGGATGCTTCAAGGGCAGCTCAATCATTTCCCTTACCTTTTTGAGTTCCTCTCCCAGACCTCCTATATCCTCGTAGGTAATTTTCTCCCCCATCTCTTCTGAAGAGATAGGCTCCTCTCTCATTTCGATGGCTGTGTCATCTGAAATGTAGAATATTCCCTTTCCTGGTCCTACCTTGGCAACCTTGAAGGAAACATTGCCTTTTCCAGTTAGTGCTAATCCTTGAACAGAAATGACATCACCCTCGACAATGGGTCTTCTGAGGAGTGATCTTCTAACGTAATCCTCGATACCAGAAGCGAATCTGAGACGTTGGTTCTCTCCAATTACAGGTGCTAAGACAACGTAGTCAGCACGCTTAACATCAGCTTTGGAAACTTTAACTTTGTCCCCAACTTTTACACCTGCGTTTTGCCTTACCAATGGGTCGATTCTGATTATGCCTCTATTTTCCTCCTCTTCGCTTAGTCTGAACACTCGTGCGGCTGTGACTCTCTTGCCCTCTATTTTAATTATGTCACCGATAGACACACCTAATGCTTCCCTTGTAGCCATATCGATTCTTGCTCTAATAAGCCCAACATCTTCCTGAAGGGCTTCCCAAACAATTAATGTCACGTAATCAACCATAATTTCACTAGTGAATAATTCCATTAAGTATATAAATCTTTCTAATTTATCTTAGTGTGTCAGACAATATTATGACGGTATCACAGCAATTGTGATGGTTATACAGCATAATTTTAAGAAGTTGCGCTAATCAGTTATCGAAATAATGTAAAATAGGGGCAAAAAGTATATATATTGCGTCATACATACTGATGACATAGGGTGTAAACATGACAGTTAAATCACTTATAAAAAATGCGCTTGGAGATGAGGCGCTAGCTCAAACCACGGGAACACCCCCACCGACATCAGTGAGTATCCCAACACCTAGGGAACCGATCGTTTCAAAAGACGATGAAGAGCTGGCGAAGATAGTTGAACAGCTCAAGGTTAATATAAAGATAATTGGTTGCGGAGGCGGTGGGAGCAACACAGTAAACAGATGCATGGAGGAGGGCATATTCGGCGCCGAAATGATTGCCGCTAACACTGACGCGAAACACCTCTTAACGGTTAAAGCTCATAGGAAAGTTCTATTGGGAAAGAGGCTAACAAGGGGACTTGGAGCGGGTGCATTACCGCAGGTGGGAGAGGAAGCAGCAAGAGAGGCTGAAGAAGATCTGATAAATGCCATGGGAAAGGTAGACATAGCATTTGTCACAGCAGGTATGGGCGGTGGTACTGGAACTGGATCAGCGCCGGTTGTTGCAGAATTAGCAAAGAGACAGAAAGCCTTAGTAATTAGCATAGTGACACTGCCATTCTCCGCTGAAGGAAGAGTAAGAATGGAGAATGCACTCTATGGACTAGAGAAACTCAAGAGAAATTCAGATACCACAATAGTAATTCCGAACGATAAACTGCTCCAATTAGTACCTAGGTTACCACTGGATCAGGCATTCAAGGTAGCAGATGAGATATTGATGGAAGCGCTCAGAGGGTTAACTGAAATAATAACAAAGCCTGGACTTGTTAACCTTGACTATGCAGATATAAAGACCATCATGTCAGGCGGTGGCGTGGCCATGATAGGCATTGGCGAATCTGATGCGTCTGGATCAAATAAAGTAGAGCAGGCAGTCCAGGAAGCAATAACATCTCCTCTAATAGAGGCAGATATATCAGAAGCTAAGGGAGCTCTCGTTAGAGTTGTTGGCGATGACCAGATGACCGTAGCTGAAGCTGAGGCCGCAGTGAGACTGGTACAACAAAGAATAAGCCCCAATGCTAGAATCATATGGGGTGCATCCATAGATCCGTCCATGAAAGGGACCATAAAGGTACTGGTTGTGCTAACTGGAGTAAGGTCACCATACATACTTGACCAGAAGACCGGTTCCAACCAGCTTGCCAAGGTCGCAGGAATTAAAGGTTTGGAAACGATAGATGAAATAAGATAAGCCAGTGATGGCTTTGAAATCGGTAATAATGGCAGGTGGGTTAGGTACCCGCCTGCGCCCCTTAACTTATGACTATCCCAAATCTTTAATGCCAGTGGATGGGAGACCATCCATTTTTTACCTTCTGAACAGTCTATCCAAGGTAAGCGACCAATTTATTGTAACTACCAGCTACATGTATGAAAAGCTTCTGTATAGACTTACCCATGAACCAATATTTGATGAGTTTAATTTCCTCTTTTCAATAGAGAGGAAGCCCCTTGGCACTTTCGGAGGAATTAAAAAAATTCAGGACTTTCTTGATTCAACATTTATAGTGGGAAACGCCGATACTGTTTTTGATTTCTCAGTGGAGCAAATAGTTGATTTTCATAAGAAAAATAGGAATATTATAACCATAGCATTGACTGAAGTGGATAATCCCTCTGAATATGGGGTGGTTAGGCTAGAGAATGGATTGATAACAGAATTTCAGGAGAAACCCAAGCAGAACCCGATATCAAATATTGCAAATACGGGACTATACGTGATGGAGCCTGAAGTTTTGGACTATTTTGAAGTTGGACAAATAGTGGATATAGCAAAGGATCTTATTCCTAAGGTTAAGGAAGAAAATAAAAGAATAGGGGGAATCCTAACGAAAGGCACATGGATCGATATTGGAAGACCACTAGATCTTATTAAGGCAAATCTTCATATTGCAAAAACCTGGAATGCTCGTAGATTGATTGATTTCGAATCGGCTTTCTACCATGGTAATGTAAAGGTAGACCATACCAGTAATATAAAGAATTCATATCTGTATGATAATGTGGAAGTTGGGAAAAATTGCAGGATTGAGAATTCTCTTATCTTAAATGATACCAAGCTTAATGATCATTGCGATATTTACAACTCCATAGTAGGATTCGAGTCGGAAATTCTCGAAGGAAGCGAGGTTTATGATTCTGTTATAGGAAGCAAGGTCATTTTTAAAGGGAACTTGAGAAATTCTATAAATTCGAGAAGAGTAGAAGATATATAATCATAAAAATTATTATAATTGCAATCATCAGATAAAGAATCCTCTTGTCCATATTTTTGCCGAAAATGATAGGTATTGGACCTATCAAAAGGAAACCGCCAAATGATGAATCAGACTTCCTCTTTATTTCATTATCATCATAAATTATGGCCTCACTTTCATAAGTTGGAATACCATAATTATTGGGATTCTGACCTCCGTAAAACATTAAAAATGGGAGTATGAACATCATTAATATGAATATCAGCGGGATAAGGGCTACAGGACTTGTTGAATAAAATATTGGAAAGATTAAGAAAAATGCTGCTTTTCCATAACCAGCCAGTATTATTATTATCTCTGATAGAAAGAATAATATTAGAAATATTAAGAACCAGGTCATAAAGCTATTGAGCTTCATAAAACCTCGCCACAATTTGGACAGAATATGTTATTGCCATATACCTTTGCTCCGCACCTCTTGCATATTCTATAATTCACTTTCTCTTCCCTAAAATTGATGCTTAGTTGCGAACTTCTCATGTCCATTATTAATTTATCTGAACAGTCCTTTGCACCTATGAAGTCCTTGCGATCATACATTGATTTGCAATTTCTCAACTCAGATTCATATTTATCTGTTTGAATTCCATTCTTACTTAGAAATACTATTATACCTTCCGCCGTGTTAATTCTATTGAAGGCTTCGTTTTCCGTATCCCTGTTGAAATCGTGTTGTCTCATCAGAATCATGTATAGAATCACAATAATTAGAAAGATAGAAGCAAAAATGAAATAGTAATAAACTGGCATTTACAGGAATCCTGCTTTTTGCAGGATCAATATGTCCTCTGTTGTGAGGACTTCACCTTTCTTAAACCTCTCAAATATTTCTTCGGCTTTCTGTTTTGTCTCGGATTCCTTCTCTCTCCTCTTTTCCTTGGACTGTTTCTGCTTCATGGAGATAATTCTCTTCTCTAACTCCTTGAGGAAATTTTGAAGTTCGTGGAAGTTCTTGTTGACCTCGGAGAACTCCCTTTCCAATTGCCCGTATTTTTCACCCAGCTGATCCAATTTCTCTCGAGTAACTATTATTTTATCAAATAATTCTGTTTGCTGCCCTATAATAACCTTCAGTTCTTCCCCTTTCTTCTTTATCTCTTCCATTATCTGTGCTCTTTGAGCTTCTATATCTTTTATTTCTCTTTCTAACCTCTGATAATTTTCATCAGACTGAGCCACCTGCTGAAGCTCTGCTTCATATTTCTGTATTAAATTGTGTAACTTCTTTATCTCTTCCACCAATTTTTTCTCATCCTTCTTATCCAGTATGGTTGTTTGCTGCTTTCTTTCCTTTTCCTCCAGCTCCCTCTTGAGTTTTTTAATATCAACTCTGGCCTCGTGACTTGATTGTATACTTCTCCTCAATTGTTTCAATTCTTCTCTCTTAGCCTTCAGATTCTTGAAAAGCTCCTCCTTCTTTGATTTCAGTTCCTCAAATTCCTTTTCAAGTGTCTCCCTAGATTCTGCAAGGGATGATTTTTTATCCTTATAACCTCTCAATTCCTGTATGTATTTTTCCCTTTCATCCAAAATTTTATCAATCTCTTCCTTCAGCTGTTCTTTCTTTAACTTCAATTCATTGAAAGTTTTCATTAATTCTTCCCTTTGCTTTTCAAGCTTTCCAAGATCAGCTAACCCCTCAGTCATCAGAACCACGATTCCCTACTGTATGACTTTTAAAATTTAATACTTTTCAAAAAGAAATGGAAAATTAAAGTGTATAGGATTAAAATAGCCTAATATATTCATAGGCCTTATGATCCCCGTAGCAGTATTTGACCTTATTGAACTGACTTTTTAGTTCCTTGACCTCGTCTTTCACATCTTTTCCCTTCAATGCCTTATCTATGAGCTCTGCTATGTAAACCATTTCATTCTTTCCCATTCCCAACCTGGTGACTTCCTGCGTTCCAATCCTTATTCCTGATGGATCCTGTGATTTTTTATTGGAATCTCCAGGGATCATGTTCTTATTTAGGATTATGTTGTTTGCCTCCAGTTTTTCCGCAACGTATTTACCTCCACCCTTATCCGCAACATTGACTAAGATTGTATGGCTCTTGGTAAATCCATTCCTTTCTGCAAGCACCTTGAACCCTAATTCATGTAATGACTGTGCTAGTTTCTGGGCATTCTGTATTATATTTTCAGCATAAGCTTCTCCAAATTCAAGCATTTCTGCTGTGGTGACCCCCAGAGCAGCAACATTTCCCAAGTGGTGGTTGGATAGAACCCCTGGGAACACGCCTCTTCTAACCAGCTTCCAGTCTTCATCTGAAGTATTTCCCAAAATAATACCGTGCTGAGGGCCCGGGAATGTCTTATGGGTTGATCCTGTTATGACGTGAGCACCCTCTCTCAGTGGATCCTGGAACCTCTTTCCTGCTATAAGCCCCAATACGTGGGCTCCATCATACCACACTTTGCAACTTACCTCATCCATGGCATCTTTCAATTCCTTGATAGGGGCCGGGAATAGAAACACTGAAAATCCAAATAGGCAGACCTTTGGTTTTTCATTCAAAATCTTCTTCCTTGTCTTGTCAACATCTATTTCCATAAGTTCTGTATTGAATTCCATGTTGACGGGCGTCAATCCTCTGAATCCCACAGCTCCAAACTCAGCTGAAGATATGTGAGCCCCAGAATCAAGAGAAGGCGCCATGATTTTATCCCCAGGGGAAGTAAAAGCAAATATAACCGCCTGATTGGCGTTTGTACCGGATATGGGTCTGACATCAGCCTGCGGGGAATTGAATAATTTTTTTGCCAGCTCCTCCGTTTTTATTTCTATTTCATCATATATTTTATTGCCCTGATAGTATCTGTGATGAGGCAAACCTTCGGCATATCTGTTATTGAGATCGGTAATAACCATCTCCTTTGCCAATGGACTCATAACATTTTCGCTTGCAATCAATGGAATTGATTCCTCAAACCATTGCTGATGTTCCATTGCCTTTTGTCTGATCCATAATGCATCTTCAATGGCCATATATGGAAGTAATTTGAAGAATTTAATGATTTTCTAAGCATGTGTAGAAGATTCCTTTTGTGCAGCATCATTCAAATATTTACGATATGGTAAAGTTAGTGCAAAATATGCTAAACCAACCAATGCCATCATCATGGAAACTGAAAACCAGAAAATGTTTGGAACGTTTATAAATATACCTAAAATCCATAATCCGAATACGGATCCTAGAAAATTTCCGATGCTGGTAGCCATATTATAGAATCCGATATATGACCCTCTAGTCTCTTCCTTTGCTATGGATGTAATGATGGTTTCAGTGGTAGGAGATACAAAATCTTCGCCTATGGTGAGCATTCCCATTATGAACATGTAACCTATAAAACCCTCAAGGTATGCAATCATGAAATATGAGACTGCATAAATCATGGAACCTAATGCTCTCCAATGTAAATATGTGAGCCTGTTTGAGATTAGTTTATAGATAGGATACTGGAATAGTACCACTAATAAACCATTCAGTGAATATATGAAACCTAGTTCCAATAAGGATATGCCCTTAAACCCAAAAATGTAGATTGTAAAAGTTGTTCCTCTTTGCCTCAATAGGAAATTGAACAGTATTCCGACAAGTGCAAATAAAATTAGGAACTTCTCTTTGAATATCAATTTATTTATTCCCCTAATCGTAAGTTGCGTTTTTATGGAGTGTGTTTCCCTAACAAACAACAATATCAGCAATTCCACTATTGTAAGCACTGATGTTATGATAAAAATGTACCCCAGATTAATTGAGCCCATAAATGCTCCTACTATGGGTCCTATGGCAGCTCCCGTATTTACCAGCAGTCTTACGATAGTATAAGCTGTCAACCTTTCAGATGCCTTCGTTATATCCGCTATTGTAGCCTGTATAGCAGGAAACTGCAATGCGTTAAAGAATATGGTAGAATACCATAGAATAATGATATAGATCACTTCAATCTTGTAAAATACACCAATTCCAAGCAGGAGATACAATAAGGCGACTGGTATAGGAATGTATATTAGAAATTTTCTTCTTCCAATTTTATCTGTCCATATGCCAGAATAGTATTGTACAAGAGCCATTATGAGTGTGGCAAATCCTGAATATAGGCCTATTTCCAACAGACTCAGCTTATAGATTTGAAATAAAACTATGGGTAAAAATAGGAAGGAGGAGGTTCTTCCCAGTGCTCTTATAAACCTAGAACTTCCCAATAAATAAATACGCCTGTCTAAATTCCTTTCTTCCTCTGCGTTAGTTTTCATCTTCACTGTTTATTGGATTCCATCCGCCTGAAATACTCATCTACCTCAAAGACCGCCTTTTCTGCAGAATCGACTCTGATCATTCTCCCCTCATTTGGCTTCTTTGGTTCTGCACATATTTCCCCTATTGCAATTACAGTTTTCCCCTCTGCCAGTGCAAAGGATGCTTCAGACAGAGTTCCCATTGATCCATCAATGGCCACTACTACTTCTCCTGCCCTTACAACCAAGAAATTTCTCGCGAATCCCATTCCGGTTGGAATTTTCGCCGACAGATAACTGTTTCCATCTACATGGGAATTTCCTGGAAGTATTCCTATCACCAAACCACCGGCTTCTTTTGCTCCCCTGGAAACGCATTCCATTACACCGCCAAGTCCGCCATTGAAAATTATGTAACCTCTGGAGGCTAAAAGATATCCAAGTCTTCTTGCAGTTGAACAAATTGATTCGTCGACTACACTGCCCCCTATTACTGATACCTGATGCATCTGAGGTAATTAACAAATAGATTAAAAATTATCCGTAAATAGGTGGTTCGTTATCTTTACCAGACTTTGGAAGCTGCATTTTTGCGTATTGGTCCATAATCTTCTTAATTTCTTCATTTAGTCTATTTACAGATTCCTCGAGGATCTCCACATTTACCTTTAAATCATATATATCGTTTAGAACATTGATTATTGAAAGTACTGCTGCTGGATCCTGCAGGGTTATTGAAGCTGGAGCCATTACCGATACAGGATTTAGCCTTTTACCTATGGAAACATTAATAACTGCACCACCCAGCCCACCTATAATGGCAGATTCAGCGCTCTTTAAACCTTTCTTCAAAAATTTATCAATGTTATTTTCTTCAGCCGCTACGTAAACAGTCCTGTCATCGGGATACCCCTTAACAGGTATACCTTCAACCACCACCACTTCCCTGGCATTTTTGGATTCAAGCCAGTCTACCAGAACCGAAGAAACCTCATGAAGACCCATTGGATCCACCGGAACATCGCATGTAACCAGGAGGAGGTCCCCTGCTTCATTGGAATACAGCCTGAAGGGAGATCTCATTTTTTTACCCACAAAGACTGTAACTGGCGGAATATATCGTGATCTGATTTGTGCGATCTGGTGCATGTTAAGTGATTCTATAATGTATGAAGAAGTCAGTAAGCCCAAAGATGTTTCCTCTACAAATCCTAGGATTACTAGAGGGCTGTTAAGTTCCTTTTTAACCAGTTCGATCATTTCTGTTCTGTAATCCATAGTTATGTAGGGAATCTAAGAATAATAAACTTCCGATTTCAGCAACCTTAAATTATTTAGTTCATTTGTGATTTCAATTAAAAATTGGTAAATATTCTAAATTGAGTTTACAATCTAAATATAATGCATCAAATAAACTTCATTAAATAAATACCTTAAAATAATATCTATTTGGGTGGATCTATGAAGTTTAGCAACGCTAAAGAAAATTTACTGGCCAATTTATTGTTTATCATAATTATGATAGCCATATCCCCAATAATCCCAGGAGTCTCTTGGTTCAGACTAGGGGACTTCACTCTGCCCACTGTCAACTTTTATCATGTCATAATGCTTGCATTGGCATATTCTCTAATCTTGGGTACCTTCTTTATACTTAACCCTAATGGAAAACTGACCAAATACGCAGCCATACTCAATATTCCATTTCTTATAATTGATATTCTTGGTTTGGCGACCTTCTACAACCCGTCGCTCCTAACTATTAATGCAGTATTGCAGACGATTAGAGATGTAATCGCCCTAATATTCGCATTATTGCTGGGCCTCTATCTAATATATTATCCCATAAAGAGGAGGACAGAATTTCGTCAAAACTATGGATCCATTGTACTTCTCCTCTTGGCCGTATGGTCAAGCATCATTGCCGGTATCCTTGGAATGATGTATGAGTTCGGAGTTCTTTACGGCTTTTCATCTATACCATTCTTCAACAATTACGTAAATTACCTTGGTGGAACCAGTGTGGTATTACCTAACTTACTGACATCCCATAGCCATGAGATGCTTCCTGCTGTAATGGGGGGTATTGTGGGCCTTTCGGCATTGGCCCTGGGATATTCAAAGCTTGACGGTAGATTAAGAATCGTGGCCAATTTAGGCATGCTTTTATCATCAATTGGGATAATTTCTATGACCATCATATACATAATTTCCAGCCTATGGACATATTCCATACCAACATTATTCTCCTTCGGACCTGGGGATATGAACGGTTTAGCATTTGACGATTCTCAAACGGGTATTGTAGGATGGGGGGCCCTTATTCTAGGAGTTTCATTGTTCTATTTAAGGGGCCAGGGTGGCTTTTCAAAGATCAGGAATCTTGAAATCTTTACGTGGATTGGAGCTATGGCTTCCATGATAGGGATTGGCTATGTAATAGAATTCAATGAATCGTTCTATGGGTTCGGAAACCCAGGATCTCCGCCTTCCGGAGGACCTGGTTACATGTATGACCTGGCATTCACAGATGGGCATCTGATTCTGACATTCTTCATCCTTGTAATTCTCGCTTCGTTTTTTGCCATATTGGCAATAATCGGAAAGGAGAATGTCAAAATAGGGAAGCTTCTGTATTATACAATTTCTGCCGGGATCATAATTGGAATTGAAGGATTGCTGGTTTATACAATGACTACCTTCTGGCAGATAGAGGCAATTGGAGTCATAATAATGCTTTTTGGTGCGGCGTGGCTAGTAATTGAAAATGCTGGATAATTCCCGTCAAATTTTTTATAATTAATTTTTTTGTGCTGTCAATTTGCGATACTCTTCATCTAAAACTTCAAATACCTTCCCCATTCTTCTTAATGTCCTTTTCAGGGCTGCCTGTGGCTTCCCCTGCTTAACCTCAATATAAATTTTCGGATTTGAAAGATATGGGTGTTCCATGTAATATCTTGCATTTTTTACCATTTCATCGTTTAAAAGCTCTTCCATCAAAGGCCTAAGTATTGTATTGTCTGAATTTAAAACCTCATAAATTATGAAATCCTTACCCTTATCCACTACCTTGAATTCTATCTCTTTCATTCCGTTCCCATAACCCATATTACTTAATAATCTCATCGGTTTTTGAAAGGTCCCTTATTCTGTTTTCTCCATCTATCTCCAATATCACTCTATATGTACCGTTCGGGACCAGGTCTTTCCAAGGTTCGTTGGCAATTATTCTTTTCCTGATTTCTCTTCCAGAATACAATTCTCTATTGTGCATTTCAGGCTCTATTACCTTCTTACCGGCCTCCATGAACAATCTCTTAACCAGAGGATTGCCCGATATTGCTACATCAAATGGTGGAGCCAGAGAGGTTATGTGAGAAACCCATAGACTGTTCCTGTATATATCCTCAATTGGGACTAGATAGTAATCGTGGATCCCTGCTTCCTCCAGAGATTTCTGGATCATATAATGCCTCTCTCCGGCAGTGAATGGATTAACTAGTGTGTGAGATTCCTGGGCGCTCCCTATACCTATGATTATCGACCCATATTCTCTCACTATCCTATTCACCAACCACAGATGACCATTATGGAACGGTTGAAATCTGCCAATAAGCAATGGCCTCATAGTTTATGATAATCTATGCTGAAATATAAGTTTCATTGTACTACCTCCTCAATTTCATTTAATAATAGAATGCAATGTGGAGATGTGTCTGAAACAATCAGGTTCATGTCAAAGGTAACTCTGAAATGGAAAGGAATGACGATCTCTGGGAGATTCATTAACGAAATTGGCGATTACGTGATAATTAAACTGGACAATGGCTACAATATGTCTTTCAGGAAGAGCAGTGTTGAAATTTTGGAAGTTTTAGAGCCACCCGTGGAACGAAACAACAATAACCATAAAAGCTCACATAAGAATGAAAGTGGAGGCGTGGTAATTATAGGAACTGGAGGAACCATTGCGTCCTACGTGGATTATAAAACAGGGGCAGTTAAACCGTTAAAAAATTTCCAGGAAGCTCTTTTCAATACTGATGAGCTTGAAGCATTGGGGAATATTGAGGATGAAATTCTTTTCAATATTTTCTCTGAAGATATGGACCCTGAGCACTGGATAGAAATGGCCAGAAAGGCCTTCGAAAAAATAAAAAGTGGGAGGGCTGTGGTTTTTGCACATGGAACAGATACCATGTCATTTTCCGCATCTGCTGTTTCATTTATGATAGAAAACAACCACCTCCCTGTAATTTTCACTGGCTCTCAAAGATCGTCAGACAGGCCAAGCAGTGATGCTTATTTCAACTTGAAGGGTGCCATAAAGCTAGCTGCCACTACGGACGTAGGCGATATCTCTGTAGTAATGCATTCAGATATTAGCGATGATTTTCTTTCCATTCATAGGGGTGTGAGAGTAAGGAAAATGCATACCTCAAGGAGGGATGCCTTCAAGAGCATCAACGACAATGAATTGGGAAGGATTGATCATATGCTTAACGTTAAGCTAAACGACAACTATAGAAGAATCAATAGAGAGAAAGATATGATTCTTCGTGATAAATTTGAAAGGAAGGTCTCATTAATATATTACTATCCGGGAATAGATAAGGACGTATTTCTTGAACAGGTGGAGAAATCTAAAGGAGTGATTATTGCAGGGACTGGCCTAGGACATATAAAAAATGATTTAGTTTCTGAGCTCTCACAATACAAAGATGATAAAATAATCGGAATAACGTCTCAATGCCTTTATGGTTCGGTAAATTTGAATGTTTACAGCACAGGGAGAAATATGCTGTCTGCAGGTCTGGTACCATTAAAGGATATGTTGCCTGAGGTGGCCTATGTAAAATTAGGATTTCTGCTTGGCAATTTCCAATTCCAGAAAGCAAGAGAATTGTTGAATGTGGATTTGAGGGGTGAGATATCTGACAGACGCACAAACTAATGTGAAGATCGGACTGGAAATACACTTTCAGCTAAAGGGAGAAAAATTATTTTGTAAATGTACCACGGAAGGAGGAGATCAGAAATTCGGGTCATTCTGGAGAAAATTAAGAGCAGTATCTGGGGAAGCCTCGATGGTAGACAAGGCTGCAGTTCAGGAAATGTCGAAGGAGCGTGAGTTCCATTATGATATAACAGACAATTCCTGCCTGGTGGAATTCGATGAGGAACCTCCACATATTCCCAGTGAAGAAAATATTAATGCATCTATTAAAGCCGCTCTTTTGTTGAATTGCAAAATTGTGGATGCAATAGATTTTATGAGAAAAATTGTGATTGATGGATCAAATACCTCAGGTTTTCAGAGAACCGCGATAGTCGGAATCAATGGATACTTCCAGCATGGAAACAAAAGAATTGGAATATCCACGGTGTGTCTGGAAGAAGAGGCATCGAGGAAAATTGACGAAAGGGAAAATAAAATATTCTATTCATTGGACAGACTGGGTATTCCGCTTATAGAAGTTAGTACGTCCCCAGACATATCCTCCCCACAAGAGGCCAAGGAAGTTGCTAGAAATTTAGGTATGCTGATCAGAAGAATTGGGAAAATCCAGAGGGATGTTGATTCCATAAGACAAGATTTGAATATTTCAATAAATGGCGGAAACAGAGTTGAAATTAAGGGTGTACAATCGCTATCGGCTATTGAAGTAGTGCTTGAAAATGAAATCAAGAGACAGAAATCTCTCGTGGAAATTTCACAAATCCTGAAACAGAGAGGCTTCAATCAGGGCGATTATAAGATAGAATTCCTGGATATAACTTATGAAGCAGGAAAATGGAATTCCAACATCATAAGGAAAAGCATTGAGCAAGGCAATAAGATATTCATTTTCAGACTTCCTAAGTTAAAAGGACTCCTAAAGAATGGAAACTACAGATTGGGCAGAGAATTGGCCGATAGATTGAGAGTTTTAGGGATAGGAGGAATGATGCACTCAGATGAGCTTCCCGCGTATGGAATTACAGAGAATAATATTGTTTGGATAAGGCAAATTCTAAATTTGAAGGAAGACGATGCGTTTGGAATTATAACAATGCCAGAATCCAAGTTATCTTCTGTAAGGAATAGCATTGAAGAAAGATTGGAACAGGCATTAGAAGGGGTGCCTGCTGAGACAAGGGCAGCTGTTGGAGATGAAACGAGATTTATGAGACCCCTTCCTGGGAGTTCGAGAATGTACCCAGAGACAGACGTACCTTTAATAACAATATCAGATGAACAGTTGGAAAGGAACATCAAGGACCTGCCTAAAAGCGTTGAAGAAAGAATTTTGGAATTGGAATCCTTGGGCATACCTAAGCAGGAAGCTATGGTCTCATTGGATCTGGGTACCGATGAAATAATAGAGGGAATAGTGAAGAAGTATGGCAATCCAACCGTATCCAGTTCCTTTATAAATAAAGTTAAACCCAAGGAGAAGGATCTGGAAAGATTGGAGATTCTGTTCCGGATGCTCAGCCAGGGAAAAATACCAAAGGAAGCCTTGGATGAACTTTATCAAAACCCCGAGAAAATTCAGGAAAGGATTGCTTCAGGTGATGAGACGGTTGCCATGGAAAACAGGATCAGAGAAATTGTTAGGTCCAGGAAGAACCTCATTCTGGAGAGGGGTGATAACGCATTTAAGCCAATAATGGGTGAGGTAATGAAGGAAATGAGGGGCAAACTTGATGGCCAGATAATTTCAAAAATTGTAAGGGAAGAAATAGATAAGATTATTCATGAAAAATGATTTCGTTTAAATAACAACGGTCGATTAGCATGATAGATGTTAACATACTAAGAAAGAATCCAGAAATACTGTATGAAAGTCAGAAGAGAAGGTTCCAGAGCGCCGAAATAGTTGATAGGGCGAAAAAACTTGATGAACAGTGGAGGATTGTTCTAAAAGAGAGCAATGAACTCAAGTCGAAGAAAAACAAAATAGTAAGGCAAATTGCTGAAAATGCAAGGAAGGGGCTATCCATTGAAGATCTTAGGGCAGAGGCCTTGAAGATAGACGAAGAGATTTCAAAATTGGAAGAGGAACTGAGGAGGATTGAAAGTGAAAGGGATCAGGTTCTAATGAAGATTCCAAATATTGTAGACTTTGAGGCTCCAGTAGCTCCTGACGAAACTGGGAACAAACCTGTTTTATTTTGGGGAAAAGCAAGAGTGTTCAGAGATCACCTGGAAGATTTCAAGAAGAGCTCTTTAGATTCCATGGAATACGAATTGATAGATTTCAAGCCTGCGAGCCATGTGGATCTTTTACAGCAGAAGGATTTAGTAGATCTGGAAAGAGCAGCAAAGGTTGCAGGTTCAAGATTCTATTATTTAAAAAGAGATTTGGTATTATTGGAGGTTTCCTTGCAACTTTATGCCCTAAAATTTCTGTCACAAAAGGGATTCAAAATTGTGGAACCCCCTTATATGTTAAATAGATATTCCATGGAGGGTGCCACTGACTTTTCAGCTTTTGAAGATACCATTTACAAGATCGAAGGCGATGAACTTTATTTAATTGCAACCTCAGAGCATCCCTTGGCAGCCATGCATTCAGATGAAATTCTAGAGGAGAACAATTTACCTCTATTGTATGGTGGAATTTCCCCATGTTTCAGGAGAGAAGCAGGAGCGCATGGGAAGGATACAAAAGGGATTTTCAGGGTTCACCAATTTAATAAGATAGAGCAGTTTGCATACACAAAACCAGAGGATTCCAAAAATTTCCATAAAATACTTCTGGATAATGCCATGGAATTTTTCAAGTCATTGGAGATTCCATTCAGGGTTGTTGATATTGCCACAGGTGATCTTGGCAATGTGGCCTCCAGGAAATTTGACATAGAGGCATGGTACCCAGCGCAGGGGCAGTTTAGGGAAGTGGTAAGTGCCAGTAACGTTCTAGATTATCAAGCCAGGAGGCTTAAGATCAGATACAGAACCAAAGAAGGTAACAAGTTTGTCCACACCCTCAATTCCACATTAGTCGCGACAACCAGGGCCATGGTTGCCATAGTTGAAAATTTCCAAGAGAGTGATGGAAGAATAACAGTTCCAAAGGTTCTAAGGGACTATATGGGGAAGGACGAAATATAAGATGGACTACAAGGAGCTATTTAATGAATTCTTAAGGGAGAACAGCATCAACAGCCTTTATGAACATCAGAAAGAATCAATTAAGAAGCTTGATATGGGGAAATCAGTACTGCTCTCCACCCCGACCACTTCAGGAAAATCGCTTGTAGCATATTATGGAATTCTTAGAGCATGGAATGAGGGTCTTAAATCTATCTATGTGGTACCTTTAAAGGCACTGGCAGAAGAAAAGGCTAGAGAGATAAGATTCTTTGAAAAATTTGGGATGAAAGTCAAAGTCAGTACAGGAGATTATGAAGAAACAGGAAATTTCATAAAGAGATACGATACGATCATAACCACGTCAGAAAAGGCAGATTCACTATTAAGAAACTCTCCCAATTCCTTTGGTGAGGTGGGTTTTGTTGCCCTTGATGAAATTCACAACATTGGGGCTCAGGGGAGAGGGGATACACTGGAAATCCTTGCAACCAAATTCTTGCACATTTTAGAGGATGTCCAGATACTTGCCATGAGTGCCACAGTGAATAATTATGAAGAAATTGCAAAGTGGCTAAATGCGGAAATAGTGAAGACTGACTTCAGACCTGTTCCGCTGAAAAGATTCATTATTGCTGGCAAGGAGATATATGACGAAGAGGGGGAGATCGTAGAAACAATTTCTGATATTGATTCTTTTATAAATGAGACCTTGAGGGACAATGGGCAGACGATTATATTCGAAAGCACAAGAAGATCCGCCGAAAAAGATTCAAAAAGTTACGTTAAAAAATACAGATATCCGCTTGATGAAAACTCGATTAAGAAAATAGATGAACTGAAGGATTTACCAGGGTCTGAGGATTTACTGGAAATGATGAAGAATGGTGTAGCTTATCATCATGCTGGAATAGTATCTGAAGTAAGGAATTTAATTGAGAATCTTTTCCTAGAAAGGAAAATAAGGGTACTGTTTGCTACGACTACATTGGCTGCTGGTATTAATCTCCCGGCTAGAACGGTTATAATAAAGAGTGTTTACCGGTACGATGGTTTTTCAAACGATCTCATCCCAAACATGGAAATTCAGCAGATGCTGGGAAGGGCAGGAAGATCGAAGTACGATAGGATTGGTTATGGGTACATAGTGGTTGGAAAGAGCAATCTTATGACTGCGTATGAAAAATACATATCTGGCCCCCTTGAGGATGTTGAGAGCCAAATTACCTCTGAAAATCTCAAGAAACATGTGTTGGGAGTTATTGCAGCGGATACAGCTAGGAACAGGAATGAACTTAATGATTTCTTCAGAAAGACTTTCCTTTACATGCACAACTCAAATATAGGGGTATTGATTGATCCTGCAGTAGACTACTTAATTGAGCATGAATTCATCAAGGAGAACCAAGTTTTTAAAACATTACCTTTTGGGAGGAGGACATCCGAGCTTTACATAGAACCTGAAACTGCTGTAATTCTGCGAGGATTGCTCGATACTGAAAGTGTAGATGATTTATTGCTCGGCATTTCATCAACACCTGATATACTACCATTCAATATTGGCTCCAATGAAGAAAATGACTACTACCACCCAAATTACGATGAGGGTGTTGTTAAACTTTCAAGAGTTCTAAAGGATTGGATAAATGAAGTATCCGAGGAAAAGATCATACAGAAATACAACATATATCCGGCCGATTTGAGAAACAGAGTGGAATCCGCAGAATGGCTTACCTATTCACTTCATGAGCTAGGGAAGATCCTTCACAAGTCAAAGAGTATTCACAAAACACTGTATTATAGGGTTAAGTTTGGAGTCAAGGAGGAACTCATTCCGCTTGTTCAGCTGCCCTTCATTGGGAGGGTCAGGGCCCGCAGATTATTTTTAGAGGGTTATGATCTTAACAAAATTGCATCCGCAGACCCATCAGATTTGACCAATATACCAGGCATAGGAGAAGGTATTGCAAAGAAGATAGTTGAGCATGCCAGGAAAATTTCAGAAAATTTTTAGATTTTTATACCCAGTTTTCTGATGAAATCAAGATCCTTGGGATAACCTTCCTCACCCTCAGGGGTTTCGAGGTAGAATGGAACGTCCTTCCATCTCGAATCTGTTAGTAAATTTACAAAGAATTCCTTCGACAGGTGACCTTTACCAAGCATTTCGTGCCTATCAAGATGCTTGTTGAAAGGAGGTTTAGAATCATTCAGGTGAAATGCGAGGATCATATCCTTTCCCAGAGAGGATACAAAATCATCAAAAACCTCATTGTATTTCTCATTTAAATTGTATCCTGCCTGAAAAGCATGGCATGTATCTATGCAAAATCCGATCCTGCCCTTCTGCTCAATTCCATCCTTTATGTATTGAAGGTCCTCAATAGTACTGCCCACCACCGTCCCCTGACCTGCTGTGTTCTCTACTGTTAATTTAACCTTCAAGTCCTTGGTCTCCTCTATGGCCCTGTTCATTCCTTCGACAATATTGTCTAACGCTTTTTTGGTTCCACTTCCCATATGGGCACCAGGATGGAAAATTAATATTTCCACTCCAAGTTTGTTTGCCCTCAATATTTCATCCAAAAACGCATTATAACTCTGTTGTCTTTTGGAATCTTCAGGGCTGCCTAGGTTTAATAAATAGGATGCATGTATAGCTGGTTTTGCAATGTTAAATTTTCGCATGTTTTCAATGTGTTCCTGGGCCGATTTATCATCTATGGGCTTTGATTTCCACTGCATTTGATTCTTTGAAAAAAATTGGTAGGTATTGAAGCCAATACCTACAGCTAATTCAGGTAGCTTCCCAAAGCCTTCTTTCGTTGAGAGATGACCGCCGATTATCATTTTCTTACTATTTTATCCTTGAATATATTTTCCATGTCTGCTACAGCACTACCATCCTTCTTCGAAATCTGTGAAGTAGCGGGCGGATCCTCGAAATAATTTGGAAAGTTCTGCTTTATTCTCTCCTCATAGGTAGGTACGAACTCATTCTGGTAGAAAACACCAACTGGAATCTTATCCCCCCATTCCAAGGATTTGTTGATAGCCTGCAGATATTTCCTTTCAACCTCTTCCTCTTCTGGCTTCCTAACAATTGGGTCCCATTCTTTGTCCTGATCTAGGTAATAAATCCTCTGATCGTACCATTCCTTAGTATTGATATCGTTGTAAGTTGGGCAAGGCTGCAGCAAGTCAATAACAGCTGTTCCCTTGTGCTTTATAGCTCTTAAGATAATGTCCTTTGCATGCCTTATGTTGAAGGCATATGCCCTGGCCACAAATGTGTATCCCACAGATAGAGCTAATGCTATTGGGTTCAACGAATCATAGATATTTGGCCTCTGAAGACCCTTTGTTTTAGTCCCCCTTGGTAGGGTAGGTGATGCTTGCCCCTTAGTTAACCCATAAACTCCGTTATTGTGCAGTATAATGGTAAAATCAACATTCCTTCTACCAGCTGCAACGAAGTGTCCCGCTCCAATGCTTAAGAGATCACCATCTCCACCATCCAATATCACAGTTAGGTTTGGATTAGAAAGTTTAATACCGGTTGCAAATGGTATTGCCCTTCCATGCAGTGTGTGGATTCCTGAAACATTCACATAATGGGGAGTCTTTGCAGAACATCCAATACCTGATACAATTACATAATTTTCAGGTTTGGCATTGTACTCTGCAAGCGCTTGCTGGATTGCTGCCAATATACCGAAGTCACCACATCCTGGACACCAATCAACCCATAGGTCTGTTTTAAAATTATGCGCCACTTGTCATCACCACCTTATCTTTACCATTTAATACTTCTTTAATAGATTTATACACCTCATCTTCGGTTACATGCCTGCCATTATATTTTAGAATAAACTTGTTCACATTTATACCGGTATATTCCTTGATAACCAAAGCTGCCTGTGCACTGTAATTGTTTTCAATATCTATTATTATTTTAGCACCCTTTAAGGCCTCAGCCACTTCCTTTGACGGGAATGGACTGAAAAGTCTCAAATAGACGAACCTGGTTTTTATCCCTTCTGCCTTTAGTTTTTCCATAGCATCAAGTATAGGCCCTTTGTTGGAACCCCAAGAGACTATTGCTATTTCAGCCCCCTTATCGCCAAACACCAGTAATTTATCCTCTAATGGTATTTCCTTGCTGGCTATTTCCAACTTTTTCATTCTCTTCTCCATCATTGCATCCCTGGTCTCAGGATCCTCAGTTATGTGGCCAAGCTCATTGTGTTCATCTCCTGTCAGCCAGAATATTTGCTTCCCAAAGAAACCCATAGGAGATATGCCTGTTTCCGTAAATTTAAACCTAAGGTATTCGTCGCTATCGGAAGTTGGGAGTATCCATCTCTGTATTTTTATCTTTGAACTGTCTACTTTGTCGATGACATAGAATGAATTTGCCAGAACCTTATCCATGATGTGTATAACAGGCATTTGATACCTTTCGGCATAATTGAAAGCCTTTACAGCATCAAAAATAGCTTCCTCAGCATCGCCAGAGGATATAACTATCCTTGGAAAGTCACCATGTCCAGCATTCAAAGCAAACAATAGGTCTGCTTGAGAATTTCTGGTTGGTAGTCCTGTACTTGGGCCGCCCCTCTGATACAATGTCAATACTACTGGTATTTCGTTTATTCCAGCATAACCTAGAGCTTCGGCCATAAGTGAAAAACCTGGACCCGAGGTAGCTGTGGCAGTTCTCGCACCGGTCATGGCACCAGAAATTGCCATAGCAATTGCGGATATCTCATCCTCGGCCTGTACTATTACAACGCCGGTCTTTCTCAATTGCTCATTCTGGTTTTCAATAGCTTCTTCGAAATAATCATGACCTTCCAGGAAGAAGCTCTCATCCGCAGCGGGAGTTATGGGATAATAAGTTTGAAACTTCAATCCACCTAATACTTTCCCTATACCCACTGCCTCATTTCCAGTTACCATGAATCTCTCTCTATATTCCCTGACATTCAATTTATTAACTTTGATTCCAAGAGAATCAACATATTTGTATGCTGCATCTACTATCTTCTCGTTGTCTTCTACTACCTCTTTCTTTCTCCCAAAAACGCTCGCAATACCGGATTTTGTTATATCCGCTGGTAGCCCCAGCATTGCCATGGAAATTGAGGCCCCTAATGTATTTGAATACCTGGCAGGTGGTTTATTCTGCCCCAGGGTATCAGTTATCAGTTTCCTGAATGATACTGGTACTACCTTAACTCCTCTGCTCTTTTGATATTCCATTAGATTCTTAACAACTGGTTCCACTTTTAGGCTATGGAATTTCTCCCTAAGATGTTTCTGAGTTTCTGGCTCCATTGTAATAACCTGTTCCAGTTTGGTATTCTCAAAGTCTGAATCATACACTATGATAGAACCTTCGGTTACATCATCCATGTGCACAAAAGGAGTTTCTCCATCAAGGCAGACAAGCATATCTATGGGATATCTGAGGCTCCTAACCGGTTCCTCCTTAATTCTGACATGGAAGTAACTGTGCCTTCCCTTTATATTAGAATGGTACTCCCTCAACCCATATGATTCGAATCCAGCTATTGTAAAAGACCTGATGACAACTTGGGCAGCACTGTCAATTCCGCCACCCTGGGGTCCTCCTATAATTAGATCAATGTCTGTTTTGGACATATACAGGGGAATTATTATAAGTTAAAATATTTTGTTTAACTGACAATATATACTAAATAAAAAATGGCACAGATCCTATTCGGGAATTCGATACACGATAAAATAACTCTGATCCTTTACGGAGGAGTGGATGTTAGAAAACTAGGAAAATTAATTAATATGGGATTGTTATTTAATATACGGTGAATAAAAATGGCAGTAGGATTCGTCTTGATCAGTACCGTACCAGGTAAGGAGCATCAGGTTTACAATGAACTATTGAAAATTAAGGAAATAGTTGAACTTCATCCACTATTCGGTGAATTCGATCTTATTGCGAAATTAGAAACAAAAGACTTTACCGAATTAGGACAGATTGTTATTGATAAGATAAGGACAATCGACGGAATAATTGATACAAAGACGCTTACGGGAATAAAACTCTGAGGTGATTGAATTGGCAACGTGGGGAATATTCGTAGCTATGATGCTATTAATTATGGGTCTGGCCCTATTGGTATTGGGTATATTTGCAGCATATTTCGGATCAGGAAAGGTAAGGATTTTTGGCTCCATTTTGGCTGTTGTTGGAATCATAATAGGCCTGATCACTTACATAGTCAGGAAAGATTTGGGAGTGAGTCTAAGTTACGTGATTTACAACGGCCTATTGTATCTGGTGTCAGCCGTTGTTGGTGCCATAATAGCTTTATTGATTTTCCTGGCAGCGCTGTTAAAGACCTAAATTGATTGATTTTCATGAATATTACTTCTTTTATTGACGAAAAAAGGAAGGAGATCGAAAAAATATTGAATGGAAAAAAGGCTATTGCAGCTGTTTCAGGTGGTGTTGACAGTACAGTAGCTGCCAAAATTGTTGGAGATGTTTTGGGGGCTAGGCTACTGGTAATATACATAGACACAGGCTTGATGCGTTTGGATGAAACAACAAATGTAGAAGATATATTGAAAAAATTGAATCTAAACTTTAAAATATTGAGTGCATCCGATGAGTTCATTTCCTCCCTAAAGAATATAACTGATCCAGAAGAGAAGAGAAAGATAATTGGCCATAAATTTATAGAGATTCTGGAGAGAGAAGCTGCATCCTTTGGAGCAGAATATCTTATACAGGGAACAATAGCTCCCGACTGGATTGAATCGGGAGGAGGGTTAAGGGACAAAATAAAAAGTCACCATAATGTGGGTGGTTTGCCTGAGAACATGAAAATCAGAATATATGAACCACTCCGGGACCTGTACAAGGACGAGGTTAGGGAGCTGGCACAATATTTTGGAATCCCCCATGACAGACAGCCATTCCCAGGGCCGGGTTTAGCGGTAAGAATTATTGGGGAAGTAACCAGGGAAAAACTTACAGTATTGAAAAAGGCAACCAAGATACTGGAGGATAAGGTTTCCAGCTATAGAATTAAGCCCTGGCAATATTTTGTTGTACTGCTCAATGATCGGTCCACTGGCGTTCATGGAGATCAGAGGGTTTATGGATACACCGTGGCCATAAGAATTGTTGAGTCCATCGACGGTATGACTGCAAATTTCATGAAAATAGACTGGGAATTCCTAGATGAGGTATCGAGGGAAATCACAAATAAAATTCCCGAAATAAACAGAGTTGTTTATGATATTACCGATAAACCACCAGCCACTATTGAATGGGAATAAATATAAGATTGCATTGATGTGATAAGTATGGATGAAATATTTGTGCCAGACACTTCAGTAATTGTTGATGGAAGGTTTTCAAATTTCCTGATGGATCACTTTCCAAGCCATGTGATTATTGCTGAGGCCCTCTTAGCAGAGATAGAACATCAGGCCAATGAGGGGCGATCCATAGGATTTGCAGGACTAGAGGAGCTGTACAAACTTAGAAGGCTTATGGATGAAGGGAAAATCATATTGTCATTCTATGGAAAGAGACCCTCCGAATGGCAAATTAAAAGAGCAAAGAGCGGTGAAATAGATGACCTAATTAGGCAGGTCGCCCTAGAGAACAGTGCAATTCTAGTTACAGGGGATTATATACAAAAATCCATAGCAGAGATTAAAGGGATAAGGGTTCTGTATCTTGAAACCATTAAATCGGTTAACAAGAAGATAGAGGAGTATTTTGGCGAAGACACCATGTCAGTTCATCTGAAAGAAGGTACATTTCCCAGATTCAAGGTGGGAAAACCTGGAGATTGGAAGGTTGTGTATGGCGAGAATAAATTGACCAGAGAAGATCTCATTAACCTCATAAATGATATTGTTGAAAGAGCTAAAAATGATGATAAGAGTATAATCGAAATGGACATAAGGGGTGCCACTGTCGTTCAATTGGGCCCAATCAGGATTGTTATTACTAGGCCACCTGTAAGTGAGGCTATAGAGATCACAGCTGTAAGACCCACCAGAAAATTGACACTGAACGATTATGAACTGTCTCCCGAAATGCTGGAAAGGCTCAAAAACAAAGCTGAGGGCATAATCGTATCAGGCAGACCGGGAGCAGGCAAGAGCACTTTTGTCCAGGCCCTTGCAGAATTCTATAATTCTATGGGTAAAATCGTTAAAACGCTGGAAAAACCAAGAGACTTGCAAGTTTCTGAAGAAATAACACAGCTTACACAGATTGAAGGATCCATGGAAAAAACTGGGGATCTTCTACTACTTGTTAGACCGGATTATACTGTGTACGATGAAATACGCACTCCCAATGACTTCCTTGTATTCACAGACCTGCGATTGGCGGGAGTGGGAATGGTGGGAGTGATTCATGCATCCAGGGCAATTGACGCAATCCAAAGGTTTATCGGCAAGGTTGACCTTGGTGTTATACCACAAGTTCTTGATACCGTGATTTTCATGGAAAATGGAAGGATTAATCAGATTCTGGAGATAAATTACGTTGTTAAAATACCATCAGGCATGATGGAAGAAGACTTGGCAAGGCCAGTAATTGAAATAACTGATTTCATTGAGAAGAGGCTGCTATATGAAATGTACACATTCGGCGAACAGATAGTTGTGGTGCCGGTGAAAGAAAGCAAGGAAACTAGGATGAGGGATTTAACCTCAGTAATTAAAAAGATTGATAAGGAGCTGGAGGATATTCCCCATTCCGTAGATATTGGAAATGACGGACATTTAATATTGAGAATTCCAGAAGGTTCCATTGGTAAGATAATTGGAAAGAGTGGAAAGAATATTAAAAAATTGGAAGAAAGTGTAGGTATGCCCATAGATATTGAAAGGTTGGAATCTACTGAAGGGAGAGAAATTCAACCTGAGATTAAAGGAAACAAAATCAACCTTTATATCGGACCGGAGTTCAAGAACAAGATGATCGAAATTTACATTGGTGATACCCCTAGTATTGTGGCAAGAGCATCCAAGAGCGGAATTATTCAACTGAAGGCGGACTCTGTCCAGGGCAAAATGATTAAAAGAGCCTTGACTGAGGGGTCCAAAATAGAATTCAGAGTGCTTGAAGATTAAATTTAAATTTGTACCAAATAATATTTAAATACATATTCCATATAAAAACAGATGCTAAAATTATTAGGGGCTGTTCTTTCCGTATTATTGCTGATCAGCTTAGCCCCAACTGGAGCCATGGCCCAGTTCAATGAATCTCCCAGTCTGAGACTTAATGGTATATTATTGACGAATCAAATAGGGGTGGGAGGGATTCAAATAGCACCGCCCGACCATTTTAAACCTAGGGGCAATAACGTTCTGTTCAATGGTTCTGAGAATCTAAAATCAGTTTATAATATAAATGCAAACATATCTCAAGTTATATATTCGCCTGTTAGGATGAGCAACATTAATGAAAGCATCTATGCAGGACTAATCACAAAGGATGTCCACCTTAACAACTCCATATTGTATCAGATAACCTATAAGGGGGAACGCATTTTTAGATTCCTGATCATTGTGGAGACGGTAAGCGGATTTACCAACTATACCGTTAACGGATTTGAAAATTTTTCTTCAATGAATCTTACCGGTCAAGTGGTTTATCAATTGAATTTCGCCAATGGACAAAAGAACATGGAGGTTTATATTCAGGGAATGATCTACAAAAGCCTTTTCACATATCTCATGATTAAAAACTTTAGGAATCTAATGAAAATTTATATTGTTATTCCCATAAGCAATTTCAGCCAGTTCACATTCCAAGAACTTGAGACTGGAAATTATAATCTCTCCGCACCAGTATCGCCAACTCAATCCAGCAATTTTGGAATTATGGAAGACTTCATAATCGGAATCATCATAGGATTGGCCATATTAAGTGTGATATTCACAATTTATAGAAAGAAAGATTGATCTGTAGCTTGTTATATCATTTTTCCCAAATGGAAATCAAATCTCTTAATATCTTATCGATGAATGAGTACTTGTAATCTATTAACGTGCTTTTGACTAAATCCAAATTAGAAAGTTGATATCTGATTTCTCCATTATTCTCCTCTTTTATTACGATAGAATCTTTTACTAACAAGGCTAAATGATAAAATAAAGTGGAATTGGATAATTTCAACACATCCTTGAGTTCATTTAGGGTCATGGGTGGGCTATTAGCTAGAGTAGCAATTATCTTTTTCCTAGTCTTGTTTCTAAGATGCCCGAAAAGTGTCAGAATTTGTTTATTGTACATGCTCTTGGGAAAATAGCAGTTGAAGCCATTTATGGGAAACTCAACTATTTCACCCTGTTTTTTTAGGACTGAAATGTGATACTGGAGGACCCCTAATGATAAATTTAGGTCTCTCTGTATTGCCCGAAAATGATTACCCGGGTATTTATTGATGTATTGCAATATCTTTTCCCTAGTATTTTCTTCCTGCACCTATTCACCTGCTGGCCAAAAGAGCTATCAGAGTTATCAAAATTAACAGATCCGGAACATATTGTAGATAATCCGGTACCTCAAGCCCATTGTATAGATAATATATTATGAAGATGTACTTCAGAGAGAAAATAAGGAAAAATATAGAGAGAATTACAGTTCTCGAACTGTACCTTTCAATCGAGCCATAAAGTGAAATTACAAGGAACGCCAGTGATATTATTAAAATAACAGCTGCAAAGGCTATGTAAAGATCCATGCAAGTGTATTTCCTATTGAGAATAAATATTATTCTGATAATAAATTATACATTTAACTGAGTATCTTTGACATATAGGGGCCAAATCTTTCGTATCCCCATTTTCTGAAGTACTCTCTCACTCCTATTCCAGAGATAACATTTATCCTCTTATACCCCTCTTCCGAAGTTATTCTCTCCGCTTCTTCAAGTAGTTTCCTTCCATATCCTCTATGTTGAATGTTTCCAGTTTCACCGATTTTCGCTTCCACCCCAAAAGTCTTGATTTCTCTAATAATGGATGAATCTAACATTTCATGCCTGTGAAATTTATCGCTGGGAAATCTGAGCCTTATGAAGGACAATATCCTATATTTTTCATCCACAGCTTCTATGAAGAATTCCTGTCCTCCTGAGGCATAATATCTTGTTATTTTCACATTTACTTTTCCTGAAATCTCCTTGTACCTTCCTATTTCTCTGTATCTGATTTCATTTATCTCTATTCCCTTTTCCAAAGCCCTCTTTATTGCTAGGTCGTGAATGTCAGACCTCTTAACCCCCTGAACAATTTTATAAACTGGTATATCCCTCTGTATTCTGTGAACCCGGACATAATTGGGTATCCATCTAAAATATTCTGAAATAAGCTCTACTGCCTCGTCTGTTTCATAGCTCCTGTATTTACCTGATTTGTAATTATCGTAATATTTTGTTCCTTCTACAACTAAAGTAGGATAGATTTTCAACATATCCGGCCTGAAATTTTCATTATTAAAGATTCTCTTGAATGTAGCCAGATCGGAATCCGGATCAGGCCCAGATAGACCTGGCATTAAGTGGTATAGAACCTTGAATCCGGCATCCTTTGAAAGTTGTGTGCTTCTAATTACATCTTGAACTCGATGACCTCTGAGAGTCTGATCGTAAACATCGTCGTAGGTAGATTGAACTCCTAACTCAACTTTCGTTGTTCCATAACTCAGAGCCAGATCTATCTCCTTCTCATAGAACCAGTCCGGTCTGGTTTCAACTGTCAGACCTATGCACCTGGATTTTGCCCTCTCATTTTCCTGAATTGAAATTTCAAGGGAATCTGAAATAAAACCGTTCATGGCGTCCAAAGCGCCCTTCACAAAATTTTTCTGATAATTTTCATCTCTTGCAGTAAAAGTACCACCCATAATGATCAAATCAATTTTGTCTGTTAAATGACCGATCCTAGAAAGCTGCTCCAATCTATTCTTGGTCTGTAAATATGGATCGTAATTATTTTGTCTCCCTCTCATAGCAGCTGGTTCAAATCCTGTGTAACTCTGTGGTGAGGGAATCTCAACCCCTCCTGGGCAATAGGTGCACCTGCCGTGAGGGCATGAAAATGGAGATGTCATTATGGCCACCACAGTTACTCCAGAAATTGTTCTGGTTGGTTTTTTAATAAGTAGCTCCTTGAGCCTCTCTCTTGTTTCAGGATCGACCATATTGTTAATATCAATGTTGCTAGGAACCCTTACCAATTTGAATTTCTTGGCGATATCCATTCTTAGCTCTTCCAATTCATCCTTGGTCTTTATGTATCTGGCCCTTTCTATGACATACTTCTTCAGGTCATCCTTCATTTCACTTTTAATATTCGTGATTATTTAAACTAAACTGTTTATTGCTAACTAAAATTATACACTAAATTTATTAGTAATAAAAAAATCTACTTTCATGACCAGGCCAGTAGATTATAATCCGAAACCTATTGATGATGCCTTTTTTGAGAAGCCTGACGAGTACCCAGTGACTGGGACACATAACGGTCACGAGGTTAGGGCTGAGGGAATCCAGAGATACGATAAAGATGGAAAGCCTTATCCAACAAAGAATGGAATCCATGGTACCAATGTAGCAGTAGACTGGGAAACATGTACTGCAGACGGTGCCTGTATGGATGTATGTCCCGTAAATGTTTATGAATGGGCGCTCAATCCTGGGCAAAAGGGATCAGGAAATGATAAGGTTCTAGAGCCGGGATCAGAACTTTGGAAGAAATACAGAACTGATAAGGCAGACCCAGTAAGAGAATCAGACTGCATTTTCTGTAACGCGTGTGTAACTGCATGCCCTGTTGGGGCCATTTCAGTTGCAATGAGAAAATAATTTCAATATCTTTTTATAAATACTTTTTATATACCTTGAAATGACTGATGAAGAGAAAGATTTTAACGAGGATCTATCAAGAGTAATATTGCCGAACCCAAATAAAGGTGAGATGTTTGGAATAGTAGAGAAGATGTTGGGCAGTTCTAGACTCACAGTGATGTGTGCAGACGGAAAATCAAGGGTTGGGAGAATTCCTGGAAAGATAAGGAAAAAAATGTGGATCAAGGAAGGTGACCTTGTGATAGTAAAGCCCTGGAGTTTCCAGGACGATAGGGCCGATGTAACTTACAGATATACTAAAACACAGGCGTCCTACCTTTCAAGAAATAAGATTTTGCCGGAGATTTTGGATGTTTTCAAGTGATGACCGTATAAGAAAGGAAGAGGAGAAACTAAAGGAATCTCAGAAGGTATTTGGGTATGTATTTGATAATTCCACCCTTCTTAACATCTATAGATTTTTCCATAACGGCTATCTGGATAGATTCGAGTTCCCAATAGCATCCGGCAAAGAAAGTATAGTCTTTGCCGCATCAAAGGGGGACAGATTCTTTGCCGTAAAAATCTATAAGGTTACTGCATCTAATTTCAAAAACATAAGGGAGTATGCGTCCTCAAGGTGGGGGATTGGAAAAATATCCAGCAAGAGAAAATTAATGAATGAATGGGCATTCAGAGAATTCGAAAATCTAAAGAATGCAAAAGAGGCTGGCGTAACAGTGCCCAAGCCCATAAAGGTATATGGGAACGTCATCCAGATGCAGTATATAGGAACCAAGAGTAGGCCGGCATTACAGATTAAGGATATTGAACCAAGCGATAAGATAGTCGAGCAAATCATAAACGATATTAGGAACCTCTTTTTGAAGGGAAAATTGGTTCATGGTGACATTAGCGAGTACAATTTTCTATATCATAGAGGAAAGGCTTACATGATAGATATCGCTCAGGCCATCACAACCGATGATCCCTATAGTTTAATACTTCTCAAAAGGGATGTGACCAATATCATAAGATTTTTAAACAAATTTGGTTATTCCCTCAACACTGATTTAGTCATGAAATATGTGAAGGGTGAAGCAGATGCTTTCCGTTAGGATCCCACAAGATAGGATAGGGGTGCTAATTGGAACTCACGGTAGCACCAAGGCTGAGATAGAAAAGATCTCTGGCCTCAAATTAGATGTGGATTCTGAAACCGGAGAAGTAACAATTGACGGAGTTAATACTTCGGATCCTGAGATGCCCCTCAAGGTAAGGGAAGTTGTTAGGGCAATCGGTAGAGGATTCTCTCCGAAGAAGGCTTACAGACTATTTGATTCTGGAGTATACCTTGAAATAATAGACCTCAAGGATTTCGTTGGAAAGAATTCCAAAAGAATGAAGACAGTGAGAGCTAGACTAATTGGTACTAATGGAAAGACGAGGAGGATTATTGAAGAGCTTTCAGAAGCTGAAGTTTCCATATATGGAAACACAGTGGCCATAATAGGGGATTACCTGCAGCTGGACATCTCAAGGAACAGCATAATGATGATTCTCAATGGAAATCAGCATGGAACTGTGTACAAATATCTAGAAAGAAGAAGGAAGGATGTACATCTCTCAAGGCTTGACTCTATTTGATTTATAGTATAGATGCTATTAAATTGGCCATTCTCAGTGGCTCTGGATAGTTCCCATTCTTAATGAACCTCTGTACAAATTTCATTCCTAGGTTTGGATCTATTCCAGAAAACTGGTAATATAATTTCCCATCAGTGTATATTCTATTCTGCATTTTTTCTATTTTCAAATTCCAGTCTTTAAAATGCTTTCTTAATGCATCCTCTATACTTTCCATATCTGGCATCCTGTCTATTACAACTGCTATTGGTATCCCAGTTCTTTCATATAAATTTCCTATATCAGCCACGTTGAAACCACCGAATGTTATTCCTTGAAGAAGTATCATCCTGATTCCGTTCCCAATCATTGATACCAGTTGAGCGATTGCTTCATTGGCATCATCCCCATCCACCTTTATGGCTACTTTGGCCAGGTTCTCTATGGTTCCATCGACCCTCATAATTAAACCTACCAACCAAGTTGAATCGCTCCCCCTTGAAAATGGGGCATCATCAACTGCCATTACTCTTGCATCCTTGTTAAATAGATAGTTTTGATCAATTTTCCCATCCATTCCCACATTTGATAAAGTAAAAATTTATTTAAGATATTCTAAACCAATAACAATGAAAGAAGAGATTGAGGAGTATTTCCTGAGAAGAAACTGTATTGCAGAGGACAGAGTTATAGACGAAATAATAAGGAGAGGGGGTCTAAGTTACCTGATCAAGAACGAAAAAAAGATCAATTTCAAGAAGGGGATTGTATCCTTTGAAGACCTTCCAGTGGAGAAGGAATTCTCTATCCTTAAGGAATTCAATATAAGAGGGTATCCGGGGATCTCTAACACATTCGAAAGTCTCTTCTCCTCCAGACTAAATAATCTGAGAAAAATATTGAGAGAGTCTGGAATTCCTGGATTCCAATCCTCCATTCAAACGGCCAGAAAACTAAACGGGGAGGTAGGCATAATTGGGATTGTCAGGGAAGTAAATAAGATAGAGGGCAGGATAATTAGCATCACAATTGAAGACGAAACAGATAGCATCAAGGTTTATTTGGGCAAGAACATAGATGACATAATTCTTGAAGATGAGGTCCTAGGAATAACTGGGAAATTCAATAATAAAAAGGATGTCTTTTATGCCAATTCCATTAAAAGACCTGAGGCACGCAAAGAAAGAACAGTATTGGAAAAGAATTCCAAGGTTCTAGTACTTTCGGATATTCACGTGGGGTCCAAAAAATTCCTGGACAATGAGTTCGCAGATATGATAGATTACGTAAACTCCATGGGCGTATCTCATGTTATAATGAATGGTGACCTCGTAGACGGGATAGGAATATATCCCGATCAAGAGAAGGATTTAGCAATCAGCGATATAGTTCATCAATACAAGAAATTGAGCGAGCTCATATCAAAATTCAATAAAAATGTCAGGGTCATCCTGATTCCCGGAAACCATGATATAGTTTATTCCACAGAGCCGCAAAATCCCCTACCAAAGGATATAAACGACCTCTTTCCGCAAAATGTCCAATCGCTATCAAATCCGGTATGGATTGAGATTAGTGGAAGGGTTTTCCTGCTCTATCATGGAACCAGCATAATGGATTTTGTAGAGATGTTCCCCGGCTTCAGCCTCAATGACTCAAAGAAGGTAATGAGAGAAATGATAAAGAGAAGGCACTTAGCACCAACCTTCGGAAGAAACCTTTCATTTCTGCCATTAAGGGAGGACTTTTACATAATGGATCCTATTCCTGATGTTTTCATAACTGGACATATACATGATCACTCCACCGATAACTACAATGGAATTTTAACAATCAATGCATCCACCTTCCAGGATCAAACCGATTATCAACGTATGATGAATTTCAACCCTAGACCGGGTCTTGGTACTGTTGTTAATACATCAGATCTTTCCGTGGAAGTTGTGAAGTTTTCATGAAATGGGGAGATAGGCTTAGGGAAGAGGGATTTTTAAAAAGTAAGCGTTATGTTGAAGCCTTTAATAAAATTTCTAGGGAAGATTTTCTGTCTTCAGAGATCAAGAAATATTCAAATGCAGATGAACCGCTTCCCATTTTCTTAAATCAAACACAAACAGCCCCACACATGGATGCTATATTCCTAGAGGAGGCATCTATTAAGAAAAACGATGTCGTCCTGGAGGTAGGTACGGGTTCTGGATACCTGACTGCTCTTTTAGCTGAGGTATCCGGGAAAGTAATATCCATAGAATTTTTTCGAGAGCTCTCATATTTTGCAAGGAAAAATATAGAGAAATATCACTTCAAAAATGTTGATTTATTGATAGCTAATTTCTATAAATTTTGCATTGACCTGAAATTCGATAAAGTAATCATTACGGCAGCCGTTCCTGAAATTCCCTGGTTTATTAAAGAATTCCTGAATCCGAATGGCATTGCGGTCTTTCCACTGGGAAAGGACGTCCCTCAGAGATTAATAAGATTAAAAGATAGTAAAATAGAAAATTTAGGATTAGTCTATTTCGTCAATATTATACATTAAGCGTCTGTTATGCCATTTTCGGATACATTTATTATTACTTCACCTTCAGGCAGATGGGGAGAATCTATCAATCTTGCTATTCTTTTTCCACCTTTTGATTTTCTCAAGTAAACCCTGTAAGTGCTAGCGTGACCTACAATGTTTCCTCCCACCGACGTTGTTGGGTCTCCAAAAAATACATCTGGCCTTGCCGCAACCTGATTTGTCACTGCTATGGCTGCGTTATAGATGTCCCCGAATCTGAGCAGGTCGTGCATATGCTTGTTAAGAAGCTGCTGCCTTTCCGCCAGAGTTCCCCTCCCAGTGTATTCTGCCCTGAAATGCGCTGTCAGCGAGTCAACTATAAGAAGCCTGACAGGAAATTTCTCTGTGAGCTCATAGGCCTTTTCCACCAGCAATATTTGGTGCGATGAATTATAGGCCCTCGCTACATGTATTTTCTTCAAAGTTTCCATAGGATCCAATCCAAGAGCCTTAGCCATCTGGACTATTCTCTCAGGCCTGAAGGTATTTTCAGTATCAATGAATAAAGTATGCCCTTCCAGTCCTCCTTTATCATATGGCAGAGTTGCATTAACGGATAGCTGATGCATTATCTGGGTCTTTCCAGATGCAAACTCTCCAAAAAATTCGGTAATAGCACCTGTCTCAACTCCACCGCCTAACAGCTCGTCCAGAGCCTTAGACCCAGTGGTTAACCTTCTTATCTCTTTCCTTTTCTCTAAAATTTCATCACCAGATTCAAAATTGCCAATATCTGCAGCCTTCCTTGCATTAATAATTATTTTCGCTGCTACATTTTCACCTATTTCAGCTGCGTCTGCAACATCCTTCGGGGATGCCACTGCAAGGCTCATTATATCTATGTATCCTGCCTCCCTTAACTTTTCTGCTATTGCTTCCCCTACCCCCGGCAAATCTTCAATTTCCTTTGGTTTCTTGCTTTTATCTGGCATAGGCTAACTCTCCTATTCTCAACTTCCTATCTGTTTTTTCAATGCTGGAATCCCTATCCATCAGCTGGAACATGCTCCTCAACGCATCGATATTTTCTGGGACTACATCACTTTCCTGATGCACCGCTTGATAATAGAATAACTCATTACCTTTAACAGCTACTGCATCCTTCCAGAGAACTATCTCGTAGAGGTCTCCCCTTGGTCTTCCAGTTTCCCTTGCAATTTCCATGATCTGTCCTGTACTCTTAATCTCATCCTTACCGCTGACGAACATTATCCTCCTGTATTTCCTCCAATTCTCAATCAAATCTTCCTTTTTGACTTCTTTATCGAATTTAACGTTTACCGAATGCACATGCATCAGAGTGGTTGGTGCCTTTACCGCCATGGTCAATATATCTAAACCGTGAATAACAGTCGCCACATCCGGGCCATGATGTGATGGAATCTTAAGGTCTGGTTCAATGGAATTTATTGGACCCTTCTTATGATCGTTGGGGTCAGTTGCTCTCCTCACTAGTGTAGCTCGAACTGAAATTTTCCCATAACTTGTCAGCGGGAATAGAGTCCTAATTAAACCAGTTGTATTGCAAGATACAACCCTAACATAATCTTTTCCCCAAGCTTCGTCATAATTTGCATAGGCATTGAAAGAAAGATTTGTCAGTTCGTGGTCTTCTCCACCCTGGAATATTGCCTTCTTTCTAAATTTATCATAAATTGGTTTATTCATTTTTCCCACATCGTCCGGGGTTGCATCCACCACTGCCTCAACTTCATCCAGCAAATTGGCAAGTGTGCCTTCAACTTTTATATCTGAACCCTCAAAATTTTTGAGAGATTTTTCATCCGGAACGTAAATTTTAAACTTTTTAGAAGCAATCCTGGCCATGTAATCGGGGTGAGTTTTAACTATACCCATAACTTTCATATCATCCTGGAAAGATATAGCATCTGCAACCCTCTTTCCTATGGTCCCATAACCATTAATTGCAACTTTTAGCATTTTGATCAAAACCATATGGAATCAATGATATTTAATGTTATTTCAACATTCCTAAATCTCATTACTTTTAAAATAAAAAGGAGAGATTTGATGGGGAGAGAACCCATTCCTAGCGTAGGAGGTGATCCATCCGCAGGTTCCCCTACGGATACCTTGTTATGACTTAGCCCTCCTCATCAATCTTGGATTCGAATATACCAAGAAGTATACCCTCATCCAAAACCAACTCGGATGGCTTGACAGGCGGTGTGTGCAAAGAGCAGGGGCATATTCACCGCGAACTGTTGATCCGCGATTACTACGGAATCCAGCTTCGTGAGGGCGAATTACAGCCCTCAGTCTGAACTACGAACGGATTTCGAGATTAGCTTCTCCTTTCGGAGTCGCGACCCATTGTTCCGTCCTTTGTAGCGCGCGTGTAGCCCAGGAGATTCGGGGCATACTGACCTGCCGTTGACCTCTCCTTCCTCCAGTTTAACACTGGCAGTCTCCACATAGTGCATATAATCTCGCGATTATATTAGCAAATGTGGATGGGGGTCTCGCTCGTTATCACACTTAAGTGAACGCTTTACGGTACGAGCTGACGACGGCCATGCACCACTTCTCCATGTAATCGAGTAAGCTCTTCAGGTTGACTCTCATACCATGGTCTCTCCTGGTGAGTTTTCCGGCGTTGAATCCAATTAAACCGCACGCTCCTCCCGTTGCGGTGCTCTCCCGCCAATTCCTTTAAGTTTCAGCCTTGCGACCATACTCCCCAAGCGGCCCACTTAACACCTTCGCTCCGGCACTGCCCCTTCCCTACGAAAGGGCAACACCAAGTGGGCAGCGTTTACAGCTAGGACTACCCGGGTATCTAATCCGGTTTGCTCCCCTAGCCTTCGTCCCTCACCGTCGGAGTCGTTCTAGTAAGACGCCTTCGCCACCGGTCGTCCCCCCAGGATTACAGGATTTTACCCCTACCCCAGGAGTACCTCTTACCTCACCCGATCCCTAGTCTTGCAGTCTCTCCAGTCTTCCCACCGTTGAGCGATGGGATTTACCCAGAGATTTACAAGACCGGCTACGGACGCTTTAGGCTCAATAATAGTGGCCACCACTTGAGCTGCGGGTATTACCGCGGCGGCTGGCACCCGTCTTACCCAGCTTTTATTCCCCGATCTTTTTAGGATCGAGAAAAGCTATCACCCAAAAGGATAATAGCACTCGAGTTCCCCTCGTCGCGCTTGCGCGCATTGCGAAGGTTTCGCGCCTGCTGCGCCCCGTAGGGCCTGGGTTCGTGTCTCAGAACCCATCTCCGGGCTACCCCTCTCAGGGCCCGTACCCGTCATAGGCTATGTGGGCCTTTACCCCACCTACTACCTGATAGGCCGCAGACTCATCCTCAGGCGCCGTGACTTTCAGTCCTAAAACATTCCAGTTTACAGGACCTATGGGGGATTAGCCTCAGTTTCCCAAGGGTATACCCCACCTGAGGGTAGATTATCCGCGTGTTACTGAGCCGTCCGCCAGTACCTTTCGGCCTGTGACTCGCATGGCTTAGTCGAAACTCGATAGCAGTGACCGCCGGCAGGATCAACCGGAGTTGTTGATTCTACCGTAAATATTTGGATTGCGGAATGGATTTTCTCTTCCCATCTCAGATTCGAGAATCATATCTACTCGAACCCTCATTCATTTCGCCGTTCAGGAATCAGATCATCACATTTTCCTTACGGAATATCTGATCTGTCGCATTATAACGGCAAAGAAAAGTAAAGACAAGGCACTATATTAGGTTTCTGGTAGTCTCTATTATTCTGATATTTTCATATTTCAATAAATTAGAAAATCCTCTAATATTTAATACAAAGATTTTTGTATTGTTTTTATAATCAGGGTAATAATTAAAAATTGTGATGAAAAATGACAACAGGTTCAAGAGCCCCGCAAGTAGATGGTTATTCCAAGATTTCTTTCTGGAGAGAAAAAAATATCGGCATAATTTCTCTTTTGTCTCCAGGAACTTTCAATCTCGATACAATATCTGAATTGATAAAATCACTCTCAATAGCAGCAGTAGATGATAATGTAAGATCAATTTTGATTACGGGTTCAAATTATTCTTTTTCCAGGGGACTAGATATCCCAACTGGTTATCTGTATGCGGATCTCAGAAATTATTATGAAAGCATTAAAGGCCTTATACTATTCATGATATCATTGGACAAACCCATATTTGCATCAATTAATGGATCTGCCATCAACAATGGAATTTCTTTTGCTTTGCTCGCGGATGAAGTATTCGTATCAGATAACACTAAACTAACATTTGATCAAAATGAGCCCCTAATATTTCTATATAGCATTACGGCCCCAAAAAGGTTGAGACTTGAAGATAAGAAAATTTCAATTAATGGGATTAACGTTGATAAAGATGAGATGATGAGGGAATCATTGGAAATTTCCGAGACCATCGCTCAAATACCTTATCAGAGAGATAGAAGATATAGATTCAATGGATTTGAAAGTATTTTAATCCAAGAAGAATTGGATTTTCTAGATTTTTATCTCTGGTGTGAAGGTAAAAAAGATAGAAGTTGAACGTTTTTATGATTATTAAATATAAAATTTAATAAAATATAATTTTTATATTGATAATCATTACATAGATTTAAATATAACCTTTTCTTAATGTACATTGAAATCATTTTAGGAAGCTTAAAGTATCGTTATCCTTATTAACTTAATGTGATAAGGATTATTATGTTATCAGAAAAAACGTTCTATGCAATAATAGCTGCCATAATTCTGATAGGCGGCGTTGGAATAGGAATTGCATACGATAAAGAGGTAACGAGTAGCCAGAATGTCACATCTGTTCAATCTGCGCAAGCACCTACTTCTCTAACATTGGTTATATCACCAAACAACTGGTTTAATAACTCAACAATACATCACAGACAGCCAGCTTTCTTCGTGGTAGGACCCAATGGGCAACTTGAATCTTCTGCACTAATTAAACTTCCTGCACACAGACTGATTACTCTAACCATAATAGATTATGATTCAGGTGTTACTCCAATTATAGGCCCAAATGGCACATCAAACAACTCCACATATGCAAAGGTTATCGGTACATTGGGTGGAACTGAGTACATTTATAATGGTACTTCTCAGTATATCAACGCTACACTATCAGGTAATGCTAGTGATAATATTTCAATAATAAAAGGTCAGGGATGGGCAGTATCTTCTCTTCCATGGAATAATACATATGGAGGATGGGAAGTTACACATACTTTTACGATCATACAAAATGGTCAAATAATATTAAATGTACCCACATTTGCCGGAACCAATCCATCTGGAGGTGCAATAACTACAGCTCAATTTTACCTTAACAATACTGGAACATACACTTGGCAGTGTTTTGTCCCTTGTGGTGATGAGCTTAACGGATGGGGAGGAGCTATGGCAACTGCTGGTTGGATGACTGGCGCTGTGGAAGTCGTCTCCTAAAGGGGATTAACGTGTCTACAGAAGAAAAAGTGCCAGACGAAAATAGAAGGAAATTCCTCAAACTGCTTGGGGTTCTTGTAATCGGGGCAGGAACCGTAGGCGCGTTAAGGAGTGTGGTACAGAATATAATACCGCCAGTGGAGAATGTTGAATCTTCATTCCCCACACTCACTCTTTACTTACCAAATGGAAATCCTGTTCATACGAGTGATTTGATAGTAAACAACCCCCAGATTGTTGTTTTTGATTACCCCCTACAGAATGAACCTAGCTTCTTGTTGAGACTGGGTGATTCCAGCAATAACGACGTGGAAATAAAATCAACCCAGGTCAAAATTCCTGCCACAGGAAAATCATTTGCATCAGTCCCGGGTGTCGGGCCATACAATTCTGTTGTTGGTTCATCTGCAATTTGTCAGCACCTAGGTTGTGTTCCTCCAGAAATTCACTTCTATCCACCATCCTCCTCGTCATTCCCAGGAAAGATTCATTGTGCTTGCCATGGAAGTACGTATGATCCTTACAGTGGTTTCTCAGTAGTTACGGGGCCAACTCAATCCCCACTGCCTAATGTGAATCTGGTGTATGATAAGACAAATGATACCTACAGTGCAACTGTTATGGTAGGGCCAACTATTTATGGACACAGTGACGATCTCTCAGGTGGGCAACAGATAACTACAGCAGGAAAAACTGTGATAACAACTATTCAATAGGTGATAAAATTGGAAAAAGAGAATTTAATTGAAAAAATAATGAACGATCCTCAACCTATGCCAAGGAAAGTTCCGGACTACATGAGGAAAAAGGGCGGAATTTGGTTCTGGACAGGAGCCATGATAATGATAGTATTTTTCTATGAAGTTATTACCGGTTTGATATTATTCTTCTATTATCAGCCTTCCAATGCTTATACCAGTACAGAAAATTTACTTTCTCTACCATATGGAACTCTGATACTTACAACACATCTTTATGGCGCCTATTTGATGATTGGCCTTGTTTATCTGCATCTTATTAGGAATATGATAGTTGGTTCATATAAACACCCCAGGCAGATACAGTGGCTGAGTGGAGTTCTTCTATTAATATTGACGGTGGCCGTGGCTTACTTTGGATATTCAATGACAGGCGATGTCCTTTCTTCAGATGCTACAGATGTAGGTAGAGGTATTGCAAATGGTGTTCCTCTTATAGGGTCATATCTTTCCTCGATTGTACTCGGAACTGGTACAGAGCTATCTCTTTTCAGCAGGCTGGAAGGATGGCATATTCTTCTAGCTGGAACCATCCTCCTGTTATTTGCTGTTCATTTCTATTTAGCGGAATACAACACCATAATGCCCAAGGCTGAAGATGTAAATTTCAAGGTTCCTGCAATTGATAAGGAGAAACCTTCTTACAAACCTTGGTACCCATATAACCTCTTATATATGATACAGATTGCTCTATTTACATTCGCATTAATTTTTCTGATTCCATCAATACTTTCATTGTTACCTAGCGTCCCTGCATTATTTTCACCTTTCCCACAAGTAGCAGCTACGAGCCCTCTGGCATCTTCAGTTCCCCCTTATCCACCGTGGTTCCTCCTTTTCGTCTACAAAGAACTAGATTTTCAGATATCCTCCGTCCTAGGTCCATTCTGGGCTGTTACATTATTTACCGGTCTCCCCCTGATATATCTTTTAATTCTTCCATATATTGAAAAATCAGATACTTTAAAAGTGACAAGGAGATCCATAGTAGTATCCACTGCTATCGTAGGACTTGTTTATCTTATAGGACTTTCTTACTGGGGGGCAGCTTATCCAGGGGTCCCTGTTCCTAACATTATTGCATTAACTTTCTTCATTGTTCCAATGTTGATTGTGGTGCCTCTAGTTTATTATATTGCTAAGAGAATTGAGAATGAAAAAACATCATATGGAACATCTGTTTGGAAGATATACACCCTTCTTGCATTCACAGGTTTTATGGCCATAATGACAGGCATCTCAATATATTCATCAATCGTATATGGCAACTATTACTATTACATTGCATCGATATTTACCGCAATGATTCTGGCCATATCAGCACTTGGACTTTATGCACTAATTTACGGACTAAAAGTTAATACCGAAAGGAAAAGACTATCAAATAAGGGTTATATTTTATTCGGTAGCGTATATGCATTCTTGGCTATTGCCATATTATCAATAATCTCTGTAATACCACCTACTACAATCGAGAATCAGGCATTATATGGATTTGGAATGGGATTAATATTCGTACTCGGCGGTGCTTTTATAAAACTTTACAGGTCCTATGTTTTCAATGAATGAAAGAAAAAATTATTTTTTAATTTTTTTATTGATAATTTCATCTCTTCTTTCTGATGCATATTTTTTATACGGATATAGAAATGGAGATATTTTAATTTCCTCAGACGCTGTCAACCTTTTCTATCTTCTTGTTTTAACCTTAAATTTGCTATATCTTACATCAATAATAACATTCAATAGAGCACCCAGTTTCTATATTCTCTCTTATATCTCATTTTATTTATTAGGGACTATAATAGTAACAAGAAATCTATTCTCTATTTGTCTTCTATTGCCTTCGTCCATTCTTATGATATTTTCAATTTTTAATATGAATATTCAAAATAAAGCTTCCAAATATATTTCTATGGGTATTGTTCTCTTATTCATGTTATATATAGGTAAAACATTTTTATTTATAATTCAACCGGTCCCTGCTCCTTTAACAATTGAAAATCTGGCCGACAGGATTATGGCCATAGGTTTACCTTTACCAATTACAGAAGATTATGGATTATTTTTAAGCACTGGTTATGCTGACTTCATTTTAAGCCCTTCACAATTTTTCTTGCTTCTTGCTGTTTCTTCATTACTTGTTGAAAATTATCATAAAATAATAAAACTACTACTTAAAAATAGAAAGGCAGAGAATAATCAAATCAAAAGTGGAAATGGATTAATTTCCGCTGGCTATGCAATAGTTGCAACTATGAGTTGCCAGTGTGAGAGCGCCATAGCACTTTTGCCGGCGGTGACCATACTTCTAATAAATTTACTCCTTCTACCGTTCTTTATACTCAGCGTTACATTACTAATTTTAACGTATTTACTTATAACATATTTCTATGAAAGAAAAAGAGTTCCTAATTTTTTAAAAGGAGTGAGATATCCAGGAAAGAGGGCATTAATATTCATAATATTATTACTCGTAATTAGTCAGATAATCATACCTATTGCAGCTTTTATGAACCTCCAGACCTCTCCTTTTTTCCTCTTTGGATTCGGAATGATTATGATACTTGAAGGATTTGTTATCTTCTTCATTATTAGTCCAATTTTAAAGAAAATTAAATTTAGAAAGGGAACTTCATTATTTTTGTTTATATTATCAGTTCTATCTTCAATTATATGGTTCTATCCTTATTTTACTACATTAGCAATTTTTAACCCAATATATTTTTCTGCAATGTCTTATCTAATGTCTTTATCTGGATTCGTAATCGGAATGGTCTACTTTTTATCCGAAGAAAGGTATGGAATAGGCCTATTGGAGATTTATTCCGTAATACTTGGAATAATTCCTATAATAATTTATTACTACACTTTTTCACTGCAAGCTAGGATATGGAAAATATGGAATGTTTCAGAACAATCAGAGTTGTCTATTATACTCTGGATAATAATGTTACCAGTGATGTGGATAGTTACGCAGAAAAGCTTGGCTAGTCCGATTTACATTTATAATATTCCACATAATGCAAAATAATAAGAACCATTTCAAATCCCGAAATTAAAAAAAGTATTTTAATAACATATTATAGAGTTTTGATGATTATTAGAGATCCATTGGTAGTTTCGCTTCTCATTGCATCCGCGATGCTATTAGTTATGTTTATTTCTATATATCTATATAAAATTAACAAGAAGTACTATCCAAATTTTTCTATTTTCCTTTCGCTTGAAATGCTTGGTATGAATCTGGCTTTTTATAACTATGTCATTTCATCTAATATTCTTCATTTACTTTTGATATCTGCCGCGTTCATGTTTGGAGGCATCTTTCTCTTCTTTAAGGAATTTAAGAAGAATGTAATTTTATCATTGATATTTTCAATAATTCTTACTCTTTCAGAGGTTTCAATGGGGTCTCTAATTCATGCAATATATTTCGGAAATCCAGTAAATTTTATAGATAGTGTTGGTTCGCCATGGTTTGTATATGTTATGTTTATTGAAATGATATATTCCCTTATAATATCATTTAAAATACTTGATAAAATCAGAAGACAATTTTTTTTGATTTTCATCCTGTTAATGCCCTTATTTCCTAATCTATACTCCCAATTCCATATAATTATATGGATATCTTCTCTTATAATGATAGTCGCTACTGTTATGATTTTCGATACTCTTTATAGGAATAGAGGTAGGAAAGGAAGTGAAATATTCCTGTCCCTTGAAATGATGGGGATTTTCACTATGATGATGGGAGGGGAATTTTATTATTTTCTAACTGGTTCTTGGACTACTTATTTTGTCTCAATGGCTATGGGAATGATCTGGTTCTTATACAGAATCTTTCAGGAACCAACAATGAAGGGAAATTATCTTACGAGCAGCCGTATATCATTGATACTTGTCGTAATGACATTTGTCATGGAATGGTTCATGGGAGCTGTACTTGAATTTAACAACGGTCAATTTGGCACCGGATTGACAGGGTTTTTATCTAGTCTTTCACTCGGTTGGGTAAATTCTTATAATCCAATATCAGTCCTTTTTGATATTATTTCAGTAATAGTCACTGTAACAGCCAGCGTGTGGTTTTTAATTATGATGGGTCTTGAGATGGGTTTTCTTGCATTCAGGAAAATAATAGATTCGAAAGTGAAAGAGAATAGGGTAAGATTAGGCCTGATGATATCCGCTTATGCAATTTACTCAGTATTCATCCCATCATTTTCTCCATTATCTTCCAACCTGAAATATATTCCTTACATGTGGTCTATGGGTATAGGGACCAATGGCCCTGTAACTAGTTCAGTACTAATTGCACTTGTTGGGACCTACATAATCTCAGCCATTCTCTCATTTCTTTTTGGAGCAAGGCAGTTGTGTTCTGTAACCTGCACTGCCCCCTTAATGTATCAGGGAACATTTTATGATTCTTTAAAAAAATTCAATAGAACAACTAAAATTGGCAGGAAAACTTTAACTTCTAAGATAAAGGGATGGTTTAAATTTATTGTACTTTTTGTGAATATTATTGTATTGGCGGCTGCTATTATTTCATTTCTTGATTATAAAGGAGACTTAAACTGGTATGTTTACGGTAATGATCCTTCTGTATTAGCCTACGCCCTAATGTTCAATCTTGTATGGTATTTGGGATTTGTGATGTCCCCCTTTATGGGAACCTATGCCTGCGTGAATCAAGGCTGGTGTTACTGGGGTACATTCAACCAGGCTATTGGTCGATTAGGTTTCTTCAGGTTAAGAGTACGTGATACAAATGCTTGCTTGAATTGTAAAACCGTGGATTGTGCGAATGCGTGTCCAGTTGGAATCACGGATATGCGGAGTTCATTTATATCAAAGGGGGAATTCAAATCGTTTAAGTGCATAGGAGTAGGAGATTGTGTTGAAGCCTGCCCTTATGATAATATATTCTTCTATGATGTAAGGCATGCAATTAAAGACAAATTCAGAAAAAAAAGTTCTTAACTTTTCCTATCTGCAGCTATGTAGAAAAAGTATATCATAGATATTATTGTCACTATGCCATATGGCAACCATGATGTATAAAATTCAGATATTTCAAGGGCACCGATCACAGTTGCGATGAACATCAATACCAACAAAATTATAACTATTTTGAATTCTCTCAAAAAATTAATTTCTATTTTCATCCTAATTCTTCCTTCCCAGAAGAGTACAAAGAAGGCAGCTGACATAGCTAATACAAGAACTATGATCAGATAGTTGACGATTGCTCCACTTCCAAACAATGTTGGGGGGGATATACTTGCTATTAAAAGTGTAATCATTTTAATTCTTTTTATCCTATTTTCAATTATTAGTGCTAAATATGCCATTTCTATTATCATTGGAACTATAAAATAATAGAAACCAAGTCCACCAGATAGCATTTTTATAATATAGAATAATTGGAATTTGCTTGGTGGATAAATTATGGAATATAAGAATATAGCCATCGATACTTCATTCCAGACAACCAATAATGAAATAATCATATCATACTCGTAATTATATCTAAATTTGTTCTGGGACCCTAAATATCCAATAGAAATTATTGCTATAAGCATAACTTCCATAGAGATATTTATAGCAATGACTGAATTAAGGAAACTTTTTTGTTCTATGATATAAAAAGTGAGAGAATCTAACATTGATGCCATCATGGATAGTATTATAACTACAGAAGCATAAAAACGAAATGTTACCAAGTCTTTATTATGATAAAGAAAGAATATTATTGATAATAGAAGAGTCATCGTTGACGCTGTTAGAACAGCAAATATCAAACTCTGCACATACTGTCATTACTACTTTATATTTTAACTATAATCATACCCCCAATATGAATGTTGAAAAATCTTGAGTTACCATATTGTTCTTAATACATACTCTTAAGAAAATTCAGGGTCTAAATCAAAAAGAATGACGTCTAATCTAATTAAATAATAGCCCTTTCATCGTCGTAAGATTTAATCACTTAAAATATTTTAAATTTTAACAGGTTAGCAAAAATCTGTCCCTACCATGATATTAATATATATAAGTTTGATAAACTCACTATGTTAGGAAGTCCGACAGACTGGTTGATCCTTATACTCGTGGTACTACTGGTACTTGGAGGATCAAAGAAGATTCCTGAGATCGCTAGATCTATGGGAAGGGCAATGGGAGAATTCAAAAGAGGACAGATGGAAATAGAAAAAGAGCTAAAAAATATGGACAACAAAGACACCAAAGTAGAAGAGAAACAAAACTAAATTACCCTTTAATTTATTTTATAAAATATATTTGTATCATCTAATTGTCTTTATAAACTTTTCTCGCAATAAGGGCTCCTATGAAATAAAGTATAATTATTATTGTGGCAATTGTGACCTCCATTATGCCTCCTGTAGCCCCTGGTGATATAAGGAGCGCCATGAAGAAAGCTCCTATTATTGCATATCGCCAATTTTTAAACCAGAAGGATGGTTTAACTATCTTTAGATATGAAAGCGTGACAATAATAACGGGTGTTTCAAATACTGCACCCATTCCAACACATATTAGCAATATTATAGATATGAAATCCTTAATACCCATTGTTGGCAGCACATGGAGATTTATGGAGAATTCATAAATCAATTTCAGAAGTAGGGGGATGATCTCTTTCAATGCAAATATTACTCCAGCTGCAAATAAGATAAAAATTGGCAAAATAGAGTAAATAACTACCTTCCTTTCTTTTTCATATAACCCTGGAGAAGCAAATGACAGAATCTGATAAACAAGCAATGGTATTGTCAAGGATAGAGAGACAGATAATGCAACATAAACATCGCTAACAACTACGTCGAATGGGGCTACATTTATTAAGATCATTCCTTTTGGAACCAAGAAGTACTCAATTTTCTTCAATAAAAGAACTGAAAAACTATTAAAAAAATTTGGAAAAGGAAGAATTATACTTACTCCAAAAAAGTTGAATTTTTCTGGACCTGTTAAAAAGATTAAGAAAAAAAACACGATAAAGAAAATTATTGTTTTTTTTAACCTACCAAGTAGTTCGTCTAGGTATTCGAAAAATTTTCTTGGCATTCCTTTATCTTCGCTCGTCATTCAAATCAATTTATTAGGAGAAAATCCTTAATTATATTAAGAATTATGCATCAATAAATGGATTCTATTATATAAATAACCCATTAAAGAAATGATTATAAAGCACTGCAATTGTTCTGAGGGAAAATTTTATTGTAGAAAGTAATTCCTATACATGGAAAAGAATATCATTGTCGCTCTTGATCTGGAAAGCGAAATAGAAGCAATAAAAATTGCAAGGCTTCTTAAGGATGAGGTTTATGCTTTCAAGGTTGGATATCCGTTGATTCTTAATAACGGACTTCAGGTTCTGACTAAAATCGCATCCATTGCCAATGTAATAGTGGATATAAAGATAGCTGATATCCCTGATGTATCTCAGGCTATAGCAAAAAAAATTTCATCTTATGGTGTAAAGGGAATTATAATGCAGGGTTTTGTTGGCTCTGATACCATGAAGGCTGTAAGGGAAGTGTCGCGTGAGCTGTACGTGGTAGCAGAAATGAGCCATGAGGGAAGCCTGCAATTTATCACTCCAGCTTCTGAGAAAATAGCCTTGTTGGCGAAGGAAGTTGGTGCTGATGGTCTTGTTGCACCTGCTACAAGGCCAGAAAGAATAAAGGTAATTAAAAATATAGCAAATCTGCCTATCCTTTCTCCAGGAGTTGGGACTCAGGGTGGAAGTTATTCTGAGGCAATGAAAAATGGCGCCGACTATGTTATAATTGGGAGGAGCATAATTTTGTCACAGGACCCGTTACAAAAGATTAAAGAGTTTTATAATGGAGTAAGAAAATAATGTATCTGACACCAGAAGAAGAGAAAATATTTGATGGGGAATATGGGGAAGCAAAGAAAATAGCTATTAGACTATTATATTCTCTGGGCGAGCTTGGAGGTGCAAATGGGCTAATTCCAATCAAATCAGCTCACGTGTCAGGCGTATCCTATAAGAACATAGGAGAAGGTGGTTTAAAATTTCTAAGGAAGATTTCAGATAGAGTGTCTGTTCCAACTTCCATCAATCCACTGGGGTTTGATCTTACAGAGGATGGCCCAGTTGAAATAGATGACAACTTCAGAAAGAAGCAATTGGAAGTTGTGAAAATTTACCAGGATATGGGTATTATGAATAGTTATACCTGCACTCCTTATTATTTTTATAATGAGCCAGAATTTGGTGACCATTTAGCTTGGGCAGAAAGTTCGGCTATCACCTACGCAAATTCAATACTGGGGGCTAGAACTAACAGGGAAAGTGGCCCATCAGCTCTATCCGCTGCAATAATAGGAAAGACTCCTGATCATGGGATGCACAGGATAGAGAATAGGTATGCAGAAATTATTATTAAACCACATAAATTATTGGACTATTCTGAAATGGCAGCCTTGGGACTTTACACAGGTTATAACGGTAGAGGGAAAATTCCACTGATAATAGGTCAAAACAGGCTAAAGTCCTTTGAAATTAAGGCCTTTGCAGCTGCCTTTGGTGCTGCTTCTTCAGTTCCTATGTTCCATGTGGATGGTGTTACGCCTGAATCTAACCTTGTAAGGGAAAAGGCTGAAACCATAGAGGTTGAGAATTCTGATATTGAGAATATTATGGATAAATTTTCTGGAGAAGAACCTCCTGAACTAATTGCAATAGGCTGCCCTCATCTATCGGTTGAGGAATTAAATTACATCGCAGGATTAGTTAGGGGCAAGAAAAAGACCGGACCAGATTTCTTCCTCTTTACAAACAGGAGAGTGAAAGAAGAGGCAAGAGATGCAGTAAGAGAGATAGAAGATTTTGGGGGGAAGGTTTTCGTGGATACTTGTATGGTTGTTTCACCTCTTAGTAATAAATATCGTAAAACTGCTACAAATAGCGGAAAAGCTTCATTCTATTTACCGTTAAAGGAATATGGAAACCAGGAGGTAACATTCAAGAGTATAATGCAATTAATCAAGTGGGTGATTGCATGATTATTGGCAGAGGAATGGCCCCAGGAATTACCGAAGGTGAGGTACTGATATGCAATCAAACAATATCTCCTTTGGGAGAGATGAGTAAAAGTGGAATTATTGTAAGTGGTCCTTGTTCTGGAAAAAGTTTCAAAGATAAAATTCTGATCTTTAAAGGCGGGAGAGGATCCACTGTTGGGTCTTATGTATTACTGGAATTGAAATATAGCAATAACGCACCCGCAGGAATTATCAATGAAGAAGCAGAACAGGTCGTTTTAACAGGAGCAATTATAAGTGAAATACCCATGATAGACAGGGTCCCAATTGATATATTCAAGGAAGGAGATACTGTCAGGATGAATGGAAAGGAAGGGTCACTCGATATTGCTAATATTGTTGAGAAAGATGTTACTACTGTTTATCTGATTAGAGAAAATAAGATTTTACTTTTAAAAAGATCTGATAAAGTTTCAACATACAGAGAGCAATACGGAGGGATTTCCGGTTATATGGAAAAAGATGAAACGCCTGAGATGACTGGAAAGAGAGAACTGATAGAGGAATGTGGTATATCAGATGCTAAATTGTTAAAGAAAGGAAAATTTGTCTATGTAAGAAATAATGATGTTCTTTTCAGAATAACTCCGATCATAATGAAGACTGACACGGAGGATATAAAATTAAATTGGGAAAATTCGGAATACAGGTGGGTAAATTTAGAGCAAATGAATTCATTCAGCACAGTTCCTAAATTTAAGGAAACATTTTGGGAAATTTATAATCATTCGTAGTGGAATCCGCATTTTTCACACATCTTGTTTTCAACTTTCCCTCCACAAAGTGAACAATAAACCTTATCTATTTCATCTATAGGGTTTATCTTCCTGTTTCTTGCAACAATTATTTTTGCCTTTATTTCCTGATTCCTGATTGGCATTGAAATAAAATCTCCGACCTGAAGCATATATAGATTCTCCACACCATCATTAATGAGACTTTCAGCGGTTGCAATATCTACCCCCAAATATTCTGATATAGATTTTTTTATATAACTCTTATAAAATGGGATAACTTTAAATGAATCCTCGAAAATTATTTTTCTGGCATTTGTTCTCTGGATAATTATATCACTGTTGGTTTCTATATATTCACGGCACTCGTTATTTGGAAGTATAATATCTACTGGATCTTCAAATTTCATTTTCAATTTGTGCCTCTGATAATTTATTCTTCTTAAAATATCATCTAATTGATTCTGGCAATTATCGCTGGACCCTAAGAGGTAAAATTCTCCCATTTTGAATTGACCCTTTTGATATCCTTCTGGAAGTGTTGGTATTATTGTAACCATTTCCCTTGTAATTCTTAAGGATTGCCCTTCTATCCCAAGATAGTACTCTCCAGCTTCTATTTTTTTTATAATGTCCTTTGCCTCCTTTTTACTTAACAGAAATGAAATCTTTGATGCGTAATTCTTATAATATTTTCCTATCTTTTCCATGTTTGGCCTTAACACAAATTTAACGCCATGCCAAACACCCTGTATTAGTTGCAGCTCTTTCACGCCAAGAATATTTTTCATTTCGGCTTCCGGAGGCAACGGACTGATAGTGCTTATCACTATGTTATTATATAGATGACGCCTGCCCTGCATTTTTGTCTTCAGTTTTTCAACATTTACATATAAATCTATAAAATTTTTCCATTCTTCACTCAATTCACTTCCTATTTTTTTAATATTTAAAGGACTTGAATTGAAAAACGCTTCAAACAGGTCATTCAATTCGTTGATAGCAGTCCTTGGTATACCGTAGGACTTTCTTATTCCCTGTATGAAAAAAAGGTCGAATATCTTTACTTCATTATAAAATAATTTTGCAGCTTTGTCATAATCTCCATACATTATCTTTTTCATCACTTCCTGCTTCAATGATTCAACGTAATTTATGGCGATGGAATCCATGTAATCATTTTCTGGACCACTTAGTTCTTTCATATTTCTGAGTGTTCTTGCAATTTTTTTCAGATTGGATTTTGCCGACGAAATTCTCTTATAAGGTCTAGCATCTATTTCATTTCCAAATAAATCTGGAACTGAATTATATAAATGTTCCGGAATGAATACTACTTTTTTTCCTTCCTTAACGATATGAGAAATTATTTTTCCATAATCATTTATAAATATTTTTCCGTCTTCTGTTATATATCCTACAACTTTATCGTTTCTCCTTATTTCTTTAATATTTCTCTTTTCTAATATGTTTTTACAGTTAGGGCATCTCTTTTCATAATAGGCGTACTTGAAAACAAATCTGTAAACGTTTTCATTGTTTATATCGAGGGAATTTATTGAATTTGGGAATGATATGGCAATGACATCACTCCTTACCTTTTGACCTGTCTTGATCAAATTTCTGAAGATGTGATGAGTTCTAGCATCTAAATAATATACATTCTCTCTCCCTTCTATCCTGACCCACTTATCTGGAATTGTTCGGGAAGAATGAAATGGAAATAGGAGATATTTATTATCATTTTTATAGTATCCTATTACATATTCCTGGACTTTTGGTTCCTTTATAATTTCCCTCCATGCGACTGGTATTTGACATTTATTGCAGTAGTATTTTTGGCTATTTTTAATAGTTGTTTCACCAAAGGATGACAATGAATTTTCTTCTCCCTTACTCAGATAATTATTTTTCAAAACTATTGCCGGATTTATCTCCAGATCCTGAATTACCAGAGGTAAGAGACCACACGATTCTAAAGCTTTAAAATAACGAATATCATAATCGTCAATTTCATAATTTTTAGGATAATACAAAATGCATTCTTGCACGTCAATATATTATTATCTGTGATTTATTCTTTATTGAATTACATGTAGCCCTTGATGCTGAAATTTATAAAAAAATCTTTTTATAATCGACCTACGTGACTGCATATAGAAGAGAATTATGATAAGAACAACTAAAAGTAAAGATATAAAGTAGAAAAAAACAAATATTAAGCACAATTATGAATCTATGCAGATATCAGAAATACTCAAAGATGAGCTAATCGGCAAAGATGTTACAATTAAAGGGTGGGTATACAGATGGAGGGAATCAGGTCGATTGATTTTCATTATAATGAGGGATTCTACCGGCATAGTACAAGCAATAGTTGAAAAGGGTGCGGTGAGTGATGCTGACTTTGAGAGTGCTAAAAAACTGACCATTGAAAGTTCTCTAGAGGTTTCAGGGATAATTGCAAAAGAAGGTAAAGCCGTAACAGGTTATGAAATTCATGTTAAGGTATTAAAAGTCTATAATATCGCTGAAAAGTTCCCCATAACAAAGGATAAGAGCGATGAGTTTCTTCTTGATATTAGGCATTTGTGGCTTAGAAGCAGAGAGATGACTGCGACACTTAAGATAAGGGAAACTGTTTATGATTCGGCCAGATCTTTTTTCAAAGAAAATTTTTATCATGAAGTCCATCCCCCTATGTTCGTTGGAGCAGCTGTAGAAGGAGGTTCAACCCTATTTGAAGTTCCTTATTTTGGTGAAAAGGCATATCTTACTCAATCATCACAATTCTATCTTGAAGCCTTCATTTTTTCACTGGAAAGGGTATATACAATAGCACCTTCTTTCAGAGCTGAAAAATCCAGGACGAGGAGACATTTAACAGAATTCTCCCATCTTGAAGGAGAGGCAGCTTGGATAGGAAATCAGGATATGATGGATATAGAAGAAGAACTCATTATAAGGATAGCAAACGATCTTATTTCAAGGAATAAGGAAGAGTTATCAATACTGGGACGTGATCTAGAAAAGCTGAAGAATATTGAAAAACCATTCTACAGATACAACTATGAAAAAATAATAGAAATAGGGAGATCCAAGGGAATGGAACTAGCAGACATAGTAGACCTAGGTGAAAAAGAGGAAAGAGAAATAACCGAAGGATTTGATAAACCAATTTTTGTTTATAATTATCCTACATCTTTGAAACCATTTTACCATAGACCTGATCCTGATGATGCTAACCATGTTTTATGTCATGATTTGTTGGCACCGGAAGGATATGGAGAAGTTATAGGTGGTGGGGAGAGAATCTGGAGTAAGGACGAACTTATTCAGAGAATAATTTCAAATGGATTGAATCCAGAAGACTACGAATGGTATATAGATCTGAGAAAATATGGCAGTGTCCCACACGCAGGATTCGGGTTAGGCATTGATAGGTTGATAACATGGATGGCAGGGCTTGACCATATAAAAAACGCGGTACCCTTCCCAAGGACTATCAGGAGACTGAAACCCTAGGTTTAATAATAAGATACCCTATAGAGTAAAGGATTAGCCCTACGAATAAGTATATTAAAACATAGAAAAATGCGGGCAAGAAGAGACTTGAAAGGAAATAATACATTTCTGGCCCGGAATATAGGTAGGGTTCTATCAAATAGGCTACCATCAAATGAAAGATTATTAAATATTCAACTGATGATAGAATAGCTGCTATAAAAATGTCTATAGGCTCACTCAGTTCCACTCCACCTAAAGTTATTAAAAATACAGTTAAAACTATGTATAAGAATTGATATTTAAATAGATCAGGGAATAGATAATACAGACTTAAAATTAAATAAGAAGTGGTGGTAACTGTAGATACTAAGATAATAAATACAAATCTTTTTAGGCCTGCCACGAAAATTCCACCTCTGAGATAAACTTGGTATAATAATAGTCCTGGAGATAAGGATTGGGTTTCCAGTTACCAACATAATAGTAAACCTGTAAAAAATATGAAGTATTTCCTCTGTAATTTAACGATATATTGACATAAGATAGAACTCCTGAATGTGCCTCTATTGTTTGTGGTAAATCTGATGTGTAGGAAAAATTATCTATGCTTTGATTATTGATCCCAATAAATACAATTATAGATGGCCCCCCGATTTGATGTAACGGAAGCGACCCGTTGTTGTAAATATAAATCTGAGATTCCAAAATTTCTCCATTAGGAGTTGGGATTATTTTTGATTCAACAGGTATTTTTTCTGAAGAGCATTTCTCAGAGGTCCTTTCGGTTTGATAGAGTGTTGATAGTGGCATAAGCAGCAAAGATAATACTGATAAAAATAAAATAATATAAATTATCACAGTCAAAAATTTTCTATTCATGTGAAGCGATCTTTTCTGCAAAATGACATGCAACCATATGACCCTTTGAGATTTCCCTAAGCTCGGGTTCCTTAGTGTCGCAGGTCCCCTTTTCGAAATAAGGGCATCTTGGACCAAATCTGCATCCGGGTGGAAGATTCACGGCACTTGGAAGTTCTCCCTTTATCTTTACCTCCCCTCTTCTAATATCCGGATCTGGAACAGGTACAGCTTCCAATAATGCCCTTGTATAAGGGTGCATTGGGTTCTTGATAAGTTCTTCCGTTTCAGCAGTTTCCATTATTTTGCCTAGGTACATTATCACAATTCTATCGCTCATATACCTTGAAACAGCAATATCGTGAGTGACAAAAATCATAGGAACTCCGAATTTTTCCCTGATGTCGAGAAGGAGATTCATTATTCCTGCTCTTATAGATACATCAAGCATAGAAACAGGCTCATCAGCAACTATTACCTTTGGATTTGCAACAAGTGCTCTGGCTATTGCAACTCTCTGTCTTTGTCCTCCGGAAAGTTCGTGTGGAAATCTTTCAAGATACTCCTCTCCAGGTTTCAATCCTGAATCTTCTAAGGCTTTGACTACTAATTCAACCCGTTCATCAAAACTTTCCCCTATTTCGTGAATTATTAATGGTTCTGCAACTGATTTAAAAATAGTTAGCCTGGGATTCAGGGATTCGTAAGGATCCTGGAAAATCATTTGGACGTCTTTTCTCATACTTTTTAATTCTTTACCTTTCTTGGAAGCAATATCTGTACCATTTAACAGTATTTTTCCATCAGTAGGATCTTCCAGTCTTACTATCATTCTCGCAGTAGTCGTTTTTCCACAACCCGATTCCCCAGCAAGACCTATTATTTCCTTCTGATGAAGCTCGAAGTCTATGCCGTCCACTGCTTTCACGTATACCGGTTTAGAAAATGATAACCAGCTTTTCTGCATCTGGTAGTATTTCTTTAAATTTATGGCCTTAAGGACAACGTCATCACTCATTTCACTTCACCCCGTAAATCTCTTCAGAGAAATGGCAAGCTACGAAATGATTAGGAGATATTTCTCTCAATTTAGGCTCTTCCTCTATACATTTTGGCTTAGCAAATGGGCATCTTGGATTGAATCTGCACCCTTGTGGTGGATTCACCAGATCAGGTGGCGATCCTGGTATTGATAAAAGCCTTCTTTTCTCTCCCTTTGCTGATGGGTATGCTTTTAAAAGGGCCTCTGTATATGGATGCTTGGCATTTTTGAAAATTTCTCTTGTACTAGCATCCTCAACTATTTTTCCTGCATACATGATCACAATTCTGGTTGAAAGTTGAGCAACTATACTTATATCGTGGGAAATTACAATCATTGAACTGTTCATTTTTTGCTGTAACTTTACAAGTTCTGCAAGTATTCTGTCCTGGGTTATCACATCAAGAGCAGTTGTTGGCTCATCAGCAATAATCAATTTTGGACTTAATGAAATTGCCATTGCGATCAATGCCCTCTGTTTCATACCACCACTGTATTCGTGAGGATAAGAATCAATTCTATCCTCTGGAAGACCAACTATATTATACAACTGTTTGACCCTTTCCCTTGCCTCTTCTTTGGTAATCTTTTCATGAGCAAGAATTGCTTCTATTATTTGATCTCCAACGCTCATAACAGGATTGAATGAGTTCATCGCAGATTGGAATATAAGTGATATTTGTTTCCATCTTATATCTCTTAATCCTTCTGCAAACATTTTAATTCTGCCCTGTTTATCGACGGCTATTTCTGTAAGATTTTTTTCATCGAATGTTATTGTCCCTTCCTTTACATAAGCGTTATTTGGCAAAAGGAATGATATCGTATATGCAAGGGTTGTTTTTCCGCACCCGGATTCACCAACAAGACCTATTCTTTCACCTCTTTCCAGTTTTAGGTTTATATCATCAACGGCGTGAACCCATCCGTTTTGAAGTTTGTAGTAAATGGTTAAATCTTTCATCTCTAGCAGTGCCATGTTTATCTCCTCCTTAATCTAGGATTTACTATCTCATCAAATGCTCTTCCCACCAAGTAGAATGATAAGGATAGAAGTATTATAGCAACTCCTGGTGGTACAAGCCACCATGGAGCCAGAAGTGTGTAACCCGTGGTCTGCAAGAATTGGAGAAGCATCCCCCAAGTTACAGAAGTTGGATCTCCAAATCCTAGGAAATCAAGAGTCGCCTCTGTTATTATAACCCCGCCTACTCCCGTACTCATATAGAAGAATGTTAGTGGAAGTACATTTGGCAGAATATGCGTCGTCATAATCCTTCCATTTGAGGCTCCTTGGGCTCTGGATGCATCAATATATGGTCTTTCCTTGAGAGATAGTGTTACTGCTCTAACCACTCTTGCTGTTCCAGCCCAGCTGAATATCACTATAGCTACTACTACATACCATATATTTGGCCCTAGAAGTGAAACCAGCAGAATAACGAATATGAGGAATGGCAAAGATAAAAATACATCCACAAGCCTCATTATCAGAGCATCCATAACACCACCGAAATAGCCGGATAGTATACCTATGAAAACTCCGATTAAAACTGAGCTTATTGCAGCTATTATCCCTATTGTTAGCTCAAGTCTTGCTCCATATACAATCCATGCCCATATGCTATGCCCCTCATAATCCGTTCCAAGGGGATAGTTATATACTTGCCCTGTTGCAGGATCTTTATAATTACCGGGAGGGAGTGGGGATATTTTATATCCAACGACACTTTCATAGAATAAGCCATTTCCACTTACTGTTACAACATAATTTCCAGCTATTACAGCACCTACTCCTCCCTGTATTACGTTTCCTATGTAAAGCGGATAGAATCCTGATTTTGATGGCATGGGAAGATAAGTTACATTACCAGACGATTTTGTAACAGGGATATAATAAGCAAGATTCTGATTAGCTACCATGAACTCATTAGCTCCGTTAATGTATTGAATTGACCCTATTATTTCTCCAGGAATAGTTGCGTAATAACTTGATGATGATAATTTATTTATCAGTGGATTCCAGAATGTAACATATGATTTACCATTTGAATAGAATGAGACTGGCATTGTTATATTACCTGTTATGTATTGCCCGCTATAGAGGCCAGAGAGCACTGCATTGTTAACAAAAGTTGCCTTTGTCATAGACATTAATGATCCGTTGATTCTGCTATATTCTAAAATGTAACTGTCCTTAGTTGGCACCATAATTATATTTTTACCTAAATTCGATTCCAATGAAGGAGAATTATCCGGGAATGCTATTCCTGTTGGTAAAATACTGTAGGATGAGCCATTAGGATATTCTAGCTTTGAAGACCATTGCAGACTGCCTGCCGAAAGTTGAAGATTAAATATTGAAGGAGTTTCCAGAATTGAAAAATCCATTATTCCGTCTTGGGTAGGGATGATTATCTCTGGATTAGACGACAGATAAAGATATAGAAGTGGTGATGAAATAACATTAGATGCTGTATTGAATTGCATTGTGAATGAATAATATTTTACAGAATTGGTAAGGGCTGAAAAGTTTCCTTCCTCTATAAATAGAAATGTGTGATTCATGCCAGAAACAGCGAAACCCATTGTAGGTGAGTATGAAGAAAATGGATATTTATCAAATATCCCTGAAAAATACTGGATTGGGAATGTTAAATTATATGATTTGGTAACGCTAAAAGAACTTGACAGAATGTAGACCGTGTGGTTCGCTAATCCTACATACGACATGCTTGTTGTAGGATCATAAATAAAACTGTACATTTGATTTATGCCTTGCGGTATTGTATAATTATGGTAATCCTTTATTTTTAATTGCAATTTACTTCCGTTGCCAGTGACACCGAGATCGTAAACCCTGGCGTGACCAGTATTATTATAAACAACGATGCCTGTTGTACTTTCAGATCCACCACGACCACCAATCTGAGTAACCAAATAGGTAGGTTCGTTAATATTGTTCATATTTACTATAACGTGACCTGAATCACTCATAAATTGAATTGAATCTGGTGCTGTCTGTTGAGGTGTATAAGGACTCAGCACAGGGGCAAATATCGCCATAATAACAAATGCCAATATTATAATCAATCCAAACATACCAGATGGGCTTCTTCTAAATGCCCCCCATATTGTTTTAGCCGACCTTCTTAATGACCTAATAGTTTCCAGATAACTTACATTTGCCATTTTTTCACCTCAATATCTAACCCTCGGATCTAGAAAACCATACAATACATCTGCAAATAGGTTAAAAAGCAGCACGAGTATAGATATTATGAATGTAAGTGCATAAACAACAGGCATATCAAGTCTATCAATTGAGGAAATGTAGAGATATCCTATTCCCTGATAGGAGAATATATCTTCTGTTACTACAGCACCACCAACAATGAATGGTAATGATAATATGAAACTTGTTATCAGCGGGAGTATCGCATTTCTAGAAGCGTGCCTGAACAATACTTCCCTTTCCGACAACCCCTTTGCAGTTGCAAGATTTATGTACTCTTCTCCTTGCACATCCAGCATGCTGGTTCTCATAAGCAGCAATGCTCCGGCTAGAGATATTAGCGTCAGAACTATCATTGGAAGGAGAGCATGATATTGCAGGCTCAAGAACACTGAAAAAGGATTGCTCATATTAATGTTAGATGAAATATAACCGCCCAATGGGAATATTGGATACTTATAGGCAAGAATATACAGAAGAACTATCCCCAACCAGAAAGTTGGAATATTATAGAAAGTAAAGGAGAAGTAAATTGCGGAATTATCTAAAACCCCGCCCCTCTTCCATCCTGCATAGGTACCTATTATATATCCTAGCAGATAAGATAAAATTGTTGCCTCTCCAAGAAGTAGTAAAGTTCTAGGAAGAGCCTGACCAATTAGAGTTAATACCGGAGTTCCCGTATAATAAAATGAAGTTCCAAAATTAAATGTTAGCATGTGAACGAAATAAATCGAGAAACTCTGCCAGAAAGGAAGCCCTATACCGAACTGCTTTTCAAGATATAGTTTCTGTGCGGGTGTCATATGAGAAAAGGCCAAAAGACCAACGTAGTTTGTAGGGAGTAGTGCCACCATCAAATAAACAAAGATTACAATAATAATGTAGGTTATAACAATCTGAACGGCTCTCCCGACGATGTATCGTCCTAGACTAGCCATTGAAAATCACTTCAATAGACTATAATCATATCTCTACTTAAATTTTCCTTAAGAAATTTAGAATTTAGTAATAAATAAAATATAAATGAAAAAAATTATTTCTTTTCTTCTTCCTTTACTTTCTTCCTGTTTCTTGAAGCTACTGCCGCTGCTATTATTACAAGTATTACTACTATGACAACGATCACTATTTCAAGCGCCACTAATGAACTTGGTGCGACCTTGCTGACAGGTGCTTTATAAGCTATTGTCATAGAGTAGGAGTATTTCTGTCCCAGTGAGTTCTCTACAGTGATGACTATGGAATTATTGCCTGACTTTAGACCGGTCACTGTTGCTGTCCAGTTATAATTTATTCCAGAGCCACTAAGAGTAGCATTTACAGGTGTTCCACCGTTGGCGCTTACCATAACTGCTGAAACACCACCTAAATTGGTCACTGTTCCTTGTATGGTAACTGTTTGATTCTGGACCACTGAATTGTTCTGGAGGTTCGTTACTGTTAATGTGGTCGGGAAGCCTCCTGTGTTCGTTGCCGAGTTGTATGGTGCAAAGACATTGATCATGGTATTGACCGTTGCAGCATAATAACCTTCAGATTGAATCTGAGCTGAGATCACTATCACAGAATTTCCAGTTGTTACATTTGAAATTACCACAGGTATTGATACGGGGACTGTACTCGTAATGTTGAATGTATTCCCACTGGGGAATTGGACTCCACCTGTGCTTGAAGACAATGTTACTTTTGCCATATCTCCCGGGTACAGATTGTTTATTGCAATACTCAGGTTATTTTGTCCTGCGATCGCATAAGTTGGACCAGATAGAGTTGCGCTCAGGAATAGTGGGTTCTGTATAACAGTACTCGTCTCAAGAATTGAGTATGTATTCCAGGATGACTGTGGCTGATAATACAGTGTGTAAGTTGTGGGTGTCGTAACATTAGGCAGTGCGTATGCAAATGGTGCCTGTCCAGTCGAGGAAGTGGTCGTACTTAATGAGAATACTGTAGCTTTTCCTAACTTTGCAAATACTGCCACTGAAGAATTATTTACAGGGGCCCCGTTTTGATTATAGACAGATACCATTCCCTGCAACATATCAGTTCCTGTTGAAGTGTTGTAAGAGGTCAGCGATGGATTTGTAATTGAATAACCTGTTACCAAAACATTCTGTGCTCTCTCAACTGCAAACTGGTTCTCGTACAACCCAGATCCATTTATTGAAAGATACCAAACTGCAAAATTGTTGGACACATAATAGTACATACTGGAATTTACAATGGCGTAGACTGTTATTGGCAAATCCCTGTAGCTTGAATAGCTTCCAGAGAGATCAAATATTCCTGTTCCGTTGATTACATATGAAGGAGTCATATTGATGCCATAGTATTCAGAAATATACTGCCATGTTGTTATCGGGGTAGATAGCCCTTCCCATGGAGCTAAGTTGGGATCTGATTGATTTGATGTATAACCGGCATACTCTCCGGCAATGTTAATTGGTGATGAGTTAACATAGTTTGTTGAAATCACAAAGCCGGTGTATTCATCCGCACTGTTGAAGTATCCGTTGGTAGGACCCCACATTGGATCGGCGAAATTAACCAGCTGGCCATCAGGTGTTGTTGATGTTACTATACCAATTGGAACCTTACCTGACACTGGAGTGTTATTCCTGTTGAACAGATGCACCACCATATTGAGAGCTCCTGATGAGTTCATTGCTCCTGCTGTCGCATTTCCGCTGGTGAAATATAAATATCCTCCGTATAAATCTGGTACATTTGTCTCATTTCCATAGTAGGCTATTGTCACAGATGATTTCAGCCCAATTGTAGAAGCTTGCTGGAATGATATCATTACTGCTTGAGGTGGCATATTGGGGTTGAATGTAGCATTGTAGTAAATCAAGCCATTTGAATTTGATACCACCGTACTTATTGGATTAGAAAGGTATGACTCATTGCTGAAAGAGACAATAACTTTCTGTCCTGGCATTGCCTGACCATTCAAATTCACAACCTTTAATGCTAGGTTTACTGTCCCACCATTTCCAACTGAATAGCTCGAAGCACTGACAAGATTTACTGAAATCCAATCAGAAGGATTTGTATTGGGAACTGAAAGTGCGAGTTGTAGTATATTAGATGATATGTATCCGCCCGAAGGATAGCTTGCTGTGAAATACAACGTTGGTAAGAGATGTTCGTTGAGATATATGGTCGACAATTCATTCGCATTCGGTGCATTATAAGTAAATGTTATCTGACCGTTGGCATTAGTAACACCTGAAGTCGGTGTTATTGTACCATAACCTATAATCGTACTTAGATCTGTAACCGTCGCGCCAGCTACAGGATTCCCATTTTGGTTAACTACTGTTATCGGAATGCTTAGACTTGATCCAGCCTGGACCACTAAATTGTTTACGGACGTCTGGAGGAATAAATAAGATCCTAAAGACTGTATCAGAGCTGAAGATGTTGATTGAGTCCCTCCGTAGCTTACATTTGCTGTTACTGTTACGAAGTCCGATCCAGTTCCAGTAACCTTGAAATTGAATATTCCTAAGGAATTTGTGGAACCGGTCATTGCGCTTAAAGAAACATTATTATTCGATGTGGTTAAAGTTACAAGTGCATTTCTGATAGGATTTCCATTTGCGGATGTGACCATGACGCTACCGTTGACTGTCTGTCCTACACCAACGGAATTTGGTAATGAAATCTTGCTATTGACCTGCTGAACAGTTGGAGCCACGACAGAAACCGTGTGAATGGCAGCCATGGAATATTCATTCCATACAGTTCCGTCAAATGTGTAGTTGGACCATCCTCTCCAGTAATTGTTTGTGGCCTCAATATTTAGCTGATAGTAAAGAACGTTAACTGGTATAGCCTGTGTTGCGATTCCCTGCATTTCCTTCGTATAATAGATCATCTTATTGACATTGAAAGTCTGGTATGCATTGGCTTCCGCCTTTTCAAACTCATAAGCCAGCTGAGAAGATCTTTGATCTGCAAGTGTTTTGATATTTGGGAAATTTGGATTTGTCTGATTAGCAGGCCACCAAGCATATGTATTCTGGTAACCCATTGGACCAAGGATATCCGCAACATTTCCTATAGGATCAAGGGATAATGACCAACCGAGAGTTAACATCTGATACTGGAACGACTGGCTGGCAGCAACCAATTTATCAAATGTCACTGCAGTTGCAACTGTAGGTATTCCAAATGCTGACATCTCGGATGCTAACATAAGGCCTATTTTAATTCTGACAGGGTCATATGAAGCCGGAGGAGTAAGTATTGTAATTGGCTGAATTGGTTGACCATTTGGTAGAGTTCTAAGACCATTGGGTCCTGCTGGAAGCGATTCATTCAGCAGGTTTTCTGCAGTTGCGAGATCATAAGGATATCTAACTACAGAGTTGTTATACCATGCTGTCCAGAATGGAGGCTCTGGGGAATCTCCAGCACTACCGAATCCTGACAGGTAATCCTTAACAATTGTATTCTTGTCTATCATGTATGATACAGCCTGCCTGAAAGTCAGGTTGTTCATTGGAGTTTGGGCCTGATTGAAGGCAAGATAGAAATAACCGTTTTGAGAATTATAATGCATTGTAAGTTGCGGATCCTTAGCCAGTATCGGGACGTAAGATGGTAGAACTGGCCATGCCACATAGTCGACCTGCCCGCTTTCAAGTGCCAGCATAGCAGTATCCTGGTCAGTATAAACCTTGAATTCCATGTATGATATATTTTGCGGGAATACATGATAACCAGCAGGTGTCACAAAATTCTTGCCCCAGTAGTTCTGGTATGGAGTTTCTATCCTGTAGGAAAAGTTCAGCCCGGAAGTATATTCCCATGGTCCTGTACCAATTGAAGCCTCTGGACTATTCCACTGGGTGTTGAGTACTGCATTTGTAACACCGGTAACTGGATTTATATATACAGTTCCGTTTGTAACATCAGGAATTCCATTGAGTGTCAAATGGCTCTCCCATAATTGCATAGGTATAATGTATGCATCACCTAAAGTAGTAAGATAAAATTCACCATAGGGATTCCACATTGTGAAATTCACCGTATATTCATTGACGTAATGAATGCTCATTTGCATTTCCTGGAATGTGACATATCCATTTCCAAAAACATCGAAAGGCTCTGTAAGAGCAGTTCCGGCCAGAGTAGTTCCATACCTTTCAGCAAAATATGAGAATACAACGTCCGTCGCATTCATTGGCATACCATTTGTGAATGTGACACCCTGACGTATATTTACGGTGACATTGTAACCGACATTAGAACCATTGGAAGTGAATTGAATTTGACCAGTGTTGACACCGTTCACAGTGGTTGCGTTGACTATATTATAATGGAATTCAGATGGCTGAGACCAATTGGATGCTAACCATGGAATGGCTGCTCCATTGAAATCCACGCCGGCCAATGTTTCAAAATTTCCCCCGATTACATCAGTTTTCCAGACCGTATTGCTTGAAAGATCAAATATATTGAAGTTGGGCATATCTTCCTGCAAACCTATGAATAATGGCTGTGGACTTGAGGTTGTTTGGGCGAAGGTATTTCCCAAGGTACTAAGGGCAGTAATTGACAGAACTAGTGCAAGTAGCACTACGATTGTTGGCTTTAAAATATCTCTTCTATTCATTTTTTCACCTTTGCGCCCTTCGTTGAACGCATAACAACTATAAATAATTCCATATTTAAGTTTTATTATGGCATTTTTTCCATTCAAATATTATTTATTTTAGAATTTGTTAGAGTTTTATGAGATGTGCCTTTTCAGATCTCCAGGGTATATGTCACTATAAATATCCTTCCTATAAATGCTTAGAAGAAGAATGTGAAATCTGGAATTTGTATAATGCAATGGAAAATGAGTGCGTTTATCTGGATAATCACGGTTGTTTAAAATTAAATCTGCTGACCTGCAAAGGGAAAGATAACTGTATGTTTTTCAGGGAATTTTTTGAATCCCCGGAGGAATATTTGAAGAGTAGAAAGAAAGAATAAAAATTTATGTTATAAATCAATTAAGTTTTTACGAAATGCATAATCTGTGGAAATGATACTGATAACATTGATGGAATTTGCGATGATTGCAAGGTTAGAAGAATGGATATTATAACAGTTGATAACTTAAAAATAAAGAAATGCCCGCATTGTGGGTCTTTGTTCATTGACAAATGGATTGATCCCATTAGTGAGGAGGAAATTGCAGACTTTCACATCAGAAAGATTATGGAGATAGAAGACGTGGATTATTCAATTTCCGGTGATCCATTCAATAGGAAAGTCGAATACAAAGGTATTTTTTACGTTAACAATGAAAGAAGGGAAATGAGCGGTCAATTCTTCATCAGAATGTCCTTCTCCTCTTGCCCGACCTGCACCCTCAGAAGGGGGAATTACTATGAGGCTATACTTCAACTTAGGGGCGGTAGCCAGAATGACCTTGAAAATGCGCTTTCCTTTTCCGTTAAAATGGTAAACGATGCAAAATCAAGAGACATATTCATAACCAGAAGTGATAAGAGAAGAGAGGGTTATGACCTCCTCATATCCGATAAGCAGTACACAAGGAATATGGGAAAGAGACTGGTTGAAGAGTTTGGAGGGACCTATACTGAAACATCCCATCTTGTGGGGAGGAAAGAAGGACAGGATGTCTACAGAATTACAGTATCGGTAAGAATACCTCTATTTCATGAGGGGGATCTTCTTAAATTTAGAGGGGATTTATTCATGGTTGGAAAGATTAGAGGCAGTGATGTAATTCTTCATAACCTATTGAATGACCAAATAATAAGGAAAAAAATTGCTGATATTGATGACTTCCAGTTTTTCGAGAGAAGGGAGAATATTCGGGAGGCAACATTCCTATACCGGGAAGGAAATACTGTTTATGTCCTGGATCCTTATGATAATAAGGAAAAGGCAATATCTGACAGGGGCAATAGAAAGAAATTTTATGTCGTCAGGATAGATGATGATCTTATCCTAGTTCCCTTTGACCTAATTTCTTGATTGAAATTTTAATTTTCATGTCAGATATGTCCCATTCCTTTGAGTAATTTCCCTCTTCATCAGATTCAACTGCCTGTGTAGTTTCCAGAATGTTTTCTTTGAGATAATTGAACGCTTCTAACAAAACTGGATCGCCTTCCACCTTGAGCTTTATTTTATCTGTGTATTCAAGATTAGCTTCCTTTCTCATGCTCTGAATCCTTCTTATTATTTCCCTTGCAAGTCCCTCTAAGTATAATTCCCTGTCAATATCTTTGCTTATGAACATTGTTATCTTGGATTCTGCGTCAGTTATGTATTTATCATCAAGTATTTTCTCTTCTATCAGCATTTCCTTGCCAATTTTTTTATCTAAAATTAATGTATAACCATTGTTTATAATCTGCTTCTGAATATTTTCATCCTTCAGCTTTTCTTCTATTTTTACAATATCCTTTCCAAATTCTCTGCCAGCAATTTTCTTGTTTATCTTATAGAATATTCTGAAATATTTATCCTGCCTGTCCACCTTCAATTCCTTTGCATTAAGCTCCTTCAATATCAACTGGGAATATTTATCCACGGTTTCAGAGTATTTATCATCTGCCACAATAATGCTCTTAACGGGTCTTCTTAATGTTATTCCATTCAGTTGCCTTATTCTCCTTCCTGTTTCAACTATTTCCTTTACTTCTGCCATTTCCTTAAGAAGTTTCTCGTCATAACTGAGAGGGGTGGGATAAGAGGTTAGATGTACAGATTCTTCTCCACTAATTTTCCCATACAGATAATCTGAAAAGTATGGAGCGAAAGGAGCCAGCATTTTCAGAATATTCTTTAGCGCATAATATGTAACATAATAAGATGATCTCTTCTCATCAGTAACCTCTTCGTTCCAGAATTTGTCCCTTGACAGTCTGAGATACCATTGGCTTAAGTCCATCGTTAGACTTTCTATCTCTTCAAGTGCCCTGTGAGGTTCATAGGCATCCATGAAATTATTTGCTTTTTCAATTGTTTCATTTGTTCTTGAATATATCCATTGATCCAGTTCATCGAATATTTTCTCTTCTTTTGGGATCCATTTGTCAAGCCTGGCATTTGTTGAGAACAGGAGGTAAGAATTATATATTGTCCCCAGAAGTTTTCTTGAATATTCTTCTGCAATTTCGTTGGAAAATCTCTTAGGTTTCCATGGTGGCCCCTGGAAAAAGAATAGCCTGAGGGAGTCCGTTCCTATCTTATCAACTATCTGTATCGGATTCACCACATCGCCTTTGGATTTGCTCATTTTCTCCCCCTTGGAGTTAAGTACAAATTCCATTACCACTACATTTTTATAAGAATTTGAATCAAACAGTAGAGAGGAAATTACATGAAGTGAATAAAACCATCCTCTGGTTTGGTCTATAGCTTCACTTATAAAATCCACAGGAAAATTCTCCTCGAACAATTCTCTATTTTCAAATGGATAGTGGTACTGTGCATAGAATGCTGAACCTGAGTCAAACCAGGTGTCTATTGGATAGGGCTCTCTTTCCATGATCTCCCCGCATTCCTGGCATTTGATCTTTATTTCATCCACATAGGGTTTATGGAGTTCGAAATTTTCTGGAATGGAAATGGCCTTTTCCAATAATTCTTTCTTGCTTCCTGCTACAAATACATGCCCATTTTTGCAAGTCCATACAGGCAATGGTGTCCCCCAATATCTGTTCCTTGATATTGCCCAGTCCTTTCCCTCTTCCAAGAAATTACCAAATCTTCCGTCCCTTATATGCTCGGGCTTCCAATTTATTCTCTTGTTATATTTAATAACATCTTCCTTCCTGTTTGATACCCCTATGTACCATGATTCTATGGGGTAATAAATCAGCCTTGTATCGCATCTCCAGCAGAATGGATAGGAGTGCTTCGCCTTTTCCCTCTTGAATAATTTTTTATTTTCGTGAAGATATTTGAGTATCTCTTCACTTGCCTGCTGGGTGTCCATTCCCTTCCATGGAGAGTCAAGACTTATTTTTCCTTCCTCATTAACAGTTAGATATAGCTCCCCTTTTTCCTCCTTCAATACCTTATAATCATCCGATCCGAAGGCAGGAGCTATGTGAACTATTCCAGAACCGTCCTCATTCGTAACAAATTTTCCACCCACAACATACAGGCCCTTGTTAATTTGCAGATATGGTATTATTTGTTCATATTGCACCCCTATCAGATCTCTTCCTTTTTTCTTATCCAGCACCTGGAAATCCTTTACGAGATGGTTAGCCCTTTCCTCAACCATCCATAACTTTTCACCCTTGTATTCTATCAAAAGATAATTGAAATCAGGATTGACGGCTAGAAATGTGTTAGCTGGAAGTGTCCATGGTGTTGTTGTCCAGACAACAAAATATTCTTCTTTTCCCTTGATTTTAAACTTCACGTATATTGAATAATCCTCAATTTCCTTGTATCCCTGAGCTACTTCGTGGGAGCTCAGCGTGGTTCCACATCTCGGACAGTATGGTGATATCCTGAAATCCTTGAATAAGAGTCCTTTATTATAAAGCTCTTTCAAGGCCCACCATTCACTTTCTATGTATTCGTCCCTCATTGTAACATATGCATTCCTGTAATCTACCCAGTATCCCAGTCTTTGAGAGACTTCCTCCCATTCTCTTACATATTTAAAAACACTTTCTTTGCATAAACTATTGAATTTCCCAATCCCCATTTCCTCAATTTCTCTCTTGTTTTTTATTTTGAGGGATTTTTCCACCTCTATTTCAACAGGGAGGCCGTGACAGTCCCAGCCCGCTATTCTTGGATTTATGTAATATCCCTTCATAGTCTTATATCTTAAGAAGAGGTCTTTCATCGCCCTGGTTTCAGCGTGGCCAATGTGAGGGGGTCCATTTGCAGTTGGCGGACCCTCAAGGAAAGAGAATCTTGGTTTTCCCTTATTTATTTCAAAAGACTTTTGGATAATATCTTTTTCTTTCCATTTATCTGAAACTTCCTTTTCAATTGACAGTAAGTCAAATTTCTGTGGAACTTCATCTAACACAAACAAGTATATATTGTCCATGTTGATAATTTTTATCTGTGAAATTTCCAGGTCATAAATGCTTAAATATGCATTTAAAATGCCCTATGAATCTTCGGTGATATAATTGAAACTTCCGAGAAAAGTAATGAGATATTGTCCGCACTGTAAAAGGCATACTCTACAGGAAATAGAAAGAGTTAAGAAGAAAAAGGCAAGTGAGTTAAGAAAAGGACAGAGGAGATTTAGAAGAACAACCTCTGGTTATGGTGGTTTCCCGAGGCCGGTTTACGAGGGAAGAGAAAAACCAACAAAGAGAATCAATATCAGATACAGGTGCACTGAATGCAAGAAATCTTATCACTCTCCAACATGGAGAGCCAAGAAATTCGAACTCGCGGAGGCTGAACAATGACATTTAAGGAGTTGAAGGGACTGGAGAAATCATTCGTTAAGATAAAATGCCCGGATTGCGGGTCTGAGACCATAACTTACATTAGGGCCTCAACAGAGGTCAAATGCCAGGTATGCAATGCAACTATTGCGAAACCAACAGGCGGAAAAATAATAGTAAACGGAGAAATAACTGGAGAATTTAAATGAAGAAGAAGGATCCAGAAGTTGGAGATCTCGTAGTCTGTACCGTAAAGAGCGTCAAGGATTTTGGAGTAGTATGTGATCTAGATGAATATGAAAATAAAGAGGGATTTATTCATATCTCAGAGATCTCGTCCGGATGGATCAAGTACATTAGAGATTATGTTAGAGAGGGTCAGAGAATAGTCTGCAAAGTTGTTGAGGCAAATCCAAACAGAGGAAAGTTTGACCTTTCATTGAGAAAAGTAAACGACCATCAGAGAAGAGAGAAATTAAAGGAATGGAAGAATGAGCAGAGAGCAAAAAAAATACTTGAAAATCTGGGAACACAACACAAAACAGGTTTCCAGATTGATAAAATTATGGAAGTATTGGAAGAGAAATTTGGTTCCTTGTCTTATTCTCTGGATGTTGCCAGCACCTATCCTGACCAATTTTTAAATCAGCTGAAAGAATATGCATGGGCCAAAATTATAGCAGACTATGCTCGAGAGAATTTAAAACCACCTGAGGTTAAAGTTTCAGGGATCATTCAGATTCAGACAAATGCAGGAAATGGCATAGAAATTATTAAAAAGGCTCTTACGGCAGGCGAAAAGGATGGTATTGAGATCACATACGCGGGAGCGCCTAAATATAGGATTGTCTCATTTGCAGAGGATATGAAATCAGCCGAAGAGAATATGAGAAAGTCTGCTGAATCAATTATAAACGCCATAAAGAAGATGGGCGGAATTGGAGAAGGGCCAGTGAAAGAGTAGATGAAAAGTTTAATAAAGAAATGTGGAAAATGCAACACGTATACATTGGAGGATAAATGCCCCAAATGCGGAAATGATACTATTTCATCCTTACCGCCGAGATTTTCACCGGAAGACAAATATGGTAAGTACAGAATAAGACTACTGTATGGGAAGGAGTGATTACAGATGGATAGTGTAATAGTTAAAATGATTGACAATGTAAAATTAAGAAACTCGACATTAATAGTCGGGCTGCCTGGAATAGGAAATGTTGGTAAGATTACGGCAGATTATCTTATAGATAAGATGAAAGCGAAGAAATTTGCCGATGTATTCTCGTATCATTTACCACCACAGGTATTGATCAATAATGATGCCAGGGCGAAATTAGTGAGGAATGAACTTTATTATAAGAAGAGGAAGGAGGGGGATATTCTCATATTCACTGGAGATTTCCAAGGCCTTACCTCACAGGGACAGTATGAAATCTCTTACAGAATACTCGAAATGTCAAGGGATTTAAATGTCAAGGAGGTCATCACACTTGGAGGATACCAGATTGGAAAACTTGTTGAAATACCCAGAGTTCTTGGGTCTTATACAAATGAAGAGCTCAAGGAAAAGGTTGAGAAATTGGGAGTAATATTCTCCAAGAGTGAACCTGGAGGAGGAATCGTTGGTGGGGCAGGTCTTTTCCTTGGTATGGGATATGAGCTGTTCAATCTTCCCGGGATATGCCTAATGGGTGAGACATCAGGATATTTTTCTGATCCAAAATCTGCCAAACAGGTGACCAAGGTTTTGCTTGAATACTTGAAAATCAAAATAGATACAAAGGAACTGGATGAAAAAGTCAAAGAGATAGAAGAGATAACAAATAAAATAGTTGAGAACCAGCCAGAAGAGAGAAGAGAGGATTTGGGATATTTCGGATGATATGAAGAATGATAAAATTGTGAGGGCTTCAGAACTCGGACAGTATGAATTCTGCAGTATGTATCATTATCTAGTAAAAAATGGAGCAAAAATTGATGGAGATGGGAAATCCCATCTTGATGAAGGGACCCTGAGACATATCAGGCACGGGAAAAATATCAATAATCTTAGAAGGATGAATAGGGGGCTTTCTTATCTTATAGCTATAGGGGTTGGTGTTCTTTTATTAATATTATTATTTTCCTTCTTATAGGAATATTGCTTCTATTCATTTTATTAAAAATTAAATTGAGAAAAAGCTTGAAGAAGAGCGGATCTTTAAAGGGAGAAATAATATATGATGACCTCAGCGGTCGTGAAAAACCTCTCCTTTCCCGGGAATTTATGATTACAGGGAAACCAGACAGAATTATGAAAGTTAAGAATGGATTTATACCAATAGAATACAAGAGCTCTTCTCACGATAGACCTGAAAAAGGTCATATTCTCCAACTTGGAGCCTATTTCATATTAATTGAAGAGAATTATGGGGATGTGCCATTTGGCTATTTGGAATATAGGAATAAATCATTCAGAATAAAGAATGATGATAATTTGAAAAGAACTGTAATCGAAAAAGCTATGGAGGTAAGGGATAACAGTTACCCACACAGAAACCATAACAGTCCAGGAAAATGTGCTAAATGCCCATTCAGAGAAGTCTGTGAAATGAGTTTGGTTTAAAGTTAATTTTTCTATCTTAAAATTCCATATCTATTCCATACCTTTTAGATTATACTGAATTTTACCTGTACCTTATTATTCTTTAAGCCAATATGAATATTAAAATGATTAAACTTCAGCTCTGAAAATCTGAACCGTAAATTTCATTTCCCTTTGTCATAAGAACTCTTTGCAAAGAAAATGGGCGGCATAGGTGAATTATTCTTTATTTCTTACCCATCTTTAATACATATAGTTTTTGACTAATTACCTGATAATTTCTATTACAAATAATGGGAAACTTGGTATTAACGCATGTGTGATTACCAAGGTTATTCCAATCGACCTGTAAATAGGTTCCCCGCTTATGGTATTTATGCGTATTAGAAACTTCTAGACACTTATTGCTATCTCAAAATGAAATTTGTCGCCTTCATTTTATTAGCATAACTGGTACTTTTGATTTTGATATAAGTTTCCTTGCGAGCCTTCTTGCCATTAATTCCTTAAAACTGTAACCTGTAGGATATTGCAGAATTATAATGTCTATTATGTGCTCTTCAGAGAACCTAAGAATAGTGTCGAGGGGATTGCCCTGTACGAGTTCTATATCCGTGTTAGCTGTTCCCGGTATCTTAATTGACGAGGAAAGAAGTCTCAACCTTTCGGTATTTGTTTCCATTGATCTTCCTTCTGAATTCAACTTAGGGTAGTCCCAGAAATGCGAATATATATCAGGAATGATAGAGACAAATAAAAATTCTTTAGTGTCTTCAAGTGTAGATATCGCTTTATTTATTGATTCTTGCGAGCATACGGGAAGGTCTATATTGACAAGTACTTTTTTCAACCCCTCACCCACCAATTCTTAAAGAAAAAAGTGAAAATCCTAAAGTGCAAGGACATTTACCTTTGCTCGACTGATAAAAATTCTTTCCATTATGATATCATTGCTCTTAGCTTTGGCATTTGTAATCATCATATCTGGACCCACTATATATTTGTAAAATATTGCATGATAAAAATTTAATTACCATAGTATTGTTACTCTCATTCAGATTCATGTGTTTTCAAGAGTCAATATTTCCTGATCCTATGATTTTTTGATTATCTCCTCGGTTTCATCAGGGACCTTGCAAGACTGTATTAACCGGTCCATTAAGGCATTTTATTTACTTCTTTGATTGCACTTTGCCAATTACTTCAATGCCTTTATTATGTTTTCTATCCTCTCTTTCTCCTTTTCTATCTCCTTCAATTCCTCTTCCAGCACCCTGACCTGTTCCTCTTTAGAGAGATTTGTGTTATAGGCCGAAAGTATGCCTGCATTGTATCCGTAATATGGATAATAATAGAAACCCCCTCTATAAAATCCCCTACCTCCATAGAATATACGTCCGAAGAATCTCCTTCCAACTCCCAGTCTGGGCACTGCATTGTTCATGAATCCTGGTACATTGTAACCACCGCAGAATCCAGCACCCCTTCCTGTTCTTGGCCCATATCCATTGGGTCCTGTTCCATCTCCATATGGCATTTTTTCACCTCTAGTTATGAATATATATTCATAATAATTATTTAAACTTTGCCCACTTTCGTCAGGGCATAAGGTCTTCTAAGAATGAGGCAATCTCTTTTATTGATCTGGAAGCTGGTGAGTTGCCATCATATTCCACCAGGGGCATCTTGTGCGTCATTGATGCGGCAACTGTCTTGTCATATGGAATTTTTCCAATTATCTCTAAATCATTTTCTTCAGAGAACTTCATTATCCCGTTGAATCCTAAGTTCATATTTTCTTTGTTTATTATTATGAAGGATTTTGTTCTGAAATGCTCAGCAAGATAAAAAACACGCCTGAGGTCACTAAGGCTTGATTCCGTTGGTTCTGCGACTAGCAATGCATAAGTCGCCCCGCTCATTGATGCAATGACCTGACATCCAATCCCTGCTGCAGAATCTACTATTATGTGCTTTATCTTTCCTTCCCTCACCCATTTCTTAGCTATGTTCTTCTCCTCCGTTACCAGCTTTCCGCTGTTAGGTTGTCCAACGTCAAGCTCTGAGGTTACGAATGGGCCATATCTAGTCCTGCCTACCCTTATCCAGCCTGACAGATTATTCTTTGTAATTCTTACCGCATCTACCGGGCATACCACCTTACAAGCACCACAACCTTCACATATATATTCCTTTATATGAGGTAAACCGTTCCTATTTTCTACTGCCTCGTATGTGCAAACCTCTTGGCAGATGGAACAATTTACGCATTTCTCGTAATCTATCGCTGCGACACTCTTCTCCTTATATTCTATTTCTTCCTCCCATGAGTTTGTGTCGAATATGAGATGTAGGTTGGGAGCCTCTGCATCTGCATCTACAATCCCAATATTCTTGTGTGAAAGAAGGGCAGAAATAGATGAGGAGATTGTACTTTTCCCAACGCCTCCCTTTCCGCTGGCAATGACCACCTCTACCATAGTAGTTCACTCACCCTCTCCATTATTCTCCTCAATTCTACAGATGCATCACTCTCTGGAAAGGCATCCACTACAGGCTTTCCTCTTACATAGCTCTGTACAATATCGTCACTCAATGGTATACTTCCTATTATTTCATAATCTGGAATGGTATGTTCATCATTGACCAGGTCAGCCCTGTTCAATATCACATATCCCTTTATGTTAAGCTTTTCCAGGAGATGCATGATCATTTTCATGTCGTGAATACCTAGGGGTGTCGGTTCAGTTACAACAAGTGCAAATTCCGAGTCTTCAAGCGCAGCCGCCACATGATTGCCTGTTCCTGCAGATGTGTCATAAATTTCCAGATCAAAATCCATGATATCGGCCCTCCTTTTAGTATTGAGGACAAGTGGGTATGATCTCTCTTCCCCCTCTTTTAGAACACCGGTTACAAGGGTCAGGTTATTGTTAACAGGTGTAACATACGTAAGTCCTATTTCCTTTCTATCTTCTTCTATAGCCTTGCTCGGACATGCAAGTTGACAGGTTTTACACCCTGAACAGAGAGTGGGCATGAGAAATGGGTAACCCTCTTTAAACATAACAATGGCGTTTTCTGTGCAGTTATCCCTGCAGAGGGAGCATTTTGTGCATTTAGAATAATTGAAACGAGGTCTGAAGATATAGCTCTTTTCTTCCCCCTTGAGTCCAGATGAAAGAAGAATGTGATCATTTGGGCATTCCACATCCGAGTCCACCAGTACTATCTTTCTGTTTCTCGATAACAATGTTGCGATATTTACTGCAACTGTGCTTTTACCTGTACCGCCTTTTCCGCCAGTGACTGTTATTTTTGTCGTTTGTCATCACCAGGGCCCTCCTCCCTCTCTCTTCCCTCTACCTTGGCCACCACGCCCCGGACCCCTTCCTTCTCCAGATGATGCCGGAAGTTTGCCTGACAGGTATTGTCCGACTGCATCCTCTACCTTCATTTCTTGACATTCTCTGACATCCATATTTGCGGCCTTAAGTATCTGGAATGAATTTGGCCCGAATGCCCCTGCAATAACAACTGTGCATTCGTTATCTGCAACTGTCTGGGCAGCCTGAACCCCCGCACCACTTCCTGCAGACCCTCCGGGATTCTGAACAACCCTGACGCTCTTTAAATCCTTGTTCTCATCTATTTCGACAATAGTGAAATAAGGGCATCTCCCAAAATTCATACTAACATTATCTTTCATACCCTCTCCGCCAGATGTTGCCAGGCATATCTTCATAATAGGTCACCGCCCGAGTTATTTGTTAAGCGTAGTTAAACCTTTTGAAATGACCCATTATTTTCAATACTGTTAAAATCCCGTCTATCAAGAGATTGATACTCGTGTATTCCATGAAATTTCCGTATTATTTCAAATTCAGATTTAGAGTCATTTCACAATTAATGGTTCAAATATTGAGCATCTTCCTCGCTTCCTGGGATATAGCATCCGGGGTCCATGGAGGATCCCATACCAACTCAATATCACATTCCTTCACTCCCTTCATCTCTTCTACCTTCTTCTGAAGATCAAATAGTATCCAATCGGTCAGCGGGCAGTTCGGAGTTGTCATAGTCATCTTAACTTTCACCACTTCGCCTTCAATTTTTAGATCATAAATCAGCCCTAGATTTACCACATCAATGCCAACTTCAGGGTCATTTACAGTTTTCAAAACCTCCAATACTTCATCCCTGGTTACCATCGCTTTCAGTATCTATTCAGCGCTCAAATCTTTTTTCTTTTTAAATCCTTCCCATACCCATTATTAAAAAAATAGCATTCCATAGAATTAGCGGAGCCTTATCCCTGAAACCTTAAAACCATAGGATGTTGAACGTGGAACCACAACAATACCTATACATAATTTCTAAAGATGTATTTTGATTTTTATTAAGCTTTCGTTGGAAAATTATCAAAGTTAAGAATGGAGTGATCTTCAATAACTTTTTACATAAAATGGAACTTGGAAAACGTAAATGACTTCTCATAACTAGATTATTCGGTTAATACTTTTCATGGGCTTGCCCGGATTTGAACCGGGGTCTTCGACTCCCGAAGCCGAAAGGATGG
>ERZ1669247.29-NODE-29-length-76893-cov-17.301517_pt1 | contig 76893 bp, 88 predicted proteins | sample MGYA00579297_ERZ1669247 | MGnify/ENA primary metagenome ERZ1669247 (study PRJEB41166, sample SAMN08046056) | hot springs metagenome | biome: hot spring; feature: acid hot spring; material: thermophilic sediment; isolation source: thermophilic sediment from acid hot...
CACCCGCATCTGGAACACGTCTTCGAGGTTAGGTATGGGTCGACTTCTATGACGTCGCCTCCCATGAATACCCTGTACGCTATGCCCCTCCAGTCCGTGTCCGCTATCCTGCGGTTCAAGGAGTGCGAGCGCCTCAGAATGCCGCCCTTGTCCAGCTTCTCGAACCCGTTCACCTCCCCCAGCCCCTGAATTGTTTTCGCGATCTTCACCTGGTGATTCTTTGCCCTGTTCCTCTCCCTCCTCCTGTACTTCTTCAGAAGCCTCCTTTTTGTCCTCTCGCCCTTGGCTTTGCTCTGTATTTTCCCTCTCTTCTCTTTCATCCTCTCATGAACCTTCGCCAGGGCCGTTGTGTCGATGCGTATCCACCCTGTCTCCGGGGAGAAGCCGTCCAGCGATCCCACGTTTGAGTCCCAGCCGATCGCCTTCGCGATCGTGATCCCTCGATCCGCCTTATCTTGCCGCCCTTGTCCCATCTATGAATAGTCCGCGCGGTGACCCCTAGAAGTCTCTTGGCATCCTTGATGTTGTAGAGTCTGTCCAACTACATCATGTTTCAGACGCTATGTCTATTTAAGTCTGTTTACCTTGGAACTGTTAGCTACGGCGTTTAAAACATCATAAGGCGAATTTATACTTTCATCTAGCACGATAGGTACGTTAATCTTTTTCTTAGTTCTCTTATTCTCCTCAGGTCCTTTCTGTTAATCGGCTGTTCAAAGAACAGAGCTCCCTTTTCGTACAGCAGGTTGCCAACTTCAACAGCGTCTTTAAAACTATAGCCTTGGTTTGTGTCAGCATAGAAGATTTCTCCTTTATTTAGGTTTTCAGCTATTTCTGTTATCCTTCTTTTATCAAGCTGCGCATCTTTTCCAACCTTTATTTTGATGACCTTGGCGCCTTTTTCTGAAAGTTTTTTAAAAAACTTAAGATTGTTCTCGACGCTACCTATTGGCATTGTCAGGTTGGTAACTCTTTCTTCTAGGCTTCCCCCATGAAGCATTGAAGAGCGAACGCCATAAGCTTTTGCGATCAAATCGTGAATTGCTATGCTGATAGCGTTTTTTGAGACGCTTCCAGCGTACATTAAACTATCTACATGACTTCCAAATTCTTCTATGCTTTTAAAGCTTTTTTCATTTAACGCTTTTAAAATGAACATAAGGTTGTTATAAATTGCTTCCGGTATTTCTCCAGTTATCCTGTTTTCTGTAGCCCCTTCATCATAGCCGGAACCTTTTTCTGTGCGCAGTTCAACAATAACTCACCTGTACCTGTTCTGCGAACCTAATAAAATTGTAAATACTTTTGAAAGAGGAACATCCGGCATGTACAGGATTGCACCCTTGACCTTAAGGCCTCCTACTTTAAATTCAGTTTTAACATCTTCTTTCTTAGAAACTGTCGATGCGTTCTGCACGTTTTTAATTAGCTCTAGAAATTTAAAGCTTTTTATCTTACAATTACTGAAAGCCTCGTCTTTTCAAGGCGGGGATGATCCAAGCATAAAACATTTATAAATGTTTTTAAAATTTTATTCTCATGACTACAGTCGGTCAACTTGAATTTGGTGGGGCGCCTGAGCCGACTCCTCAGGCTATACCGGCTAGGAAAACAGGTTATTGAAGTAAAAACCAGCAACAGAAGGACTAACAAAGTGCGCCTGTTGCCGAAAGGAAGCACAGAAAGAAAACTCAGAAAGCTCGGGGAGCTGTTTGCAAAAGCCTTCAACGAGCTGAACTACATGAGGAGACAGCAGTTCTTCTTAGGGCAGAGGATAGACTTTGATGGTACTGCGAAGGCAGTGTATGAAAAATACAAAAGCCATAAATTTAACATGCATAGCAAAGCTTTTAAGCACTTTATGTGAACTTTTTTACAAAGCGGCGGTCGTCTAGCCTGGTCTAGGACGTCAGCCTGCCACGCTGGAAATCGCGGGTTCAAATCCCGCCCGCCGCATATTGCTTTATAATTTAATTTAAGGCAGAAGTACGCCCCTTCCAGTTATTTTCCCTTGTATAATATCTTGATACGCTTTGTTTACGTCGTCCAAAGGATAGGTTCTGTAATAAGGCTTAACGTCGCCCCTATGTATTAGGTCAACAGATTCAAGGTATTCTTTTTTTGTAAAAGCAGCGGAACCGATTATTTTGTGTTCTCTCATGATGCTCAGGGCAGGCCTTATAAGCTCAATGTTTTTTCCATCGACGTTGCCTATGAGTACCAATCGTCCCTCTTTTTTCAGAATTTTTAAACTTTCGTTTATGGTGTTGGCTCCTACTATCTCAAATACCGCATCAACGTCCTTTATATATTTTGAAAATTCTTTTTCTGTTATCACGGCGTCTGAATATTTTGAAACAATTTCCTTTTTACTTTCAGAGGTTACTGAAAAAACCTTCAATCCGATCTTTTTAAAATATTGAATAGTGTGTATGCCAACTCCACCGCCAGCACCTGTAACCAACACTGACTCCCCTTTTTTAACTTCAGCAACCTTAGCTGCATGTATAGCTGTGGCAAGAGGGCAAGCAGCCGCCGCATATTTTTCATAGTTTGAATCAGGAAGTGGAAAGATGTTCTCTTTAGGTACAGAAACTTTTTCAGCATAACCGCCGAACTTGCCTTCGCCAAGAAAAGTTAAACTCTCGCATAAGTTTTCTTTCCCGCTTAGGCAATATTTGCATTTACCGCATGTAATTGCACCAAAAACACCAACGCTGGTTCCGTTAAGTTCTCCAAAGATTTCATGTCCTGGAATTAAAGGCAGTTTGAGGTTTTTAAAGCCGCCTTTCCAGACAACGAGATCCCTGCCGCATATACCGCTTGCCTTTACATTCACAATTACTTCGTTTTGGTCAGTTTTTACCTGCACTTCTTTTATTTTAAGTGGTTCTCCAAAATTTTCAATTAACGCTGCCTTCAATAAATTTATTATATATTGGTTTAAAAATAAACTTTTTCTGAGGTAAAAAATTTAGAGCTATTTTTTAAATTTAAAACCGGTCAATACGATTAGATGAAAATTGCAAAAATATACCTTACTAATAAATATTCTTTTATTTAAATAATGAATTTAAAAAGTTATGTGTATTTCTGTAAAGAAACATTTATATAAAACGCATCTAATTAGATTATCACTCATGAGCTTACCTAAAGATCCCGACAAAAAAGAGTATAAAAAAATAACCAATGCGTCGGGCGAGTCTGGTACAAAGCCGGTTCAAATCAAGGCCAAAATACCGTGGTTAGCTGTTTTTGCTCTAGCCATGGGCATGCTGGTATACGGTGTCGCTGAAAGTTATGGTCCAGTTTTTGCTATTACAAGCATAATTCCTCAGAAATACTACTATTTAAGTCTGAGCGCTGGATTTATAGCAGGAGGTTTTGGAGCCCTACTTGCTGGCTACATGACGGACTACTTGGGTAGAAGGAAAGCCTTCCTAATAACGGCAGCAATGATAGTTATAGGCATAGCAATATATCTGGCGGCTCCTAGCAATGCAGCTGCAATAATAATTTCATTCATACTTGTTGGAATGGCTGCAATAGGAGCTGAAACGCCAATACTTGCGGCTATTTCTGAAAGCGTGCCTGCAAAGTACAGAGGAAACCTGCTAGTGGTAGTTCAAAACTTTGGTAACATAGGCGTAGCACTTGTTTTCATTCCTGCGTTGCTTGGGGCATCTTCTGTACAAGATGAAGTAGCATATGCTTTATTGCTATTGGCTCCTTTAATAGCGTTAATAATAGGTTTCTTTTCAGTTAAAGAGTCCGTTCCGTGGGAAGCTACGGAAAAGAAAACTCCAGAGTCAGTACAGGAGGCATGGCAAAAAGTTGATCAAGAAAACGTGGAACATGTAAAACCTACAATGGGGGTACCGCTGAGATGGTTACTTATAACTTTGATAGGAATAGTGCAGGACGTTGCTTTTGTATGGATTACTTATGACATAGGTTATCTGTACTTTACAGAGTATTCTAGCCTCATACCTGTCATAGGAGGCTTTGCGATGGCTATTCTTGGAATTCTGTTTGGTGTCTTTGCTCACAGAATTTCTAGAAAAAATGCTGCGCTTCTTGCATATGGTTCACAATTTATACTATGGGTTTTGTTATGGGCATACGTTGCAGCAACAGGGGCAACAACTGGCTTGCTACTTTTAGCACTCATAGCGATTCAGTTCTTTGGAGTTGAACTTACGTGGGGTGTAAGAGCTATGCTCGAGCCAGAAGTTTTCCCAACCATATCAAGAGGAAGGTGGGTTTCTCTTGCTAGAACATTTGTATGGATCATTGCAGGAATTATAACAATGCTATTATCAATATACTTCTATCCATTATCGTCTGCCCAGTTTATGCCGTTCTTTAACTATTCATCAGCAGCCATAACCGTTGTATTCATAGTTGGGTTAATATCTGCAATATATTGGTATTACAAAGGATTTGAAACTGGAGGAAGGAGTTTAGCAGGGCACGACGTTAAAGCTTAATTTTTTATTTTTTAATATTTTTATCTTAATTATTTATATTAAAAATTATTTATATTAAATTGGTTGCAACCTAAGCCATAAAAAATAAAACTCAGTAAATAGTGCATGTTTTTAAATTATTAATATAAAAATATGATATGCATAGAGGGAAAGGAAGAGGGCATCTAGGGCTAAGGACATACGTTCTTTTTAGCCTTTTAGAATCTCCTAAGAACGGAATAGAAATAGCGTATGATCTAGTAAGGGTCTTAGGCTGGAGACCTTCTCCTGGTTCTCTTTATCCTCTTTTAATGGAATTAGAAAGAGAAGGTTTGATAGAAAAAACAGATGATGGAAGGCTTAGATTGACGCCGCATGGGATAGATTATATGAGTTCAATACCGTTTGCTATAAATATAAGGAGCATAACGTTCATGATGGAAGCGTTATTAGACAGGCTTGAAAAAAGGGCAGAAACTGAAGGATTGAGCGAGGAAGACAAAAAGAAACTCAAAGATATAGCAGATAAAATCCTAAAACTGATCGATGCTCTATGACTGGTTTTTCCATTTGTTCTTTAGATACTCTTTTCCTTCTTTTGTTAGCATATAATACGTGTGATGTTTTGTCACTTCCGGCGATCTCTTCATTTTTGCTCTTGTCCTCTTCAAACCTTTACCAAACACCTTTTTTACATAGCCCTGTTTTTCAAGTTTTTCCAGTTCTGATATAATTGTTTCAGTATCAACGCCAAGATTTCTAGCTATACTGAAAGCGTAATCGACGTTTGCGATTTTCAAATGATGCAGCACTGCTATTTCCAGCTCATCGTCATTTACCATAAAGATTAAAAGTGTACGATAATGCATATAAACAGATCGTTTTATAATGATAATAGTTGAAACCTATAATACACAGATCACACAGAGCATCACTGTATCTAATATTCGCTCTTCTTTTGTTTTTTGTGCTTATTTTTGCGATATTTTACTCTTTTAAAATACTTGGGTTTACACCAATTCAAATCATAGTAATGACATTTCTCTCGCTGATAGGTGCAAACATAAACATACCGGTAGCTACAATAAGAAGCAGGGAACCTATTATAATGTTAAAAAGCTATACTTTCTTTGGAATAGAACTTTATGTTCCATTTTATTCTTATGAAAGAGTTACTGTAGCAGTAAACCTTGGAGGAGCTCTTATACCAACTCTTGCGTCCATATACCTTGTAATAATTCATTTTAACATGTGGTTCCCTATTCTGATTTCTGTTGTAATTTCGTCAATTTTCATTCACGCAATAGCAAGACCCGTAAAAGGTCTTGGCATAGTCACGCCTTTCTTCATACCCCCTATATTTGCCGCTTTGCTGGGTATAATACTTGGCGGCCACATGGCACCTGTTGTTGCTTATATAGCTGGAACTATGGGCTCTCTAATAGGAGCTGATTTGACTAACCTTCACAAACTGGATAAGCTCGGGGCTTCTTTCGTAAGCATAGGTGGGGCAGGGATATTTGACGGAGTATTTCTTACAGGGCTCGTTGCAGCTTTACTAACAATTTAATTCAAATTTTATCGAGACTTTTCAGGCTCTTTTTGTTTGTGTCAAACCCCCTAAAATACCACATCAAAGCCCCAAAAAAGCCCAGCAGCCAAAGCCCAATATTATAATATATGTATTGCGAAACGGTAAAGTTGAACGTAAGATATATTGAAGCTATGTATGTCCCGTAAGTTATTGTCCTTATAACACCTATAAGCCCAGCTCTGAGCCCCGTGGGGAAAAGTTCCGGTTCCAGCACAGTTCTTGAAATCCAAGCAAATTCGCTGAAGGCCATATTGAGGAATAACAGAGCATAGAACAAACCTAAAGACTCTGTGCTTGCAAATGGAAGTATGAGGAACATCGTTATCAATCCTCCCAGAAATGAGAAAAGAAGGTATTTATTCCTCGATATTTCGTTTACTATGTAGGCTCCTATAAATCCAGCTACAGAAGCGCCTATGTTAGCTACAAAAAGTATCTGAGCAGTTAAACTAGGGAACTCCGCGGGTCCAAGTATATAAGCCATAAGCCCGAAACTGAGGAACTGCGATATTCCTATTATTGCAAGAAAAGCAAACCTAAACCTTAAACTAGCAGTAGGCAAAGCTTCTTCTAATTTTTCATCAGCAGCTTTTACCGAGGATGCGTATTTCTTTGCTTCTTCAGTTTTTCCCTTTATTTCGAGCCACCTTACTGATTCAGGCATAGAAAGTCTGGAGAAAACGAGTATTACGATTGCTATAAAAGCCGTTACTCCTATTGCTACCTTTGTGGGATAAAAAGCCCCCTGCGTAAGTATAGCGATGCCTGAAGCCACAGCAGCTCCTATGTTTGCAAAGTTGGGCATTATCCCGAGAATTGCGCCTCTGTACCTCACAGGCATGTTTTCACTCAAAAGAGCTAGCAGCGCCGGCTCTTCTCCTCCCACGCCAAACTGAGTTAAAAATAGAGAAGCCATTAGCACTGCTAGGTTTTCAGAAATTATAAAAAGGAAAACTCCAACACCATAGCTCAGCATTGTTATTATAAAAGCCATCTTTCTCCCGATCTTGTCGGCGATGAACCCCATCAAAAAATTTCCTATCAGAGCGAAAACAAGAGGAACAGAAAGAACAAATACGTACATTGAACTGGGGATAAACTTGCTTATTAGAGTGCTTATCGGCGCAAAAGTAGATAGCATTCCCCATATGAAAAAACCCATAGAAACCGCTATAAACGTGTAAACGTGCATCTTTCCTATCTTTGCTTTTTCGATAAGTTCGCTCATTACATCAGCCAGTTTAGAAATCACTATAAATTTTTTTATTTATATATAAACATAATAGATAAATGCCACGGCCTTTAAAAGAACTTTTGAAAGATGTTATTGGAGAAAAGGCAGCTAGCGTTGTTGGTGCCTTTGACCTTATAGGGGATATAGCTATCATCAGGATTCCCGAAGATTTAAGGGAACATTCTGAAATAATTGGAGAAGCGCTTATGAAATTTAACAAAAATGTAAAGTCCGTATGGGCCCAGATAGGCCCCGTTGAGGGGGATTACAGGGTTAGGGAACTCGTTCACATAGCTGGGGAAAAAAGAAGCGAAACATTATACAAAGAAAACGGTTGTATTTTTAAGGTCGACGTTACGAAGGTATTTTTTACCCCGAGGTTAAGCCAAGAGAGAAAGAGGATCGCTGATTTGGTAGCTGATAATGAGATTGTTTTTAACATGTTCGCAGGCGTTGGCACCTTTTCTATTGTTATAGCAAAGAAAAGAGAGGCAATCGTACACAGTTCCGAGATTAATCCATACGCTTATGATTATATGGTTGAAAACATAAAACTGAACAAGCTTAAGGGACAGGTCGTTCCTTACCTTAAAGATGCTGCCGATGTTTCTGAACAGCTTAAGTCCAAAGTCAACAGGGTGTTGATGCCTTTGCCAGAAAAAGCGGTTGAATACTTTGAGTATGCAGTAAAAGCTTTGAAGCAGCACGGTTTTGTGCACGTTTATCTGCATATAAGTTATCCTAAGGGTTCAAACGAAAAGGATGCTTTGATTAAAGGGATTGAGTTGATTCCTTCTGGGAAAGTAATCTATTCTAGGGTAGTTAGGGAGGTCGGTCCTCGGACGGTGCAGGTTGTCTATGACGTTGAAATAAGCAAAAATTTATGAATGCCGGTAAACGTTAAAAAGGGCTTTTAGAAAACCAATACTATGGATTATCTTATTACCGGAACTTTAAACTACGATATAACCCTTTTTGTGACATCTATACCAAAGCCAGGAGGGGAAACAAAGGTAACCAGGATAAAGAGAGCCCTTGGTGGTAAGGGAGGAAACGTAGCCTCCGCGTTTGCAAAAATAGTTGGAAAGGCTTCTTTTTTAGGTGCCCTTGGGGACGATGAAGCTGCTAGACTTCATCTTAATTATTTTAAAGGTTTAAACGTTAACACAGATTACGTTAAGATTTTTAAAGACGTTGAAAGCGGGACCTCTTATGTTGTTGTTGACGAAAAAAGTGGGGAAAACATGATAATTTCTTACCCGGGTGCAAATTCAAAACTGACCCCGGAAATAATCGATGAAAAATTATTAAATGAGCTTCAAAATACAAAGATTGTTGTTGCTGCTAACGTTGTTCCCGAGCTCGCTCAAAAGGTTTTTAGCGCTTCAAAAGGGGTAAAAATATACATACCAGCAACTCACGTTAAAAATTCATGTCCAGTCAACGCGGACTATTTTATCGTAAATGAAAGCGAAAGTGAGCATGTTAAAGAATGCAAAGGACCGAAAATAATAAGGACGCTTGGGAAAAAGGGGGCTGAAATCTTCGGAGAGCATATTCATGTTGAAGCAGTTAATCTAGAAAAACTGGGCATGAAACCACAGAGTTCTGCTGGCGCAGGCGACGCTTTCGCAGGTGCATTTGCTGCCGCTCTCGCTCTAGGATACGGCGAAGAGGATTCCCTTAAACTGGCAAACTATGCAGCTGCTTACAAGGTTGCTCATGAAGATCCTCGCGGAAGTCCTTCTAAGGAAGATCTCATAAAGTTTTTAAGGCAAGTAGATCCAAAGTTCAATTTAGAGGGGCTGTCGGCTAGCCTGGTCTAGGCTGCCAGCCTCGGGCGCTGGCGATCGCCGGTTCAAATCCGGCCAGCCCCATCCATGAAAATTAAATAACATAATTTTTTAAAAACTTATAAACTACAGGCTCAAATTATAAATCAAATGTCGGCTCTAGGAGCATTAGACACGCTTTTAGGATATCTATTCTGGATAATCTTTTTACTCGCGCTCATAACTCCATGGCTTTCTTTTAAATCTCTGCAGGGTGCAAGGTTGAAGCTCATAGCATCGATTGAGAGGAAGTACAAGTACAGGGTCATAACCATGATTCACAGACAAGAAAAGATGGGTCTGTTAGGGTTTCCGATTTACAGGTACATAGATATCGAAGATTCAGAAGCTATAATAAGGGCCATAAGAACAACACCGCAAAACGTTCCTATTATGCTTATACTTCATACACCGGGAGGTCTGGTTCTTGCGGCTTCTCAGATAGCAAGAGCTCTAAAACAGCATAAAGGTGAGAAAGTAGTCGTCGTGCCGCATTACGCCATGAGCGGAGGAACATTGATCTCTATAGCGGCTGATAAAATAATTATGGACGAAAATGCAGTTCTTGGTCCTCTAGATCCGCAGCTGGGAGGTCCGCAGGGGGCCTACTATCCTGCGCCATCTATTATAAAGGCAGTGGAAATAAAGGGAAAGGAAAAAGTCAGCGACGAGACCCTGATAATGGCTGATGAAGCAGAAAAGGCCCTGAAACAGGTCAAGAATCTAGTATATGAACTCATAAAGGACAAGCTTGGCGAAGATAAGGCGCTACAGGTTGCTGACAGGCTTGTGGGAGGTTATTATACTCACGATTATCCTATTACTGTTGATCAGCTAAAAGAAATGGGATTCAACGTATCTACCGATGTACCACCTGAAGTTTACGCTCTGATGGAGCTCTATCCACAGGCAAGAGCATACAGGCCAGGGATCGAGTATCTGCCATACCCGGTTACTCCAAGCTCAACACAGGGAGAAAAGGAGAAAAAGTAATTATATTATTTTTGAACCAGTTTTTCTTTGGAGTTCGGCATACCAGTCTGGAACTTTAAAATTTTGAACGATCCTTTCATATGAATAAGGCTTTATATCAAGAATTGGTGTTCCGTTAAAAAGATCAAGACCTTTGACCGTAATGATGTTTTTCTCAATTTTAATTATTTCAACCAGGCTAAGTCCTATAGGGTTAGGTCTTGTAGGAGAATCTATCGCAAAAACGCCGACTTCAGGTAACTCTTCTAACTTTAAACCATACCTAGTCAACCTCCTCGGTTTTACCTTCAAAACTCCAACCTCAAAGTCTCTTAACTTGTTTAAATAAGAAATAACAAACAGATGCGAATAACCCTCTAAACCAGTTAATGCTTCCAAATATTCTTTTTTTATGACTATTTGAGATATGATGTCACTATCGGCTTTTCTTATTTCTTCATCGCTAAGCTGGGTTTTTACATAACCTATCGGATCAAAGCATATGCTCATGTGTAAAATCTTTTACAAACAGACATAAATTTAAATTTATACAGTTTTTAATGTATAAACTAGAGAAGATGTCTATAATGTTCAGATCTTCGTTGCCTTTAATTGTTGAGCTTTCAAAGAACGATCCAGAGCTAGCTCAGGCTTCGCAGGACGGCGGCGCTGATGGTGTACTGCTACAGATACTTACTCAAAAGCAAAATTACACCGTAAGTCCCCTTGAAGATGAGTCAGAAAACATAAGAAGCATTATAGAAAGAGTTTCAATAAAAAAAGGAATTCTGCTCGGAGATGTAAGGAGCATTAACAGAGAAGAATTGGATCAAATAAAAGGATTTAAATTTGATTTTATAGCTGTTTATCCAGCTACTGCACCTATATTTTTACTCGAGGCAGGGACTCCATTATTTGTGACAGTGCAGCCAGGGTTGCCTATCGACTATTATAGGGCTTTAAGCCACATGCCATCAGTAGAGGGTTTTATCTATGGGCCGTCTACAGCGAACAGGCTAGAAGTTTCATTAAACCTTGTAGACTTGGCGGTGCTCGAGCTTCTTACGACAAGCTTATCTAAGCCCGTATATTTCAGATCGCCTAATGAACTCAAGGCTGATGAGCTCTTGCTTTTGATAAAAAGAGGAGCTTCAGGTATAATAATAGACCCGTTTTCAATAGGTGCTATTGAGCCCAGTGATATAAAAGAGACAGTAAGCTTATACAAGAAGATAATCGATGAAAGTGGATACAGAATCTGGATGTAAAATATATATTAATTAAATAAAATACTTATTTATATGGCAAAGAAAACAGTCAGAAAGATTCAAAAAATCGGTAATTCATCCTACGCGTTAGTTCTTCCGAAAGACTGGGTAAAAGAGTTGAAAATAGACAGATCCGGTTCACTTTTTATTGAAGAAGAAGGACCTAGGCTGATAATAAGCACTTCAGACAACATGGTTGAAAAGGAAGAATTAAAATACATCATCGAGGTTTCGGATAACGACAAAGCTTCTTTGGTATCAAGAGTATTTATTTCAGCTTATCTGCTGGGGGCAAAATTCATTACTGTAAAGTCAAAAGAAGGTAAATTGCACCAGTCTTTAAAAGAAGAACTAAAAAAATTAGCCAAGGAACTAATGATAGGCATCGAAGTTACAGAAGAATCTGTTGAAAGCATAACTTTTCAAGAATTGGTTTACTGGCCTTCAATGAACCTAAATAGTTTGATAAGAAGAATGCATAATATAGCTCTGAGCATGATCAGGGACTCTTACGCAGCTATTTTAAAAGGAGATCAAGAAATCAAACTATCTGTTATAAGTTCAGACTCAGAAGTAGACAGGTTTTATTTTTACGGTATAAGGGTTCTAAACGGGATTTTATATAACAGAGAGATGCTAAAAAGCTTTGGTTTAAAAAGGTACGCTCACGTTTTGATATCAAAAAGCCTTATAAAAAGCATAGAAAGAATAGCTGATCATGCTGTGAGCATAGCTTCGTCAGAAATTGTTTTAGACAATGAAAGCTCTGATTTTATCGATCAAATATATAAACGGGTAACAGAAGTTTTTGAAGACATTTATGAAGCACAGCTGTACGAAGACAGAAAAAAAGCTAATGAAATTATTGAAAAAGTTGAAAACATAAGAGAAGAAATAGGCAAGGCCAAACCGAGCATACCAAAGGACGTTCTTGAGCACTTTGAAAGAATAGCAGAATATACTTCTGATATTGCAGAAAATATAATTGATTATTCGGTTAGCGAAGAACTTTTCAGCTATTGAATTTAACGGGAGCTGAAATAACTTCTTCCTGTGAAACTTCTTCTAAAGATATACCTTTGGGTTCTGGCAGGTATGTCGTTAAAACGGCTCCAACCATGCTTATGACCCCTAATCCTAGGAAAATAGCTGACAAGCCGAACTGTGCCTTCCATAGGGGAAGGTATAAGGTTGATATTGCTGCTCCGAGTTTTCCAGATGCAGCTGATATACCGTGTCCTGTAGATCTCTTGTGTGTAGGAAATATTTCTGCTGGAATTACAAAAGTGGTCGTATTAGGTCCTAGATTTATGGCATAAAATGAAAGAGCAAATAGAAGAAATGTTATAACAAAATAGCTTGCTTCTTTTATCATAAAGCCAGTCAAAAAGTATATTATAGTCATTGCTAAGAATCCAATTATCTGTAGCGATTTTCTTCCTACTTTATCTATCAGTGCAACAGCAGAGAAATATCCCGGTAAGCCGACCAAATATGGTAGGCCAATTATAAATATTGCAGTCTTGATGTTTTCTTGTGTTAAGTGTGGGATTATTGATGAGCTAATAAAAGAAGAATATATTCCTGTTCCGTAAAATGCAATATCTAGGATAAACCATGTAGATGTAGTTATCAGAAGGTATTTCCAATATTTTTTTATAAAGTTACTAAATGATTGTTTTGTATTTTGTACATTGGAGTTAACGTTTTTTATATCTGTTTTGATGTTTAGATATTCTGCAGCTTTGTTCAGTTCGTTTACATCTTTCTTAACATGAAATGAATAGCGCGGGGTTTCAGGCACCGTTCTTCTAAAGTATATAACAAGAAACGCTGGTATGGCCGCTACTCCAAGTACTGTCCTCCAAGCTAGATCAGGAGGCAAAAATTGAACTGATAAAATTCCGATGAACACAGCCAAAATTATTCCTAGTCCTTGGGTAGAAAACACTGTGGCTATCATTTTGCCCCTATCTTTTGTATTTCCGTATTCAGATGCAATAACTGAAGATACAGGATAATCTCCCCCAATGCCTAAACCTAACAGAGCTCTACTGAAGATCAACCAATATATGTTTGGCGAAATAGCGGACAGTATGGCCCCTATGCTCAGAATGGCCGCTTCTATGCCATAGATTCTTTTCCTTCCTAATATATCTGAAATGCTTCCAAAAATAAGCTGGCCTATTATTGCGAAAAGTATTGCTGAAGTAGCAAGGTAGGCCGATAACGGTAGTCCTAGAACTTTTATTGATATAGGAAAAAGTTTTTCCGGGAAAACAGTTAAAATATAAAGCACGATGCTTATGCTGAATAGGTCATAAGCGTCAGTTAGAAAACCTGCTCCTGCGACTAATGTTAGTTTGATGTGGGTAAAAGATAATTTTATCTTGTCGAATTCGCTCAACGGCAGATTGTTTATTTTTTCACTCATTTGAATTTAAAGAAATTATTATAATTTAAAAATATTACATATTTATGAGTAAAAATAATAATTATAATTAATAAAATATGTATTTTAAATAAAAGATAGCTCCAGAAACAAATTTTAAATGTTTAAGCATTTGTCATCAGCGTACAAGCAAAGAAGTTTTTGAAAAGATTTTTAGGCAATAGTTTAATTTCTATAAAAAGAATTAAACGTTTATATAAACGCCATAAAAAATATAGCATATGCCAATAAGAAAGGCAAATGAATCGGACGTTCAGGATCTCACTAATATGTTTGCCAAGATGTATCAGCTTAACTCAGAATTTGACCCAATGCTTCAGGTTGTTGATGATTTGCGTGCTAAAGTGGAAAAGATGGTTAAAGAAGCTTTATCTGACAAGAATTCATTTATCTACGTTTACGAAGAGGAAGGGCAGATATGGGGGGCAGTTAAAATTAAGCTAGTTGACAGAGTTTTTTATGTCCCGCAAATAGTCGCCCAGATCGAGGAGTTCTACGTACATCCATCAAAGAGAAGATCTACAATTGGTAAACAGCTGATCGAATACGCTGAAAGCGATCTGAAGAAGATAGGGATAAAAATCTTAATGGCAAGATTTCCTTCAAAGAACATTATAGCCACTTCATTCTACGCAAAGAACGGTTTCCGGGAAGTTCATAATGAATACGGAAAGCCAATTTAAAAAAGCTCCATTAAGCTTAATATTCTATTTTTATTTTAAGCTATCATGGACGCATTAGATGCTGTGCTAACAAAAATTGAAGTAAGGGAGTTTGCTGCTGAAGATGTGCCTTACGACGTTCAGAAAAAAGTTCTTGAAGCTGGAAGAATGGCCGCAAGCGCTTATAACAAGCAACCCTGGATCTTCATACTTGTAAACGATAAAGATCTGTTAAAAAAGGTGGCCGCTCTGGCAAACACAGGTCCTTACATTTCAAAGGCAGCTTTTGCTGTAGCTGTTTTCGTGGATCCAAACAATCCTTTTCATATAATAGATGGCACAAGGGCTGTCCAGAACATGATGATAGCGGCTTGGTCATTTGGGCTTGGATCAGTATGGGTCGGAGGTCTCGAAAGAGAAAAAATAGCAGAGCTTCTTAAAGTTCCAAAAAACCTTTATCTTCTTACAGTGATACCTTTTGGAAAACCTGCAAAGAAGTTAAAAGGTAAGAAAACAAGAAAGCCTCTAAAGGAAATAGCCTTCTTAAATTATTACGGTAATGAACTTAAATAAGTTTGATCAAAAAATTTTAGCTTATTTAAAAGTCTTGTTTACATACAAATGGGTCAAAATGATTTTACAAAAAAATATATTTTATAACGTTTATCAAAAAAAGACGTTATGATAGAGTATGTTATAAAGAGGGATGGTAGAACCGCAAAGTTCGATAAGAATAAGATAGTTGAGGCTATATGGAAAGCTGAAAAAGCTGTTGGTATATTTGACAGGAAAATAGCAGAAGAAGTCGCAGATGCGGTAGTTCAGGAGCTTGAGGCTAGAGGTGGCACTCCTCATGTTGAAGAGATTCAGGATATAGTTGAAAAGAAACTCATAGAAAAAAATCAGGCAAAGATCGCCAAGGCTTATATATTATATAGGCAAAAGAGAGCGGAAATAAGAGAGGAAAAGAAGAAGATACTGGGCAAAGACGTAATCGATGAAGTTGATAAAGCTTTTGACCTGAACGCTCTGAGAGTTCTTGCAAGCAGGTACCTCAAAAAAGATGAGAACGGCAAAATAATAGAAAGCCCAAAGCAAATGTTTACGAGAGTTGCCGTTCACGTTGGTTTGCCAGAGATACTTTATGACCCGCGCGTTTATTCTAAAGAGTGTGTCCAGCCAAATGAAAATGAGCCTCTAGACGAAAACGTGCAAATCAAAATAGGTAATTACGAACTTAACGTTTTCCATAAAAGAGGACTGAAGGAGCTTTACGATAAGCTAAACGCAGAGGGACACATCAAGGTAAAGTGGAGCGATCTTATAAAAATGATGAACAACGGCGAATTTAAGAACGTCGAAGAATTAATCGACCGTTTCTATGATCTGATGGTTTCTAAAAGGTTCATACCCAACACGCCTGCTCTAATAAATTTTGGCTCGCATTATGGAATGGGATCTGCGTGCTTTGTCCTTGGCATTGAAGATTCTTTAGAGAGCATAATGGACACTTTAAAACAGGCAGCTCTCATATTCCAGGCTGGAGGAGGGGTAGGTTATAATTTCAGCAAGTTAAGACCAGAAGGTGACGTTGTAAGATCCACTGGCGGCGTAGCAAGCGGTCCTATCAGCTTTATGAAACTATTTGACTTCATGACAGAGATAATAAAGCAAGGGGGTGTCAGGCGTGGCGCTAACATGGGAATTTTGAACATAAACCATCCAGACATTCTCAAATTCATAACGGCTAAAAAGGGTAACCAGCAGCTAAGGAATTTTAACATCTCAGTCCTCATATTTCCCGAGTTCTGGGATGCATTTAATCAGGGCAAAAAGTATCCGCTTGTTAATCCGAGGAACAACAAAGTTGTTGGAGAAATCGACCCGCTACAGGTATTAGACTTGATAGCTTACCAGGCTTGGGAAAGCGCAGAGCCAGGGGTTATTTATTTTGATAACGTTAACAGGTACAACCCACTGTTCGAGGCGCTTGGTCCTATAACCTCTACAAATCCTTGCGGAGAAGTTTTGCTTTATGAAAACGAATCATGTAACTTGGGTAGCCTTAACGTTTGGGCTTTTGTACGGGAAAAAGAAGATGGCAGCGTTGAGTATGATTGGGAAGGACTTAAAGAAACCGTTATGCTAGCCACCAGGTTCCTGGACAACGTCATAGAGGTAAACAAATACCCGTTAAAAAGTATAGAAGAAATGACAAAGAAGACGCGAAAAGTTGGTCTGGGTGTTATGGGAGTGGCAGACCTTCTTTTTGAACTGAAACTGCCTTATGACAGCGATGAAGGAAGGGCATTTATGGAAAGACTAATGGAGTTCATAAACTATTATTCAAAGGTTCAATCCGTCGAGCTCTCAAAGGAAAGGGGTCCCTTCCCGCTTTTTGAGCAGAGCAGGTACGCAAAGGGAGAACTGCCGTTTTCAGGATTCTATGACAGGTCATCATGGCATCTTGACTGGCAGACTCTTGCAGAAGATATAAAAAAGAACGGGATAAGGAACGCGTATACTACAGTAATAGCTCCTACAGGTAGCATATCGATGATAGCGGGGACCAGCAGCGGGATAGAGCCCGTTTTTGCTCTTGTGTACGAAAAAGATGTAACTGTAGGAACTTTTGAATACATAGACCCAGTTTTCGAAAAGGTTATGAGGAAACTAGGCATACTTGATTCAGAGCTGCTCAGGGACGTAGTCTCAAGAGGGGGGAAACTTACAGGTATAAACTATATACCTGAAGACATAAAGAGGGTCTTTGTTACGGCTTTGGAAATCACGCCAGAAGATCACATAAAGGCTTTAGCTTCTTTCCAGAAATGGGTAGACAGCTCTATCTCCAAAACAATAAACATGCCTTCTTATATAACGCCAGAAGAAGTAAGGCAGCTAATAATTATGGCGCATGAAATGGGCGTAAAAGACTTAACTGTATACAGGGACAAATCGCTCCAGGTTCAGGTTCTGAAAGCTCCTGAAGAAAAAGAGAAAAAAGGAGAAAAAACAACGCCAAGAGTGCAGGTAACGACTGTGATCAGCGGTTCAGGTGCTTCCAGTGAGATGGAGACTTGCCCAGTATGTGGATCTAAGCTTGTTTTCAAGGAAGGGTGTGCAACATGCCCAGTCTGCGGCTGGAGTGCATGCGCTTCGTCATAAACCTAAAGAAAAATTGCGATCACAAATAGAGCACTGATTGCGATAACGTAATATTTAAATTTATTTAACGATGAGCTCATGGCCTGTTTTAATTTTTCAAGCCCTTCTTCGCCTATAACCTTTATTTCGTTGTCCCAAATCAAAAGGCTTGCTTTTACTTTATTCACCTTTAATTCGGGGTTCTTCTGAATGATTTTAATAACAATCTGTGGGTCTGTTAGCTCTCCAAAAGCCCAGTAGCCTTTTCTGTTTGCTAAGGTTTTTATTATGTGGGTGTCGCTAGTTACAACAAGATAACCCGTGCTTTTGCGAATTACTTCCTTAGCTTCTGGGAGAGCATTGTTAGAATCTACATAGAGAATTTTTAATTTTGAATTGCCATCTGAAAGATCTATCCTGTAAGCGCCGCATCCGCCAACCTCTTCCATAAAGCTTGAGTCTAGCTTTTCTAAGGCGAAAAACAGGACTTCAGAATCTGCTTCTGGAGCCTGAAACCTTAGCGGTTCATAAAAGTCTATGTTTCCTACAAAGTTTGAAAGATTACTGTGAGAATCCACAAGTATGATGGGCTTTTTTCTTTTTTGATTTTCTTGAAAAAGTTTTTGCATGTAGCCCATGGGCAGGTCATCCATAGTAACTTTAGGAAAAAGTATGACGAAATCACAAGCGTTGGTGGATAAACCGTTATATTCGAAGTACGTGCTTTCTTCACTGAAAACTTTGAATTTATCCAAAATCTGTTCTGCAGGGTTAGAATCGAGCTGTTTTAAATACTCAGCAACTGCTGCTCTAGAAGGTATGTTCATGTCATGGTTTGAAGCTGAATGCAAAACTATGACGTCTTTAAAGCCCATTTCTTTGAAATGCTTAGCTAAAACTTCGGTTATGTTATAGCTACCAACGCCTTTAAACGGTCCCGGATGAACCGGGGGCACTAAGATGCAATGACTGGATCCGTCATCATTTACCAGTTTGAGACAATAAGTCTTTGTTTTAATCTGTATTGAATTAGCTTCCAAAAGCTTTTCAAAGCCTTCAGAATACTCCACCATCCAGGCATCTAGAACCTTTTGAGCTACATTTGAAAGCTTGACGCCTACTTTGTTCAATGTAAGTCTGTCAACGGTATAATAAAATAGTGCCGTTATTGCAAACGCTGCAAGCCAGAAGTATAATTCTATATAATCAAAACTTTTTTCAATAGGCCTGTAAATTGGTAAAAGCAGAAAAAAATAGTAAAAAAGCAGGCTGACCAGAGGTTCAATGCGCCCTTCTAAAAATTCGCCCCTTAAAACTATGTAGGAAAAACTAAAAACTGCAGACAATGAGCTGACGAATATAAAGATAGGGCGTAAAAAAATTATATTGATAAGCAACGTTAAAAAAGTTAATAGAAGAAAAAAAGAGTGCGTAGCTGACACTCTTCTTATTGTGGAAAAGGAAACCCTTTTACCTGTTAAATACCTAAGTGCATAAAGATACACAAGAACGCCTACAAAACCTATTGGTATCAGACGCGCATCGCCTTTGTAAGCTACAGTAATCAAAACCTGTATTATTACAAACAAAGTTAAATGGAATGCCGGAAGGACGTATTTGTTTGAAGGCAAACTAAACAATACCTTAAATAACGTAGAAACGTTTTGGTTGGTCCTTTGCAATTTTTTACACTGGTTTGAGCACCAATAGAACTATCGAAATAACTATAAAGCTCACGGTTAATGCAAGGATTGCTGTAGGGGTTACTTTTATTCCAGGTTCGTCTGTATTGTAAAATGACATTAGTCCAGCGCTAGACATCGGCATCACTGTCTTTTTCTTTTTAGAGCTCATTAAGAGGATTTACTTAATTGCACATATATATTTTTTTCTTAGAATGTTGAATTAATTTTGTCAAAAATTAAACCTATCAGCTATGACCTTATAATCTTCAGGTTTAAGCCTCCATCCCATCGCGCCTGCATCTTCTATTATGTGTTCAAGCTTTTCAGCTTTTGGAATGGCTATAACCGGTTCTCTGTAGATGAGCCAATTAAGGGCAACCTGAACAGCAGTTTTTCCGTATTTCTTTCCTATTTCAGCAAGAAATTTTTCATTCGCTAATGAGCCCTTTTCTGTTGGCGTATAAGCTATCAAAGCAATTTTTTCCTTTTCGCAATATTGTAAAAGATCTTTTTCAGGCTCTCTGTGCCAAAGGCTGTATCTCACCTCATCAGCCACTATATCGCTTCTTGGCATTTCTTCCCTTGCCCTTGAAAGCAGTTGTAAATCAAAGTTGCTCACCCCGGCATACCTTATTTTTCCTTTATCTATTAGCTCCTGCATGGCAGACAAAGTCTCTCGCAGCGGTATTCTTTCATTTGGCCAGTGTATCAAATATAAGTCTATGTAGGTTAAAGAGAGCCTTCTCAGAGACCTTTCTGCTGCCTCCAAAACCTGTTCCCTTTCTAGGTGTGTGTACCAGACTTTGCTTATTATAAAGACTTCATCTCGCTTATATTTTTTTATCGCCTCTCCAACTAGTTCTTCAGCATGCCCCTGCGCATAAAATTCTGCTGTATCTATAAGCCACATACCGTTATCGATAGCGTATCTAATGGCATTAATCCATTCCCTGTCTTTTGAATGGTCTGGCATGCTTTTTCCGCCAATGCCCCAGGTTCCCAGCCCTATTGCTGGCACAGCATCTAAACCTATTTTTTTAAGGTCATTCATTGAATAATTTAACTCAATTGAACATCTTAAACGTTTTCAAAATAATTGTAGATTAAATTTAGCTTTTCATGCTTACATATATAATTGCGCTTTGTCTACCTTTACTATCATTTACAGAAAGGTTTTTATTTTGAGGAATTTATCTCTCATGCGATTGATCCAAAACACAAAACCTCCACAAATAGATATGGGGAAAAAACCCATGGATGAGCTTCTAAAGCTTATTGAACATCCAGTTGTTGTTAAATTAAAGAACGGTATGAGCTATAAAGGCAGCCTTGTAAAGGTTGACAGCTATATGAACATATACCTTCAGGGCGCTGAAGAGTACGACGATAACGGAAAACTAATCGCTTCGTATGGCGATGTAATAATAAGGGGCAATAACATACTTTACGTAGTCAATCCATCGCTTACTTGATCGTTTAAGCTCAAAGCGTTTATTATATCTCTGAAAAATCCCAAAAGCGTTAGCATGTCCCTCTCGTCATCAAGCTTGTTTAAAGCTATTTCTCTGTAGAGTTTGACAACTCTGTAAGCTCTCTCGTCTTCAAGTTTGACGCCTTTTGCAATCTTTTCAATATAATTTATCAATACATCGACCTCTTTTCGAGGAACGTTCACCATTTTTACTTTTGTTTTCTTAATCATTGTTGACCAGACATAAAGCAGGATGGCCAAGCTGTGTGAAATGTTTAGCGCTGGGTATTCATCGCTTGTTGGAATTTTGATTAAATCATCGCACTTCATTATTTCTTCGTTTGTTAATCCGGTAGTATCCCTTCCTAGAATCAAGAGGACTTTCTCATGCCTTAGAGCGTTTTTAAATGATTCTTCAGGATACCTTGCTCTTCTGAGAACCGTTCTCCAGTTTTTACTGGCTCTTGCCGAAGTGGCTATTCTGTAATCGTATCCTTTTAATGCTTCGTCGAAGTCCATAAATTTTGCATTTTCCAATATACTGCCCGCATGCGATGCAAACTTAAATGAGATCTCTGGAATTTTTTTCCTGCCAGTTATTATAAGTTCTTTGATGCCAAAATTGGCCATGGTTCTTGCAACGTAACCTATGTTTATTCCGTATTCAGGTTCAACAAGCATTACCGAAAGCCTACTTTTCATCGTTATCTACACCTTTTACATTGTTATTTAACCAGTTTTCATAAAAATAAACGCATTGTTCTTGAATTTTATCAGCTACTGAACCCTTTCTTAACTCTCTTAGTTTTATAAGTGCATCCTTTGCTTTCATATTATATTTGTAGATAAGGTAACAAGAAAGAACCATCCCTGTCCTTCCAAGGCCTGCGCTGCAGTGCACCAGCGTTGCCATTTTATTTCTCTGATACTTTTCTATTGCTTTAACGGCTTTGTGCAAAACCTCAGGTTTTTGCGGTTCTCCGTTTTTCATAGGGATATGAGTTTTCTCAAGGCCGCCATAATCCAATTCGTATTCAGTAAGGTTTATCACCGAATTAATGCCTTTTTCTTTAATCCATTCTACAGCCCTTCTTCCATAAGGTATTCCTGAAGCATAAAGGAGTTCATCAAAAAGGGAAAAATTTGAAGGTCTACCCAATAACGCGCTGAGCAATATTCTGTAAAAATCCGAAGCTTTTAGCTGCATACGTTTAAAAATGCTTGGTTTGGCTTCTTGACACATTCTTTGTCTTTTTTCCTTTATTTTTGTATAATAAAAATCTTTTAAATGAGCTTAAAAGGATTAATGAACTACAGTATCCTGTTAATCTGATTTTTATAGATTAATTTTACAGAATATAATAATCTGTTCGCGAAAAAGCGTGACGATTTTTTGAAGCTATTTAAAATTTATATAAAAAATTTTAAAAAGCCCAGAATTTATTATAGTGTTAGGTGAATTTTGATGTTCGCACCATCTGCGGGATATGATAGAGCATTAACGATATTCTCACCTGATGGTAGGTTGTATCAGGTTGAATATGCTATTGAAACAGTGAGAAGGGGCACGATTGCTGTGGGGATTAAGGTTGATAATGGAGTTGTGCTTGCTGTAGAAGAGAGAGTAAAAAAGCTTCAAAACCCAAGGTTAAGTCAAAAAATATTTCAGGTTGATGACCATATAATGATAGCGGCAGCAGGTTATGTACCTGATGCCAGGGTTCTTGTAGATAACGCAAGGACTTTGGCTCAAAACAACAGGTTGATATACGATGAACCGATTGAAGTAGAAACAGTAGCAAGAGCTTTGGGTGATTTGGCGCAGCAATACACACAGTACGCTGGGGTGAGGCCGTTCGGCGTTTCTCTTATAATTGCGGGCATCGACAAAGAATCCCCATCTCTTTACACTACTGATCCAAGCGGAACATATTTGGAGTACGACGCAGTTGCTATAGGGGGTGGAAGCGATACTGCAAACGAATACTTAGAACAAAGCTATAAAGAAGATTTAAGTCTGGATGACGCGGTAGATCTTGCTTTAAAGTGTATATTAAGGGTAAACGAAGGAAAAGTGGATCCAACTAACCTTAAAGTTGCTTATATAAACAAAGAAGAAAAAATAATGAAGATGCTCCCTGCCCAGGAGATAGCGGAAAGGGTTTCTAAACTTTCTAAAGAATTTCAAAGTAAGTAAAAATGTCAACTAAAACTGCCGTTATAAAGTACGTTAAAGGTTCAGATAAGTTTGAAATTGTAGTGTATGCAGATGCCGCATTTGATTACAGGCAGAACAAGATTAAGGATCTTGATAAAGTCCTTGTTATAGATGAGGTCTTTACGGACTCATCTAAAGGACAGAGAGCTCCAAGAGACAAATTAAAAAAAGCCTTTGGAACGGAAGACATAAGAGAAATAGAAAAAGAAATTCTAACAAAAGGCGAGCTTCCTCTTACAACTGATCAAAGAAGAAAGCTAATAGAAGATAAAAAGAAGCAAATAGTGACGATCATATCAAAAAGTTATGTTGATCCTAAGACAAATCTGCCTCATCCTGTGATAAGGATAGAAAAGGCTATGGAGATGGCGGGTATTTCTATAGACCCTATGAAGCCAGCTGAAGAACAGGCTAAACTGGTAGTTGAAAAGATCAGGCCTTATTTAGCTCTAAAAACAGGCAGCGTAACTCTGAGCTTTAAAATACCGGCTAAGTACGCATACCAGGTAATAAAGGTCCTTAAGGAATACGGCGAAGTAAAGCAGGAAAACTGGGAAAGCGATGGAAGCTTAAGCGGGTTGATAGTCATACCGATAGCCACTCAGGCAGCTTTTCTTGATAGAGTAGCTTCGTTAACTCACGGGGAAGGGTTGATAAAGCTAATTGAGTAAGCTAGTTGTACCGGGCGAAGTTGTTGCAAAGGGAAATTTTAGGTCTTGGAGCAATGTACTTAAAAAAGGTGAAGAGTACCTTTCAATATTCGTAGGCAAAGCAGAAGTGGGAGGAGGCAGGGTAAGAGTAGTCAGGCTTTCCGGCCCCTACATACCTAAAGTAGGAGATTTTGTAATAGGTATGGTCACTGACGTTCAACCGCTCGCAGCAACCATTGATATAAATTCTTATGTTAACGGCTATATCATGGCAAACGCGTTCTTTAAGAGAAGAATAGACCCTTCCAAGTTTGACCTTTCAAAAAAGGTCAATCTCGGGGATCTTATAGCTGCAAAGGTTCAGAGAATAGAGAGGGGAAAGGACGTTTACCTTCAACCAGATCAGAAGTGGAAGGTTGAAGGTGACGCAGTTTTTTACATTTCGCCAGCAAAAGCTCATTACATATACACAAGCAGGAGCAGGATACCAAGCAAAATAAAAGAACTAACGGGCGCAGAAGTTAGACTTGGTGCAAACGGAGTTGTAGTTGTAAAGGGAGATTTAAAGAAGATAGAAATGGTTAAAAGAGCCCTAGACGTGATAGAATCGAAGTACGATTTAAATGGTTTGTATAATGAAATAATAAAGGTGTTGAGTAAAGATGGAGAATCCACTGATAGTTAACGGTAAAAGGACTGACGGTAGAAGTCCTACTGAGCTCAGGCCTCTGAAGATAGATGTAGGAATAATAAAGAACGCCGCAGGTTCATCATACATAGAACACGGCAAGAACAAGATAATAGTAGCCATCTACGGTCCTAGGGATTCACACAGGTATGGCATGAACATTGAAAGAGCAACTCTTAGGTGCAGGTACCATATGTCACCATTTTCTACAGAGGAAAGGAAAAGCCCACAGCCTTCAAGAAGAGAGATAGAAATATCAAAAGTTATAAGGGACGCTTTAGAACCATCGCTTATTCTCGAGAATTTTCCGAAAACTATGATCGATGTTTTTGTAGAAGTCCTTCAAAGCGATGGCGGTAGCAGGAGCGCCAGCATAACAGCCGCTTCAGTGGCTCTTGCTGATGCTGGCATACCAATGAAAGATCTGGTTGAAGCTGTTGCGGTTGGAAAGGTAGACGGTACGCTGGTGCTTGATCTTAATGATATAGAGGATAAGGAAGGCGAATCCGACATGCCTGTAGCCTTTATGCTCAACGAAAACAAAGTAACTCTGTTACAGATGGACGGAAAGATGACTGTTGAAGAATTTAAAGCTGGTTTGATGATGGCCATGGAAGCAGCTAAAAAAATAAAGGAGATACAAAAAGAAGCGCTAGCAAAAAAGTACTCTAAAGGTGATAGAAAAAATGATGCCTAGAAAAAACCTCCTTGTAAGCGCTGTAAGAAAAGAACAGATATTAAAAACGTTAGCGCAGGGTAAGAGGGTCGACGGTCGTGGGCTTCTTGATTACAGACCTCTCAGTATAACGCCAAACGTTATAGAAAAGGCTGAAGGTTCAGCCCTTGTAAAGCTCGGAGACACGCACGTAATAGCTGGTGTTAAGATGGGTGTTGGAACGCCTTTCCCTGATACCCCTAATGAAGGCATTTTAATAGTAAACGCTGAGATACTTCCTACTGCAAGCGAGTATCAAGAACCTGGGCCTCCAGATGAAGACTCAATAGAGCTGGCAAGGGTTGTTGACAGAGGTATAAGGGAAAGTAAAATGATAGACTTTTCAAAGCTGGTCATAGAACCGGGGAAACACGTATACACAGTTTACGTCGACATAAGCGTTATAGGAATGGATGGCAACCTTTTTGACGCTTCCTCTTATGCTGCAGTTGTAGCGCTCATGACAACAAAGTATTACCCATTTATTAATCAAAATGGAAACCTTGTTAAGGGTTCAGAGAAGGTTCCTTTACCAATACAGGATTTGGGAATTTCTACTACGTTTGCAAAGATCGATAGCTACATAATTGTGGACCCAACATGGGAAGAAGAAAGTATAATGGAGGCAAGGCTCACAATGGTTTACGATAAAAGCGGAGACATATGCGCTGTTCAGAAAGGAGGAAATGGAGGTTTGCTGTTAGATGATGTTCTTAAGATAGTAGATTTAGCAAAGTCTAAATCTGAGGAGATGAGGAAGGTATTGGAGGGAGTGATATCAAATGCCTAACCTTGGCGTTAAATACGGTTTAACCCTGAGGAGGAGATATCTTTCAGTATGGAACAGGCTAAAGAAGAAAAGGGCCTGTCCTAAGTGCGGTTCGACCCATTTCAGGAGGCTTGTGATCGGAGTTTGGGAATGCGAAAAGTGCGGTTATAAAGTCGCAGGGGACGCCTACGACCTTGTCCAAGAATAAAAGGGTAAACGTAATAATCTGGATAAAAGGAGACAAAAGATCAATATATTCTTTGAAAAAAGCTGTTGATTCATCAGAAATAGAAGACGACAGTCTCGTGATTTCGTTCGATAGCGATGATATAGGGGATGCCCGAGCATTTATCAATTCGACCCTTAGAGTTATAAATGCGTCTGTAAATAGCTTAATGTAAATGAGCGAAAACGTTCCCGCGTGGTTGCAGGAAGAGTTAGCAAGGTACGATCAGCTTCAGCAAACCCTACAGGCAATTTTAGCACAGAAACAGCAAGTGGATCTGGAAATAGCAGAGCTTGACAGAGCTTTAGAGGAACTTCAGAAACAGTCAGATGATGTGGAGGTTTATAAAGTCGCAGGAAGCATCATGATTAAGAGCAACAAAGCAGACCTTTTAAAAGAACTACAAGAAAAGAAAGAGCTTGCCAATACGAGGAGAACGGTCCTGAGCAAGCAGGAAGAAAAAGTAAGGCAATCTTTGCAGGAAGTTCAGAACAAGCTGACACAAGCTTTAAGAGGGGGCTCTACCGGACAACAAGTTGCTACTTGATGGGCCGGTAGCTCAGCATGGTTAGAGCGTTCGGCTGATAACCGAAAGGTCGCCGGTTCAAATCCGGCCCGGCCCATCTCATAAAAATAAACGATTTTTATTTTATTTTAAAAAGTATTTATATATAGGGGTTTTAAATATATAATGAAATGCCTAAAACTATAGCGTCGATAAGTATTGAAAATGTAGTTACGTCCGCTTCTGTAAATCAATCAATAGACCTTATAACTATTACGAGGTTGTTTCCCGATGTAGAATACCATCCGGAACAGTTCCCGGGTCTTGTATTCAGGCTGAAATCTCCAAAAACAGCTACACTGATATTCAGTTCAGGCAAAATGGTCTGTACGGGGGCTAAAAGCGAAGCGCAGGCAAGAAAGGCAGTTGAAACTGTGGTTCAAAAGCTAAGAAAAGCTGGCATTGACATAAAAAATGAACCAATAATAGAGATACAGAACATAGTAGCCTCTGCGTCTTTGGGCGGAAAGATAAACCTTGAAAAAGCAGCTGAAATATTGGAACATACGATGTATGAACCGGAACAGTTCCCCGGTTTGATTTACAGGATGGACGATCCTAAAACAGTCATTCTTCTATTTGCAAGCGGAAAATTAGTCTGCACTGGCGCAAAAAAAGAAGAAGAAGTTTACCGCGCAGTAGAAAAGCTGCATGAACTGCTTGAAGAAAAAGGCTTGATGACGTATTGAGATTTTTAAATAAATTAATATAGCGCTTTGTTTTCTTTTTGTGTTTGGTGAACAGATTGGTATCCGTCAAGTCACTTATCGGTGGCGGAGAAAAGGAGCTCCTTGAAGGAGTTTGCAATTATTATGCTAAGCTTAGAGAGACCGTAGTGCTTTTTAAAGAATTTATGGTTCACGCGAGTTCGTTTGAAGACCTTCAAGCATACTATGATAAAATTAACAAAACAGAAACTGAAGCTGATGAAATGCATGAAAAGCTTGCCGAAACAATAGCTTCTGGAAGTTTCTTCTCTTATATAAGGGACGATTTTTTGGATCTGCTTGAAAAGATGGACTTTATTGCAGATTACTCAAAAGACGTTGCAAAGATGTTTAACGAATATAACGTTTCAAGAGATGCGCTAAACTTTCTGTTTAAGGAGACGCTTTTTAACGATTTCGTAAATGCAATACTCGATACAGTGGACTCTTTCGGAACAGTTTTAACCATGTTGAAGAAATCTCCACCTCGAGAGCTGTTACTTAAGATAAAAGACGTTGAAGCTAAAGAGGAAAAGGCAGACTTCGTTAAGGATAAAACCCTGATTGATCTGCATAACAAAGGAAAACACCTTGACGTCCTAGACATAATAACACTCAGAGAGGCAATAAACCTTATGGATAACATAGCGGATTCAGCGGAAGACAGTTCTGACATAATAATAAGGCTGATAGCCAAGGGATACAAATGAATTTAATTGAAATTCTTGACTTAATTTTTCTGATTCTGTTGATATACCTGTTTGGATTGAATAACGGAGCGGTTTTTGAAGGAGGCTTAGCGGGCAGCGCAGGGTTCAACTACAGTATTGCAGCGATAACTGTTGGCCTGGGGATATTGCTCGGGACTCTGCTGCAGGGTGAATATACAGCTAGCTATGCGAAGGCTTTAGGCACAATGGGGGCAATTTACGGGCTCATACTTCTGATAATACAGATATTTCTGTTTTATGCATTCACAGCAGTAAAACTCCCCCTGAGTATAACTCAGTCTCTGGTTGGCGGTTGGCTCGCAATACTTATAGTTGAAGGCACAAAACACGTATCAGAAAACGTTAGCTGGCTCTTCCTTTGGTGGATTATATCGCCTTTTATAGCATTAGCTTTTTCAGCAGTGCTTTACAAGGCTTTGAGGCGTCTGCTTTTCAGGGTGACAATATCAACGCTGAGCACCATAATAAGAATATCAGCTTTGATTACTGTCTTTTATACTTCTTTTGTACTAGGGGCTAACAACGTTGGTTTCATAGCAGGTGCATATTCGTTATCATACTTAGAAATAGCCGTTTTAGCTGTTTTTGCTTCTCTTGGGGCTTTAAAAGCCGCAGGAATGTCTAAAGCTGTTGGAGAAGATCTTATTGTAGTGGGCCCAATAGGAATAATAAGCGCAGTCCTCGGGGGGGCAACAATATTGCTGGTTCTGACTTACCTCGGTTTACCGGCTTCACTTACAACAGTTACGATGGGCGGCTTAATAGGAGTAGGTTTTTCTTCAAAACCTAGAATATTCAAGTCAAATTATCTGAGATGGGTAATCTTAAGCTGGATACTTGCTTTTCTTTTGGGTTTTGCAGCAGTCTACGTCCTTCTAATAGTTTTAAAGCCGATCATCTTTTTTGCTTTATGCTAGCAATATATTCCGATACAGCATCCCAAAATTTGTCACCTTTTCTGTGAACGTTTTTAACGACAACGCCTTTTTCGAGCTTTTCCATATCACCTTTGTCGTAAAGCGAAATGCCCAAACACAATATGCGTCCTTCGTTTGTAACCTTTACTATACCGTCTTTTTTCACGCCGTCACCTATTTTTATGACACCAGGCCTCATGATCGACGCACCGTTAATTATGTGCTTTACAGCACCCTGGTCTACAGATATTTCTGGTAAAAGCTCAGCCCTTTTGTCTGCTATAAAAGGCAGTATCCTGTTATCTGTTAAAATGAAGATGCCGTTCCCGATTAAAACTTTTGACTCATTATCTATCACTATTATTTTTTCGGGTTCAAAATCAAACCCCATATCCTTAGCTTCTTTACTCAGTTCTTTTGCTTCTTTTTTGCTTATGTACAGGATTTTCAAACCTTGAAAAAATTAAACTTTTTAATAAATAAACATTTTCTGTAAATAAAATTTAGAATCACCGTCAAACGGTATTTGATTGAACTCTCAAATATCATTAAATATTGGTTAAGCCATTAATTTATTAAAGTGATAAAAGGTACAGCTGACCTTCCTTTACACTGGGGTAAGGCCCCTGAATGGCTGTACAGAAAGATGGTTATCCTAGCTGGTCAAATAGCATACCTTATAGTAGAAGATAAGGGAAAAGACGAGTTTCTAAAAAAGATTTCAGATCCTTTTTGGTTTCAGGCATTTGGTTCAGTTCTCGGTTTTGACTGGCATAGCAGCGGTCTTACAACAGTTACAATGGCCGCCCTTAAAGAAGCTTTAAACAAAGTGGAGGTAGGAATAAAGGTAGCTGGAGGTAAGGGCTCTGCAGAAAAAACCCCTGATGAAATTTCAAAAATAGCTGAAACTTTTAACTTAGATGCACCAACGTTAGTTAAGTTCAGCAGGCTTTCTGCAAAAATAGACGGTGTAGCAGTTCAGGACGGTTATTCTATTTATCAGCACTGGTTTATAATTTCTGAGAACAAAAACTGGTCCGTTGTGCAACAGGGTCTTAATGGAGAAAGGGGATACGCCAGAAGGTATCACATAAACGGAGATTACAGTAAGGACATGCTAAACGACCCTCATTCTGGCATAGCAGCTCTTGATCCTAACAGAACTGTACTTAATTTGGCTACAAAGGACTCAGAAGAAAACAGGAAGGCAACCCTTGAACTGATTTCCGCCGGGAGGGGACTAGACAGCTATATTTATGGGGTTAAAAACCTGCATTTAGAGAGGTATTTTGATGATCGTTTGATGAAGGTAATAAACAAAATTAATCCCTCAACTTATGAAGAACTTTTGCTTACAAAGGGGATGGGGGCTAAAGCTGTAAGAGCCCTCGCGTTGACCGCTTCTGTAATATATGGTGCTGAGCCTTCTTATAAGGATCCCGCGATTTTTTCCTTTGCGCACGGTGGAAAAGACGGAATTCCATACCCCGTGGATCGCGCCATATATGAGAGCACAATAAAATATCTCCAGGAAATAATTGAGGGAATAGAAGCAGAGGGTGAAGACAAAAAGAAGATGCTGAAAAAGCTTGCAACCAACAGCTGGTTAAAAGGGGCTGTAATCGATCTAAAGTTTTGAATATTCCTCAACCAGTCCTGCTTTTTATCTTCGTGTATAGAGCATACGCCACAAAAAAAGAAAAACCATTTTGTATTATATTAAATATTGCAGTAAGAACCATAACACTTTCAATCGGATTTAAGCCTATGAAATCTCCTACATAACTTAAAAATCCTGGCATGTAAAATTCGATAAGCGCGTAATTGGCAAAGCCCATTACAAGAATTCGTGAAAGCGTCGAAAGGGCGAAGGATCCAGCAATCGATTTTTTAAACAGCGGGGCTGCCCCAAGTATGCTTGACGCCACAGCCAAGAACTTAAAAGCGGGGCCTATGGGTACAAAGCTACCTAAGCCAAGCAAAACCAGAGCTAAAAGAACGGCGCCGACAAGAGCAGACTTGGGTCCATTATAAAAAAGCAAAAAGAAAACTGGTATTTCTGCTATGTCAAAGGTAAGGTATGAAAGAAGCGGGAAAGGAAGCTTGATCGGCAACGCTTCAAAGATTACAGCCGCAGCTGAAAACACAGCAGTTATGGCCAGTTCTTTTTTGTTCATCGGATAGAAATTTTGTGTGTAGGAATTTAAATTTTTTGGTATAATACTAATTTTTTAGTAAATAATGTTTAATTATTACATTTTAATAAAAAGTGAGTGTGGTAAGTATACTAAAGCTCGAATTAAAGGGGTTTAAATCCTTTAGAGATCATGTTAGCTTAGAGTTTGTTAAAGGTTTTAACGCGATAACAGGAAAAAACGGTAGCGGTAAATCGAATATATTGGACGCAATCAGGTTTGCCCTAGGCTCTAATAGTCCTAAGTCGCTGAGGGAAAGTCGCATGAGCAGGCTGATAAACGAGGGTTCGAGGAATAAAGTAGCCAGGGTCAGTATAACGCTTTCTAACGAAAGTGGGGCTATACCTGTCAACTCTGACAAGGTTACAATTACTAGAGAGCTTTTGGAGGATGGTACTCAAAGGTATTTTTTAAATGGTAAGAGGTCTACTAAAAACGCTATAGAGGATGTTTTAACCGCAGCTGGTATATCGGCTGACGGCCTTAACATTGTTCCGCAGGGCTCTCTCAACGCTATAGCTGAAATGTCACCCTCAGATAGGATGCAGCTACTGCAGGAAATAATAGGAATAAAGGTTTATGATGAAAAGAAAGCCGAAGCGCTTCAGAGGTTAAAGGAAGCCGATGAACAGCTTGCTGTTACCTTTGCAAAAATGGACGAAAAGAGGGAAGTCATGGTAAAACTTGAAACGGAAATGAACGAATTCACAAGATTGAACCTTATAAACGAAGAAATCGAAAAGTACAGAAAAGCTAAGCTTTTAAAAAGGATGTCCGAAATATCCGAAGAAAAAGAAAATATAAAAAAGTCAATGGAAGAGGCTCAGAAGAGGGCAGAATCGCTTTCTAAAGAACTAGACGAGCTTATCAGAATGCTAGAAGGAGGAGAGTCGTCAAGAAAATTTTACGAAGATTATGCTAATACAAAGAGCAGATTAAACGCTATCGAATCTGAGCTTCATTATATAGAATTGAACCTTAACTCTTATCTTGAAGAGATTGAAAAAGCTTCCAAAGCATTATCAGGTCTTAAAGAAATGATCGAAAACCTAGACCAGAATAAAACAACTTTAGAGGATAAAATAGCAACGATTCAGAACGATCTTGAAAAATTAAATTCCGAACTTACCAGAACAAACGAGGAAGTTTTAGAACTGCAAAAAAGTAAAGAAAAGATGGTCCTGATGGTACGCGAGAAAGAGAGTAATCAGAGAAGGCTGGCTTCTGCACTCGAAAAGTTAGTAAACGCTAGGATGAGGATAGAAATGAATCTTAGCTACCTTAAAGAGATCTTGAAAACAGAAGAGCAAAGGCTGCAAAGTTATGAAGAGCTGATAAAGAAACACGAGGACCTTAAGAAAAAAATAAGCAACTTGGGGTTTACTGAAAAGCCTGAAAACATATCAGAATACGTTTCGAAACTAGAAGGGCTGAGGAAAAGAAGACAGGAAATAATCCAAGAGATAATAAACGCGAACGATATCCTCGTTAAGGCTATAGGTTATGCAACGGCTCAAAAATTCATTAAAAAAATAAAAAATAACGACGATGAAGATGAACTTTTAAAAGCTGGTCTTTTGGAAGGATATTTGGGTAGATTAAGCGATATAATAAAACCAAAGGAAGGCTATGAAAAAATAATAAACGCAGTTTTAGAATACCTTAAAGACCCTCTAGTATTTTCTGCTTCAAACGAGAAGATCATGAGCTTTTTAAAGAGCAGCGCTAGGAAAAGGGCTGTATTTTTGAATGAAATAATAAAACGTGCACCTTGCCAGAATTCTGTATTAAACTACGTTGAATATAATGAACAGTATAAGGATCTGGTTGAAAATCTTTTGGGAATGGTTTGTACCAGCAATGGTGAGTGCTGTGAGGCTATTGTTCTTAAGGACGGAACTATAATAAGCAGGGGTATTTATGAAATAGGACAGCTTGAAGCTTTAAAGCTCGACGTTGAAGAGTTCGCTAAAAAGCTTTCAAAAGTCAAGGAAAGCACAGATAAACTTACTGAGGTCATCTCTAAGAGAACACAAATTATCTCTGAAATATCAAACGAAATTCTAGAGCTGAAGCAAAAATTAACGGTAGCTGACACCAGATCATTTAATAATGAGACGATAAAAGAATTGAAGAATCTAATAGACGGTGAGGAGGAGGCTTTACAAAGGTATACGCTCGAACTTGGCGAGCTTAAACAAAAATTAGAAAAGAATTCTATGGAAATTAACAAATATGAAAGAATCGTTCATAACATAAACGAAAAGATAGAGAATATAAAGAACACGCTAAAAAGCGCAGAACCGGCCGTTTTAAACATTTCAGAAATTGAAGCAAAGATAAATGAAAGCCTTAAAAGAAAAGAACGACTGGAAGCTTTAATCTCTGAAAAGAAATACCATTTAAACGAAACATACTTAAGCCTGAACTCAGTAAAAGACAGGATCTCAGTTACTTCACAGAGTATCATTGATTTAGAGAAGAAGATAGAAGAATATAAAAATAAAGCAGCTGAATTGAACGCCAAAAGGGATTCTCTGTCCAAAGAGAAAAAGGATCTCGAATTTTATATAAAGGACCTGGAATCAAGGGTAAAAGTTATTTCGGAAGCCGAAGCCTCAAAAGAACAGTTATCAAAAGAGAAAGACAGGCTTCTTAAGGATATCAAGGACTTAAACAGAAAAATTGAAAAGCTGAAGGTACAGCTTGAGAGCATAGAGTCCGAAGAAGCTAGCGTTAAAAAAGAAATCGAAGGCATCAAGTATGACCCTTACGAACTAATAGGAGATTATGAATCATTAATATCAAATCTCGAACAAGAACAGACAGAACTTGGAAACAGGGTGAACAAAATGGCAGAAAAAGATTATTCAGAATATTACAGGTCTTACAAGGAGGCCTCAAGCAGAAGGAACGAGCTGGAGAAAGATAGAGACGCTATAATGAAGTTCATAGAAGATATAGACAGGCAGAAAAAAGATACTTTCATAAAGGCCTTTCAGGAGATAGATAAAAAGGTTAGAGATATATTTAAGCAGATAGTCGATGGTAACGCATGGTTAGAGCTTGAAAACCCAGATAATCCTTTTGAAGGCGGTGTGTTTTTAATAGGCCAGTTCGGTGATAAGCAACCAAGAGAATCAGCATCTCTTAGTGGCGGGGAAAAAGCTGTTCTTTCCGTATCTTTTCTTATGGCAATTCAGTCTTCTTATCCTTCTAATTTTTATATATTTGATGAAATTGACGCTAACCTTGATGCAGAGAGAGCCGAAAGGTTGGGAAACTTCTTAAAAAACTGGGCTCAAACATCTCAAATAATCCTGATTTCATTAAAGGACACGATGATATCAAAAGCCGATAAAGTTTTCGGGGTATATGAAAGAGAGGGCGTTAGCAAGGTTTTGCCATTGGAGATGAACAAGATAGTCAATGAGCAACAGTGAGATAAGCGGTAACATAAAAGTTCTTTTGAACCCAGATTTAGTTAGAAGGCTTAATCCATGGGAACTAAAAGTGTACGTTCTCTTGGAACTTTTCAAGAAATATCTCGAGGAAACTAAATTAACTGATTTCAGATTGAGCGGAATAGCTGTTTCAACTTCAAGTCTGATCTATGAAATGAAGGTCAAAAAATTATTTTATGAGCCAAAGAAAAGGGAACAGCAAAGGGGTGAGATTTCTTTAAATGTGGACGTTAACTTGCAACCTTACATACCTTTAGAAATACCTGTTGCAGATCTGGATGAGCTTATTGAAGCTTTTAAAGAAATGATAAGAGAACTTTCAAACAGGCAGGATCTGATACCAAAAGGCATAGAACCCTCTTCATTGCCAGTAATAAACGAAACTCTAGTATTGGAGACATTAAAAAAATATGAAAACATTGTAATAGCTATACTAAAAGAAAAAGGTAAATCGTCCATTTATGAAATAATTAAAGGTAATAACCCCTTAGAAATCATAAGGATGTTCTTGGCTATACTTTTATTGCTTTCAGATGGAAAGATCGATATAGACGAAAATTTGCAGATCTGCATAAAGCAACTAGTTCAGTGATAACGCATATTCAGTTTTTGATTATCGTAAATAAGTTTATTATATTATTTTTAAAGAGTAATATACATGAGTGAACTAAAAAAGGCCGAAGAGCCAAAAGTCGGTGAGGCGCTTTATCACATCCGTATAGGTAAAGGGCAAATACCAAGGTTTGTATTTTTGCCCGGCGATCCTGACAGGGTTAAGGTGTTTGCAAAAAGCTGGGATTCAAGCCAGCTGGTAGCTCAAGAAAGAGAATACTTAACTTATAAGGGAGTTTACAAAGGGATTGAACTAGCATGCACTTCAACTGGCATAGGCTCAGGCGCGATAGCCATAGCTGTGGAAGAACTTCTCAGAGTTGGAGCCGATACGCTGATAAGAACTGGAACAACAGGTGCATTATGGAAGGACATAGGAATAGGCGATCTGATAATATCTGTTGGTGCATTCAGAGCAGACGGAGCTACAAGAGCTTATGCTCCTATCGAATATCCGGCCGTTGCAAATTATGAGGTTGTAAATGCTCTGGTAGAGGCCGCAGAGACATTAGGGGTAAATTACTGGCTTGGCATCACATATTCTACAGATAGCTTTTACCTTGGGCAGGGAAGACCCGGATTTGGAGGTTTTACGAACGAATACTCTGAAAAGATCGTTGAAACTCTAAAAAAGCTTAACGTCGTAAACATGGAAATGGAATCATCAACCCTTTTTACACTGGCATCTATCTATAAAGTGAGAGCTGGCTCGATATTTGCCGCCATCGCAAACAGAGAAACAGGGGAATTTGTACCCAATGCTGGTGTCGAAACCATGGTGAAAGTTTCGAACGAAGCTGTAAAAATACTCTATGAATGGGATCAAAAGAAGAAAGAAAAAGGCAAAAGGTATTTCTATCCTTCCCTTATAAAATAAACAATTGATTTTTTAAAACATTCAGTATAAACGCATAAAATTCGATCCCGGCGGGATTCGAACCCGCGACCTCCGGCTTAGAGGGCCGGCGCTCTGTCCAAGCTGAGCTACGGGATCAAAAAATAATAAAAAAAGGTATTTTTAACTCTTTACTATTTATTTGCTTTCTTGCTGTAATTTTTAGTTTAACCCTAGCTCTGGAAACTTTGACTTCTGAAGGCCCAGTTCTTCCTGCAGCGTCCTAATCCTGTTTGCATATTCTAGCATTTTCTGTTTGTCTCCCTGAACTTTTGCTATCTTGTAAGCTTTCCAAGCTTTTTTCAAAGCACCCCATGTTTGTCCCTTTGTATATTTATCGCTCATTTTCTTTCATCTATATTTAAAAAATTGTAAAATAAAAACTTTTCGTATGAGAATCAAATAAGATAATTTTTCTCAAAATCTTCTAGTATTTTTAACAGATTTGTACCCCCGGCGTTACTCTTGAAACCGAAAGCATTGATAAGTTTTATACTGCCAATAGAACCTTTATCGTTCTCGTATTTTAAAGCCCTTATCACATCAACGATTATATTGTATGCATTTGGACCGTCTCTCGTTTTATATTCAGCATCGATATAGAACCTTTCATTAAAGGGGCCTAGTACTTCAACATAGAAATGGCTTACCCTGTAGTCGTTTAGAAAAGGCACGTAATCTGTGGTTCCCGTAACAACTTCTGAAGCTTCATCTTCTCTTTTTATAGCGGAGCTCTTTATTTTTTTCTTGTGCTCTCTTATTCTTTCATCCATAGTGTTAAGCGTCTCAAATGAACCACCTACGTCAAGCTGGTACGATTTAACCCACGTGCTTCCGAATTGTTTGAAAGCAAGCATAAGTATCCTGTGAAGCCATGTACCTCCGAGCTGGCTTTGTAAGTCGTCCCCTGCAACTAGAAGCTTTTTATGAGCAAATTCATTAATTATTTCTTCGTTATGCGCTATAAGAGCCGGTGTAGCGTTAACTAAAGAAGAGCCGGCTTCAACCGATGCTCTAGCAAGAAACTCGCTAGCCCTTTGCTGGCCAGAATTTATAAGGTTTATTATCTGGTCAGCATCCAGGTTCTTAATTTTATTCATAAAGGCAGGCTCATCGGTTTTAACCAGCTCTAGGTTTGCGCCCATTTCTCTGCTTATTTCTTCAGGATAGAATATAGAAGGTTCAATTACAACTTCAGGTCCTGTTTTATAAATTTCTCGAATGCTTTTGCCTACTTTTTTCTTATCTACGTCGAAAATTCCAACGACTTTTATGTCTTTAACCTTGTAGCCTCCAACGCTCTCATGCCATGGTTTAACGTTATCATATATCCCTTTTATTACATGTTCTGCGACATTTCCAGCCCCGACCAGCGCTACCTTAATGTTGCTATGCATGGATATTATATAAAAAGAGTGTGCTTTTATATTTAGCGAAATAAGATTATTCTTTTCTATCAAATATTTTTTTGCTAAAATGATTATGCAAGTAAAAATTCGTAATTAGAAAATCAAAAATCAGAGTTCAAAAGGTGAAATTTTTTAATTATTTGGCAAAAGGTTTAAATTATAACGAAAAGCAATTTTTAGGAGGTGGTTTATTTGTTTCAGATATTGACGCTTGAGGACGTTGTGCGTATACCTCCCTCCGATTTCGATAAAGATATTAATGAGATAGCTATAAAACAGTTAAAAGAAAAATATGAAAGCACCGTAACAAAAGATTATGGATTTTTGATAAAGATACTTTCTGCTAATGCAGAAAAAATAGGGAAAATTCTGCATGGTGATGGAGGGAAGTACCACAGGGTCCAGTTCGACGTTTTATCGTTTTATCCGGTGTTGGGAGAACTCATAGAAGGAGAAGTAGTAGAAATAACTGATTTCGGGGCTTTCGTTAAGATTGGGCCTGCCGATGCGCTTTTGCATATAAGCCAGGTTATGGACGATTATGTCACAGTCGATTTAAAAGGAGGTATGATTATAGGGCAAAACACTAAGAGGCAGCTTAAAGTAGGTAGTAAAGTAAGGGCAAAGATAATAGCTGTAAGCATTGGTACAGGCATAAGCATGGCTAAAATTGGTATAACATGTCGCCAACCGATGCTTGGAGCCCTTGAATGGATAGAAGAAGAAATAAAGAAAATAACCGCTCAGCAGAATCAACAGGGGTAATATAAAATGCCATCTGAAAAAGCTTGCAGAAAATGTCATTTTATAACAAAAGAAAGCGTTTGCCCTGTCTGCGGTTCAAAGGATTTATCTATAAATTGGTCAGGTGAAATAATTGTGCTTGATGTAGAAAAATCAGAAGTGGCAAAGCTTTTAGGTATAAAAGTTCCAGGAAGGTACGCGATAAGCGTTGTATGAGCTTACTGAAAAGTTAAGGGAAGATCTAAAAAAACCTCTTGGATTATTAATAAGAGCAGGCAATGAGATGGAATATATAAAAAACAATCTAATAGAAAAGTTTGTAATAACTGTAGGTGACAGAACAACAGAATCATTTATTTTAGCTGGCGGAAAACCCAAGGTAGAAATTGTCGACCTTAAAGAAAAGAGGTCATCAAGAGAAAAAACTTTGACATCCGCTGAAACCATCATAAAGGTAAAGAACGAGCCTGGAACAATAACAGAAGAATCGATAAGAGCCATAAAGAGGGCTATAAGCTCCAAAAAAAGAGTTAGAATCGAGATAGAAGGTGAGGAAGATCTGCTTGGAATACCTGCAATAATTTATGCTCCAAAAGGTAGCTATGTGCTTTATGGGCAGCCTAACGAAGGTCTAGTTGTTGTAAAAGTAGACGACGATGTTAAGAATAAGGCCAGTGAAATTCTATCTTCAATGAAGAAAGTTCAGAATTAGAAAAAAGGATCAAAGATTGTAAACTGTGATAATAATGTTTTAAAATAGCTTTTTATTTAAGTTATGAGGTTGCCAAAGTACAAGTGCGAAAACTGCGGATATGAAGAAAGTCTAGATAAAAATATGTACTTTTGCCCGAAATGCGGCGACCCTCTTACTATAGTTTATGAAGAAAATGAATTACAAGAAGCAGTTTTTAAAGGCAAAGGCGTTTGGAGGTATAAAAACGTTTTACCCGTAAATTCAGAAAAATCGGTTACATTAAACGAAGGTGGCACTCCATTACATGAAAGTGTTAAGCTTTATGAAGAAATAGGGATAAAGGAACTTATGATCAAAAACGAAGGCCTTAATCCTACAGGAAGCTTTAAAGACAGAGGTATGACCGTGGGGGTTACTAGGGCTCTTGAACTTGGGGCTCGTTCTGTCATATGCGCTTCAACCGGAAATACAGCCGCAAGCCTATCAGCTTATGCTGCTCGCGCTGGAATAAAATCTTATGTTGTAGTTCCTGAGGGTGCGGTTGCTCTAGGTAAACTGGCCCAGGCTAGAGCGGCTGGCGCGAAAATAGTTAAAGTACGTGGTAATTTTGATTATGCGCTTAAGATGGTAAGATCTCTTGCTGCTAAAACTAAAGAAACATACCTCCTTAATTCTGTAAACCCATTTAGAATAGAGGGACAGAAGACCCTAGCATATGAAATAATAGAAGAATATGGTTCTCCAGACTGGATATTTATACCCGTTGGTAACGCTGGCAACATTACAGCCCTCTGGAAAGGATTAAAAGAAATGAAAAGCATTGGTATGATTGAAAGGTTGCCAAAACTTGGAGGTGTACAGGCCGAAGGCGCTTCTCCAATATACAGAGCATTTGTAGAAAAAAAGGAAGAAATCATACCGGTTCAGAATCCTCAAACGATTGCTACGGCAATAAAAATAGGCAACCCTGCTAGCTGGAGAAGAGCAATGCACGCCGTCAAAGAATCGGGGGGAGTCATGCTCAGCGTGAGCGACGAAGAAATTCTTGAATATCAGAAAAAGCTTTCATCTGAAGAAGGAATATTTGTTGAACCTGCAAGCGCGGCTTCAATAGCAGGTCTAGCTAAGGCCGCTTCGCAAAATTTAGTTGGTAAAAATGATAGGGTAGTTGCCATAGTTACTGGCAATGGACTAAAAGATCCAGATTCATTGATGAGGATTAATGCCGAAGAAGTAGTCATAGACGCTGATATGGAGTCTCTGAAACAAGTGATTAACGGATGAGAATCGGTATTGTAGGTTATGGTTCCGTAGGCAAAGCTCTTCACAGGCTCATTTATGAAAGGACATGGGAGTTTAAAAACAAATACGGACTTGTACTGCAGGTGGTTTTTGTATGCGATAGGTCAGGATGCTTTTACAAAGATAATGGTATAAACCCTCCAGAAACGCTGAATGTCAAAGAAGCTGGCAAGCCGCTCTCGTCAATTTTTAAGGTAGAGCCTGTTCTTGAAACAATAAAGAAAGGTCTCGTAGATGTGGCCGTTGAATGCACTCCTGCAAATTTTATAGATGCTGAGCCAGCATTTACGCATATAATGGAGGCCCTTAAGAGTGGGTCTAACGTGATAACAACAAACAAAGGACCTATGGCCCTTTATATGCCCACAATATTAGAAGAAGCGGAGTCAAGAGGGCTTGTTGTTCTTTACAGTGGCACAGTTGGAGGAGGGACGCCTTTTATTTACTTTGCAGACAATGCGCTAAAGGGCAACAGGATTCTTTCATTCAGAGGCATATTAAACGGAACGTCAAATTTTGTTCTCTCAAAAGTCATAAACGAAGGTTCAAGCATAGAAGATGCAATTTCAGAAGCTAAGAGGCTGGGAATTGCTGAAGCAGACCCCACTTTAGACTTGAATGGAACTGACAGCGCAGCTAAGCTCGTTATACTGTTGAACCACGTCTTTGAAGATAAGTACACGTTAAAAGACATAGAGATAAACGGAATTGAAAAAGGTATACCCAAGGTAGATTTTAATCATACGGTAAAGCTAATAGCCACCTCAACTCCAAGGCCAAGAGTTTCATTAGAGGTGATTTCAAAAGATGACCCGCTTAACATTGACGGAACATATAATGCTGTCGAGTTTACAGTAGAAGAACTTGGCAGCGTTTATCTTATAGGAAAAGGCGCAGGCGGAAGAGAAACAGCAGGAGCTGTTATGAGAGATCTCGTGGAACTAAAGAACAGGCTACAGATTCAGTATTTCAGAAAAAGCTATTCACGCATGCTTTAAAGGTTCCATAAAATTGTCTTCGATTTTTGATTAAAAAATCGAAACGATTATTATTAACAAGGACGTATAAAATAAAATCATGGGAAGGCCTGCGTTGATAATAGTAGATATGTTAGAAGAATTTGTAAACGGCAGGCTTTCTACTCCTGAAGCAAGGTTGACAGTGAATCCAGCTAAAAAGGTGGTAGAAGAATTTAGGAAAAGAGGCTTTGATATTTTTTACGTCAACGATTCTCACTTTGAAACGGATTTTGAAATTAAAGTGTGGGGCCCTCATGCATTATATTCTTCAAAAGGTTCGCAAATCATAGAAGAGCTCAAGCCTTTACAAAACGATTATGTAATTGAAAAGCATGTTTACTCAGGATTCTTTGGGACGCCTTTAGATTATTTATTGAGATCAAAAGGCGTTGACGTCGTTTTTCTTATTGGTTTGGACGCTGACATATGCGTTAGGCATACAGCGGCCGATGCATTTTACAGGGGGTATAAAATATACATAGTAGAAGATGCCGTTGCCGCATACTTAGATAAAAACTGGAAAGAATATTTTAAAAAAGTGTACGGAGCAAACATAATAAAAAGTGAAGAAGTTGGATATCTGTTAGATAAAAACTGGTCCAAACTTTGAAAGCTTACATTTTTAATTGGTTAAACCATCTTTCAATAAAAGCACGTCAAAAGATTCTTCATAATGAAAACTTTTAATTTCCATTTAAAATATATATTGTCATGCAGCATCAGGTAAAAGATTTAAGCCTTAAGGACGCGGGAAAGAAAAAGATAGAATGGGCATCACAACGCATGTACGTTCTCAATGAACTGGTTAGACAGTACGTAAATGAACAACCGTTCAAGGGAGTTAGGATAGGGATGAGCCTTCATTTAGAAGCCAAGACCGCATACTTGGCAATGGCTCTCAAAAAGCTAGGAGCGGAAGTAAGCATAACAAGCAGCAACCCGATTACTGCTCAGGACGATGTAGCAGCTGCGTTGACAGAATACGTCGATCACGTTTATGCGTGGAGAGGAGAAACGCCAGAGGAATATGAGCTTAATCATAAGAGGATACTTGAACTAAAGCCAAACTTAATCATCGACGATGGGGCTGACCTCTCGATCATGGCTATAAAAAATGAGATGTACTACAGCATATTTGGCGTTTCTGAAGAAACAACAACAGGGGTAAGAAGGCTAAAAGCATTAGAAAAAGAAGGAATACTGAAGTTTCCAGCTGTAGCTGTTAACGATGCAAAAGGAAAGTACCTTTATGATAACAGATTTGGCAGTGGTCAAAGCGTAGTAGATGGTTTGATAAGGTCAACAAATTCTATGATGGGAGGTAAAGAGGCAGTCGTAGTTGGGTATGGTTGGGTAGGCAAAGGCGTAGCAGAAAGGCTTAGAGGACTAGGTGCAAGAGTCACAGTTGTCGAAGCAGACCCTTTCAAAGCTCTTGAAGCTTATTTTGATGGTTATAAGGTTACTAACATGGAAGAAGCAGCTCGCTATGGCGATTTATTTGTAACATGCACGGGGAATGTTAAAGTTATAACAGGCAAACACATGCTTAACATGAAAGACGGTGTATTTCTCAGCAATGCGGGTCATTTTGATGTAGAAGTCGATATGGCCTGGTTAAGAGAAAACGCAAAATATTTGGGAGAAGCACGCCCCAACGTCTCAAGCTTCATGCTACCGAATGGCAGAAGGGTCTATGTTCTAGCCGAGGGAAGGCTTGTAAATCTAGGAGCAGCCGACGGACATCCAATAGAAATAATGGACCTTTCTTTTTCTTTACAGTTGCAGAGCGCGCTTTATCTATCAGAAAACAGGGGGAAGCTTCAGAACAAAGTGTACAACGTGCCCGAAGAAGTCGATAAGAAGGTTGTTGAGACATTCTTAGATTTGAACGGAATAAAGCTTGAAAAGCTAACTGAGGAACAAAAAGAGTATCTTGAAAGCTGGAGATAAAAAAGAAATAAACCTCACAGATTTAGAAAAGAAAATACTCATTCATATTTTAAAGTATGGTCCGGATAACGCATGGTTAATGGCCAGAAGGTTGCTTGGAATAAGCGGCTGGAGGCCATCATACAGTGAAGATGAAATAGAGGCCGCTTGTTTGCACTTAGAAAGTTTGGGACTTCTGCAAAAATATAACGGATCTTTGAAATGGTTGCCAACTTCATCGATCAAACCATGGATAAAGTTTAAACAGAGAAACAGGGATAAAAAGCCAAAGGGAATTTATTTTGACCTTACAAAAGAAGGAAAAAAATTAGCTAAGCAGTTTAAGAATTCATAGACAATCAAATTTGCGTTAAGAACGCTTAATCTGATAATTTTTTTAATTTCTTTTTATTAAAAAGTAAACTTAATATTTATCCTAATTAAGGGTTAAGCGAAGAGATATGTCAGAAAGAAACCTAATCGTTATAGCTTTAGGAGGAAACGCTTTGCTTCAGAGGGGTCAGAAGGGAACTTTTCAGGAACAGTATGAAAACACCAAAATAACAGCTAAAAAGATAGCAGATCTTATTGAAAGAGGTTACAAAGTTGTGATTACGCACGGTAATGGTCCCCAGGTTGGCGCAACTTTGCTTAGACACGACGCGGGTCAAAAAGTCTATGGCGTTCCAGCATTTCCTATGGATGTGGCGGGAGCAGAAACCCAAGGTTTCATAGGTTATATGATCCAGCAAGCGTTGAGAAATGAACTAAAATCAAGGAAGATTGACAAATATGTGGTAACAATAGTAACAAGGACCATTGTTGATGAGAACGATCCGGCTTTTAAAAATCCGACAAAACCAGTAGGTCCTTTCTATAAAAAAGAAGACGTAGATGAACTTAAGAAACAGTTCCCAGACTGGGTTTTCAAAGAAGACTCAGGAAGAGGATGGAGGAGGGTCGTGCCGTCTCCTGATCCAAAACTGATAGCGGAAAGGTATGCCATAAAGACGCTTGTTGATTACGGTTTCATCGTTGTAGCAAGTGGCGGCGGAGGGATACCCATAGTTGAGAAAGACGGAGTCGCAACTGGTGTTGAAGCAGTAATTGACAAAGACCTAGCCGGCCAGAGGCTTGCTACGCTTGTAGGAGCTAGCAAATTTGTGATCGCAACTGATGTTGACGGTGCCTACCTGAATTACGGAACGCCAAACCAGAAGAAGCTTGATAGAGTTTCTGTTGAAGAAATGAAAAGGTACTATGCAGAAGGACACTTTAAAGAAGGTAGCATGGGACCCAAGGTACTTGCAGCTATAAGGTTCGTCGAGGCTGGCGGAGAAACTTCGACCATAGGACATCTTTATGATTTAATAGAACTCGTGGAAGGTAAGAAAGGAACTACGGTTTATTCTTCAACCGGTTAATTCCTGAACTGCTTTATTTTTTTCTTCATTTTTCTTGTCTTCTTCAATTATCTGATTTATTTTCCATTCTAAAGCTTTAATAAATTCAGTGTTATCCTCCTGTTTCAGAGGATTCCCGCACTCGGGGCAAACGAAAAAGTACTCAATCGCTTCTTCAAAAGTATACTTCTTACATGTAGGCGTGCCGCACCAGTAAAAAGTATGAGATTTTTCATAATCTAGCCTGCTTTGCAGCTTTTTAAGTATCATTTCTCTGGTTCTTTTTAAAAACACATCGACCTGATCCCTCTGGATTCTCCACCTGTAAACGAACCATCCTTTTTTGGGGTCCTTATCTCGTATTCCAGCTATTAAACCCCTTTCATAAAGGTCATAGAGAACTTTTCTTACTTTGTTTATCTTTAATCCTGTTGCGCTGGCTATTTCCTCATCTGTTGCATCAGGGTTATTTAGTATAGCTCTAGCCACCTTAATATAATCCTCATCGCCTATCATCGCAGCGACTTTCACAAAGGTGTCCTCGTATTCCAGCTTAACCATGACATTTTTAATAAAATGTCAAATATAAAGTTTATAATAAAAATGAACTCAACATTATTGCTGACAGTGGTTAAGTAACTTTGACTATTATTTTTTTAAAGAAATTTTAGTTTTTATTAATCATAATATGGTATCTTCACTTATCATAAGCTTTGACCCTCCGTTACCTTTAAATAGACTTTTTGTTAGCGAAAGGTTTGTAAGGATTATTCATGAGCTTAACATAGTAGAAAGATACTTTGATAACAAAATGGTCAAGGAGATGTTTGAATACTATGATAAAAACGCTTACCGACCTCTTATTAGTGCCCTTTTAACAGCTGCAAAATTAAACATGCCAGTCTACATATCAACAACTGGAGTTTTTCTTGAAATGGCTTCTAAATATGATCAGGAGCTTTTCAAACAGATATACGCTGCATCAGCTTCCGGAAAGCTCAAGGTATTGCCGAGTACATTTTATGGCGGGCTTTATCCACTATGCGAAAGTTCTGGCGAAGAAATAGGCGAACAGTTGAAACTAGTTTCAGATCTTATAGGTAAATATAACCTTAACAAAGCTTCTGTAGGCATCATGCCTTACCTTTTTTATAACGAACCAGTAGAAAAGGGAGCTAAGTTGGCGGGCATCGAGACAGTTGTTACTGAAGAAGTAAACGGTTTTACAGACCACAGGTTTGTTTATACTAACGTATCAGGAGATCTTAAAATAGCTATAAGAAACAGAGAACTTTCTGAAGCTTTATCTTCGGGATCTTTTGAAAATATCAACAGCAAAGAAGGTATAATATATCTGAGCGCAGAAGAGTTGGCATCAAAGGGCGAAAAATATGCTGAAATCATAGGAAACCTTATCTATAACGGAGGGCTTGAACTGGTAGAGTTACCTCCAATAAAAAACCCAACCACGGGGACCCTTTATGCGCCACAGAAACCTTATCTGTTTAACCTGTCATACAGCGATGGTTCTCCGCTTTGGTATAGGAGCAAAGCACAGACAATGCTGCTCGATAAAATGTGCGCGCTTTATACATACGTAAAGTGGCTTGGAGATCAGAAACTGTTACAGGTTTGGAGAATACTCATGCAAAGCGATCTTTTCTTTTCATTGATCGGTGAAAACACAAGGAGAGCGAAGTTGATAGCTGATCCAGATGAAGCTAAGATTATTTATTCCTATATCCTGAGCGATTTTGAAGGGAAAATCGCAACCATGGTCTTAAAGAAAAAAGAAAAGTCGTCGGAAACAGAAATAAGGCCAAAATTATAAGCAACGTTTAAACGTACAAAATAAAATTAAAAATCATAATGGAAGAAAGAGAAAAATCTGACATCAGCAGGTTTATCAATATCGAGAAGCCTTATTTTCTTGTTCCAATCTTTACAGTTATATCTTTTATACTTTTCTGGCTTGGGATTTTGTTTTTTTCTTACTCTAGAATAGCAGAAATATACTGGTACGCTTTCTCAGTTATTTTGGCTTTGATCTTTACTTATTCTGTTTACTCTTCCGAATCTTTCAGGTCGATAAGGGTTTACGCCGGATCGATTATCCTTTTTTATTCATTGCTTATCTTTATCGGAACGATGCCCGGTTATTATATGGCAAAGCTTCTACCGGCTGTTGTAAATCAGGCCGGTCAGACCATAACGGCCATCAGAACCAGTTACACTACAGTTTTTTCGATGTCAATAGCGATTTTTCTTAATAACGCTAAAATAGACATAGTTAGTTTTATTCCGTTTATCGGGCCTTTTGTGCTTGGCATAGCCATAATAAATACGAGCTCTGTTGTCTGGGGACTATCATTTTCAGAACTTTTTTCAAACAACCCTTACTGGTTTTTGGGTCCTTTCGCGGTTGTTATAGCCCCTGACACCTTTACTGAATTCAGTTCATACATTTTATCTATGATAGGAGGCCTGTACTTATTCAGGGCCCTCGCTTTTTCTGGAACCGAATCATCCGAGCCAAAAGAAAAACTTTTAGTAAAAGCTTTTTTGTATCTGGCCGCATCGCTTGCTTTGCTTTATGCGTCGGCTGTTCTGGAAGCTTTCCTGATTATAAGATTTGGACTCTGATACAGGATCAATATATTTAACATTTTCATTGCAGTTCATTATATAACTCAAGCAGTATTCGTTAGGTTCATAAGCCAGTGTTATGAAGATATTTTAGGTGAAAAACACAAAAACCGTTCTGTACGGGTTCTCTACTGAAGGGATAACCCTAGTTAACAGCATATTAAAAAACGAGTCGTTCATGATAGTGGATGAAAGCACAAGGTTTGCAAACCCTTACGAAAAAAGCTCATCGCACCAATCGTACAGCAATGATATAACTGATCTCATACCTGGGGATATGCAGATCAACAGCTCGAGTTATGTGTTCTTTGGCCCCAAGCTAAAAATTGGATCTGACTGGTCTTTTATAACTTTCCATTTAAAGTATGTAGCAGGAAACATGAGAAAAGGTCAGCACTTTATAAACTTGTTGCCTGTTGAGATTGGTAAAAACGAACAGATCATAGAAGTCATTGAGGCAGTTAGCGGCCTTAAAGCAGGAAAAGACTTCGGGTATCATTATTTTCCTGTAGGAAGTGCGTCAGTAATGGCAAGCTTATTTGAAGGTAAAAAGGAACCCTGGATGGGCCAAACTTTAGACCTTAATAAGGCAGAAGAGAAGTTTTTGCTTGATGCGCTTGATGCCTTTACAGAAAAATTTAGAAGGGTCTGGCTTAAAGGGAAGCAGCAGATTTTTTATTCTTATTATATCAAAGGTTATTATACGATCTCCCTTATTCCCGAAAGTTTTGGAAAAAACTCGCCAGTAAGCGGGTTATCAAAGGTTTATATGAAATCAGCAGATGATTTTGTGGTTTATATACTCGAGAAGATAAAAGGAAGGATAAAAGAGCTCTCTATAAAGCCAACGAAAGCCTCAGTATATCTTGTATGGGACGTTGATTCATACGAATTATTAGGAGAATCGGAATATTTCAGAGCTAAGCTCGTTGAAAGGCTAAACGAATTCTTTTCTCAGACCAAACTAGTTAACATAGAGAGGCTTGAAAGCTATATACTTAATTATCAACTGTCAAAAGAAGAATTGCTTTTAGTGTGCGATGAGATTTTTGAAAACAGAATAAAAGACAAAGTAGATTCACAAAAAATAGTTAAGGCGACAATATAGTTATCAGGTTTTAAAGCTTTAGAGCTAATTATGAAAAATTGTGCATTAATTTTTATACGAACTTGACCGTTAAGTTCTTTCGATCTATAATATATCCCATTCAGTAAAAACTTTTAAACCGGTCAACTAATTAATAGACATATAATTTGAAAATAAGTCTATTCAGAAAAAAGCAAAAAGAAGAGTTAACGGAAGAGGAGGTTAAACGAAAATTAAATATGCTCAAGTTTCAAAAAGAGATAGTTTCTGATGCGCTTTTAAGAGTTTATACAATGAATGATCTAGATCCCGAAATGAAAGCCAATCTGATCGAAAAATATAAAGAAGAGTTAAAAAACATAAACAAGGAGATTTCAAAATTTTCAACGCTGGTCGAATTTAAGGAGCTTCAATCGTTGAGAGATCAGCTCATAAGCATAATAAACGAAAAAATAGCTGAAATAGACAGGAGGCTGGATGAACTCAAGAAAGAAATAGAAAAGAATAACGTAGAAGTTAAAGAAAACAAAGAAGAGAAAAAGGAAGAAAAAGATGAGCTTGATACCCTTTATGAACAGGTCAACTCGATTCTTGAGAAGTTGGAAAAAATAGATTCTTGAAAATTTTTTAAGCGACAAAAACAATTATTTGGTATGAACGTTAAGGCTGCTTTGCTTTGTGGAGGCACTGGATCCCGTTTAAGACCTTTAACGTACTATTTCCAGAAGACGATGCTTCCAATCGGAACTTCTCAGAAACCCATACTCGAGTTCATCGTTCGTTACCTTAAATTTCATGGAGTAGATGAAATAACGATGCTCGTAGGTTATAAAGCAGAACAGATAGTAAACTATTTCAGGGACGGTTCAAACTTTAGCGTAAAGGTTGATTATTCATATGACAACGATGAGCTAAAAGGCAACGGGGGTGCACTTATAAACGCTTACAGAGCCGGGAAGTTTGATGGTTACGAGGACATCCTTATCTATTATTCAGACATATTAACTGATATGGATCTGACTGGTTTTCTAAAGTTTCATAAAGAAAAGAAATTTTCTGCTACTCTTGCTGTTTCTGACCATTATAAGTTGCCGGTTGGGGTAGCTGAAATGAATGGAGATGCAGTTGTATCTTTTAAGGAAAAGCCCTCTATAAATATAAACCCTACTATAGGTATACTTATGATTAAAACTGAAGCGATAAAGGAATTTTCACAAATGAAAGGTGAAATTGATATAATGGGAAACATGATATCTTCGCTCGTTAAGGAAAAAAACGTAGGTGGGTACGTAACTAATTCTTTCTGGATAGACGTTGGCACAACAGAGACTTATGAGAAACTCGATCACGAGTTGATCGAAACTATGTTCAGCAAATATTTTCATTAATTTAGCAACATTTATTTAATTCTCCTGTAGCCTATTTTTAGAGTATGTCAAGTGCATTTATGAACGATATCGTATATATCTCTAACTTAATATGGATAATGCTTATCGTGGTTTTTATCGCTTACGGTCAGAGAATCCAGCTTGAACTTAATATGAGATCCGTCTCAAAACACCTGAACACGCTTGAAAACATGGCAAAAGGTTCTCTTGATAGGTTTGTCAGTGAGCTTAAAAAAAGAGGTGTTAAAGAAGAAGACGCAAAAAACGAAGCTAACATAATAGTGAACTCTTTTATGATTTCTCCAACCGACCTTGACCCTCACGGCATAATTAATAAGCTTGATCAGCTTGTAAAAACATATGAAAAATTTTTTATAACTAGGTTAAAGTCTCTTGTACAGGCAGACGATGTTCAGATAAAGAACCTGAGCGGACTGGCAGAAAGCGCTCTGGCTTTAAATGAATTATATAAATACGCAAGGCATCAGTACCTTTCTGCGAAAAATTACCACGATTATTACTCTTTGATAATGTTGCAGGTAATGCTACCTTTTATCATGGAAGAAGCTGAAGCTTATTATGCTAGCCTAGATCCTATAATTAACGGCAAAAGCATAGGTGATGCATTAGGACCTCTAGTTGCTGTGCAGCTTGCAAGCGGAGCACAGTTCAAAGAGATAGAAGAAGATACTGAAATAGCGGAGACCGATTATAAAGGCAGAAAGCTTCTTATCTTAAAGGCTAAAGGCCCTGGCTCTACTGTGGGAAGGCCAGGTGATGCCGTTAAGATGGTAATTGAAAACTTTGCGCCAAAAATAATAATTACTGTAGACGCCGGGCTCAAGCTTGAGGGAGAAGAAACAGGGGAAACTATAGAAGGTTTTGGAGTGGCTATGGGAGGTCCCGGAAACGACAAGTTTAAGATAGAGGAGAGCGCGACAGAGTACGGGGTTCCGCTACACGCGTTTATAGTTAAAATGTCACTAAAGGAGGCTGTAGGAGAAATGAACGATAACGTAAGGAGGGCTGCGCTGCAGGCTGTAGAAAAAGTTAAAGCACTTATAGAGGAAAAAACAATTGAAGGGGACAGGGTTCTCGTTGTGGGCGTAGGCAACACAATAGGAGTACCTTAAGCTCTTCATACAAAAGATTTTAAACCTCTTTTAAGCTTATTTTATCATGAGCTCAGCAGAGGATATGTTAGAGATATATGAAAGATGGCATTCAATGTACGAGCCGCTAAAATTTGATTTTAATGTGTTTAATGCTGACAGAGTTTTTGGTTGTGGCTACGGTGCTTCGCTAATACCTATTCTTACTTCAGCAAAGTTTTACGGTAAAGATAAGGTGTTGGTTTTAAAACCGGGAGAAATGCCGGATGAAAGGCTCAAAGGAGAAAGCCTTGTAGTGGTAAGCCATTCAGGAGACACAGTTGAAAGCATAGAATGCGCAAAACGAGCTTTACAGTCTGGCATGAAGGTCTACTCTGTAACGGGAGGAGGAAAACTGGAAGATTTTTGCATAAAAGAAAGGTTAAGCTACATAAAGATCAATAAGGAAAAGAGCACCAGGCTTGGGTTCCCTTATATATTATCTGGGCTTGTTCCTTTGTTAGACAAAATTTTAAACGAAAATAATGCTGAAAAAATAGGATCTTATTTTAAAAAACTCTCTGAGAAAGAAGAAATGCTGGGCGAGCAGGCTAGAAAGTTGGCAGATTTTTTGAAGAACTCTTTCCTGGCTGGCGTTTATTATTCAAACGGGGCTGAAGCTTACGCTTTGCGCTTTAGGTATCTTTTGAGCGAGAATGCAAAGCTCCATTCTGTTTATGAAAATATAATGGAAGTCGCACATAACGGGATTACAGCTTGGGAAATGTATTATAACATGCCGGTTGTAATGCTAAGCTCATCAGACGATGAGAAGCTAGTCACAGAAAGGTTTAAGGTTATCTCTGAAGCTTTGCAGGGTCTTGGTCACAGAGTTTTTGAAGTGAACATTGGAAAAGATGAAGATCTTATAGACAAGATATTTCTCCTTGACGTTGCTACTGTTTTTCTTTCAATTTACAGGAACGTGAACCCATTTATTACTAGAACCCAGGAAACAGTAAGGAGAAGGGTAGGTTTGAGTTATGGGTAACAAAAAAAGAGGTTACGATTGGGAAGATAAAATAGTAAAAATTTTAATAAAAAAAGGGTGGAAAGCTCTCAGGCTTGGAAGCCCATCGGTTCATCTGCCAGATGTTGTAGCTGTAAAAGATGAACAAAACACGATAGTTGCAATAGAAGCAAAGGCATCGAGGGACGATAAGATCTATGTGCCATTAGATGAAATAACACGATTGTTTGATTTTCTTGAGATTTTTGGCGCTTATAAAAACAAAGAAGCAGTGCTGGCAATAAAATTTTTGAAGGTTAAAGGAAAAAAGATGACAGAGGAGTTTTACAGGCTGAAATGCGTTCCTGAAAAAGGGCTTTATTTCGCGAGGAATACAAAGGTCAAAAACAGATGTCTATTAAAGTGGTAAAACCTCAATGTGAAAAGTTTTTAACGCATCTTGTGCCTTATTAACTTATGAAGGCTTATGTTCTTGCTGGTGGTCTCGGGACACGGTTATATCCTTATAGTCTGATACTTCCTAAGCCGCTCCTTACACTGGGATCTAAAACAGTTATAGAACATATACTTGATTGGATTACCTGTTATAAATTTGATGAAATAACAATAGCGATAAGCGGTAGGAAGTGGGCCTACGATCTCATTTTGAAGGATACATACAATGGCATTAGGCTGAAGATAAAGAGCTCAGATAAGCCTCTCGGCACAGCAGGACAGCTAAAATTGGTTGCAGGAGAAGAACGCGATACATTCTTTGTAAGCTATTCTGACAGCATAATAAAAGCTGATTTAAAAGATGCGATAAAAAAACATAAGGAAAACAAGGCTATAGCAACAGTGCTGACAGCGAAGTTAAAAGAAAAGCTCAGGTATGGGGTCATAGACGATGAAAAGGGCTTCCTGAAAAGATGGAGCGAAAAGCCGGAGGTTTCATACAGAGTCGCAGCTGGCGCCTTTGTGTTTGAACCGGACTTTTTAAAATATATCCTGGAAGAAAAATATGGCATGAACAACGCAGTGATGAACGCCATAAATGCTGGCGAAAGGGTTCTTGTTTACGACGTTGAGTCTTTCATAGATGTGGGGAACACAAATTCTTATAAAAAAGCGGCATATGAGTTCGCAGAAAGCTTCGGGGAGATCCCTTGAGGTTAAAGTACGCCATTTATGAAGAAACCTATCCTGATGGATTTTATCCGTTTTCGTTAGTGAAACCTTCTTCTTTTATCATATATAGATACAGGAAATTAATTGACTGGATAAAGGAGGAAATCGGGGAAATATCAGGGCATATAGCTCCTGAATACATAATTAATTCATACGGGCTCAATGAAGCAAAGAACTATGATGTGATCATAAATTCAAGAATAAAGCCGGGGCTAATCAGACAGGCTGTTGATCAGTTAAAGGATGGAGAATCTTTATGGGAATTTAACAAGCTTGTAGCAGCAAAAGGATCTTTTCATAACACAGTTAAAAGAGAGGTTAAAGGCTATCTCTTTGAAGGTTTATGGGAAATAACAAGTTCACTGTTCAGTCCCCCATTTGAAAAAAGTTCTATAGAAGGTGAAGTAAACAAATTTGCGTTAATAGACGATTCAAGAGGGCCCGTTATAGTGGAAAAAGGAGCTAAAATTGAAGCTATGAGCGTTATCTACGGGCCTGCCTATGTTTCTTCTGGTTCTGTTGTTTCTTTTGCAAAGGTAGCTGCATCTTACATAGGAAAGAATTGCAGAATAGGCGGTGAATTGGAAAGGACTGTGATCGAAGATTTTGCAAATAAGGTTCATTTTGGATTCATTGGGGATAGCTATGTAGGCAGCTATTCAAACTTAGGGGCTGGCACAACTACAAGTAATCTAAAAAATACTTATGGAACAGTTAGAGTTTTTAACGGCAGAGAAAAAATAGATACAGGCAAAACAAAAGTAGGAGCGTTTATAGGGGATTTTGTAAGGACATCAATAAATACTTCAATTATGAGCGGTAAAACTTTGGGGCCTTTCTCTCACGTATCTGGAACTGTCGACAACGATATAACACCCTTTTCATTTTACGAAAAGCCTATGAAGTTAGAAAAGGCGATAGAGCAAACAAAAAGGTACTTTGAGAGAAAAAACGCTCCGATCAAGTCTAAAATTGAAGAATTAATAAAAGGAGCGTTCAGCGCTTTTACTGGGATTAAGTCTCAAGGATAAAATAAAGCAAGAAAAATTTTTTATATAGTGGCTGCTTTTCAATTTATTAATGGCTAAGTATAATTATGCTGGAGTAGATTTAGGCTCATCGTTTATAAAAGGCTCTGTTTTGGATGAGGATGGAACCCACATAGTAACCGTCAGATCCAAAGCTCCTCAGATATTATCTCCTAAAACAGGCTGGACGGAAATAGATCCTTTCGAATATTACTTTATATTCAGGAGATTCTTAAGAAAACTTTTGAAATATGTGAAATCGGATAAAATATACTTGGGTTTTTCTTCCATGGCACCAGTATTCATACCAGTTGATAACGAATGCTACCCGCTGTATCGCGGTATTTTGTACAATGATACTCGAGCAAAAAAAGAGATTGAAGAATTGAACCCTATAATAGGAGATACAGTTTTCAAAGAAAACGGTAATCCGTTAAACATTCAGCAATGGTTGCCAAAGATTTTGTGGTACAGAAAAAACTATCCGAACCTTTATGAAAAAACCTGGAAATTTATTGAACTAACAACTTTTATAATATGTAAGCTGACTAACAAAGTTATAACTGACATGACGATGCTACAAGAAGAAGGAGTGCTAAACTATCAGAAAAAAGAAATTTCAGATAAAATACTCGACGTAATGAATCTAAAGCACAACATGTTGCCAGATTATATAGATTTAAACGAGATGTTAGAACCATTTAGTATCGATGGTAAAGAATTTTATGTTAACGCTGGTACCATAGATCTTATAGGATCCTCGGTATCATTAAATATGCTTGAAAAAAATAAGCTCGCAATAATTCTTGGATCTACAGGTGTAATAAACTATTCAGCAACAGACCCAAAGCCAGATAAAAGACTTTACCTTGATCTGAGTCCTATACCTGAAATATATTATGTTAACGGATGTACTTCAGCGGCAGGAATATTCCTTGATTACATTATGTACCTTTTAGGGATGAAAGGTAAGTTTAAAAAAATGGACAAGTATTATTCCGAAAATGAAGTGGAAACCTCAGGTTTGGTAATGTTACCGTATATTTTAGGTGAAAGAACACCGATCTTCGATCCATACGCAAAATCGGTGATATTCGGAATTACTAACCTTCACAACAAGATGCATCTTATAAAAGCGGCAATAGAATCTATAGCTTTTTCGATGAAGCATCATTATGAAATACTTCAAGAATTGAACTATAAATTTGATCGGGTTTATCTAACTGGCGGTTTATCTAATCTGAAAATAGTACAGAGAACTCTACCTTCAGTATTAGAAGTTCCAATGATAAAGATTGAAGAAGGCGATGAAACAATAGGCGATGCTAAAATAGCGATGGTCGGTTCAAAAAACTATAAATGGGGAGATATAAAATCTTTAGGTGAAAAATCAATTTTTGGTTATAAACTAGATTACGAAAAAATACCTTATTATGATAAAAATTATGTAATTTATAAAGAACTATACGCACGGTTAAAAGACATGTTTAAAACGTGTCAGTAGCTTTTTAGTTTACAGTTGTTTATCTAATGCTTTAGCTATAGCTGGGTAGATTTCAACAAAGCTAATTGGACTAAGCACTGTATCTGTGCCGATTAGTGCTTTTAAGTTATGTTCAACAAGTTTATGATAGGCTCCTTCAACCAGCAATGGGTGAACACACGCAACATATATGTCATTTGCGCCAAGACTTTTTAATAATTTTGAAGCCTCGATTATCGTCCCACCTGTGCTAATTATATCATCGATGATTATTGCATCTTTACCTTTAACTTCAGCCTGTCCTTCAACCTGTACTTCTCTACCCGATAACCTTTTTTTGCTGAATACGCCATATTCTATGTTAAGATCTTTGGCTACAAGGCTAGCCCATTGTTTAGCTTCATCGTCAGGTCCTATAACTACGGCATTAGAATATTTGAAATGACTCTTTATGTAGTCAGCTACTTCATGCACTCCAGTAATATTGGTGAACTTAGAGCCAAAAACCTTAGAAGGATCAGTTATTCTGTGAAGGTGCATGTCTACTGTTATGATCTGGTCAATGTCTAAAGATTTAAACATGTCAGCTATCGTAAGCACGCTTACGGCTTCACCGGGATTAAACATCTCATCCTGCCTAGCATAAGCTAAGTATGGAATTACCGCTACGATTGATTTAGCATTCTGTTTTTTTAACGCATCAAGGGTTAAGATTGTCTCGACAAGCGATCTGTTTGGATTTGGTTGGAGGCTGTTAACATAAATAACTTCCCTTTGCTTAACATCCATAGGTATTCTAACATAAAGTTCATTGTCGGGAAATTCTTTTACCTCAACGGTTGAATATTCTATATTCATTTTTTTAGAAAGCCTATATGCTATGTGTCTTGAATTACTTCCCCCTAAAACTAATTCAGGCATACAAATTAACCTTTACAGGTCATCTAAATCTTTTTCTATTTTTAATTACGAGCGTCTTTCTAACAGTACTTTCGCAAGTATAAATTTCATATCATATAAAAGCTCACTAAACGCGCTTTAATGATTAACAGGCTAGACCAGTGACGTTTTTCACGCCAATAAGATCTTTACTTTTGATCAAAAATTTTGTTAAGCCATCCAGCACATATTTTGAGTTCTTTCCTACCTCTATGCCAAGTCCATTAATCAAGTCTAAACTTTAAATTATATTAAAACCCACTGTATTATAATAAAATAAAAAATTATCTTTATAAGAACACTTTACATGAGCAGAGGTTCTTAATTTAGAAAGTTGAAAATGGGATTAGAAAAACGTAAATATAATTTTTAAAGTCAATAACTTCATGACTGACTTAAAGGATAAGACCGTTAAAGAACTCCAAAGCTTGATTCCAGATCCTGAAAAAATTATAAAAGCAGCTGATGAGTGGGGTTTAGGACCAAAAAGCAAAGATCTCATAAAAAGAGCGCTGAAAGTCGAAAGCCTTGGCGCAATGGCATTTTCAGAGTTTGAGACAATACCAATAATAGATAGAAGCGGCGAAGGTGCAGTCGTTTACGATGTTGATGGAAAAAGCTACATTGATCTTATGGCTGGATTTTCAGTAAACAACGTTGGTTATAAAAGAAAAGAGATCCTTGAAGCTATAGTAAACCAGTACGAAAAGTTGCCACAGTATGCAGAAATGTTTTCAGAAGAAAGAATAAAGCTGGGAGAAAAACTTTGCTCGATAACTCCTGGTAAATATGACAAAAAGGTTTTCTATTCTTTAACAGGCAGTGAAGCAAATGAAATAGCCATAAAATTAGTAAGAATATACACAGGTAAGCCTTATATAATAACACAATACGGCGATTATCACGGTCGTACTATTGGGACAGTCCCTTTTACTCATAGCTTTTCTACCTGGTTCCAGCAATATCCTATACCGTCTCTGGATATAGGAGTCGCCAGAATACCGTTCCCCTATGGATACAGATGCCCATGTGGAAACTTTGATGATGAAGAAGAATGTGCAAACGAATGTTTGCACTATGTTGATTACATGTTAAGTTCATCGTATTATGGACTATGCGATTCTTCAAAAGGTTTATGCAGCATATCTGCATTCCTGATAGAACCGTTCCAGAGCGCAGCTGGATATTATATTCCTCCTAAAAACTGGTTACCTTCCTTATATAAATTAGCTAAAGAACACGGAATATTATTTGTTGTAGATGAAATACAGGCCGGCATGGGCAGGACTGGGAAATGGTGGGCTATACAGCATTACCCCGAAATAGAACCAGACATAACAATAATAGGAAAAGCTCTTGGCGGCGGCTTGCCTTTCCAGGCAACAATAGGCAGACAAGAAATAATGGACTCATGGGGTCCGGGAGCTCACTCTTCAACTTTTGCAGGCTATTTTGTTGGAGTGGCAGCTGCCTTAGCAACAGTAAATTACATAGAACAGAGCGGTCTGATAGAAAAAACACGCGTTAACGGAGATTATTTCATAAAACTGCTAAACGAACTCAAAGGAAAACATCCGATGATAGGAGACGTTCAAGGCAAAGGGCTTTACATAGGCATAGAATTCGTAAAGGATAGAAAAAAGACGCCTGCAGCGAAAGAAACTACATGGCTAACGATGAAGCTTTTACAGATGGGTGTAATGGTTAAGAAGGCTGGATATTACAGAAACAGATTTGCAGTTTCTCCGCCTTTAACAATAGAAAAGGATGAAATAGAAAAAGTTGTTCAGATATTAGATAAGGCTCTTAGTCAGACTGAGGAAAACTTTAATATTAAATTCTAAAATTTAAAATTCAATTATTGAAAAATTAATTTTGCTATTTATAAAAATATACATTTTTTTAAATATTTTATAATTAAAATATTATAAAACTGCTATATCAGATATTTATCGATAATTATAATACTAAAAATATGTAATTCAAGATAGAAAAGTATATATCTCAATTTGAAATTAACGTTTTTTGATGAAAGCTGCTGTAAGTAAAACAGTAATAGCTGTAGTCATAATAATAATAATTGTTGCAGCAATAGGCGGAGTGTATTACTACTATTATCAAATGCAGCAGGCATCACAAAAGACCGTAGTTATATATGCAGATTATAGCGCTAACGTTGCGCAACCATATTTTAACAACTTTACTGCTGACACAGGAATAAAGGTCGTACCTTTATACGCATCCATGGGAGAATTAGTTGGTAAACTGGTTGCTGAAAAGTCCAGCCCAGTGGCTGATGTTCTGTTCGGAGGCGCGCCTTCTGCATATATAGGAGCAGACCAGCAGGGAGTTCTGATGGGTTATGTACCGCCTGAAGTCAAAAACGACCAGGTATATCTTGCAGAATCAGGAGTACTGTATTCCAAAGATTGGGCTTGGTATGCATTCACTTACAATATACTTGGAATAATAATAAACACCCAGCAAATGTCCAAGTACAATCTTCCGACCCCTGAGTCATGGTGGAATCTACTAAACCCTATTTATAAAGGGCACATAATCATTGAGAACCCATCTACTTCAACTACCACCGGCCTTGGATTCTTCTCGCTAATATGGCAGATATACATAGCCAAGTATGGTATGCAAAACGGCACCACAGCATTTCAAAACTACGTTAAGACTTTTATGTCAAACGTAGTGTCTCCAATAACCCCCGACGATGAACATGCAGAAACGGTTCTCGGAGAAAGCACCGATGGTGCGGCAATCACAATAGACTGGATAAACGCCGCACCATTATACAAAGAACTTGACGGATATCCATTACAGGCTGTAATGGTAAACGATAACATTCTGGGACCAACAGCTATGGGTATAGTTCAGGGGGCTCCACACTTAAAGGCTGCCGAAGCTTATGTTAACTGGGTATTCTCATATCAGGGACAGAAACTCATCCCAACAGTTTTCCTCAAGCCTGCTCTCTTGTACAACAACATAACACCTCCTGGTAACTTCCCGCCATTGTCTGTAGAAGAGAAGATGGCATTCCCATATAATCAGACTTTCACAACAGCTTATGCAAACCAGATAGACTCAATATTTAACCAGTATTCAAGCGAAGTGCAGACTGCTGGAATGATATTTGTATTCTCAGCTTCAACAATCAAGATAGGAAGCCTCAGCATGCCTCTATTCTCAGCTCAATCATTGAAGTTATGGAACGCTATAATACCAACGCAGAGGGAGCCTATATTCTTCGTTTATATGAAATGGTTGTTCTCACCAACTACTGAAGGAACTATACTTTCGTTACTTCCGGGAAGTTTTGCAGGGCATCTCATGAGTACGCTGATTTCCTTGATTACGCCTTCAACTGCTTTATCAGCTAGCATACCCATGGGGAAACATGAATAGAAAAGCTTTAACCTATTTATCTACATCTATTTTTTTAATAATTTTGTTTTTCTTTATAGTGTTGCCTCTTTTTTCTTTCTTTTTAACCGCCTTTATAGGTAAGCCGGGGGGCTTGTACGTCTTCTTAAAGAGCTCCTCGGTAACGTTTACTTTAAAATACTACTATAACGTCCTAACTAAACCTTATTTCCAAAAGAGCATATATGATACGATATTGTTGAGCATTTCTGTCACAGCTTTATCTTTTGCGCTATCTCTTCCAATTTCATATGCCTTATCTAGGACCGTTATGCCATTAAAAGAGCTGATAAGGGTTTTACTGGGTCTGGGAATAAGCATCCCAGGCTTTATAGTGATGTATGACTTGATTATAATATCGACGAATATAGGGTTTTTACCTTTTTCGCTGTATTCTTATTACGGATTGCTTACTGTAATGACCATAGCTTCTATACCGTTTATGGTAATGTATGTGACGTTGGCTTTTGATAACTTAGATTACAGGTTAATCGAAGCGTCCTATGCAAACGGTGTCTCTAAAACAAAAACATTCTTCAGGGTTACGATGCCCCTGCTGATGCCAGGATTTGTAAGCGGTTGGGTCATCGTGTTTTTACTAACTACTGGAACCCTGTCCGTGCCTCTTTTGCTCGCTCCTCCAACTTTTCCTATTGTAACAGCATATGCGTATGTGCAGCTATTTTCGTTCTTTAATTGGGGAAACGCCGCAGCGTTGTTATCGATATTGCTTTTGGTAAACATGTCAGTAATAATTGCCTATACTCTGTATCAGAAGAAGCTTGGGTTTACAACGATTGGTGGGAAAGGGTTTCATCCAAAATACAACCAGAACAAGTTTGTAATAGCTTTGCTTTTGATATATTCTCTTATCATTGGGCTGTTGCCTATAGTTGAGGTAATAATACTTGGCTTGGCAGCTTTTTCAAAGTTCTGGGTTCACAGTTTGGTTCCAAGCCAATATACCTTAAGCAACTTTAACGCGGCTTTCCAGCTTTATTCGTTTGCTCCTTTTTCAAGTTTGATACTTTCTATTAGCGCAGCAATACTGGCCATATTGATATCTTTTGTATCTACTTATTATACAAGAATGGGTATAGTAAAGGGCAAAAAGCTCATAGATGTTCTTACTTTAATAATTTTCTCTTTATCGCCAGTTATGATAGGAATAACATACCTTTCCACGTTTTCAAATGACATAACAGCGTTTTTCATAAATACGCTGCCGATAGCGGTCATACTTGGTTATACGTTTGGCAGAATAGGTTATTCAACAAGGGCGCTAGACATATCAGTTTCTTCCATTTCTAGAAGCCTCTTTGAAGCTGCAGATATAATGGGAGCCAGCCTTAACAAGTTCAGGAACATAATTTTGCCGTTGATTATGCCGGGAATAATCGAGGGATTTTTGCTTGTATTTATAAGATCGATGATAGATTATGGAACTACAGTAATGCTGGCTCCTTATAACTGGGCTACACTTGCCCTAGGGTCATATGCATTTATTTCGACAGGCGAAATTCCAGAAGGAGCAGCACTTGGTTTGATCATACTGATCATAAACCTTCCGATAATGAGCTACCTTTATTACAGAAGGGGTAAGACTTTTCACGAAGCTTTAATAGTATAATTTTTAAGAATTAAAGATATAACCTTTGTTTGGCAAAAATCTTACGTAGACTTTACTGGAATCGCTGAAATTGTTTAAATTTGAACCTTGCATAGAAATAGAAAACCTTAATCCGGTAGGGGTTTCAAGGTAGTACTTTACGTTGTTACCGATGACTTTTTTAGATATTACGTTTGCTTCGAAAGAATCCGGAGTTCTTTCTTTAGTGACTTCCAAATTATTGATCCTGTACACGTAGATCAAATTTTCGCTTGGGCTTTCAAGCGTATTTTTTGTAGCAACTGTAATTTCTCCAATGTTTTCTACGTCAAGGGTGAAACTACTTGGGTTAATAGGCCTTAACAATTTGGCTTTGAAAACCAGATTTTCACCTATAAATGTGGCCACGAATGGTGTTTTTGGGCTTTCAATAAGTTCAGAAGCCGTGCCTATCTGTTCCAATTGTCCCTTGTTTAGAACTGCTATTCTATCACCAATTTCAAAAGCTTCTTCCTGAGAATGAGTTACAAAAAGTGCAGTAAGCTTGTTTTCCTTGATTATATCTATAAGTTCAATAAGAAGTTCTTTTCTGATCTTTTCATCAAGGTTGCTCAAAGGTTCATCTAAAAGTAATATTTTAGGGTTTACGGCTAAGGCCCTTGCTATAGCTACTCTTTGAAGCTCTCCGCCAGAGAGCTGGTTAGGCATGTTTTTTCTCTTATTTAAAAGTCCAACCATATCTAAGGATTTTTTAACTATTTCATCGGCGTTTTCCTTATTCTTGATTACGAACTTGACATTGTCTTCAACAGACATATGGGGCCATACAGCATAATCCTGAAACACCATACCTATACCCCTTTTGTTCGCAGGTATAGCTGTTACATCGGTGTCATCAAAAAGAACTTTACCATCATCTGGAAATTCTAGACCAGCTATTATCCTTAACAGGGTCGATTTGCCAGAACCGCTAGGACCTATTATAACGAATATTTCCTTATCCTTGATTTCAAAGGTTATGTTTTTTAATGCTTCAAGTTTGCCAAATTTTTTGTTTATATTCACCGCTTTAACATTAACCATGCTAAATTTGATTTGTGTGTTTTTATTTATATTTTATGTTTCTATATTACATGCTACTATATAGCGTGAACAAATTTTCATAAATTAGCTTTAGCTTCCTTTATTTTTTTCTCAAACGTCTCATAAAGTTTAGGATTTCTTAAAACAGCTGCTGGATGATAATCAACCAGCACTTTGGCCCCCATAAGCTCATAATCCTTTTCTATTGCTATTTTGATTTTCTTTTCGCCAGTTAAAAAATTACAGGCTGTGGAGCCTAGCGCGACAATAATTTTTGGTTTTACGGTTTGTATTTCAGTCAGAAGAAATTCTGAACAAGCATTAATTTCTTCTTTTTTCGGTTTTCGGTTGTTAGGAGGTCTGTGCTTTACTACGTTAGTGATATAAACTTCATTTAAACTGTTAGAACTTAAAGCATTCCTTAACAACTTTCCGGCTCTGCCAACAAACGGTCTGCCAGTTTTGTCTTCCTCGGCCCCGGGCGCTTCACCGATAACCATAACCTTTGAGTTTTCCGGTCCTTCTCCAACAACGGCCTGCTTTGCGTACTTCCAAAGCTCGCATTTCCTGCAGTTTCTTATCTCCCTGAATATTTCTTCTAATTTCATTATACTTCAGTTTCAAAAAGATCTTTAGCTATAAAGGTTTCTTTAAAGACCTTAAGTGCTTCTGCTTTTAGCTTTGCTGTCTGGTTTGAAAGAGCCGGGGTTATATGCGTCAGAAGAAGTTTCTTGGCCTTTGCCTGCAATGCTTCAGTGGCAGCTTGTCTGCCTGAGCTGTGACCAACTTTATTCAAATAATCTTCGTTTTCTGAAAGACCAGAAGAGTCGTGTATTAGCAGGGACGCTTTTTTACATAAATCAACTATGCGTTCCGACGGTGCGGTATCACCTGTATAGCATAGAGGGCCTATTCTGTATGCTATATCGGTTATCGTATGCTCTCCTTTCTCAGTGTTAACCTCAAAGTCTTCCACCTTTATCCTTTCTCCAGGATCAATTTCTTGGTATTCGACATCAAACTTCATAAATGTCTTTGGAGTGTTTGCATTCCGTATCAAAGATTCAAAGGATTCTTTGACGCCTTTAGGTCCTATTACAGCGACAGGTTCAACCCTGCCAAGATAAGACATCCCCCAAAGGAAAGCGCCAATATCAAAAAAATGATCTCCGTGAAGGTGAGTTATAAAAAAATACCTTACTTTGAGCGGGTTTCCGCCGTAGCGCAAAAAGTTTCTGTAGGATCCAGGGCCAACGTCAATTACCATGTTAGAGTTAATTAGATAAGAAGAGCAGGCTCGGTTTGCACTCTCAACTGAACCTCCACTACCCAAAACCACAACTTTCATCATAAACTGATAAAAATATTGAGGAAATTAAAGCTTACCATTAAAAGCGTTAAAACATCTTAATCTAAAGTTTTTGATTGCTTTTAAAAATGATATTATTAAATCTTTTGTAACTAAAACTATTTGAAACCCAGGTTACAGCTTGTAACAGTTACACTATTTAAAATAAAGCATAAAAATAAAAATTATCCATGAGCAATTTTCAGAGAAATTGGGAGAACAAAAAAGATGAGAGCTTAGGAGATAAAATAAAAACCGCAGTTAAACCCGATGAACCTCTTAAAAAGAAACTCGAACAGGCGATAAGGCTTTTACAGATACAGATATCAAAGCTTGACGGAACAGCGGCAAAACTGAAAGAAAAGGACCAGAAGTACTTTGAAAAGGTTGTCACATACTTGCAGAAACACGATAACGAAAGGGCAAACATATACGCTACAGAACTAGCTGAAATAAGGAAGATGTACAAGATGCTTACACAGGCCAAGCTAGCTTTAGAACAGATTTCAACAAGGCTGTCTACGGCAACGGAGCTCGGAGATGTGGTTGCCGTGCTTGATCCTGCAATGAAAGTCCTCTCTAGTGTAAGGAGAGGAGTAAGCGGTGTAATGCCGGCTGCCGAAGATGAGCTAGGAGAAATTTCAACTTTATTAAACAACATAATGGTAGACGCAGGGCAAATATACAGCTCAGGAATAAACTTTGAACCAAACAATGATGAAGCTGAAAACATATTATCCCAGGCATCTGCGGTAGCTGAAGCAAGGATGAAACAGACACTTCCAGACATAAGCGGTTTAGGCCTAGGAACTGAAGGGTCTAAGCAGTAAAGTTAACGCAAAAGTCTTTTATCCAATCAAATTTTTTTTCAAGTATTATTTTGTTTTTAAAAGAACATATCTCATTTTTCAATTCATCTAGGTCTAAATAAACTTTGCAGCTTTGCATCTCCTCGGAAAAAACCTGAACGTTTTCCAAAAATTCATCATAACTTTTTATTTCTATCAAACCTGGATTGACTCTTGGACCTCCTAAAATTAGGAGATTTTTGATAAAGTTAGGAGCTGATAAAGTGAACAAATTAGAAACAGTTGTTGAACCGTATTCACCAAAAAGCTCCTCCATAACTTTCATCATCTTGCTAAGCCTTTCAGAAGCTTCATGATAATTCAGAAGATGTTCATTAACTCTCTTAAAAGAATAGCCAAGGTCTGTCAGAACGAGCTTGTCCATGGCGGAGTGCATTCCTCTTATACCCGGGATCCAGGTTTCAGCTATCCTAAGCAAATTCTCTGTATTTATATCATAAATCTGCAGCTTTGCCGTTTCTGAAGCTATATCTATTATTCTGTTTTCAACATGGAGCGAAAGCTTTTCTGGAAATTCCCTTTCTTTTATAGGTTTTATTTTGACGGTTCTTGGGCTTAAGTGTTCAATGAGATCCTTTATCTTCTCGATGTAGTTTTGATTAAGTTGTGTGGGATCAAGTATAAAACAGTGATAACCAAGGTACTTAACGGCTCTCCTTTTGAGTATGTTTATCTTTGGAAGAGAAAAACAGAAGGCCGCACTACTAACAATATAGTCTACTTTAACATAAAAAGACGTTGTAATCCAGAAAGTTTTTTGTACCTGAACGTTATAATTATCTTTGAGCGCATTAATAAAATTTTCAAAATAGGCTATCTGTGGCAGATTCCTGTCCAATTTAGACAATCCTCTTATATCTTTTTTACCAAGCTGTTTATATTTATTATTTATAATATATAAAGCATTAAGATGCCTGAAGAGACTGGAAAAACAAAGCTGAGAGAGCAGCTTGAGGCAGCTCTTTTAGCTTCGGGAAGACCTGTATATATGGAAGAACTCGTTAAAATTTTAAAAGCAAAACCAAAAGACATAAAAGAAGAGCTTGAACACTTAAAAAAGATCTATTCTGAAGACTCTGCCTTGGAACTTGTGGAGTTTGAAGAGAGTTTCATGCTGAGAATAAAGCCTGAACTCGTAGCTATAGCCAAAAAGTTTTCAGAAAAACCTTTTCTGAGCAAATCTTTGGCAAAAACGCTTTCAATCATAGCTTATTATGGTCCTTTAAGCATCAAAGATCTGAAGGAAAAGAGGGGAAGCGTAGTTTACTCACACATAAAAACATTAGAAAAATTCAGGTTAGTAAAAAAACAGGTATCAGGAACAAAAAAGGTTTATTCTGTAACAGAAGACTTTTTCAAGCTTTTTAACGTTCCTCAGGACAAAGATCAGCTTCGAAAAGCTTTGTTCAGCAACCTCCAGCAGTTGGAGGGAAAGCAAAAGCTTCCTTAACGTCGGCAAGCGCAAAGTCGTCGGGGAGTTTTTCACCGTTTATTAGCACGATGACTTCTGAAGTATCTACGTTTAAGAGCTTTGAAAGTTTTTCCCTGAGATCTTTTATGTTTGAAGCTTCTACGTCAACGTAATCAGCTTTTGCAATTTCCCTGAATTTCGCAAAGATCCTAACTCTCACTTTCAATCTTTGTCGCCGCTTCTAAAATTTCTAACACGTTTTTATCTATATCATCCTGAAATGGAGATTGAGAAACGGCAAGATACCAATCTTTCAGCTCTCTTATTTTTAACCCTTTTTTCCTGCCCCAGGCTATAAAGTTCAGAGCTAACTTTTCCGAGTAGTTAAGATTATCCATGGATACAGTTTTTCCTTCTTTTATGAAAACCCTTAGCGCGTTTTCATCCAACACGTTGCTTAATACTTAGACATCGAATAAAAGCATTATGGACGAATAAACGATCTTTTCCTGATTTCCAGCCCTTTTAAAAACCCCAGCAAACTTTCTTTTCCTGACGTGTGACCCTTAAGCGAAATTTTAAGAAAGTATTTTTCTGTATCTATTTCATCATTTGCTGCCTGAATAAGTTCAGCAAATGAAGCTGAGAACTCCCCTAAGACAGCGCATCTGAGGAATTCCCTGCTTATCGAATTCGTCTTAATTAACGCCTTGTTTATCGCTTCTTTTACGCGCTCAAAAAAATAAGAACCCTTTAACGATGCCATCAACCCCACTAGAAAATCATCACCGGAAGGCGTCATCCCTATTCCGAAACCTATTAGGCTTTCTAAATAATATGAATCATAGAGATTTTCAGGTTTAAATTCCAAGAGCGTCCTGCATACCTTCTTAACTGACGGAGCATAAAGCTCGCAAGAATAATTTTCGCTGATAAACCTGTTTAGTCCATCATAAAAAATTTCATTATAATTTTTTAAATACACATCTGCGGTAGAAAATATTTTAGCATGAGAAAGGTCTAGATGATAACTGCCGATTTTGAGTTTACCTGCATAATAAACTATGCGTCCGTGCTCTAGTTTTTTTAGTTCTGGAAAATTTTTAACAACTATTGAAGAAGGTTCGGGATCAACCTCGTCTGAAATTAAAAACAAAGCTCCTTTGTCAGACGCATAATCAATAACCTCTTCATTTTCATATACAAGTTCTGCGCTTAAAGGCCTGATGCAAGAAGATTTCAAGATTGCGAACGGTTCAGATTTTAGCTTCTTGGTCATTTCATCTTTTAAAGTTCTTCAATGACGTTCAAAACTGAGTTTATCCTTTCAGCATATTCTACAGATGAAGTTATGTAACTTCCTACCACAAACACGTTTACGTTGGTGCCCTTGAACGCCTTTATCTTATCTGGGTTTAAACCGCCCGCTACAGAAATTACGCTTTCGCTTTTACCAAGCATTTTGAGCCTGTCGAGCAGAAGCTCAGCGCTCGTGGACCTTCTTTTTTGAACGTCTATCGGAACGTGAAAAGAGAAAGCCTTTATTCCTAACTTTTGCAGTTCCTGCATCCTCTGCAGAGGATTTTCCGTATTTATAAGATCTACTTCCAGTAGCACACCGGTTTTTTCAGCTTCTTCCTTTGCTGCCTGTATTGTATCGTTTGACGCGCAGCCTAAAACAGTAACTATATCTGCTTCAGCTTCTCCCGCTAGCCTCACTTCCAGATCTCCCACGTCGGCAGATTTCATGTCAGCTAAGATAAGGGATTCTTTAGCGCTATTTTTTAATTCTTTTATTATTTTTGTGCCGTACCTTTTAATCAGAGGAGTTCCAGCTTCTACAACGCTAACTTTGAGCTTACCAGCAACCATAGCTATTTTGGTTGCGAGTTGTCTGTCAGGTACATCAAGGGCAACCTGAAGGTGCCTACCGTCCTTTAATCTGAGGAAAGCTTCTGTCTCCACATTCAGGATATGTTAAATCTTTATAAAAACGTTGTCGAGGAGCGCATTTTTGAAAGTCGAAGTCAAAACCATAATACCATGGTAAATATATAAATAAGCTGATAATAAAATAACTGAAATGGGAAAAAAGTTCACGATCGTGTTGAGGAACGAATACCGCGATTCTGTTTTCCTGATGAGAATAAACGATTTAGTCGAAAAGACAGAAGGCGTTATAAGGGCTGCTGTCATGATGGGAACAGAGGCTAATAAAGACCTGATGAAAGAAGCAGGACTGTATACTGAAGAAGCCAGGGAAGCCGGTCCAAACGACCTTATAATAGTCGTAGAAGCCGAAGATGAAAAATCAGCACAGAGAGCCTTAGAGTACGCCAAGAGCCTAGTTTATAAAACAGAAAAAGAAGAGAGGAAAGAGGAACAGAACTATATGAGCATACGCAGCGCCGTTTCTTTTGAACCCGATATAGATCTTGTGTTGGTTTCCACTCCGGGGGAGTACGCTTATAGGGAAGCTATGAGAGCCTTGCTGCTGAACAAACACGTCATGGTCTTTAGCAGCAACGTCCCCATAGAAAAGGAAAAATCGCTTAAAATCTACGCGAAGAGCAAAAATCTGCTAGTGATGGGGCCGGATGCTGGAACTGCGATCATAGGCTCAGTAGGTCTGGGATTTTTTAACGTAGTTAAAGAAGGGCCTGTGGGAGTTGTCGGTGCCGCGGGAACCGGCATACAGGTTGTTACTTCGCTTTTAGACCTTGCAGGTTCTGGAATAACCGCTGCTATTGGAACAGGTTCTAACGATGTCAAAGAAGCTATAGGAGGAATAACGCTAAAAACAGGAATAAACATGCTAGCCTCTCACTCAAGAACCAAGGTCATAACAGTAATTTCAAAGCCCCCTTCTGAAAAGATAGTTAAAGAAACAGTTGAAGTTCTGTCTAAAATCGGAAAGCCCGCGGTTATGAATTTTATAGGTTACAAGGGGAAAGACATAAGCGATAATCTTAAGTTCGCTGATACTTTAGAAGATGCCGCTCGCATTTCATATAGCTTTGCTAACAGTGACAGTTTTAAGTTACCTGATTGGACTTCTGAAAACGAAGTTAATAAAGCAAAAGAAAAGCTAACAAGGGATCAGATTTACATAAGGGGTTTATTCTCAGGGGGGACAATATGTTACGAAACCCAGTACTTGATGAGCAAAGAAGGGATAAAAACATACTCCAACGCGCCCCTCGATAAAGATTACGAAATAGGGGGTTTTGAACCTTCGAAGAAAGACACCGTTCTGGACATGGGAGCAGAGGAATTCGTAAGGGGTGTTCCCCATCCGATGATAGACTTTAGGTTTAGGAAGGAAAGGCTTTTAAAAGAAGTTGAAGACAAAGAAGTAGCTGTGATACTCTTTGATATAGTTCTTGGCTACGGAGCAAACATGAATCCAGCAGCAGAAATGGTAGATGCGATAAAAAAGGCAAGAAAAATCAATGGAAGGGTAGCATTTGTTGCATCTGTAATAGGTACTGAAAAAGACCCGCAGGGTTTGAATTCTCAGGTAGAGCAGCTGAAAAGTTCAGGCGTGCTGGTTTATCCGTCAAGCACAAGAGCTACTCAGGTGGCTTTGAGGATAGCAAAGAGGTGATCCTGATGAGCAGCTTTTTCGATAAAAAGGTAAAAGTTCTCAACGTTGGTCTTGATAGCTTTTATCAGGATCTCATCAAAGAAGGTGCGGAAGCTGTAAAGGTTGACTGGAAGCCTCCAGGTGGAGGGGTGCCAAGGCTTTTAAAAGTGCTTGAAGCTCTGGAGACCGAAGAAACCGAGGAAGCTAACAGAAAAGCTGTTGAAATGTTCACATCTTCAGACCCGGTGCTCGTGGACATTAAGCTAGCAAAGGAAGTAATACCAGAAATCACAGGCAAAAAATTTGGACATGCAGGACCTCCGATATCTTGGGAAAGGATGTCGGGGCCTCTTAAAGGGGCAGTGATAGGAGCGGCGATCTATGAAGGACTCGCTAAAGACGAAAAACAGGTCGAAGAACTTGTAACTTCAGGGGAATTGAGCTTTATTCCGAATCACGACGTTTCCGCTGTCGGGCCTATGGCTGGCGTCATCTCACCGGAGATGCCAGTCTTCATAGTAAAAAATTCTAAAGGATCTAATACAGCTTACACTAATTTTAACGAAGGCGTAGGAAAAGTCCTGAGGTACGGAGCTTATTCAGCTGAAGTTATTGAAAGATTGAAATGGATGAAGAACGTCCTCTTCCCTATACTCAAAGAAGCGCTAGAGGCTCACGGTCCGTTGTCTCTTAGGCCAATAATGTCACAAGCACTGCAGATGGGCGATGAGCTGCACACGAGGAACAACGCAAGCACGCTCCTCTTTCTTGCAGAATTGGGACCTTACATGCAAGGCAAAGGCTTCAGTAGAAGCGAAGTTTCTCAAAGCTATGAATTTATAGCCAAGAACCAGCTCTTCTTTTTAAACCTGGCAATGGCGGCTGGAAAGGTTATGATGGACTCGGCTTCAAACATAAAAAGCAGCACTCTTGTGACAGTCATGTCAAGGAACGGGACAGACTTTGGAATAAAGGTCTCAGGGTTGGGAAAAGAATGGTTTGTAGGACCCGCTCCGGTGCCAAAGACTCTCTTCTTCCCAGGGTTTAAGGAAGGTGATGCAAACCCGGACATAGGAGACAGTGCTATAATGGAAACCAACGGTTTCGGTGCCTTCGCATCGGCAGCTTCACCAGCTGTTGCTCAGGTAACCGGTGCATCAGTTAATGAAGCCCTTAGAATAACGAGGTTGATGTACGAAATAACCATGATCAGGGACAAAAGTTTCCCTATACCGTACATGAATTTTGAAGGAGTACCTCGTGGAATTGACCTGCGCCTCGTGCTAGATACCAATACGGCACCTTACATAAACACTGGAGTAGCTCACAAACAAGCTGGAATGGGCACAGTTGGGTTCGGGATAGTCCAAGCGCCGATCATCTGTTTTACAAAAGCAATAGAGAGGTACGGAGAACTAGTTGGAGCGTTATAAAATGTCCATTTTATTGAGAACCGATCTCAAGATGAGCAGAGGTAAGATGGTTGCGCAGGGCGCTCACGCCGCCGTTGCAGCGGCTCTGATTTGCAGGGATCAAAAGCCTGATGTTTTTTATTACTGGTATACGCAGGGGGCAGCAAAAATAGCTCTTAAAGTTAATTCTGAAGCAGAGATGATAGAACTTGTAAAAAAAGCTGATTCTCTAGGGCTTGTAACTTACATCGTGGAAGACATGGGCTTGACAGAAGTGTCTCCCGGCACTAAGACGGCAGCTGCCATAGGGCCGGGACCTGAAAGCAAAATAGACCAGGTTACCGGGAACCTTAAGCTGCTATGATACCTGGGGTAACAGCAAAAGCGTTAAACAAAATAAGAATAAAGGGAAAGATCAAGGTCTTTCCTGAAGATTTTGTTGTGGCAGAAGTTATAAAGAAAGGTCTGTCATTCAAAGAAGGCAGACACCTTTTAGCGATAGCTGAAAAGAAAGGCGTTGAACACGCTGTTGTAAGTAAGACTTTGGGAAACATTGCGAACTACCTCGGAATAAAGGATAAAGATGCCCTTGCTTACTTTTTTGTGTCTTTTAAAAGGGTTAAAATAAACATAAAAAACGTGCCGGGGATCAGATTAAGGTTTGTAGGAAAAACAAAGACGATTTTAACAAGGAGATACCTGCTGGGAAATGCGTTTAAGGTAAAAATAAGGGATTGTGAGTGTATAGAAAACGCTTTTCAGAACTGGAAAAACATACTTGAAAGATGGGAAGCGCCAAATTTCTATGGCATGCAGAGGTTTGAAAATAATAATTACGTTATAGGAGAAGCTCTGGTGAAAAGGGATTTTAAAAAGGCAGACGAGCTTGTGCAGGAAGATGGGTACAATGGGATTAAAGATGTACCACTTTGGTTAAGGAGGTTTTATGTTCAGGCTTATCAGTCTTATCTGTTTAACAGAGAGCTTTCAAAAGTGCTCAACGGAGAAGTTAGTGGCGAACCGGTAAGGATGAATTTTTCAGAAGGCTTCTTCAACGGATCTGTTGAAATAGCATACCTCCCGGGATACGGGTTCAGGGACAAAGGGGATGTATATTCTAAAGCTTTGATTGAAGTAGCAAAAGAAGAAGGGATAAAATTCAGACATTTTTACATCGATGAATATCAAGAAATCAGCCAAGAAGGCGGAATCAGACCTGCGAGAATAATAACTCACAAAGCCAACTACCGCATAAATGAAGGCCTGAACGAAGCTATAGTTAACTTTATTCTGTATAAAGGATCCTATGCAACTGTAGCTTTAAGGGAACTCCTATCAGATCTAGGTTAGTTATTTCCTGTGAGCTCATCAGTAACTAGGTCTTCAAAATTTACCTGCCATTCATCTATAAAATACTTTGCAGACCATCCATAAGAGGTAAGCCTCCCTTCATTTTCTTTCAAAATTTCAGCTTTTACTCGCATGTGCACGTATGGATCTGTGTATTTATAACCGAAAGGTTTTCCCCTTAATGATACTATTGGATTCGTTACCGTTATCATGTTACCTTTTATAGCGTAAAAAGAAAACAGCCTTGCCAAAAACGAAAGTTCATACGAAACCTGAATTTCATAAAAAGGGAGGGACATTCCATCCCATAGTATAGTCTTATATTTTTTATTTGTAATCAACCTGGATATCTTTTCAAATATAAACCCGGGTTCAGTAGCTTTAAGTACATCTATCCTGCCCATTGTTTCAATTTTTACTTTCTGCGTTTCAACAATCTTTTCGGGCCTGAAAGAACCCCTGCTGTCGATGTACAAAACTATTTCTCCTTTAGAAGCTTTTTCAATGGCTAGAGAAACCAGAATCTTTTCTTTTCCAGATTTTTCGTCTCCAAATATTTCAATAAAACAGCTGTTGCATCTTCTGTTTAAGAACTGTTCAGCACTCATCATAAGTATAATTTTATTACCTTTCGGCTGTTGACCTCTTAAAAACTATGCTACCTTTTTCAAAAGTCACTTCATAAATGTCATTGACTTCAAACTGCAAGCCCAGCTGTAAATATTCATTTTCTTTTAAGAAAAGGACTAACTTGGGCGTCCAGAGCTCCTTTACTGATTGTATTGGGAATATAGCCTGCAATTGAGATATGAAATTCTTTGTCATCTCGTCACCCGGGAAAGGTAATGTTGAATATTCTGTAAACTCTATTAGTCTTCCGGGCGTGCCGGTTATTGGATCATTCATGCCAGTTATTCTGCTTACTTTCACAAGTACCATACATTATTATGATAAAAACTAGTATAAAAAAGCATTCTTTTATATTCAACAATAAAGGGTTTTGTTTAAATGCGGACGTTAAAAAACGCAGCTAGATAGTAAAATTAGCTTGTCTCACGTATGGTCTCAAGTAAAGACATCATATTCCATATCAAAACCCTGACATGAGAAGGTATGTTAGGATCTTGCGATATCTCTTCTAAGACGCTCACTGTGTTAGCAGCCCTTATAGCAGGGCTAACGCCGCTGTCCTGTAACTGATCTAGAGTTTCTTTAAGCATGTTCCTCAAGCTTCGAGGAATGCCCTTGTTAGCCAGTAATGGGGTAAGTTGCTGAATTACCTGTTCTATCTTTTTTTCATCTTCTAATTTACTTGAGGCCGACATATTTCCAATTTTTTAGTTTTAATATATTAACATTATGTTAATCCTTTAATGCTTTTAAGAAAAATACAAATGCATGAAAAGTTGAACAGGTGTAAATCTTTATCTATTTTTAGGAAAATTTTTAAAAAAGGGATTTGATATATCTTTCTCATGAAAAATGCTCTAGCGCTACTGTTTGTATGTATTGTGAGTTTCTTTGGAGTTGCTGGAATTACTGCGTCTTTCGCTCAAGCTCAACCTCCGGAATTTGTAGTTTACTCAGTCTGGGGGACTCAACAATCGCCCATTATTGCTTACCCTGGAGCCGATGGCCTTCCACTTACTTTACAGGTAACATACATCGGGCCGGTAACTCTTTATGACGTAAACATATCTTATGCGCCAAGTTTTCCCATAAGTTCTATAGATGGTCAGGGAAATCTTTCTCTGTTTGTTCCTGAATTGAGCCCCGGCCAGGAAGTAAGCCTTGCGGGGTTCTTTAACGTAAACGCGCACTCTAAAGACATGGCTTACAACCAGACATTAACTGTAAGTTACAAAGTTTTGGTTCAGGTGCCGCAGTTAGGAGAAGAGCTGCTATCAGGGAAAGAAAACGTCAGCTTTAAGGTACCTATCATAGGAAATTATTCAATAAAACTTGCCGGATACAGAACTTTACCTCTTACGCTTTACTCAGGCATGTATGCTGGCGGGGTTACAGTATTTCTGACCAATGACGGGAACGTGGCTGCAAAAGATGTTAACATAACTGCAAACTTTGGAAATTCCCTGTGGCCTTTAAACCCATCTTCTAACAAAGCCTTTTTGTCATACCTGCCTCCTGGTGACGTAGTGAACATAACTTTTCCTTTTGGAATAACGTATGGATCCAATGTGCCGAGCGCCATCAATTCCACGGTTATCCTGAATGTAAAAACTTTAGCCAGTTCCTATAACTTTACCTTACCCATTGAAGTAAAACCAGCAGCCTATTTTCAGATAAGCGGGTATAACTATGCGAAGATGACTCCGGGCGCGAGCGATGAATACGTTAACGTCAACATAACTAATGTAGGCGGTTCCAACGCTAAGTTTGTGACTGTTACGCTGATGTACAATCCGATTTTTACACCCTACTCACCTTCCAGCGAAAACCCGATCATAGGCGCTTACTCGATCAATGAAACATTTTACAACATCCAAAGCAGCAAAACCTTTACCGTAAGTTACGTAGTCAACGTTGCTTCAGGCATAAAGCCGTCCACTTATTATCTTCCTTTGCTCATCAGCTGGAAACAACCGCCTACCATGCAAACCATGTACCAAATAATAGACGTCCCTATAAATGTGAGCTCATACAGCCTCTTTGATGGTTTGCAGGGCGATATACTCTACTTGGTTGCGGGCATAGTAATTGTAATACTCGTCATCATGGCAGTTTATGGTTTAAGGAGGAAGTAAAATGAAGGCAGGAAGGGGAGGACCTTACGCAACCCTAGCTGTGCTCACGCTGGTATCTCTTTTAACCATGTACGTTGAAGCCATGGTTATTCCTTCCCTTCCTAAAATTGAAACAGCTTTATCAGCAACAAGCGAAGAAGCAGCATGGATTGTATCAGCATATCTGGTGGTCGGTGCAGCTGTGGCTCCCCTTTTTGGAAAACTCGGAGATGTTTACGGGAAAAAGAAGCTTTACCTGGCCTCGCTTGCAGTTTACACTATAGCTGTGCTCCTAGCAGGTTTTTCTCCTGATGTTTATTATCTGATTGCAATAAGGGCCGTACAGGGCTTTGGTTTTTCTCTTTTTCCTCTAAGCCTTGCGATAGTAACTGATATATTTCCTAAAGAAAGGGTTGCAATGGCTCAGGGCATCATAAGCGCTATGGTTGCTATTGGAATGACGGTAGGCATGATAGCTGGAGCTTACATTGAAGAGTATTTTGGATGGAGAATGATGTTCCATATCGGGTTTGTCCTTGCTGCTCTTATGTTGCTTTTTGCTTACTTGATAATAGCTGGGGTAGCTCCCCCTCAAAAGGAAAAGGTAGATTATCTGAGCACAGTTATACTTTCCTCAGGTACCGCTCTGATTTTGATCTATCTGACAGAAACGCCTTACAAAGGATGGTTCAGCATAGAGCAGTTGATTATCCTTATAGCAGGCGTTGTTCTTTTTTCAGGATACCTGATTTATGCATCTAAAGCGTCAAATCCCCTTATATCTCTGAGTTTGCTGAAAAAGAGGAACGTGCTTGTAGCTAACCTTGCGGGTTTTCTTTCAGGCGTTGCGATGTTTACACTGTTTCTTGGCGTTATATATTTCTCAGAAGAATTGCCTCCATACGGCCTCGGGCTCTCCGTACTGAGCGCAGCCCTCACTCTCTTTCCTGCTACGCTGGCCATGATCTTCATAGCGCCTTTAGCTGGATCGGCAACTTCAACTCTTGGACCAAAACCAGTTCTTATATATGGAAGCTTGGTCTCAATGGCAGGATTTTTGCTTATGATGTATTACAGGGCTTCACCTATACAATTGGTCATTGATTCTTTCATAGCTGGAGTTGGAATTGTTTCAATAATGATACCGATGGTAAACATGGTTGCCGTTTCAATGCCTCAGGAAAATGTCGCGGTAGGACTGGGTTTTAATACAATGGTCAGATTTCTTGGATCTTCTGTAGGCCCTGTGCTAGCGGCAACGTTTATGACAGATTACAAGTACTATGTAATTTACAGCTTCGCACCCAATTCTTTAACTGAAGTGTTCAGCGAAGCTGGAACTTTAGCTTTTAATTACATATTCCTAACAGGACTGATTTTTAGCTTTTTGACTTTGATCGTTGCTTTTTTTGCTAATAATTATAAAAGCGAACACCTTTCTGTTTCAGTACCCGCTTAAAACACACAATATAATCATACTTTTTTCAAGTTTAACATAACATCTTAAATAAGTTCATCTATCATTATAGAGTTGTGCTGCCTGCATCTC
>ERZ1669247.33-NODE-33-length-73399-cov-28.428542_pt1 | contig 73399 bp, 80 predicted proteins | sample MGYA00579297_ERZ1669247 | MGnify/ENA primary metagenome ERZ1669247 (study PRJEB41166, sample SAMN08046056) | hot springs metagenome | biome: hot spring; feature: acid hot spring; material: thermophilic sediment; isolation source: thermophilic sediment from acid hot...
AAACAATACTCTATAATCTTTTAAAAGCTTCATTTATAGTTTTCTCACCGGTATATCGTATTTTTGTATTCTATAATCTAACTGTCTTAAGGTAAAACCAAGCATTTTTGCAGCTTTTGATTTTACATAGCCACATTTTTCTAAAGCTTTTATTATAGCTTCTTTTTCGGTATTTTCTATTAGGTTTGGAATGTCTGTTTTTGACTTTTCTATGTTTATTCTTGTAGCAAGCACCACGTCTTCTTTGGTTATATCTTTGTTGTTGATTACTACAAGACGCTCTATAAGGTTTTCAAGCTCTCTTATATTTCCCGGCCAGTGGTAGTTTATGAGAGCTTCCATAGCTTCTTTTTCTATATTTATGTTTTTTTTGTAGTTTTTGTTGAATTTGTCTAAGAAATGTTTCACTAAAAGCGGTATATCTTCTTTTCTTTCCCTTAGGGCTGGTACCCTTATAGGTATTACGTTTAATCTGTAATATAAATCCTCTCTAAATTCTCCTCTTGCCACCATAGAAGCCAAATCTTTGTTGGTGGATGCTATTACCCTTACGTTTACAAATATACTTTTTTCTGCTCCAAGTTTTTCTACCTCTTTTTCTTGAATAACCTTTAAAAGCTTAGATTGGGATTGAAGGGGAAGTTCACCTATCTCATCTAAAAATATAGTGCCACCGTTTGCTAGTTCAAATTTCCCCTTTTTTGACTGGGTAGCTCCAGTAAAAGCACCTTTTTCATACCCGAACAACTCAGCTTCTATAAGGGTTTCTGGTATAGCTGCACAGTTTATAGAGATAAAAGGCTTATCTTTTCTATCGCTTAAAGTATGAATAGCTTTTGCTATGAGGGATTTTCCAACTCCGCTTTCTCCTAAAAGCAAAACTGTGCTATCTGTCCTCGCTATTTTTTGTATAGTGTCTTTTAACATATGGACTGTTTCTGATTTTCCTATAAAACCTTCTATGTTAAATGTGTCTGAGAACTCCTGAGCCAACAGTTGTCTTTGCTCTTCCCAAGAGGCTTTTTCCTCTTGTAAAATCCCAAAAAGCTTGTAAGACATGCCTATCATAGCGCTTACTATTAGCATTATATCCACAACCCTTGTGAGCTCTTCATGTTTGTCTAAGCTCTTAAAAAGACAAAATACACCTATGGTTTCGTCTTCAGATTTTATTGGAACACCTACAAAGGTTTCATCTTTTATTTTATCCAATATTTTTGTTTTGTTTAGAAAGGATTTATCGCTTTTTGGGTCTTTTATGACGACAGGTATGCTGTTTTTAAATATGTTGCCTACTATACCTTTTCCAGATTCAAAAAGTATCTTTTTAACACTTTGATTAAATCCAAAAGCCTCTCTTATTTTTATAGTTTTCGTGCTTTTATCGTAAAAAGCTATGTAAGAGTATTCTACTCCCCAAAAAGAATAAAATATTTTTAAAATATCCTTCAAAGCCTTATCAAAATCCTTTTGAGAAAGAGCCTTGCTAACTGATGTTAAAAGCGATATATCTATGTTTTCAAGTTTTATCTTGTTAATCATCCTCTTCTTTTAGTTCCCTTGATAGAAGACTATTCATGCTGTCCTCAATAGACATGTTTTCATAAAGGACTTTGTAGACAGCTTTTGTAATAGGAAGGTCTAAATTTCTTTCTACGGCTATGTCGTATAAGGCTTTCGTAGTATAATAACCTTCCACCACTTCTTTTATCTCTTCTAACGCTTCTTTTGGGGTTTTCTTTCTGCCTATTAAAAGCCCAAAACGCTTGTTTCTTGATTTGTTAGAATTGGCTGTTAAAAATAAATCCCCTACCCCTGAAAGTCCGTAAAAGGTTTTTTCTTTTGCACCCATAAGTTTTCCTATTTTTATCATCTCTTTTAATCCCCTAGTTACCAAGGCTGCTTGAGCGCTTTCTCCTAAACCTGCACCTTCTACTATACCAGATGCTATAGCCATTACATTTTTTATAGCACCACCTAAGGCTATGCCTTTTATATCGTTTGACGTATATACCCTGAAAAGTGGTGATGATATAAGGTTTTGTAAGTTTAGAGCTTTTTCTTTGTTGAAATATCCAAGGGTTAGCGCTACCGGCAAGTCTTTTAAAACATCTTCTGCAAAAGAAGGACCTGATAGTACAAATAAATTTTCTTTCTTTATACCATGCTCTAGCGCTAGGTCTACGACATCTTTGTGGGTGGATATGTCTATGCCTTTGGAAGCTATTATTATGTCCTTTTCTTTGCAATAACCTAATATGTCTTTTATGCTTTGGGTGGGTATTGCTATTATTACTAGGTTATGTCTTGAAATTTCCGATATATCTGTAGTGGATTTGATGTGCTTTTGTGATGACACTTTAGAAAGGTTTCTTTCGTTTATATCGTAAATAGTTATGGGTATATTTTTTTTACTCAAAACGTAAGAAAGTGCATTGCCCCATTTACCGGCTCCAAAAACAAATATCATAGCTATATTATATCAGAATATAGTATGAGAAAGCCCTTATATAATATGATATATATCATTGAACTATACATAGTCAATATAATAAAATGAAGAAACTATGAAAAAGGTAAAATATTTAGGGGTGTTTTTAGCTGGTTTGGTTATGGCATTTAATGTCGCTTATGGAAGCGAGTTTGTAAGCCCTATAAGACAAATAATAAATTACCATAAGTACGGGCAGGATATTTACAAAGATCCAATACTTAACATTATTCAAAAGTCGAAGGTAGAACTTAAAAAACCACAAACTATTTCAGAGCTTGTAAGGTATAGCGTAGGTGAATCCCCTATACCTAAGAAGATAGTGTCAGATAAATTTGATAAGAAGCTAGTAAAGAGGCTTATCGCCATAGCTAAGCAATATTTGGGTACTCCTTACAGATTTGGTGGTACTTCTAGATACGGTATGGATTGTTCCGGTTTTACAATGAAGGTTTTTGATAAATTAGGTATAAAACTTCCAAGAACCGCTTCAGAACAAGCTCACATGGGAAAGCTTGCTATAAACTTAAAACCCGGTGATCTACTATTTTTTAAAACATACAGAAAACACCATCCTGGTCATGTAGGTATATATATAGGTCATGGCCTTATGATAGATGCTTCTTCTGCTTACGGGAAGGTGGTTATAGAGCCCATAAATCAACCCTACTTTAAGAAGCATTTTTTATTCGCCAAGAGTTTGTTTTGAAGCTTGTTTTATAGGTTTTTTATAATGAATTTTTATATTTAAAGTATGGATAATATAGGGAGTAGGTTACTTTTACCCTTGCTGTTATGTTATACATTTTCTATTGCTACAAGTCTGCCACGCCCCACAAGTCTGCCACGGTTTACAAGTCTGCCACGGTTTACAAGTCTGCCACCACGATCCGCAAGCCTACCACATGGTATGGCTTTGTTTAGGTCTATTCCTATACAAGCCTATGAGGAGCTAAAACCTGAAATATATAAAGTAAATATAAAAGTTGTCCCAGCTTCTTATTCTCCGATGCCGAAAGTGAGCTATAACAATCCTTCAAATGCTATAAAAAACATAGAAAAAGGAAAAAAGCCTGTACCACCTATTCACTTTGAAAACACTGTGTTTATAAAGGATAAATTCCTTATAAAAGACATAGATTACCTTTATAAAATGGGATATTTACCCTTTAAGGTGAAGAATTACAAAGATTATAAAGATGGTTATAGAGTCGTGTTAGAGTGGGATGCTAAAACTGTACCGCCAAAACTTGTAGCCTTAAGTATTACTAGCAAAAGAAGCATACTTTATAAAAGCGCCATTTTAAGATTTATAAGAGATTACGGTGTAAGGTTTAACCCTAACAATACGATGTTAGCTAGTGTTATTTTGCATAAGGCTTATAAATCTGGTTTTAAAGCTAAGAAGCCTTTTGTGTGGGTTTATGTAGATCAGCATATACCTCAAAAGGTTTATGTATGGGAAAATGGTAGGTATGTGTTTGAGAGTTTAGCAAACACCGGTGTTATGGGTACTACAAATTCTGGTACTTATATGGTTTATCTTAGATTTAGAAAAACTGCTATGAAGGGAACTTTTCCAGGTACAAATAAAACTTACAACGATCCAGATGTGCCTTGGGTAAATTATTTTTATCGTGGTGAGGCTCTACACGGTTTTCCAAGAAGAAGGTACGGTTATCCACAATCTGCTGGCTGCGTAGAACTTCCTATTTCAAAAGCTAGGGAATTGTATAAGCTTTTGTATAAGTATGCGGTAGTTACCCTATCTCACTACGACAAAAGATATTTGGCCACACATCCTTATAGGAAAGCCCAAAATATAGGTACTGAGCAGGCATCTTTTAAACCTATAAATCCTTTGAGACTTGGCTTTTAATAAATTTTTAACAAGTGTTATAATTTTTACATGTATAGAATAGGCATAGGTCAGGATGCTCATTATTTTGAAGATGGAAGAAAATTATACCTTGGCGGTGAAGAATTTGATGTTGGATACGGTCTCAAAGGCCATTCGGACGGAGATGCTCTTTTGCACGCTATCACAGATGCAATATTGGGAGCTTTAGCTCAGACAGATATAGGGACTCTTTTCCCAGATAAAAGCAAAGAAAATAAAAATAGGAATAGCGTAGATTTTTTAAACAAGGCGTTGGAAATTATGTATGATATGGACTATAGCATAGTTAATTTGGACTGCAATATTATAGCAGATAAGCCAAATATATCTACTATAAGAGATAGATTGCTCGAGAGCCTTTCTAAACTTTTAGGTATATCAAAATCAAACATTTCAATAAAAGCCAAGACAAAAGAAGGTTACAACAAAGAAGACAGTTTAGAGGTGTTATGCATAGTGCTTTTGCAGAAAATGATATAGGTGTTTGTTTATCTGGGGGTGTAGCTAGAGGCGCAGCTCATATTGGAGTTTTACAGGCTCTTTTAGAGAAAGGCTTTAAAGTAAAAGCTGTTTCTGGTGCCAGCGCCGGAGCTTTGGTAGGGTTGTTTTTTGCCAGTGGCTATGACCCTCACGAGATGCTGTCTATCTTAAAATCTATAAACTGGTACACTACATTCACTATAGGAAAAGGAGGTCTTTTAGGTTTTAAAAAAGCTTTTAAAATTATAAGACAGTATATACCTTACAAAGACATAAAGGATTTGCCAGTGTATTATAGCGCCAGTGTTTTAGATTTATTTTCCGGTAACACTTTATATATAGACAATGGAGACCCAGCATCTATAGCGCTTGGTTCTTGTGCTTTGCCATTTGTGTTTGAGCCAGTAGCTTATAAAGATATGCTTTTGGTGGATGGGGGTCTTACCGATAATTTACCAGTTAGTCCGCTAAAAGCTAAATACCAGCATTTAAAAATTGTTTGTTCGGATATAATGCCAAATGTCTTAGTTAGGGAAAATCTAGGTTTGATGGGAAATTTTTTGAGATCTACTTTTCTTATAGCAAGAAGGAATATGGATCTTCAAAAGAGGTTTTGCGATGTATATTTGGAACTTCCTGTTAGTCATATAAGTTTTGTAAATTATAAGAAGTTTGATGAGCTATATAAGATAGGTTATGACTATGCTATGACATTTTTGAGTTGAATTTTATAAAATTTTTATATTTCATAGTTTCTTCTTGTGTAAAAGTGTTTTATATCATAGCTTTTTGATTGTAAAATAAGTTATTATATTAGATAATTTTTATTTTTAGGAGGTTTTAAGAATGAAGAAGACACTTTTAGGTGCTGCAGTTTTAGCACTAGGCCTTGTGGCATGTAGCCACCAACAATCTAGTGAATCATCATCTTCATCATCAGAACAATCTGCCGCTACAACCCCTTCTACACAATCTTCTTCCTCTACAGCTTCTAATTCTACATCTACCACCGCATCTTCATCGTCTTCATCTTCATCATCTTCTTCAGCTGGGCAAATATGTTCTGGTACTGGTGCCCAAAAAGTATGTGCTAGCGCATCTTCTATAAACCAAGACGATGCTAAGAAGTTGGTAGCCATGGCTGGCACAAAAGGATGTTTGGCTTGTCACGCTGTAGATAAGCAAGTGGTGGGTCCAGCTTGGATAGATGTTGCTAAAAAATATGCTGGTAAACCAAACGCTGTAGATGAATTGGCAAAGGCTATAAAGAATGGTAACCAAGGTATATGGGGTGCTGTACCAATGCCAGCTCAAACATCTCTTAGCGATGCTGATGCTAAGAAGTTGGCTCAGATGGTATTAGCTCTTTACAACAAGAATTCTAGCTCCGCATCTAATTCAAGCTCAAGCTCTTCCTCTTCAAACAAGGAAAATAAAAACAAGAAGGAAGAAAAAAAGGCTGAAAAAACTGAAAAGAAAGGTTAATTTGATATTTATTCACCTTCCCGCTAAGGGAAGGTTGTTTCCTTTTATAAAGGGGGTGTTAATATGAAGAAAAGCGTGTTTTTTGTTGCATTAGCCTTATCCGTGTTAGGTTCTACTGCAAATGTTGTAGCTGGTCCTGTGTTGGAACAATTTCAAAAAGAAGTGGAACAAATAGTAGATAAGGTATCACCTTCAGTGGTAACAATTTACGCCACCCAGATAGTTAAAACTCCTTTAAATACTCAGTTGTTTCCGGGATTTCCGCCATTTATGATGCCTGGTATACCAACCCCAGAAATTCCTGAGAAGGAGAAGGATTTAGGCTCTGGTATTATAATTAAATACATTCAATCTAGAAATGCTTTCATAATTTTAACAAACAATCATGTAGTAGGAAATTCAAAAGATGTAATGGTAAAATTGTCCAGGACTATCGAAAGGAAAGCTAAGGTTTTGGGTAGAGACCCAAAGACAGATTTGGCAGTGTTAGAAGTTAGCGCCGAAGGTATAGAAAATCCTGAGTCTAGGGTTGCTACTCTTGGAAACTCTTCTCATGTTAGGATAGGGCAGCTTGTAATAGCCATAGGAAACCCATACGGTTTTAGTAGGACTGTCACCATGGGTGTGGTTTCTGCTTTAAATAGAAGGTTAGGTTTGTCTCAGTATGAAGATTATATACAAACTGATGCCGCAATCAATCCAGGCAACAGCGGAGGACCTCTTATAAATATAGAAGGTAAGGTTATAGGAATAAATACCGCTATGGTGAAGGGTGGCCAAGGACTTGGCTTTGCTATACCTATAAACTTGGCTAAATGGGTTTACCATCAGATAATGGAACATGGTAAAGTTATAAGAGGATGGCTCGGTGTGTCTATACAACAAATAACACCAGAGATGGCATCCTCTTTAGGCGTAAATCATGGTGCGATAGTAGCTCAGGTGTTTCCGGGTTCTCCTGCCCAAAAGTATGGTTTGAAGGTAGGCGATATCATCGTTTCAGTGGATGGTAAACCTTTAGAGAGCATAGATGAGCTACAGTTTAAAACAATGGAATCTCCACCGGGCACTGTTTTAACACTTGGTGTTATAAGAAACCACAAGTTAATTACTTTAAAAGTTAAAACTGCTAAGATGCCAAGCAATACAAGTAATATTGGCAGTGTTGCTACGGAAACTAAAGATTTGGGTCTCATAGTAAGGCCTTTGAATCCTCAAGAACAAAGACGTTATGAGGTAAAGGGTGGTCTTTTGGTAGAGGATGTGCTCATGGGCTCGCCAGCTTATGACGCTGGTATAAGGGCTGGTGATATTATCCTTAGCATAAATTTACACAGGGTTTATACAAAAGCCCAGATGAACGATATATTAGAGCGTCTTATAGCAGAGCACAAGGATACGGCTACATTTTTGGTAGATAGAAATGGTCAAAATATCTTTGTAACGGTAAAACTAAAATAGTATGCTTATATCAAAATATCAAGGCTCTGGAAACGATTTCATCATAATAGACAATAGGGATAATTTTGTATACAAAGAAGTGGAAGCTTTAGGACTAAGTATACAAGAGTTTGTGAAAAAGATTTGTGAGCAGCATGTTTCTGTGGGGGCCGATGGTGTTATTCTTATAGAAAAAGCCAAAAACCCAAAAAATCATTTTAGTTGGGCATTTTTTAATGCAGATGGTTCTGTAGCTGAAATGTGTGGCAACGGCTCTCGCTGTGCTGCAAGATTTTCTTACGAAAAAGGTATAGCTCCCAAAAATATGGTGTTTGAAACCTTAGCTGGTGAAATAGAAGCTCATATTATAGACCAAAGAAGGGTAAAGGTTCAACTTACACCCTATCATTCTTATCAAAAAGATATAGAAATAAAGACAGAGTATGGTGTTTTTAAAGGACACTTTGTAAATACCGGTGTTCCTCATTTTGTGGTGTTTGTAGAAGAAGATGAATTAGATAATTTGGATATAGAAAAGATTGGGAGAGCTATAAGATATCATGAGTATTTTGCTCCAAAGGGGACAAACGTAAATTTTGTGGCAAGGACAAAAAATGGGACTTTTAGAGTGAGGACTTACGAAAGAGGTGTAGAAGGAGAGACGCTCGCTTGTGGGACAGGAAGTGCGGCTTGTGGTATAAACGCATACCTTCTTGGTTTGTCGGCTTCTAACATAGTAGATATTATCACAAAATCTGGCGAACTTTTAAAAATAACGATAGAAGATGATAAAGTGTTTTTAGAGGGCCCTACCACGAAAGTGTTTGAAGGTATGCTCTCTTACGAGATTTTCTAATGGAGCTTTATTTTTATCTCGATACTTATGTAGGTGAATATCTAATAAATTTTTATATGGTATCTTTTAAGCTTCTTGATTTAGATTCTGTGGAGATTACTGATTTCTACGGTTCTAAACTTATATCAAATATTTTGGACTGGGATACTTTTAGCTCATCTGTTGGAAACATATATCTTCTTGAATATGGAGATCCTATTCAGAGATTTTACGATATAGAAGAAGCTATAAGGACTGGATACGATATTATATTTGAAATAGCAAAGTCTTCTGGACAGCAATTAAAGCCAAGGCCTGTGATTGGAGTTGGCTATCCACCACTTTTTTTGATTAAAAAATTTTATCCAACCTTATTTGAAGATATGATATTAAAAGAAAGCATTGATGAGTTCTTAGATCAGATACTTTTTACTTAAAAAATAAAAGTTTTATGATTTTACTAAAAGCTATATACTAAATAAAAACTATATTTAAAGTATGGAAAAACATTTTGAAATACCTATAGATTTGTTGCAAAAATGTGTAAGATGTGGTCTTTGTAAGTCAGTGTGTCCTACATACAGAGTAAACGAAGAAGAAAGAAGCTTTGCTAGAGGAAGGCTTGCTTTGGCTCAGATGGTGTTGTCCGGAGAATTACCTCTTACAAAAGATGTAGCAAAGCAGTGGGACGAATGTGCTATGTGTAGAAGATGTGAGTGGATTTGCCCAAATAACGTAGAGTATAAAGAAATAATGTCAAAAGCAAAAGAACTTCAATCAGAAAAGCTTGGTAAAGACCCGTTTAAATACACTGCCTTGAGTGCTCTTGAAATGATGCAAACCAGTGCTGGTAGGACTGTTGTCAAAATGATGGGCTCCTTACTTTCTTTGATACCAAAAAAAGAGTTAAAAACATATATACCATCTGGTATTAATGGCGCCGTTAAGTTTATGCCAAAGCCTAGTAAAGATGCTTTTAGTATAAGAGGGCAGACTTTTAAAACCGACAAAACCCCTTCTAAAGGTACGTTGTTATTTTTTACAGGATGTATGGTGGATGCTTTTTATACAACCACTGGTAAAAACGCTATAAAGGTTTTAAATAAAGCAGGTTACGATGTGATAGTGCCTAAAGATATAAAATGCTGCGGAGCTCCTCATCTTTATTCTGGAAACATAGAGGCTTTTTCTCATCTAAAAGCAAAAAACCAAGAGGAAATATCAAAATATTCTTTTGATGGGATAGTGGTGGTTTGTCCTACTTGCGGTGGGGCGCTTCTAGAAGATTATGGGTATAAAAATGTTTTAGACTTTGCAAGTATAGTGGCTTCTTCTAACGACTTGGTATTAAAATCCAAACAAAAAGAAACTGTTACATTTCATGTACCATGCCACTCTTACAGTGCTATGAAAACGCCAGTTTCAGACTTTGAGAACACTATAAAAAAGATAGATAACGTAGAGTACAAAAAAGCTTCTAAGGCTCAAAGTTGTTGTGGTTTTGCTGGGCTTTTTTCTATGAAAAACCCAGAGTTATCTACTGCTATTCAAAAGGAGAAGATGGAAGACTTCAAGTCTACTGAGGCAAAATATATATTGAGCGCTTGCCCTGGATGTGTTTTACAGTTAAACGATGGCAACCTAAAGTTTGGAAATAATCAGAAAGTTATGCATATAGCGGATTTTGTAGCTGATAATATGGAAGAATAGTCTGCTTGCTTTTAACAAAGCGTCTTGAATAATTTTTGTTTGGTTTATAATGTTTATATTAGTAATTTTTAAGGAGATGTTATGGAGAGAATAATTAGAGTTGCTCATAGCCCTGATTCAGACGATGCTTTTATGTTTTATCCAATGGTAAAAGGTCTTATAGACACTTATGGTTTTAAAATAGAGCATGTTTTAAAAGATATAGAAAGCCTAAACGAAGATGCCAAAAAAGGAACCTACGAATTGTCTGCCATATCCTTTCACGCTTACCCTTATGTAGCTGACAAGTATTATGTTTTACCAAGCGGCGGAAGCGTAGGAGAAGGATACGGACCTATTGTAGTAACAAAAGAACCCACCGATAGTATAAAGGGAAAGAAAGTAGGAATTCCCGGTGAACTCACTACGGCTTACTTGGTTTTGAGGCTTTTCGAAGAGGATTTTAAGCCCGTTGTGATGCCGTTTGATAAGATACTAGATGAAGTGGAAAAAGGTACGGTAGACGCCGGTCTTGTAATACATGAAGGACAGCTTACTTACAAAGATAAAGGGCTTTATAAGTTTGTGGACCTTGGTGAAGATTGGCAAAAAAAATACAATTTACCGCTTCCGTTGGGATGCAACATAGTAAGAAAAGACCTTGGTTTGGATACTATTAAAAAACTTGAAAACATTATGAGAGAAAGCGTCAAAAAAGCTTTGGAAATGAGGAAAGAAGCTCTGAGTTATGCCATAAACTATGCAAGGGATTTAGAGAATGATGAAGTTAGGGCGTCTACTTTTGTAAGCATGTATGTAAACCAAAGGACTATAGATTACGGAATTGATGGAAAAGAAGCTGTAAGGCTTTTGTATAAGCTCGGTAAGGAAAGAGGTATTATAAAAGCAGATATACCAGATATTATTTTTACAGATGAACTTTGAAAGGAGAGTGTTATGATTTTACAAAAAATATACGATGAAAACATAGATAGCGACGTAAAAAGCCTTTTCGAGGCTTGGCCAGAGATATCACACGAAATTACTGTGAAATCTGTGAAGGTAGGTGATGACACCATAAATATAGTGTATATAAAAACAAAAGATGAAGACTTTGAAAAGGCTGTAGGGGTATTTGAAACCAAAGAAGAGGCTATGGGAGCTTTTAGAAGTTTTGCATACGAGCTTGGTTTTGAAGAATATCCAAAAAATATAGCTATTTTGCATTCTGATTTTGACGGCGATAAGTTGTTTCTTCTTTTAAAAGCCAAAAACGATAACAACGTACAGAAGTTTGACCAACTTAGTGTAGAAAAACTCACAAAGGAGCTTCCAAACTATCAAAGGGTTGTTATATATCAAAGCGCCATTTTAACGTATCTAAAAGATGTTTATCCAGCCATAGATAGCATAGCTTATGTAATACCTCATAAGTTATCAAGTATAGGCTGCCCTACGCCAGAGCTTCAGGATTTGGCTAAAATATATGGTTTTCCTTTGAATACTAAAGAGGATGAGATAAGGCTTATAGAGAAATTGTTGGAAGACCATAGAGGTCTTTGCAAGGATAAGAGCTTGCCACCAGTAGAAATACCTTTATGAATTATAAAGATATTTTTTTGAGAGTTGTAGCTACTGGTTTTGGGCTTGGTAAATCTCCAGTGGCACCTGGGACTGTGGGAAGCCTTAGCGCAATTCCGTTTATATATATGTTTGGAAACTCATTTTTCGAAAAGCTGTTGTTTTTGATAATGTTTATACCTATTGGTGTCTTAGCTTCTCAATACGTTATTGATATTACTCAAAATCCTGATCCTGATGAGGTGGTAGTGGACGAATTGGTGGGATATTTTATCACTATGATGTTTGTGCCACACACCTTTTTGTGGATGGTGCTGGGCTTTATTGTTTTCAGGCTTTTAGATATAACGAAGCCTTTTGGTATAAGAAAGTTGGAAACACCAGATGGTGTTGGCGTAATGCTAGATGATATCGCTGCTGGGTTTTTAGGGGCTGTGCTGCTTTATATGTTAAAACTTTTATGAATTATACTGTTTCTTTGGCTTTACAGAATAAGGAAGTCGTAGATTTTTTAAAAGTTGATGCGAATGCACCAACAAGATATGTAATAAAATTGATGGCGGACGCCGATAAAGACTATGCTGTTGTTGTTGAAGAAGATAAAGTTGTTGGTATTTTCTCTGAGTCAGATACTCTTAGAATAAAATATGAGAATAAAGATTTAAATACTAATGTCTTAGAGTATGCCTCAAAACCTGTTATAACAATCAAAACATCTTACAACCTGTTTGAGGCTATAAATTTGATGATTGAAAACGATATATCTAAGCTTGTTATAGTAGATGATAAAGATCGTCCAATAGGTGTTTTGTCCCAAAGAACTCTAATAGCTACTATAGACCAAGAGATGTTGAAGCGACACAAGTTTGTTAAAGATGTTGTTAAGCATAGAAAGTTGATAAGTCTTTCCCAATTTGATACTTTAGATAAGGCTCTTAAGACAATTGTTGAGAACAAGATAAGGGCTGTGGTAATAGTAGAGTCTGATTTGGCTGTTGGTATAATAACTCAAAAAGATTTAACTAAGTTAATATCCTTAGGTATAGATTTAAGTACAAGCTTAATAAAAGATTATATGAAGCGTCCAGTAGTTACGTGTAAGCTTGATACTCCTCTTATAGAGGCCTCAGAGATGATGGCTAGGCTTAACATAAGAAGACTTGTGGTGGTGGATGACGATGATAAACCAATAGGTATTATAACTCAAGGAGATATCATAAGAAACCTTGAAGAAAAATACGAAGAATATGTAGAGAAGAAGCTTAAGCATATTAGATTCATGTTAAACATAATGCAAGACCCTGTATTAGAAATTATGGATGCTGGGGTTTTTAATCCTTCTTCTGGCGTAATAGTATGGCAAAACGAAAGTGCGAAAAGTATATTTGGGAATTTTCTAGGCAAAAATATAAATGAAATTATAGATATATATACGTGGAAAAATATATATGAAAAGCTTAGAAACGATAAAAGTGTAAACTACGAACCTATCTTTATTAAAGATAATATATATCATATATCTTGTGTTTATGTTGAAGACGAACACAAAATAATAGATGGAAGAATTAAAATTTTATTTAAGGATATCACAAAAACTTATACATCAGAGATAGAATTAAAAAAAATAAATAAACAATATAAAAGTATTTTGGATGCCATGGACGATATGGTCATAATCTATGATGCCTACGATTACAAGATAAAACTTATAAACAAGTCTGTTGTAGAGCACCTTGGATACTACGAAGAGGAACTTTTGGGTAGAAATTTTTTTGATATTATACTAAATCCGGAAAACGTGATAAAGCGTTTTATAGACCGCATAATAAAAGAAAATAAGAAGGTGGTGGGAAGAAGAGTCTATATAAAAAAAGACGGTAGTTTTTTGCCAGTACATGTGGTAGCAACAAAGGTAGAGTTTGAAAATCATACCACCAAAGAACACATACTTGTGGTGGCTAGGGATATATCGAAAGAGCTAATTATAGAGGAAAAATTAAAAAATACAAACAAAGATTTAAATACTCTTTATTCTTTCATTACAGACCTTTCTAAAGCTCATAAAGAAGACGAAGCTTACGATATTTTTATACACTATCTTAAAAGGTTGGGAGTAGAGTATGTACATATGTACAAACTAAACCCATCTTTAAATAAAATAGTATCTTCTTATCTGTTAAAAGCCCAAAACATATACCAATCTCATAGCGAAAGCGATATATGGATAGGGGATTGCCTTGAAGATAACCCCTCTTTATGCAAAGTGATTAAATCTGGGGTTGATTTATCTGTTCAAAATGTAAAAACAGATTACGGTTGTCCTATGGCTAAAGTTGGGTCTTCTGTAAAATCTTATATGTGCGTACCTCTCTTTTTAGGAGGTGTTTATATAACAAACGCTACCGCTATATTCACTTTAATGTCCTCTAAGGAGAACTTTTTTAACGACGATATGAAAAGAAAGATAAATAAATTTGTAGAGGCTCTTGTTCCAGTGGTAAGCAATTTAAGGCTTATAGAGATCAATAGGGAACTTTCTATAAGAGATCCTCTTACAAATGCATACAATAGAAGATTTTTAGACGAGATTTTAGACAAAGAATTTCAAAAGGCTATTAGACGTCAAACAAAGTTGTCTATTATAATGTTAGACGTTGATAATTTCAAAAAGTTCAACGATACTTACGGCCATAGGGCTGGTGATATCGCATTGCAGCACATTTCAAATGTGGTTCAGGAAAATATAAGAGCTTCGGATATTTTTGCTAGATACGGTGGTGAAGAGTTTGTAATAGTGCTTCCAGAAACCTCAAAGGACAACACTGTTGAGATAGCGAATAGAATAAAAGAGGCGTTATCTAGCAGGGTATTTTATGTAGATGCCGTGGTAGGCTTGTCCAATGTTGATAGCGGTTCATATACTCCCCGCGAGGCATCTTCTAAATACTTTATAACCGCGTCTTTTGGTGTAGCCACCTTTGACGACGATGCCAAAGATTTGGAAGAGCTTTTGAAGATAGCAGACATGAGGCTTTATAAGGCAAAAGAGCTTGGCAAGAATAGGGTTGTATACGAGTAAAAGATTACTATTTTAGGAGGTATATATGGATATTTTAAAGCGTTATATCATTGAGATTGTTATTTTTGTAAACTCTTTTGGGTTGTCTGTAATGGCTATGGGTTTTTTGGCGGATAGGAATTTTATATTTGGAAGTATTTTTATGTTTATGCTTCTTCTTTTTCAAGTTTTTGTGATTTTAGGGGCAAAAGGAGACAAAGAGTTTCCAAAAGCTTACGATAAGGATATAAAAGATGTAGGACTTTTTAATGCCCTCATGCTTATATTTTTCGGGGTTTTTGCTGCAGGTATCGTAATGTCTTTAGTTTAACGTATGGGTTTAGCGAAGTATCTTGCTATAGTGGATGTTGATGTTTTTAAAGATGATATTTTATTAAAAGCCCAAAACATAGTAAAAAATTACAGGGCTAATATTATGCTGAGGGCTAAACATCTTAAAGGGAAATATTTTTATGAGTACGCCATTGCTTTAAGAGATATAACGTTATCTCACGGAGTTTCGTTTATAGTAAATGAGCGCTTTGACATTGCTATGGCAGTAAAAGCTGATGGGGTGCATCTTCCTTCAAACGCTTTAGATGTATCTGTTGTAAAACAAATATGCAAAGATATGTTAATAGGATATTCTGCTCATTCAAAAGAAGATGTGTTTGAGGCTTTTAACAAAGGAGCCGATTATGTGACGTTGAGCCCTATTTTTCCTACAAAAAGTCACGAAGATGCAAAGCCTCTTGGTTTAGACTATTTAAAAGATGTAGTAAAATCTTCTAAAAAGCCTATTTTTGCGCTTGGGGGTATTACGAAGGAAAATGCAAAGGATGTGTTAGAAACAGGGGTTTACGGTATAGCTTCTATAAGGTTTTTCCTTTAGTTTACCTTGTAATAGAGTGTTGTCTGTTGGTTGTTTCTTAATATTTTTACATTGAAGCTGTCGCTGTTTCTTAGAGTGCCAAGTATTCTAAAGGCATCTTCTGGTGAACTCAACGTTTCGTTGTTTATTGATATTAGTATATCTCCTGGTCTTATGCCCATCTGTGCAAACAAAGAACCCGGTTTTACGCTTTTAAACATAAAACCCTTTGAAGTCGGCACGAGGTCTATATCGCTAAACATCTTATATGGATTTGATGTTATCTCAAGAAGCTTGTTTCTACTTATCGTATAGGTATTTTGGGAAGAGCTGTTTGATAGTAGCTGTTTTAAAGAGGGTAATCCAGATGGTGTATTGTTAGTATTTGTGTTTTTGTTTGTGTTTTCTCCTTTGGAAAGTTTTAGGGTGAGGGTTTTGCCGTTTTGGCTTACTATTATATGAAAAGGTTTTATCTCTTCTACGGTAAAACCACAAAAACTATCTCCTACCATCAGTACCTTTTTACCGCAGCTGGAGTTTACCAGTACCATTGAATATGCTGGATTTTGGCTATACGCTATTGCCAATACAAACATATTTGAATTTACACTTGTAGATTTGCTGGTATTTTTATTTGGTTTAAACTTTTCTACGGCTTCTATCAATGCATTTTTGTTAAAAGAGTTTGATAGTGTCGGCGTTTCTTGATTTAATACGTATTTTAAGCTTTTAAGGTTGTAGTAAAAAGCCACTATGCTTATAAATACTATAGCAAAACTAAGCATCAATATTAAAGGATTTATGGAGAATTTTTTCATGGGCTTATCTCCATATGCACGGTAAAGTCCTGCTTTCCTGTGTAGTCTTCAGCTTTTAGGAAGCTTATTTTAAACCCATCGTTTTCTATTTGATAGACTATGTTTGCGAGAGTGATTATGTTTATATTAGAAGCTTTTACGTTGTAAGCGCCGTTTTCGTATTTTATGTAATCTAACTTTGTGTTGGAGAAAATAGCTCTAACGTATTCTTCGTTTAATGTTTTTGTTTTTGGCTTGCCGTTTTTTATAAGAAAGCTTATATGTTCATACTCCGCTATTTTGTTGTATAGCTTTTCTTTTTTATGGGTTATACTTTTAAAAGCTATAAAACCTATACTTATGAGAAATAACATATAAACAACGTATCTTATTTTGTAAAAGAAAATTATATATTTTTTGAAGTCTATCTTTCCAAAGTCCATGTTTGCTTTATCTCTTCTAAATTTGATGGTAAAGCTCTTGAGAATGTTATATTTTTTAAAGCGTTTACCTCCGATGCATTCACCTCTGATTTTACAATTAGGGTGTTCTTTTGGTTTGCATTAGACTTGTAAAAAAGTTCGTATACTTTTGCGTCCGGTGGTAAGTTTTTGTAGGCTTTTAGCAAGAGTTTTGAAACTTTAAAGTTGTCTTTTGGTACTATAAGAGCTTTAGTTTGTTCTTTTATATCTACTATGGGTGTATTTGGAAAAGCCTTCTCAAAGATGTCTTTCTCTTTTTGTCTTACCATGCTTATTTGGCGGTTTATTGAAAAATCAAATATTAGATAACTTAAAAACACGCTAAAGATTAAAATCCCTATATTTATTAGTTCTTTTTTTATTTTTTTTGTAGATATAATATCGTTGTTGTCAAATTTGTCTTGAATTTTTTTTAGAGCCCCACCAAAAGCCAAAAGCTCCCCTTTTTTTACATACAACATAGGTAGTGTTTTTAGATTTTCTGTGTTTATATCTTCTGTGTCAAAAAGTATATCACCTTCTATTGTGTTTAATTTGGCAATTAGCTCCTCTTTGTTAAAAAATACTTCGTAATATATAAGCTTTTTATCGTTTACTTGACAAAGTATATAAGATGTATCATCTTTGAATACTACATACAAATTGTCGTATTGCATTGCGTCTAAAGCCCTTAAAAGCGCAAACATCCATATATCTTCTGTTTCAAAATCAACTTTATTTTTGGTAAGGATTTTATATCCTAACATCTCCATTGAGCTTTCTATATTTACATCGTCTTGGTTTAATATGATCAAAGCATCTTTTGGTGACAAAACCTTTATTACATAGTCTGGATTTTCTTGTCCTTCTTTTATTTCAAATGACCCTTTTACTTTTTGCAGGACTATAGATTTGTCTAGGTATATACCTTTTATGAGCATTTAATCATATTTCTTATCAGACCTTACTTTTATTACAGTATGAAGATTTCCTCTTGGGTGAAAATCACCTATTACCTCTAAGAATTTTGGTTTTAAAAGCTCAAAAAGCTTGTTGTATATAGTGTTGGTGGCGGCTTCATGTGATATATATTGGTTTCTAAACGAATTTAGCCATAGTTTTAGAGATTTTAGTTCTACTATGTATTCGTTTGGTATATACCTAATTTTTATAGTAGCATAATCTGGATAACCAGACCTAGGACAAAGACAGCTAAATTCTGGAAAAGACATCTCTATCATGTAGTCGTTTTCTTTAGCTGGGTTATCCCATGGTTCTAATGCCGCTTTTTCTATTTCAATCTCACCGTATTTTTTTTCTTGCTGCATAGTGTGATAATATAATAATACAATTATAGAGCTTTGTCAATTGTTGGTATTTGAAGCTTTTAAAAGCGGCTCTATTTCTTCTTCTGGCAAAGGTTTTGATAGTAGAAAACCTTGAGCGTAGTCTACTCCCATCTCTTTTAGCATATTGTATTGTTCTTTTGTTTCTACACCCTCTGCTATGCTTTTTATCCCAAATTCTTTTGATATATCCACTATGGCTTTGACCAGAGCTTTTGATTTGCTATCTTGAAGCATATTTTTCACAAAAGTCATATCTATTTTGAGAATATCCGCATTCAACTCCTTTAAATAAGCCAAAGATGAATAACCTGTTCCAAAATCGTCTATAGATATCTTTATATTTAACTCTTTTAGCTTTTGTATTATAATTTTGGCTTTTTCTATATTGTTCATATAAATTCTTTCTGTAACTTCAATTGCTAAAGGCGTTGTTAGATTTTTTGTATAAAAATATATATCGTCTATGAAATTACCTTTGTTAAAGGTTTTTGCAGATATATTTACGCTTATAGGTATTTGCCATTTCTGAATTTTATTGGAAACTTCTTTTAGGGCAAACTTTTCAAACAAGTCTAAGTATGGAGAGCTTTCTAGAAAATCTATAAAATCTTTGGGATAATATATTGTACCGTCCTTGTCTTTAATTCTTACAAGAGCTTCAAGGCCTACTATCTTGCCAGTCTGTAGATCAAAATAAGGTTGATAGTGAAATATAAAAAGGTCATTTTTTATAGCTTTTTCTATAAGAAATATCGCTTTTGATATAGATTTTAGCTGTTTTTCGAAATCTTTGTTGAAGAATCTTGTTTCGTCTTCATTTTCTTTCTTTGCTAGCTTAAGGGCTAGGCTTGCATTTTCTAACAGGGTTTCTATATTCTCTCCATCGTTTGGATATATGGCTAACACACTGTGAAAATGGATTTTAAATATCCTGCCGTCTATCAAAATCTCCTCTGCGATAATGGATTCTATGTTTTTTATAGTGCTTATAAGCCTATTTTCTTCTATGTTTGTAAACAGTATAGAAAATTCATCTGCTCCAGTTCTAGCTAAAATATCCTCTTCTTTAATGTAATTTCTTATTCTATTGGCAAGCTCTTTTAATATCTTGTCTCCAACATCTATTCCATAGGCTTTGTTGTAATAAGAAAAGTTATCGATATCCATAAGCATCAAAGCTGCTTGATTTTTTGTGGTTGAAAGATATTCGGATGCTTTAAATATAAAGCTATTTATGTTGTAAAGTCCCGTTACGATGTCGTAATATTTTATTCTTTCTAATTCTTGAGATAGTTTTTTCTCTGCAGTTATATCTTTACCTATTGAAACAAACTTCTTTGTGCCATCTTTTAACTTTATAGGTATTATGGCTTGGTCTAAGTAGAAAATCTCTCCATTTTTCTTTCTGTTTATAAATATACCCTCAAATTTTTCTCCTCTTAATATGGTACTCCATAGTTTTTCATAAAACTCTTTGTCTTGATATCCTGATTTAAATATTGATGGTTTTTTACCTAAAACCTCTTTTTTCCCATAGCCTGACAACTCTAAAGCATATTTGTTTATATATTCAATTTCTCCTTTGTTGTTTGTCATAACAACCCATTCTTTAGAGTTTTCTATGGATATTTTTAATATTTTATTTTCTTTAATCTCTTCCAATTTCTCGATGGCATAGTTTATTTCTTTTTGTATTTCCTGAATTATATATTTTGTTTCACCTTGGAAATACTCTGGTTCTGGTGTGCATATTGTTATAACGGCTGCTATTTTACCACTCTTTTTGATAGGAACAGCTACCAAAGACTTTGAATACTCTTTTGATTGTTTTATTACTATCTCTCTTTTGTTGTAGGCTTCCAACGTAATATCTGAATGTGATATAATCTCTTTTGTTTGATTATCCTCGGTACCGCAGCTAAATATTGTTGAAATTTGTTTATCTTCGTTTACCAAGTTTATATGAACTAGTTTTGCATAATTGCTTTCCACCAGCAACTTGCATATGCTTTTATATAATTCTTCTTCAGTATCTATGTTTGTTGCTATACGTATTATTTTTGATAAAATTATGTAAAGCTTCTTTATTTTAGTCTGTTCTGTCACGTCTACAAAAAGTGATAACCCCTTAAAGCCGTTTTCATAGTATATAGTTTGTTCTGTTGCGTCAAAATGTCTATCGTTTATTTTTAGTTCTTTGTAAGTTTTTTTAAAGTATCTTCCTTTCTCTCTTTCCTCTAAATCTTTTTTAACTTCACTTGATTTTTCCTTGAATATTTTTTCAATATTTATATCTTGAGCTTTTAAAAGCTCTCTCATCAGTGGATTTTGATAGAATATCTTATCGGTGTAGATAGCAAGCCCTATATCTTGAGAACTGATTATTGCGTTTGTTATATCTAATAAGCTTCTTATTTTGTTTATAGCTTTTATATCTATTTCAAATCTTAAACCCTTTAGAAAGTCTTCTTCTGCTATAGGCTCAAAATCTTCAATTTTTAAAAGTGCACTTTTTAGCCTCTCATACAACTGAGGCTTTACCATAAAAAAGTGAGTGAAATTGGTTTTTATTTCTTTTATTATCGGTATATCTTCGTATAGCTCTCTTAAATATTGGTAGCTGTCTTCATATATTATGCCAAAGTCTGCTTCTTTATTTATAACAGCTTTGTATATATCGTTTTGAGATTTTTCTAGTTTAAACTTCACACTCTCAAATTTTATATCGTCTAAAGTTAGCATTGGTATTGTGTAAAAAGAAGGTCTTAAAGCAGTTGCTATTGTGTCGTTTTCTTTTATTTTATCTTTAAAACCTATTATTAAAAAATTATCTGTTTCTTTTTTTATTTTGCCAATAGGTTTATAGCCGTTTTTATAAAGCTCAAAAGCTTTTTCTGCATAAGTGTATATTAAATCATTGTCTTCTTTGCTTATGCTTTCTATGTCTTCTTTATAAGCTTTAAAACCTTCTAGGACTACGGTTTCATCTAAAATGGATGAAAGAGTGTTGGCTATTTTCTGCCACTTTTCTAAACCTTTCTGGAATTCAGTATCATGAGGGCAAATCTCAAACTTTATCATAACGCTCCTATAGCAATATTAGCATAAGCTATATAAGTATACAGCATCTGTCTCAATTTTTGCATGATTATAAATATTTAATTGAAATGATAATTGTTTGGGGTTGATGTTTAGTATAATTATCTTATGTATTTTGCTTTTAAGATATTTAAAAATCCTTATTTAAACGGTATTTTGTTTATAATTTTGTGCTTTTTACCCTTCTATTTTTCTAAAAGCCCAAAAATTTATGAAAATATACAAATTAAGAAGGTGGATATAAAAAGCGCAAAAATAGAAAAGGGCAAAGAAACAAATATCATATATACTGTGCTATCGTCTGACCCAAAAACCTTAAATCCTGTGCTTGCCCAAGAGACTTCATCTACGGATGTGATAGCTCCTCTTTTTAACGGCCTTACAAAACTTGATTTAAAAGATATGAGCGTAAAACCAGAACTGGCCTCTTCATGGAAGGTGTTAAAGGGTGGTAAAACATATATAGTTTATCTTAGGAAGCATTTAAAGTGGTCTGATGGTAAACCTTTGACTGCTTACGATGTGGTTTTCACTTATAACGATATATATTACAACCCTCGCATTCCAAACTCTATAAAAGATACGTTGTCTGTTGACGGTAAACCATTCAAGGTAAAAGCTCTAAACAAATACACGGTAGAGTTTAGCTTGCCACACAAATTTGCTCCTTTTTTACAAGCCATAAGCGCTCCAATATTGCCAAAACATGTATTGGAAAAAGCCGTTAAAAACAATACCTTTAGTACGTTTTGGAGTGTATCTCAAAACCCTTCTTTAATAGTGGGTTCTGGTCCCTATAAGCTTGTTAAATACGTAAAAGGTCAATACGTAGAATATGAAAGAAACCCTTATTATTATAAAAGCTCAAAAAACCTACCTTATATAAAACGTATAAAGGCTTTTATAATACAGGATAAAAACATAGCCCTTATGCAGTTTTTAGAGGGGAATATATCTTATTTGGGAATATCTCCAGAAGATTTATCATACTTTGCCCTTAATAAGCCCAAAACACCGGTGATAGTTTATGATTTGGGAGATACTCCTACCACCACGTTTATAACCTTCAACCAAAATCCTCATGCCGATATACCAAAATACAAGCTAAGGTGGTTTCAAAATAGGCTTTTTAGAGTGGCTATCTCTTACGCTATAGATAGAAAAGCCATAGCTTCCATGGTTTACAACAATATGGCAACTCCTCTTTATGGTCCTATTACACCTGCTAATAGACCTTACTATAAAAGAGGCTTGTTTAAACGTTACCCTTTTAATTTGTCAAAAGCCAGAAAACTGCTTATAAAAGCAGGCTTTTATTATAAAAACCACAAACTTTACGATAAGGATGGGCATAGGGTAGAGTTTAGTCTTATAACAAACTCAGATGCCCAAGATAGAAAATATATAGGTGCCATAATAAAAGAGGATTTGGAAAAAATAGGTATAAAAATTGTATTTCAACCAATAGATTTCAACTCTTTGGTATCCAAACTAACCACGCCACCTTACAAATGGGAAAGCGTTTTAATAGGATTAACTGGTTCTATAGACCCAAACGATGGTAAAAATGTATGGTATTCGAGCGGTTCTTTACATATGTGGCATCCTTTGGAGAAAAAGCCAGCAACTGTTTGGGAGCGTGAGCTTGATATTTTATTTGACGAGGGAGTAAAGACCACAGATGTAAAAAAGCGTATAGATATTTATAGGGCTGCTTTTTCTCTTATACAGTATTATCAACCTATGATATTTATAGTAACTCCTAAAAGCCTAATATCTTCAAAAGATTATATGAGAAACTTTTATCCTACAGTATGGGGCTTTTATAAAAAAGACTACATGTATAGTGAAAATCTTTTGGAAAAATAAATTTAGCTTATGGTATAATAATACTTCAATGGAGGCATGCTATGAGCATAGGTATAATACCTAACGAAACTCTATTTGTGGAGATGGTCCTTTTTTTGGTGTTTGTGTTTATAGTAAATTATATTGTACTAAAACCTTATCTTGGTATAGCTAAAGAAAGAGAAGACCAGGCCAATAAGACTTTAGAAGAGGCAAAAGCTTTGGCAAAAGAACGAGAAATGCTTCTAAAAGAGGCTCAAGAGATACTGGAAAAAGCTAAAAAAGAAGCGGAGCAAATTTTAGAAGAGGCGATTAAAAAGGCCAACGAAGAGAAGCAAAGGATACTCAAAGAGGCTGAGGAAAAAGCGGAGCTTGAATATAAAACCCAGATAGAAAAGATAAAACAAGAATTGGAAGAGCAGAAAAAAGTTTTGGAAGCTTCGCTGGATTCGCTGGTGGAATCTTTGGTAGAAAAGGTAATAAAGGGGTAGTATATGTCTAATTACGTATTTGAGAACCTATGGAAAGCTGTAAACGTAATATTGTTTTTTGCTATAGTCTATAAGTTTGCAGGTAAACAGCTAAAAGAGATGTTTGAAAAGGCTTATAAGTCTTTGATAGCCCAAGTGGAAGAACCGCTTGCCAAACTCCTTTCAAATAGGGAAGCGGTTTCTTTGGCAAAACAAGAAGTCGCACAGGCTAAAGCAAAATATGAAAAAGCTCTTGAAAACCAAAGGATACTTGCCAAAGAGCAGTATGATGAGATAATAGCCCACGCTAAGATGGTAGCTCAAAATATAGAAAAGATGGGTAAAGAGATGGTGGAAGTAGAGGCTAATAGACTAAAGTCTCAGCTCATATCTGGACTTAGCTCTTCGTTGATATCAAAAGCCGAAGATAAGTTAAAGGATGTTTTTAAAGATGAAAAGGTTGAAATATCTTATATAAAGTCAAGACTTGAGAGGTTGCGTCAATGAAGGCAAATAAAGATTTGGCTAGAAAGCTTGCTAAAAAGATAATATCTTCAGTACCAAAGGATAAGGAATCTCTTAGCGCTATATCAGATTTTTTAGGGCTTTTAGGAACGCTTTATAGAAAAGAGTCAAGGTTTAGGGACTTCGTCTTGTCTCCTTTTGTGCCAAATCAAAATAAAAAAGTTTTTATTAAAAGCCTTATACAAAAAGGTCAAATACCAAAAGAGATAGAGTTTTTCGTGGATGAACTAATAGACTTAAACCTTCTTAGAATAGTTGCTGAGATAAAAAGACTTTTTGATTATGAAGCCGAAAAAATACTATCAGTGTATAAAGGTAAGCTTATTTTTGCCAAAGAACCTAATCAAGAGTTAATAGACGAGGTAATAAAAAGGGTTGAAAAAGTTTTGAATAGAAAGATAGAGGCTGACGTAGCTGTTGATGATACGTTAATAGGCGGGTTTGAACTGAGACTTTCTGGGTTAGTGCTTGATACTTCTGTAAGAACCGTGTTGCAAAATTTGTCCAATAAGATTAAAAGCTTATAAGATTGGTGTGAAGGTAAAAGCCGCCAGCTGGAATGACCTTCACGCTAGAAAGAAGGCGGGGTATAAATACCAGCATCAAGGATATCCTTGGTAAAAGGGTGTGAGATTATGGTGCTTGCTTACGATGACGCTTTGGAGATTTTAAAGTCTCAGCTTCAAAGTTTTGAAACAGATATAAAGATGGAAGAAGTTGGTGTCGTCTACGCAGTAGGCGATGGTGTTGCAAGAGCCTACGGTCTAGACAACGTTATGGCTAACGAGCTTTTAGAGTTTGACAGCGGTGAGGCTGGGCTCGCTTTTAACCTTGAAGAAGATAACGTAGGTATTATTATATTGGGTTCAGAATCTGGTATAAAAGAAGGAAGCATAGTAAAGCGTACTGGTAGAATATTGGATGCTCCCGTTGGTGAAGAGCTTGTTGGTAGGGTCATAGACCCACTTGGTAACCCATTGGACGGTAAAGGTCCTATAAACGCCAAACACAGAAGCCCTGTGGAAAAGATAGCACCTGGTATAGTAAAAAGAAAATCCGTTCATGAGCCATTGCAAACTGGTATTAAAGCTATAGATGCTATGATACCAATAGGTAGAGGGCAAAGAGAGCTCATAATAGGAGATAGAGCCACTGGTAAAACTACCGTTGCCATAGATACCATACTAAACCAAAGAGATACGGATGTTTATTGTATATATGTAGCCATAGGTCAAAAGAAATCCACCACCGCTCGTATTATAGAACTTCTTGAAAGAGAAGGAGCGATGAAATACACCACCGTAGTGGTAGCTTCTGCTACAGACCCAGCTCCTTTACAATACTTGGCACCATTTACAGGTTGTACCATAGGAGAATACTTTAGGGACAACGGTAAACACGCTCTTATAGTATACGATGACCTTTCAAAACATGCAGAAGCTTATAGGCAGCTATCTTTGTTGGTAAGACGTCCTCCCGGTAGAGAAGCTTACCCTGGTGACGTATTCTATCTTCACTCAAGGCTTCTTGAAAGAGCTGCTAAATTGAGCGATGAGCTAGGCGCAGGTTCTTTGACGGCTTTGCCTATTATAGAGACAAAAGCTGGTGACGTGTCTGCTTACATTCCTACAAACGTTATATCTATTACAGACGGGCAAATTTACCTTGAGCCAGACCTCTTTAACAAAGGTATAAGACCTGCTATAAACGTTGGTCTTTCTGTGTCAAGGGTTGGTGGTAGCGCTCAGATAAAAGCTATGAAGCAAGTGGCTGGTACTTTGAGATTGGATTTAGCTCAGTTTAGAGAGTTGGAAGCTTTTATGCAGTTTGCTTCTGATTTGGACAAAGCTACTCAAGATACCATAAATAGAGGTTTAAGGCTTGTGGAACTTTTAAAACAAGGACCTTATAGCCCAATACCTGTGGAAAAGCAGGTTATAGCTATATACGCTGGTACAAACGGCTATCTTGATGACATACCTGTATCTTCTGTAAGAAAATTTGAGATGGAGCTTTACGGATTTTTAGATGCTAACTTTAAAGATCTATTAGATGAATTAAAAACTAAAAAAGCCATAGATGACTCCGTGAAGGCAAAGCTAAAAACAGCGCTGGACAAGTTTAAGTCAGGCTTTATTCCATAATAAATATATAAATATCTTTAGCCCCTTCTGGGGCTTTTCATATTAAAAGCTTTCTTAACTGATATTCATCATATAATCATTGCAAAAATCCTAGACTTGTTATATATATACTTATACTAATTTCAAAAAGGAGGTTGTTTATGGCTTACGAGCATCTTATAGGAACTCTTAAACAAGAAAGCAAGGCTCTAGTTTCTGAGGAAATGAAAAGGCGTAAAATGCTCTTGGAAAAGTTAAGAAGCAATGTAAAAAATGATTTTGAAGATATATACAGAAAAGAAAAACAAAAACTTGAAAATAAGCAAAAATTGATGTAAAATATATTTTGTTTTTTTAGGGGTCGTAGCTCAGTTGGGAGAGCGCCGATATGGCATGTCGGAGGTCACGGGTTCAAGTCCCGTCGACTCCATTTAATATATCTTACAAACTCTAATTATTTTAAAGGTTTTCAGGTATAATAATAGTATGTCAAAGAAAAAAAGTGGAATAAGATTAAAGGATTTCATAGAAGCCTACGGCTTAGAAGATAGGATAGATGATGTTAAGAACGTATTGAAAGAGTGGCGTAGTAAGAACATATCTCAGATTACTCAATATATAGAAGAAGAAGACAAAGATTTTTTATTGGAATATTACGAACTTTCAGAAATAGTTATCCCAGAAGAAGAGCTTTCTAAAGTAGAAAAAGAGTCTGTTAAATCTACTAAAAGCCAAAAGTCTACTCCTAAAAAAGTTTCTAAGCCTCAACAATCACCCCAAACTCATAAAAAGCCAGAAGTTGTTGCTAAAAAAGAAGAACCAAAAGAAGAAATTGAAAAACCTTCTGAAATAAAAGAAGAGCCTTTACAAAATCAAAAAGACTTAATACAAGAACAACCAAAACAAGAATCAACATCTGAAAAAATAGAGCCTGTGATCGCTGAACCTATAAAAGAAGTTTCACAAAAAACCCTTGATGAAAAAAGCCAGCCAACGCAAGAGAAAGAGGAAGCCGAATCATCTTACAAACCTAAAGAAGAACCTAAAGTTATTCCTACTAATGTAGAGGAGACTTTTTCAAAACCACAGGCTAAAGAGGAAAAAGCATTCAAAGAAGTATCTGAAGAGCCTAAAGAGGAACAAAAAAATAAGGCCGAGGTTTTAGAAAAGCAAATAAAAGAAGCTATTATTTCAAATTTTGATAAAAAAGAGAAATCCACTTCCCAAAAGCCTAAAAAAGAAACATCTAAACCTGTAGAGGAAAAGAAAGCTGAGGAAGAAATAAAGATAATTGAGATACCAGAGATTATATCGGTAAGAGATTTTGCTGAGCTTTTAGGAGTAAGTCCAAATCAAGTAATAAAAGAGCTATTTCAAGAAGGCATATTGGTGACTATAAATCAAAATATAGACCCTAATTTGGCTGTTAAAATAGCGGAAAAGTTTGGATATCTTGCCGAAATCAAAAAACCTGAGTTGATGATAGAAGAGGAAGAGCAGATAGAAGAAGACCCATCAAAGCTAAAACCGCGCCCTCCTGTTGTGGTAGTGATGGGCCACGTAGACCACGGTAAGACTACTCTTCTTGATACAATTAGGAAAACAAACGTAGCCGCCAAAGAAAAAGGTGGTATAACCCAACATATAGGGGCTTCGATGGTAAAAACCAAAGACGGTAGAATGATAACGTTTTTGGATACACCAGGGCACGAAGCGTTTACTAGTCTAAGGGCTAGGGGTGCTCAGGTAACAGATGTTGCTATTCTGGTGGTAGCGGCTGATGATGGGGTTATGCCTCAGACTATAGAAGCCATAAATCATGCTAAAGCTTTTAATGTACCAATAGTGGTTGCAGTTAACAAGATAGATAAACCAGGAGCAGACCCTTCTAGAGTAAGAAGAGAGTTATCAGAGGTTGGTATAATACCAGAAGAGTGGGGTGGAGATACCGTTTTTGTAGATGTATCTGCCAAGACTGGCCAGGGCATTGATGATCTTTTAGAGATGGTAATGCTTGTGGCAGATATGCTTGATTTAAAAGCCAATCCAGATAAAAAGGCAAAAGCCACTGTTATAGAGTCTAAATTGGATAAACAAAAAGGTCCTGTGGCCACCGTGCTTATTACTGAAGGTACTCTAAAAGTGGGGGATATATTTGTAGTAGGTGCCACTTACGGTAGAGTACGTGCTATGGTAGACAGTTTTGGCCATAGACTAAAGCAAGCTACGCCATCTATGGCGGTTGAGATTATAGGTTTTGAAGAAGTACCAGAAGCAGGCGATATATTGAAAGTCGTAGATTCAGAAAAACAAGCCAAAGAACTTGCCCAGATAAGAAAATTAGCAAGAGAACAGGAAAAAAATAGAGATGTTGGTATATCTTTGGACGATGTATTTAAGAAGATCAAAGAAGGCGAGGTGAAGGAGCTTAAGCTTATAGTAAAAGCAGACGCTATAGGCTCTTTAGAGGCTATTAAGAAATCTCTTTCAGATATAAAAACCTCAGAAGTAAGCATAAAGGTGATTCATGAGGGCGTTGGTTCTATAACGGAAGGGGACGTGATGCTTGCCAAGGCTGCTAAAGCCATAATTCTTGGCTTTAACGTTAGACCAGATGCCAAGGCAAAAGAAGCTGCTGAGAGGGAAAAAGTTGATATAAGAGTTTACGGTATTATATATGAGCTTTTAGATGATGTAAAAAAAGCTATAAGCGGTATGCTTTCTCCTATTAAGAAAGAGGTTGTGCTTGGTCTTGCAGAAGTAAGAGCTACTTTTAAGGTGAAAGGGGCTGGTACCGTAGCTGGGTGCTATGTATTAGATGGTAAGATAGTAAGAAATCAAAGGGCTAGACTTATAAGAAACGGCGTTGTGATATACGATGGAAAGATAGAATCTTTGAAAAGATTCAAAGAAGATGTGTCTGAAGTGGCCAGAGGTTATGAATGTGGTATAAAACTTGAAAATTACAACGATGTAAAAGTAAAGGACGAAATAGAGTGTTATGAGATAAAAGAAGAGAAGCAAACTATTTAATGTTATGGTTTAAAGATATATCTAGTTTTAGACTTAAACTTATTACGCTTTTTAGCTTTTTAGTTATAATTAGTATGGGCTTTGTGGCTATAAGCACATCTTTTTTTCTTCATAAAATCCTGATAAACTATATGTATACTTATTTAAACAATCAAGCAAAGCCGGTTATTGAGTTTTACTCCATATATTCTAACGACCTTACCAAAGAAGCTAAAGATATGATAGATGACATTACTTCTGAGAATATAACGGCTGTGGTGCTTTCTTCCAATGGTAATATTATAAGTGTTGGTTCTTTTGAAGATTCTGAAAAGCCTATTGCTCTAAACAAAAATATTTTAAATCAATTTTTGAAAAAACCGATTGGCACTTTTGAAGAAAACGGCGAGGATTACGCCTACATAGTTAAAAAAACAAGAGACGTTTATTTTGTAGTAATAGGAAGATTGAGAGAGATAAACAAAGTTATAAAAAGATTTGTTTATATATTGTTAACTCTTACCATAGGTGTTGTAATATTTTCGGTGCTTAGCATATACGCTATTTTAAACAAGATATTAAAACAACTTGACGACATAACAAAGATATCTGAGGAAATATATGCTGGTAATATCGATATCAATATACCAGATAGCAGTTCAAAGGATGAGTTTGGTATTATGTTTAGGGCTTTTAAGAATATGGTAGAAAAATTAAATAACACCATAAAAATCCAAAAAAACTTCATAGCGGATGTATCCCATGAATTTAAAACACCTATAAGCTATATAAAAGCTCAAATAGAGTTTATCCTAACTGGAGTTTATCAGGAAGATGAGATATTTGATGTGCTAAGAAAAGTTTATAAACAAACTGATGTGCTTAGCAAATTTACAGAAGACCTTCTGGCTTTGGCAAGATTAGAATCAAATATTCCTATATCTAAAACAAACGTTGATGTTGTGTCACTTCTTAATCAGCTTAAAGATGAGTTCTCCATTCAAAATAGGAATATAATACTTGATGTTAAAAGCCAAGATACGTGGATAGCGGACCCTCATTATCTTAAAATAGCTGTTAAAAACTTGCTTGAAAACGCTATAAAATATTCTGATAAAGATATTGTGCTTGGATATACGGGTGATTGTATCTATGTCAAGGATTTTGGTCCTGGTATCCCAAAAGAAGACATTCCTTTTATTTTTGATCGTTTTTACAGGGTTTCTAAGGACAAAAGAGGGCTAGGGCTTGGGCTTTCAATAGTAAAAGCTATAGCTCAAATACATAACTTTAGTTTAAAAGTAGAGGTGAAAGAGGGGACAACATTCTATATATGTAAATGATATAATATTTAAAATGAAAATAGGCCTTATAGCTGGTGCTGGAGAGCTTCCAAATGTTTTTAGGAAAAATGCAAAGCAAAAGGGCAACGATATTTTCACAGTGGGTGCAAAAGATATAACTTCCATAGAGGCCGATGTTTACCTTCCTATAGGTAAAATTTCCAAGCTTGTAGAGATTTTGAAATCAAACAACGTAAAAGATATAGTAATGCTTGGAAAATTTGAACATAAGTTGAGTTTAGACCCAAGGCATTACGATATAAAGGCTATTTCTATACTGACATCGTTAAAAGATAAAAAACCGTCTAGTATTATAAGGGCTTTTATGGCTTTTATGGAAGAGGAAGGTTTTAGTTTTGTAGACCCAAGGGATTATCTTGAAGAGCTTCTCATAGAAAAAGAAGGGCTTTTAAACGATGTAGAGATAAGTCACGATGTTTTAGAAGATATAAAATTTGGCATTGATATAGCTAAAAAAATTGCTGATATGGATATAGGTCAAACGGTTGTAGTAAAACAAAAAGCTGTAGTGGCAGTGGAAGCTATGGAAGGAACGGATAAAACTATCCTTAGGGCTTTTGAAATAGCCGGTAAAGATATTGTAATAGTAAAATCCGCTAGGACCCATCAAGATTTTAGGGTAGATGTACCAACAGTTGGCATAGATACTCTTAATGTTGCTAAAAACGCTAAAGCTAGAGCTATAGCCCTTCAAAAGGGAAAGATGTATTTAGTAGATAAAGAAAAGTTTTTGAAAACCGCAAACAAATTTAATATAAGCGTGTATGCCTATGAATAAAATTTTGATTGTTTTCTTGTTGAGTGCTGGATTGTCTTTTGCTCTTGATAGATGTGATGTTTACGGAGTGTTTCTGAAATCTTGTGCTTTGTTTGGCCAAAAACACAATTTTTCCTCTTGTGGTGATTTTGAGAACGAGCTTTCAAAGATTGTTAAGTCAAACGCTAAAAGCGCAAAACTTTTTATAGATGCCTGCGGTGTTGCTTGTAAGGGTGCTGTTATAAGTAAAGGGTTATCTGAAGCTGGTATAGACGCCTTTGTGAAAATGTGTAAAATAGTAAAATGAGAATAGTTTTGGAGCTTTTAAAAGAAAATATAAAATCCAATGTAGAAAATATTTATAAAAAAGCTAAAAAACCTATAATAGCTGTGGTAAAAGCAAACGCCTATGGCATGGGGAGTGTTGAGGTTTCAAAAGTCCTTGATGATAGTCCTTATGTTAAATATTTTGCAGTGGCTTGTGTTGAAGAGGCAGTAGAGTTAAGAGAAGCAAAGGTTAAAAAACCTATACTTGTGTTGGGCGGTATTCTCTGTCAAGAGGATGTCGAAATCATTACTCATTATGATATAATACCCGTTATCTCAAGCGATTATCAATTTGAGATGATAAAGGATAAAAATATAGACTTTCATGTAAAAATTGATACTGGCATGGGAAGGCTTGGTCTTTTTGATTTAACAGAGGATATAGCCTTTCACCCCAACCTAAAGGGTATACTTACTCACCTTGCTTCACCCTTAGACAAAGATTATAGCTTTTATCAAATCAATAAGTTTAAAGATATTCTTAAAAGCCTAAAAAGAAAAGATTTAGAAATTCATCTTCAAAGCTCGGCTGGGCTTATGTATGAACTTGATTTTACCACATCTGTTAGAATAGGGCTTGCTATATATGGAGAAAAGCCTTATGATAGCTTTGAAGTGCCTATAAAACCTATATATAGATTAAGGGCGAAAGTAATATCGTTAAAAGCTTTTAAAAAAGGAGACAAAATATCCTACGGCGGGACTTACACTTTGCAAAAGGATGCTATAATAGGCGTTGTATCTATGGGCTATGCAGATGGTATTCCTAAGCCTCTTGCCAACAAATGGTATTTTGATTTTAATGGAAACAAGCTTCCGATAGTAGGTGCTATCACAATGGATATGGCTATGTTTGAACTACCCAAAGATGTAAATATTAAAATAGGGGATTACGTAGATTTTGTGAACGAGCAAAACACCTTTTCCATGGCTTCTAAAATAGTAAAGACAATACCTTACGAACTGATGTGTAGGATTGGCAAGAGGGTGAAAAGGGTGGTGGTATAATATATATAAGTTTGTAAACTCGTATAAAAACTTTCTATTGTTTGCTTGATGTATAATAATATATATGGTATCTAACAAGCTTTTAGTAAAGCCAATAAAAAGTATAGTTTTATCTAAAGGAAAGCAAATATGAAATCATTGCAAGATATTATGATTACTCTTAGGGAATATAAAGATTTTCTAAGGGATAAATATAAGGTAAAGGAACTAAAAATTTTTGGTTCATACTTAAGCAATACACAAAAAGAGGGTAGTGACATCGATATTATAGTAGAATTTGAGGAAACTCCTTCCTTTATTGAGTTTATAAGATTAAAATATGAGTTAGAAAATATTTTGGATGGCAAAGTTGATCTTTTAACTGAGAGTAGCATAAGCCCGTATATCAAACCATATATAAAAGATACATTATTAATATGAAATCTACGAGGGTATATCTTGAACATATGCTTCAAGAATGTGAGTTTCTCTTAGAACAATCAAAAGATTTAAGTTTTGAAGATTTTACTCAAAATCCTTTGCATATTCGGGCTTTTGCAAGAAGCCTTGAAATAATAGGAGAGGCTGCTAAGAACTTATCAAATGACTTCAGAGAAAAATATCCTGAAATTCCATGGAAAGAAATAGCCGGAATGAGAGATATGCTAATACACGAATACTTTGGCGTTGATTATACAATTGTTTGGAAAACTATAAGACAAGATATACCAATTTTGCAAGACAAGATAAATCAAACACTCGAAGATATTTAAAGATACTATTCTAAGCATGTCGAGTACTTACTGACTTTAGCTATTGCTGTTATATATCTGATTTAGTTTTGGATAGAGCTTTTCAAAAGTGTGGTATTGGACGTAAACTTATTGCATATTAGATCTATTGTTGGTGAAGAAGTGTCTATTAGTAGCTTCAGAAACAGCGAAATATTATCCCAAAATTGGCTTCTTGAAATAGAGAACGCTTACATCGTTAATCGTGCAAGATAAATTAGAAACTAGGGATATGAAACATGATATCTTCCGTACTCTTTTTAAACACCGTTCTGGAGCCACTATGAGTATGCGGTATAGTTTTTTTGTGGCAGGAATTGCGTGTAGACTTGTAAATCTTGTTGACTTGTAATCGTGGCAGACTTGTTGGGCGTGGCAGACTTGTGGTTAACAATGTTAATGAGCTCGTACGCATCTATTGACTTTTTATATAGTTATGCTATAATAATAGGCTATTAAGTTTTATAGAATGGAGGCAATATGGATACTGTGAAAACTATAAGGCCAACACCTCAGGATATTAAAAGAGAGTATTGGATAATAGACGCTAAGGATATGGTGCTTGGAAGACTAGCTGCAAAATGTGCTAGTATTTTAAGGGGTAAGCACAAACCAATATATCAACCAGATGTGGACTGTGGGGATTTTGTTATAGTTATAAACTCAAAGCTTGTAAAAACTACAGGTAATAAGCTAAGGGACAAAGTTTATCAGTTCCACACAAATCATCCTGGAGGTCTCAAAGAAAAATCGCTGGGGTTTATGTTGGAAACAAATCCAAACCAGGTTATTATGTTGGCGGTAAAGAGGATGTTGCCTAAAAATAGGCTTGGTCATAGGATGTTGAAAAGGTTGAAGGTTTATGAAACCGATAAACATCCTCATTTAGCTCAAAACCCAAAACCTATCAAGTAAAGGAGTAAAGTATGGCAATAGTTAGAAATTTTAAAGTTTTAGAAGATAATTCTTACCACGGCGTAGGCAAGAGAAAAGACAGCGTAGCAAGAGTCTGGCTCGTGAAAAATTCTTCTGGATTTATAGTAAAATCAAAAGACTCTCAGAAAGAAAGTGATATGAGAGAATATTTGCAAAGGGATAGCTCTTTTGCAAAGGTCTTGATACCTCTTAATCTCACCAACACAAATGGCAAGTTTGGAGTCTACGCCATAGTAAACGGTGGTGGCCTATCTGCCCAAGCAGAGGCTATAATGTATGGTATAGCAAGAGCTTTGGTTTCTTATAACCCAAACTTTAGAACTACATTAAAAAGAGCAGGACTTCTTAAAGTTGACGCTCGTATTAAAGAACGTAAAAAGTATGGTAAGATGGGTGCTCGCGCCAAATTTAGATGGAGCAAGAGATAATAAAAGTTGGTATAGCTGGGTTTACTGGCTATACTGGTTTTGAGCTTTTAAGGATATTATCAAAGCATCCAAAAGTAAAGATAACATCTCTTTCTTCTACTACTCATTACGACAAATACCTATACGATGTTTTAGAATTTTCAAACATAGAAAATATAAAAATCACAAAAACCCTTGACAACGTAGATGTGGTTTTTTTAGCGCTTCCTCACGAAGCTTCTTTAGAGCAAGTGCCTTATTATTACTCCAAAAATATAAAAGTTATAGACTTATCAGGAGCTTTTAGATTAAAAGACAAGGATATTTTTAAAGAGTATTACGATCTGGAGTATAGACCTGAACATGAGCCTATTCTTAAAGAAGTGGTTTACGGGTTACCGGAGCTTTTTAGAGAAGATATTAGAAAAGCTAGCGTTGTATCAAACCCAGGTTGTTATCCAACGGCTGTTATATTAGGGGTTTTGCCTGTTGTAAAAGGTATATCCTACAAAAAACCTATAATAGTAAACGCTGTTTCTGGAGTTTCTGGAGCTGGTGCTAAACTAAAACAAGAATTTCACTTTCCCTATATGGAGCAAAACGCTTTTTATTATGCTATAGGAAAACACAGACATACACCTGAAATGTCTTTGTACCTTGGAGTAGATGTGCAATTTAGCCCTATGGTAATACCTGCTTCAAGGGGTATGATTGCCAATATAAAACTTTTTGATATAGAAGATATGGATTTTAAAACCCTTTATGAGGATTTTTATAAAGATGAGCCATTTGTAAAGATAGTCAACAAACCTCCTCATACTAAGTGGACGATAGGCACCAATATGTGCTATATATACCTTTATTATCATAAAAACCTAAAAACCCTTGAAATAATAAGCGCTATAGATAATCTTGGAAAAGGTGCTTCTTCTCAAGCTGTCCAAAATATGAACATCATGTTTGGTCTTTATGAAACCCTTGGTATAGATGAATTTCCTTTGATACCTTGAAAGTTTTACCGGTATTTGCCATTCTTTACAACAAGGATTATGAAAACAATCTTAACCTTGCTATAAAAAAGCTTGATTATTTTGGTGGCTTTTGCATGTCAGAGCACTTTTACTTTGATAATCTTCAAAGATACTACTCAAAAGAGATGGGAAGCCCGCTTTTAAAAGTCTATCTATATGGAAAAAGCCTTTTTGAAGATACAGATATATTAGAGCTAAAGCTAAAGACCATGGACATAGAAAAACATTTTAGTATAGACTCAAGAAGGACAATAAATATAGACCCAGGTTATATAAACAAACAGCATCTTGTTTTGGCTTCTTCTAAAGAAAGGGGTGCCAGAATTCACATAGGTAAAAATATCTTTTTAGAGATGGAATATATTTATATTTTCAAGGATTTTAAAGCATTTTACTGGACTTATCAAGACTATAGACATAATGATGTAAAAGCTTTTTTCAAAATGGCAAGAGATTATTATCTTAGGTTTATCTAGATTTTTTGTAAAGGGCGTAAAAGTTTCCTTGTTTTTTTATAAGCTCTTCAAAAGTACCCTCTTCTAATATCCTTCCATCTTCTATATAAAGTATTCTGTTGCAGGCTGTAATGTTTGAAAGTCTGTGTGCTACTATAAGGATTGTTTTATCCTTAAACACCTCAAAGATATTTGATATTACCTCTTGTTCTGTATGAACATCTAAGGCTGATGTTATCTCATCTAGAAGAAGTATATCTGGATTTGTTAGAAATATTCTTGCTATGGCTATTCTTTGTCTTTCGCCACCAGATACTGTATACCCATATTCTCCAAGTATTGTATCAAGTCCATTTTTTAGCTTTAACAAAAACTCTGCTTTGGCTAGTTTTAAGGCTTTTAGTATAAGCTCGTCAGAAGCGTTTGGATTTGCTATTAAAAGGTTGTTTCTTGCGGTATCGTTGAATATAAAAACGTGCTGAGAGGCAAGGGCTATTTTAGACCTTACAGATTTGTTGGTGATGTTTTCTAAAGGCGTGTCTTTTACGTATACATCCCCTTTGTAGCTTACAAGCTTTGGAAGTATGTCAAGAAGCGTGGATTTGCCAGCTCCAGTGGGCCCTACTATACCTATTTTGTCTCCTGGGTTTATAACCAAGTTTATATCTTTTAAGATTTCTTTTGAATCTACTACTACGTATACGTTTTTCATATTTATAGGTACTAATAGAGAATCTATATCTATAAAGCCATCTTTTTCTTTTGTTAGAGTTAGCATCTCTTGGACTCTTTTTACAAGCGGTATAGAAGAGCGCATGTTCATAAAACCTTTTTGAGTCTCCATGATAGGCATTTGTATAAGTAAAAGTGCCGTTATGTAAGATATAAAGTTTCCAGCGGTTGTATAACCATGGACTATTCTATAACCTCCATATAAAAGCACTAAACCAAAGACTATATAACCTGTGGATTGGTTAAATATAGAGTTTGTTACTGTGTAAAAAATAGTTTTCATACCTGCTTTAAATAGATTTTTGTTGGCTTCTCTGAAGCGCTTAAGAAAGTTTTCTTCTGCTCCAAAGATTTTTATATTTTCTATGCCGCTTATTAACTGCGTTACATGCTGATTTATAATACCAAACCTTTCTTGGTTTAGTTTTACGTATTTGGCTTTTTTGCCACCGAAGTATTTTACGGAATAAGAGATAATAGGAAAAGCAAATATAATAATAATAGTAAGATAAATATCTCTATAAATTAAAACCCCCAATAACAACAGCACTGTTATAGGCTCTTTTATAAGAGACAGCATATAATCTATGAGTATATTTTTGACGGCGTTTATATCGTTGTTGAATCTGCTTATTATATCGCCACTTGGATGGTTTATAAAAAAATCTACTTTTGAATACAGCAAAGCTTCAAACATTTTTTCTCTAAAGTGCATCAGAAGTTTTTCAGATACCATATTCATAAGGAAGTTTCTTAGGAAAAATCCGATTTGTATTACAACGGCGGCTCCTGCAAAAAGGTATAGTATCGTGTAAAGTTTGCTGGCCTCTTTTAGAATAAAAACATCGTCCATTATTCTTTTGACAAGATAAGTCATAAAAGATGTACCAAGACCCTCTAGTATAGAACCAAAGATTACGAGCCCTACCAAAGGCCAATAGTGTTTTAGATTAGATAGAAGCCATTTTATTTGTTCCATCAAACATCAAATACATGAGAGCTTTTTGGGTATGAAGTCTGTTTTCTGCTTGGTTAAAGATAAAGTCCGCATGCTTTTCGAATATATCTTCTGTGATCTCTTGCCCTTTCTTTGCGGGTAGGCAGTGCATAATCTTTACGTCTTTTTTAGCGTAGGATAAAAGTTGTTCGTTTACTTGATAGTCTTTCAATAAGTTTATTTTATACTCTTTTGATCCATCGTCGTTCATTGAAATCCAGACGTCAGTGTATATTACATCTTTATCTTTGGCGGCTTTTTTAGGGTCCTCTTCTAATATAATCTTGGCTTTGGTTTGTTTTGCTACTTCTAAGGCTCTTTTCAAATTCTCTTCGTCTGGTGCTAGTTCTTTCGGCGTACAAACGGTAAGATTTAAACCAAATAGCGCAAAAGCTGATATAAGAGCGTTTGCCATGTTGTTGCCATCGCCTATGTAAAGCACTTTTATGTTTTTTATATTTTCTTTAAAAGCCTCAAAAAGCGTAAAAATATCTGATAAAGCTTGACATGGATGTGTATAATCTGTAAGAGCGTTTATAACAGGAACATTTGAATATTTTGCAAACTCTGTAAGCCATTGATGAGAGCCGGTTCTTATAACTACACCATCTACATAGCGGGACAATGTCCTGGCGCTGTCGGATGCATCTTCTCCTCTTGATACTTGAAGGCTTGATTCCTGTAAAAAAATAGGGTTGCCTCCAAGCTCTTTTATACCCACTTCAAATGATACTCTGGTTCTGGTGGATGGTTTGCTAAAAAGAAGAGCTATGTTTAAGTTTTGTAGGCTTTTAGGATTAAAGTTGTTGTATTTAAAATCAAAAGACAAGTCTACAATTTGTTTAGCTTCCTCATAGGATATATCAAAAATATCCAAAAAATGCCCTTTCATATATCTATTATAACCTAAATTATAATTATACGCCGGTAAAGATTCTTATTATATCGCTTAATATAGCTATAGCAGACAATGAAACTACAAAGGCTAAACCTATTTTTTGCCAGTATTCTTTGAACTTCTCAGATAACGGTTTTCTTATAATCCATTCTATTAAAAATAATACAATAAGCCCACCATCTAGCATGGGTATTGGTAATATGTTTATGATAGCCAGTTGTAAAGATACAAAAGCCATAAAACCAAGAAACTCTCCTAAACCACCTTCAGCGGCTTGACCAGACATTTTGGCTATACTTATAGGACCGCTTAGGTTCAGAAAAGATGCATGCATTGTAATTAAAGCTTTTATAGAATCTATGCTTAGTATGGTCAAATCTTTTATTTTCTTTACAGCTTGTATCATTGCTTCCTTTATAGGATATCTTTTTAAAACATATTTTGTTTCTGGATAAACACCTATATAATATTCCTTTAATTTGTTTGAGTATTTAGGCACTAAGTATTTTACCAAAAGTTTATTATCTCTTTCTATAACAATAGTTATTGGGTGTCCATCGTCTTTTTTCATATGCTCTGAAAGGTTATACCAATTTTTTATAGGTAATCCATTTATTGCTAGGATTTTATCTTTTGGTTTTAAACCTACTTGATAGGCTGGAGAACCTTTTATAGTACCACCGACTACGGGAGAAATGTTTGGTAATATGCCTACAGAATCCTGATTTAATATTTTGCCAAGTTTTATGCTTGTAGTATATATGTGTCCGTTTCTTTCGAAAACTACTTTGGAGTTTTTCCCAACAGCTTTTATCTCTGCTACATAGAGGTCTTTCCATGTTTTTATAGGTGTGTTTCCTATTTTTAGTATGGTGTCTCCTGGTTTGATGCCAGCTTTGTAAAAGGGTGATTTTTGCGTTATATAGCCTACTTTTACTGGTTCGTCTATATAAGCTGGTTGATGTATGCCTATGTAAAAAGATAGCGTAAAAGCTATGAAAGCTATAACTAAGTTGAAAAATGGTCCTGCTGCCGCTATTAAAATTTTTTGCCAAGGGGCTTTTGAGGAAAAGGCTCTGTTATCTTTTATGCTTTCTTCTTCACCGTATAGTTTTACATAACCTCCCATCGGAATATAGGCTACTTGATACTCTGTTTCCCCTATCTTTTTCTTGAAAATAGGTGTTCCAAACCCTACAGAAAATACCTCTACTTTTACTCCAAAAAGCTTAGCCATTATAAAATGACCAAACTCATGAAATACTATCAATATACTTATCAATATTAAAAACGCTAAAACTGTGTGTATCATCAAACCCTCACTATTGACACAATTACTTCCCTTTCTCTTGGGCCATCAAACTCTGCTAAAAATACAGCTTCCCATCTTCCCAACATAAGCTTACCTTCTAATATAGGTATTATCCGTGAATTTCCTATGATAGAAGATTTAATATGAGCCGCTGCGTTGCCTTCGGTGTGGGCGTATCCGTTTGTCCAAGGGATTAACTTTTCTAAAGTGTTTAATATATCTTTTACCACGTCAGGGTCTGCTCCCTCGTTTATAAATACTGCCGCTGTGGTATGAGGCACATACACTATGCAAAGACCATTGTCAACAGAAGAAGTTTCTACTATGTCTCTTATTCTTTGGGTTATATTTACCACCGAAGTATGTTTTGCCGTTTTTACTTTGATTCTTTCTATCATAATTTTATTTTACCACACTAAAGCCTTTTGCTTTTGAAGAAATCTTTTATTATATCTTCAAATACCTTGTTCTTTTTATACTCCCATTTTACCTTAAAATCAAAGTATTCCAATATATTTACGTTGCTTACAACGGCTCCTTTTTTTTCATCTAAAGAAAAAAAATAAATCTTTTCTATCCTAGACAATACTGTCGCATAAGCACACATAGGACATGGCTCTAAACTTACATACAACGTACATCCATCAAGCCTTTTTGTATTTAGCTCATCCATGGCTTTTTCTAAGGCAAGCATTTCAGCATGTTCTATGCTTTTTATTCCGTTAAAAGCATAAGATACTATTTTGTCATCTTTTACCACCATTGCACTTACAGGAACTCTATCTAAACGTTTGGCTTCTTGGCAAAGTTCTATAAGCTTTTGTTCTATATACTCTATTTGCACACTTCTTCAGATTGGAGTCTTTCCAAAGACATGTCTTCTAGCATCTTGTAGTCTTTTTTAATGTCTCTTCCAGCTCTTGTAAGATATCCACCAGCCATCAAAGCGTTTGCCATAAAAGCTGCCATTCCGTGAAAATCTCCAAGGGTTTGCTCTCTGCCACCGCATAGTCTTAGCTCAGCGCTTTTGTTTGTAAATCTAAACATAGCTATTATCTTTAACGCATCTAAAGCCCTTATAGGTTTATTGTGCTCTAAGGGAGTATTTGGTATTGGCATCAAAAAGTTTAAAGGTATAGAATCAACTCCTAGTTCCTTATAGACAAAAGCCAAATCTACTCTATCTTTATCGGTTTCTCCAAGACCAAATATAGCACCGCTACACGTTGAAAGGCCAGCTTTTTGCACGTTTTTTATAGTTTCTAGCCTTTCTTTCCAAGTATGCGTGGATACTATGTTGGGAAAATAGTTTTCCGATGTTTCAAGGTTATGATTTATGCGGGTAACCCCAGCTTCTTTTAGCTTTAAAAGACTATCTAAACTTATGGTCCCAGCTGATACGCATACGTTTATAGGTATATTTTGAGCCTTTATCTCTTTTACAGCGTCGCAGAGCCTATCCACCTCTTCATCAGACGCTGCTTTTGCACTCAATACCATGCAGTATCTATTTGCCCCATATTCAACACCTCTTAAAGCTCCTTCCACCAACTCTTCTTTGTCTACTAGCTTATATATATTTATAGGGGTTTTGTAAAACTTTGACTGGGCACAAAATTTGCAATCTTCTGAACACGCACCACTTTTTGCGTTTATGATAGAGCAAAACTCAAACTTTTTTGAGTCAAAAAACTCATCTTTTAACTTAGAAGCCAAATACACTATAAGAGGTATATACTTATCTTCGGCTTTTAATATAAATAAAGCCTCTTCTTTGGTTATCTCGTCGTTTTTGGCCTTTTGATATATGTCAAAAAAAATCTGTTCCATAGCAAACTCCTTTTAAAAGTTGTTTTGAAAGTATAACATTAAATATAAATGTGTCAATGACGTTAGCTATTCAATTTTTCTGGTGGCTGGGAATAGTATTACATCTCTTATAGAATCTACGTTTGCAAAAAGCATCACAAGTCTATCTATACCTATTCCTTCGCCAGCCGTTGGTGGCATCCCGTATTTTAGGGCTTCTACAAAATCATCGTCTGTCTCCATAGCTTCTTCATCGCCGGTGGCTTTCTGTAGTTTTTGCTCTAAAAATCTCTTGGCTTGGTCTTCTGGGTCGTTTAACTCTGAATAAGCGTTTGCTATTTCTTTTTTGTTTATGTAAAGCTCAAAACGTTCCACAAGTTCATCGTCCTCTCTATGGGTTTTGGCAAGCGGTGATAGAATCTTTGGAAAATCTATGATAAAAGTAGGTTGGACTAGCTCGTCTTCTACAGTATACTCAAACACTTTTTCTATAAGCTTTGCTTTTGGCAATGTGTAAGCCCTTGGTATTCCAAGCTCTTGGGCAAACTTCTTAAGCTCTTCTTCATGATGCAAGAAAAACTTTTTGTCTTTTGATGTTTTCTCTTCTAAAAGCTCAAAAAACTTAGCTACTCTAAAAGGTGGCTTTAGATTTATAATACCATTTTCTGTGTGCACTTTGTCAATGTTAGTTGCTTCAATAAGATAATCAAAAAGCTCTTCTGTAAATTTTATAAGCTTTTTGTAGTCCCAGTAAGCGGCGTAAAACTCTACCATTGTAAATTCAGGATTGTGGGTGGTGTCTACGCCTTCGTTTCTAAAGTTTTTACCTATCTCATAAACCCTAGGTATGCCACCTACTATTAGCTTTTTTAGATAAAGCTCCGGTGCTATCCTAAGGTAAAGCTCAGATTCCAAATAGTTGTGATATGTGATGAAGGGTCTTGCAGTAGCTCCAGAGGCTATAGGCTGAAGTATAGGGGTTTCTACTTCCATAAACTTATTTTTATCAAAAAACTCTCTTAAAGCTTTTATAATTTTTGACCTTAAAACAAACACTTTTCTAGAGCTTTCGTTGGCTATAAGATCTAAATACCTTTGGCGGTATTTTATCTCTACGTCTTTTATACCGTGCCATTTTTCCGGCATGTTGTTTAGGGCTTTTGTTAAAAGCTCAATGTCAAAGACCTCTACAGTAAGCTCTCCAGTATGAGTTCTAAAAAGCTTTCCCTTTACACCTATTATATCTCCCACATCCAAAAAATCTTCTACAAATTTAAACTTCTCATCTCCCACCACATCTTTTTTAATGTATATCTGTAGTTTACCGCTAAAATCTTGGATATGTCCAAATATGGCTTTACCCATACTCCTTAAAGCCACAAGCCTTCCAGCTATAGATACATCTTCAAAGTTTGGGTCCAAATCAAACTCTTTTTTTATATCGTCTATCGTTGTATTTGGCTCATTTGTTGAGACTTTTGCATCTATGAGGCTTAGTTTTTCATCTACTCTTGATAGTATGCCTTCTATATTGTATGTCTTGTTTGGTTCAAAACTTTCCTTTGTATAAGCCAACATTTCTAAGCCAGAAGAAGAGGCTATCCTTAGCACAAAACCATCGTCTAATTTTGAAACCCTTTTTACAGTAGCTTTTACAACGATTTTATCTTTTCTTGGTTCTTTCTCGTATTTTTCTCTTATCTCGTGTATAAAGTAAGGGCTTTCAAACTCGTATTTATAAACATGTTTTTGGCTTTTAGCAAGCTCTTCTAACTTCTTCTTTCTAAATTCTTCCATAGCAACAATATTTTAGCATACAACTTAACGCTTTTCTTTGTAAGCTACCAAAGCTACGCTACCCATACTTTTAAACCTTTTTTTAAAATCCTTAAAACTCATAAATCTATCTTTTTTATAGCCATCGTTCATAAAAAATCCCTTTTCGTTAAATCCAGTTATTACTACATAATGAGGCATCGAAACTAAAAAATTTCCCATGTCTAAAAGAGCTATAACAGGTCTACATCTTTTAATTTGATTTTTTATGGAGTTTACGCTTCTTAGATATTTCGTTTTAAAGCCCTCTTTTTCAAAGTAATCTTGGATATCCGTTATAAGGCTTTCTTTTATAGAGGGTGTATATACCGATCTTACTATGCTATTAAAAGGTTTTTCATCTTTGTAAAAAATAAGGGTTTCTTCCACTGCTACTGGACCACAGAGGTTTTCTTTTTGTTTTATAAATGGTATATTAAGATGGGAGCAAACATCGCCCCCATAGGATAACGTTGCGAAAAAAATGATTGCAAGAAGTATGCGTTTTATCTTATAATCACCTCTTTTCCAGCTAGCCTTAGTATAAACACCACCAATAGGACTATGACAAGGACTGCTATTGCAAGCCCAAGTGCATCACCACCTGCATTTAGTTTTTTGGAAGCGTTTGCCAAAAGCTTAAGCTGTTCTTCATTCATAGATTTCAGCTTTTCTTTAACTTCTTTGGGGTTCATGCCGTATTCTTTTAGTTTTTCAGCTACTACTTTGTTTTCTAAAGCTTTTTGAATTTCTTTTATATATTGGCTTTTGTTGCTGTTTATCTCTATAGGCGGTTTCGAGCTTACAAAAGATGCCATGGCTGGTGATACGTTGTAAAACATCGTCCAGGTTGCCAAAGCAATAGCTAGCTTTCTAATCTTCATAAAAACCTCCTATATATATAAATATACACTAATATAAATATACACTAAAAGCTTAAAAACTCTTGAATAAACAGCGGATTTACAGTACGGATACCTAGCTTATCTGCCCAGGTATTTATCCCTTCATCTCCAGATAGTATAGCACCGTTTAATTCCATAGCAAGTAGTATTATATCCACATCTTCTTTGCTATCAAGGGTTCCTTGTCTTAACGCTTCTTTGTATTTTTCTCTTAATTTTGATATAGCGCTTTGTATATCTTGGGATTTATCTCTTGTGAATTCTTCTGCTATTCTAAGACCTTTATTTATCCTTATTCTCATATCTTCTACAAAATCAAATAGTATGCTGGCATTTATGTTTATGTTGCATCTGTTTGGAGATTTTATGATAACGGCTGATTCAAATTTACCCTTTAACGGCTCTAGGTCTACCACTTTACACAGTTCTATATAAACTGTCCTTGGCATATAGATTTTTTTGCTACTTTTATGAGCAAGACCTATAAAAGCTTCTATTGCATCTACTGGTTGGCCTAAAGAAATACTTTTATATACGTTTGGGTTTGTAAATATACTAGTATCTATAACGATATTTTCCTGCATTTATATATTATAAATCAAAGTATAAAATAATATTCCCCCAAAAATGGGGGAATTTAAAACTAATATTATTGACCGTTTGAACCAGAGGGAGCTGCTGGTGCTGGTGTTGGTGCAGAAGATGAGCTTGAGCTGTTTGAGCTTGAGCCAGCAGAGTTTGATGATGAGCTTGCGTTGTTTGAAGAGCTTGAAGAGCTATTGGAAGGTGTGGTGGCGGCTCCATTGTTTGAAGAGCTTGAGGATGAAGAAGACCCAGCTTCTGGTGTTGCTGGTGTAGGTGCTGGTGGTGCTGCATTTTGGGTAGCTGCTGGTGTATTTTCGCTACCACTGCTTTGTTCGGCGGACTGTTGCTTTGAGCAAGCAACTAGTGCCAATCCGGCGGCTGCTATGATGAGTAACTTTTTCATCTTACTCCTCCTTTAAAAAAGTATAAATTAATTATAAAGCAATTTTATAAAATTTTCAAGATTTTAATTTACAATATTAATTTTGAAAACATTTTTAATTTTATCCCATACTGTGGGTTCTTTTGGTTTTAGTGAGAATCTATCTATGTAGTCATCGAGGTATAAAAATTTATCACTTAACCTTCTTAGAGAGTAAGAAGATGTTTTTCTAAAAGTTGCATTTTCTACTCTTTTGCCTAAGGATTGAACGGTTTCAACTGTGTATGAAAAATCGCTATCCCCACTTACAAGTATACACGTATCGTAAGCGTTTTTGTAAGCCAAAGAAAGCATATCTGTAGCTAACATTATATCCACCTCTTTCTCTAAAAACGTGCCGTCTGGTAGTTTTCTGAGCCTTGCAAGCTTTACTTTTATGCCCATAAAAGAGATATCTTCTAAAAATTTTTTTTGCCTTGAAAAGCTTTCCTTAGCTTGTTTATCCATATCTTTGTCGCTTGGAAGTGCTGAGTAAAAATAAGCCCTCACCAGATATCTATCTCCTGTTAGGAATTCTACAAGTTTTAGATAATCAATTTTAAAGGTTTCATTTTTAAGCCCGTGGAATACATTGGAACCGTCTATAAAGACAACTACTTTCTCTTTTTCCATTTAAGACAAAAGTTTTTGAGCTTTTAACAACAAAGTATTTAGAAATTCTTTTGATGTAGCTTCACCGTAAACTCTTATAAGAGGTTCAGTGCCTGAGGCTCTTAGCATTACCCATGAGTCATCTTCAAATATGAGCTTAAGCCCATCTTTTGTATTTATCTTTTTTATCTTTATTTCATCTAGTTTATCAGGTGGATTTTTTATGAGATCTTTGAGTCTTTCTTTGATGTGTTCTTCTACTTTTAAATCTATCCTGTTGTAATATGCTTCTCCGTATTTGCTAAATACATCTTTTATAATATCTGATAACAACTTATCCTCTAACAGCATCATTTCTATTATGAAAAGCCCAGATAAAAATCCATCTCTTTCTGGTAAGAAAAACGGAAATCCATATCCCCCAGACTCTTCTCCACCAAATATCACATCTTTTTTAAGCACAATTTCATTTATGTATTTAAATCCCACCGGCGTTTCTTCTACTTCTATGCCAAAATCTTTACATATCCTATCCACCAAAAAGCTTGTGGATACAGTTTTGACCACCACGCCATTTCTTATACCCTTATTTTTTACAATATGAAGCATTAAAAGTATATAGACCAGCTGCGAGTTTACGAACTCTCCTTTTTCGTCTACCAAAGCTATTCTATCTCCATCTCCGTCGTTTGCTATACCAAGATTAGCTTTTACAGTTTTGACTTTGTCTTTTAAAATACCTAAGTTTTTTTCAACTGGCTCTGGAGCCCCTTCCCCAAAAAGCGCATCTTTGTGATGTCTTATAGACAAAAGGTTTATTTTTTTATCTTTAAAAGCTTCCAAATAGTATTTAAAAGAAGGTCCATACATAGAATCGTGTACTATGCTTAGTTCTTTTTCTAAAAGAGTACCTTTGTTTATATTTGATAGGGTTTTTTCTATGTATTGGGAGATGATATCAACCCTTTTTATTTCGTGCTCTTTAAAGCTTACATCTTTTATATTTTCAATCTCGTCTTCTACATCTTTTATAAATTCTGGCGTTGCTGCACCCCCAAAAGACTCTTTTATCTTGTAGCCATTGTAATAGTATGGGTTGTGAGAGGCCGTTATCATAACCCCTTGCTGATATCCCATATATTTAACAGCAAAAGATATATTTGGAGTGCTAACGGGCTCTTTCACCACATCAGCTTCTATACCTTCTGTTTTCATCACATTTGCTACAAGTATGGCAAATCTCTCTCCTAGAAATCTATGGTCATATCCTATTATCACTTTGTTTAGATTGTGCTTTTTCAACGCTTTTGCATGAGCTTTTGTTACTTTCACTATGTTATCTTGGCTAAATTCAAATCCTATTATAGCTCTCCAACCATCGGTTCCAAACTTTATCATCTATTATCCCCTTTGTCCTAATTTTTTCTTGCGCTCTTCTAATCTATCTTTCAGCGTCCTAAACTTTGGTCTTTTCTCTTGAAACTCTTTTGATATGTTTTCTAAAGCCTCGCTCATAGCCATGCTTTTGTTTAGCGTGTCTATCTCTAGATTAAACATATTTTGTTCTTCTTGTTCTAGTTCTTCTTTTGATATTTGCGCGTTTATAATGGATTGTATAGTGGATATTTTGAAATTCAACATAAGCTCTTCAAAAAGCCTAAAAGCTTCTTTTTTGAACTCTACAAGAGGGTCTCTTTGAGCGTAGCTTCTAAGATATATACCTTCTCTTAGTTTGTCTATAGTGTGAAGCTGTTCTCTCCAAAGATTATCGATGATATTTAGAGTAAATACCTTTTCTATCTCCCTCATAGTCTCTTCGCCTAATTCTTGCTCTTTTTGTTTATATTTGTCTAAGGTTAGTTTAAATATTTCTTCTTCTAACTCTTCTCTGTCTTTTGCTTCAAACTTTTCTGGAAGTTCTAAGTTTATCCATTCTTTGAAAAACGTTCTCAATGGTTCTAACTCCCATAGTTCTGGTTCATCTTCTGCTAAAAGCGTAAAGACTTGATGGTGTATTACATCCCTTATGAAATCTTTTATTTCTTCTTTTATGTCATCTTGGAAAAGAATAGAGCGTCTTATATCATATACTACAGATCGCTGTATGTTGATAACTTCGTCGTATTCTAAAAGCCTTTTACGAGATTGGAAGTTTTGAAGCTCCACCCTTTCTTGGGCTCCTTCTAAAGACTTTGATACCATAGAGCTTTCTATAGGCTCTCCTTCTGGTATCTTCATGAATTCCATAAGCTTTTTAATCCTATCCCCGCCAAATATTCTAAGAAGATCATCTTCCAATGAGAGTATAAACCTTGACTCTCCTGGGTCTCCTTGTCTTCCAGCCCTACCTCTTAACTGATTGTCAACTCTTCTTGACTCGTGTCTTTCGGTACCTATCACTAAAAGCCCACCAGCTTTTATAACCTCTTCTTTCTCTTTTTGAGTTATTTTAGTGGCTTCTTCATAAGCTTGTTTCCATTGCTCTTCTGTGGCTTGATTTTCATCTATGCCTTTTTCTCTTAATATCTCTCTTGCTAAAAACTCTGGGTTGCCACCTAAAAGTATATCGGTACCTCTTCCTGCCATGTTGGTGGCTATGGTGACAGCTCCTTTTCTACCAGCTTGAGCTATTATCCAGGCTTCTTTTTCGTGTTGTTTGGCGTTTAATACGTTGTGTTTGATACCTTTTTTTTCTAAAAGCTTTGAAAGTGTTTCAGAGTCTTCTATCGAGACTGTACCTACCAATATCGGCCTTCCTTTGGCATGATTTTCTTCTATTATCTTTGCTATGTATTCCCATTTTTCTTTTTTTGTTTTAAAAATTGCATCCGGTAAATCTTTTCTTATGTTTGGTTTGTTGGTAGGTATTACCACAACGTCTAAGTTGTATATTTCTTTAAATTCTAAGGCTTCTGTTTCTGCGGTACCTGTCATACCTGCAAGTTTTTTGTAAAGTTTAAAATAATTTTGAAAAGCTGTAGTAGCTAGAGTTTGGTTTTCTTCTTGGATTTCTACGCCTTCTTTTGCTTCTATTGCTTGATGAAGACCTTCGCTCCATCTTCTGCCTGGTAAAGCCCTTCCGGTAAATTCATCTACTATGAGGATCTCGCCATCTTTTACCATGTAATGCACATCTTTCTTATAAAGATGATGGGCAAGGAGAGCTTTGTTGATAGCATGAACTAAATCAATATGTCTTATATCATATAAATTTTGTATGCCAAAGTACTTCTCTGCTTTTTCTATGCCCTCTTCTGTAAGCATTGCGGTTCTATTTTTTTCATCAATTGTAAAATCTTTTTCGATTTCTAGAATTTTTACAAATTCGTTTGCTTGTAATACTACTTTGTTGTCTAGATTTGAAGGACCTGCTATTATAAGAGGCGTTCTAGCTTCATCTATCAATATGCTGTCTATTTCGTCTACTATTGCATACCCATGACCTTTTACTTGGACTATTTGGTCTTTTGATACTGCCAAGTTGTCTCTTAGATAGTCAAAACCAAACTCGTTGTTGGTACCGTATGTTATATGAGCTTCATATGCTTTTACTCTTTCTACTGGTATTGCTTTTGTGAAGTAAGAGGTTTTAGCGTGTACATCTATTTTAGAATAGTCTATAGCATCTCCTACCATGCCTCTTGGCCATACCCTTATATCCTTTTCTATAGCTTCCATAGCTTTCTCTGGGTCTTGCCAATCTATCAAATAACTCATACTATCTGAGTTTATAACACCTACATCAAGCCCTAAGAACCTATATATAGGTCCTATCCACGTGGCATCTCTTTTTGCTAGATAATCGTTGACAGTTACTACATGCACTCCTATATCTGTTAGTGCTGTGAAAAAAGCTGGTGCTGCTGCTACAAGGGTCTTACCTTCGCCGGTTTTCATCTCTGCAATTTTACCTTGGTAAAGTACTATACCGCCTATTAGTTGTACGTCAAACTGTCTTAAACCCATTGTGCGTTTTGAAGCCTCTCTTACCAAAGCAAAGGCCTCCACCAACTCCTCAACTATTTCACCTTCTATTATGGCTTGTTTTAGATGTTCGTCTTGATTTACTTTAAAATAAAGTTCTTGGGCTTTTAATACGATATCTTTGTTTGAAAGTTTATCCAAAGACTCTTCTAAAGCGTTTATCTTTTCTACCCACTTTCTTATCTTTTTTATCTCTCTATCGTTTTTTGTACCAAGAATTTTTTTTAGAATATATTCTATCATAGATAGCCTGCCTCTACTCCTATACAAGCTTCATAAACAAAATGAATTTTGTCTTTATATTTTTCAATGACCTCGTAGTTTTCAGCACCGGGTTGAAGCCATACCGTTTTGGCACCTAGTTTGATGGCCTCTTGAACTATAGGTTCTACATGAGCTGGATTTCTAAAGACATTTACTATATCTATGGGCTCTGGTACCTCTTCCAAAGAGCTATACACTTTTAACCCCATAATCTCTTGACCTGCTAATTTTGGATTTATGGGATATATTTTGTGAAGGCCTTTTTTGAGCACTCTTTCCGTCACATAGTAAGCAGGCCTTTCTTTGTTGTCTGAAAAACCCACCACCGCTATAACTTTTGCATTTTTTAGCGTTTCAAACGCATCGTCTTTATGCTTTGTATCATGTTGTTCCATACTTCTACTCCTTTAAAATCCAAAAACTTAAATTTAGCTATTTATTATTATAACATCAATATTTATAAATGCCTATTATCTTATTCTGAAGCGGTAAGTAGTAAAGCCTTGTGGTAGATGTTTGCTTTACACCACCCATCTTTTCGGTTGAAACTATCTTTATGATTATCGTATTTGATGTGGTGGAAGCCAAGTTTTGTATTTTATAAACATCGTCTAAGGATAATCCTCTTACATTTACCAAGTCTTGTATGTTTTTAAGAATATGATTTTCTCTATAATCTACTATGCTCTTTGCTATAGAATTTGTTATGTTTTTGTTTAGGGCTTTTAATATGGGTATTGGTAAAGTGTTTATGTTTAGAGTTTGGTTTTTAGTGTCTAAGAAGTACCATATGCCTTTTTGGTGTTTTTTACCATGGCAATTGCTTTTATATAAAAGGTTGCTGTAGGGTGTGGCGTAAAGAAGCTCTTCCTTTGACTCCATATCTTTGAGGGGCGGCATATAGTTAAGATTTTCTATATCTATGTTTCCTTCTTTTTTGCCGCTTATCCAATAATATACGTAGTAAATAAAATCCGTTGGCATACAAAACTCTTGGGATAATCTCTTAAACACTTTAAAATAGTTTGGATTTTTTATCAAGTTTATATTTAGCTTGTTATCACCTTCTATGGTAAGTTTTATTTTTATGCCTTCAATATTTAGCGTTTTATCGTAATAAGGGTTGTATGGATTTTCTTGATAAATCTTTTGGGCTTTTTTTACTAAGATTGGTATCAAAGAGTCGTTTGTTATGTCAAGGCTTTGTTTTAAATAAAGCTTAAGCGTATAATCGTAATAACTTTTTGCCTCTTTAAAAGCCTCAAGACTATAAAATATAGCCCCCAAAGAAAAAAACAAAGCTAACAGTACTATCATTGAATATTTATGCTTGGATTTACAACAGTCCCACCAAATACAATATGCATACTTTTAAAAGGTGTGTTTATAAGACCGCTTCCAGATATCTTTGAATTTGTAAGGGTGTTTTGGTCTATACTTACAATGCCATCCCCTTTTATGTCCACAGATGTATTTAGTACATCTACTTTCCCTCTAAAATGAAAGTTTGTTTTTTTAAAGTTTAGTTTTAGGTTTTTGATAAAATAACCTTTTACATTTAGCATGCTAAAATTTATAAAACCGTTTATAGAATCTGGACTAAGCTCTAACTGTGAGTTCATCTGACCGCTACCTTTTTCGTCGCCGGTTTTTATACAAGAGATAGGAAACCTTTTTGAAGTTATTTTTATATGCTTTAAGAGCATGTTTTCTCTTATGTTGGTGTATCCGTTTCCACAGGTAAATGACACGTTTAAAATAAAAGGTGGATAAAAGCCTGCTCTTAGATAAGAAAGATGAGCTATATATTGATAACCGTTTTGCTTTTTATGAAACACCTTTGCATCTTCTAAATCTATGCTTGTTAAATACTCTTTTGCCTTTTTATAGTATATGTAGTATCCATTTTTTGCCAATATGTATCTTGCTATGAGCAATTTTTCACCAAAGCTTATAAGAGCAAAAAAACATGCTGTTAGAAAACCTATAAAGTATAAAATATAGGAGGGCTTTAAGCTCATATTATATCTAACAGTATATCTTGTATAGAGTTCCACTCTTCCTCTGTGAGCTGTGCGTATACTCTTTCGCTATCTTCATATATTTCCGTAGTAACATTTGAAATGTAGCTTGTAAAGTTTGTGGCTTTTTGCTTGCTAACGCTTATAGTATATATCTTGTTATCCCACTCGCCGTATTCGTTCTTTTCTAATGAGATATCAATCCATATATCGTTAAAATCATAAGACAACATAAACCCGGAGGGTTCTGAAAGCTCTAACTCCTTTGTTATCTCTTTTATAGCTTTTGCTATTATATCTTTGTTCACGTTTTTACCTTCGCTCTTTCGATATACATAAGTATAAGCGTAAAAATCATGGCTATAACAAGTGTTAAAGAGCCAAATCTTAAAACGGTTTGGACTGCGTAGGCTTGGGATATAAGAGTTTGAAGTCCCATAAGAAGCGCTTTAGCCTTTAAAAGGCTGGTGTTTAAAACCCACTTCAAAGACTCTAACCTATAATAAACGTAGTGTTCATGTGTGTAATTCATATTGTTTATATTATCATATATATAGGCGCTACTTGTGGTAAATGTATTGGTGGCTATAGAAGTCCCAGCTGCTGCTCCTATTAGTCTTGCGTAGTTATACAAAGCAGAGCCAAGAGGTACCAAATCGTGTCTTAAATGCCTTAAGGCCAATGCTGTGAGCGGTGCGAAGAAAAGCCCCATACCAACACCTACAAAAAACATATAAAAAGATATGTTTAGCTTAGGTGTAAAAAAGTCTATATGAGAAAGGAAAAAGTGTATATCTATAAAAATAATGCTTTGACAAGCAAGAAGAAGAATTTTTGGGTCTAATCTATCGCTTAGTTTTCCACCTATAGGAGAAAAAAGCACTATTCCTATGGCAAAAGGGAATATGTATAACCCTGTATCAAAGCTACCAAGCCCTCTTACTCTTTCAAAGTAAATAGGCATTATGTAAAGTATCTGGAAAAAGGCAAGACCATAGACCAACACAAACGTTATTACAGCATAATCAAACTCTTTGTATTTAAATATGTCAAAGCCTATAAGCGGATGCTTTGATATTAAATCAGATATTAGAAAAGCTAAAAAGCATAAAATCGCTATGCTTAAAAACACTATGGTTTTTATTGAACTAAACCATTCCCATTTTTCTCCTCTTGATAGCAAAACTATAAGGCTTGTGGATGCTGTTGCTAAAAGCAAAAAACTTACGTAGTTAAAAGGTTTTTCATGCTTTTGCTGGTTGTGAAAATCAGGAAGCAGTATCAAAGATGCAAAAAATATTGGTATTATAAAAGGTAAATTCATGTAAAAAACCCATCTCCAAGACATGTATTCTACCAAATACCCTCCCACTGTAGGACCTAGCCCCGGTGCAAAAGCTACTCCCATGGCATACATACCCATAGCCATACCACGCTGTTCTGGTGGAAATATTCTAAATATGATAGCTTGAGCGGCAGGTATCAAAAACCCTTCTCCTATACCTTGTATAGACCTTGCCATTATCATGGTGCCTATATTGTCTACGCTTCCGGACAAAGCACTACCAAGCGCGAAAAACACAATCCCAGCAAGGTATACTTTTTTAAGTCCATAAAGGTTTGTAAAATGGTTAAAAACCAATATTGTGATAGCTGTAGCCACCAGATAGCTTATGGAAACCCATTGTATGCCGTATATGTCTGTAGAAAGGGGTGCTATCATCTTTGGCATAGCGACATTTACGCTCGTGATACCAAGCACCGCCACAAAGGTACCACTTAGGACTATAAATGTGTATAACCATTTCATATATTTTCCTCCAAGTATTCTCTTAATTTGACCAAAGCTTGAGATTTTATTTGAGATACTCTAGATAAAGATATGTTTAAAATCTCTGCCACTTCTTTTATACCAAGCTCTTCGTAAAATAAAAGCTGTAAAACTAACTTTTCTCTTTCATCAAGTTTTTCTATGGCCTCTTTTAGTTTTGATTCTAAATCTTTTTTTACTGCGTTTTCCTCTGGGTTTTCAATGTTTGCAGTTATAAAGTTGTCGTAAGATTTTTCAGGTTCTTCTGTTATCTTATATACTATATCTTCTAGGCTTTGCAAATAAGAAAAAGATATTTTGTATAAACTGGTTTGATATTCTTCTAAAGACTCTCCTAAAATACTACTTATTTCTTCGTCGGTAGGTTCTCTTTGGTGCTCGTTTTGAAAATTTCTTATAATTTCCTTTATTTTATGTTCTTTCTCTCTTATATTTCTGCTGCCAAAATCCAAACTTCTAAGATAATCGTATATAGCGCCTTTTACTCTTATTTTTATATAAGATTCTGGGTTTTTAGAATTGTCTAAATGGTCTACGGCGTTTATTAGCCCTATTATACCGTTGCTTACCAAATCGTTGTAATCTACATTTGGGGGAAGATTTTTTATAATCTTACCACATATTTTTTTAACAAGCGGTAGATATTGTAATATTTTTTGCTCTCTTTGTTCTTTTTCTTGTATATTGTCAATCATTGCAATCGCCCCATAAAAATATGCTGAAAATGTAATGTATTATTTATATGCATAGGTTAATATTATATGACCTGATAGTCGTTTTTTCAATGCTTTTAATAAAATTATGAGTATATATCCTCAAAAAAGCTTGGATAAGATATATTTACGCAGTTTGGGTCATCTAATTCTGGTTCTGTACCAAGCACCATACCTAATATACTCATGCTCATAGCTATTCTGTGGTCTTTGAAAGATTTTATCTCTTTTAGTTTTAGTTTGCAAGGTCCCTTTATGCTAAATCCATCTTCAAACTCCTCTATAATAGCACCAGCATTTTTTAGGTTAATATAAATAGCTCTTATGCGGTCGCTTTCTTTTTTTCTTAGTTCTTTTGCCCCTTTTACTAAGCTAATACCCTCTGCAAAACACATAAGTACCGATAAAATGGGTATTTCATCTATCAAGGAAGGTACATCTTTCTCGTCTATACTTATTGCTTTTAAATTTGGCGAGTATCTAACTTCTATATCGGCTATATCTTCTCCGTTTTGATGTCTTTTGTTTATATAATCTATATTTGCTCCCATTTCTTTGGCTTTTCTAAAAAATCCATCTCTTGTGGGATTTATAAGTACATCTTTTAAAATCACATGGCTATCTTTTGTAAGTATGGCAAGAGTTGCTATAAAAGCTGCCGAAGATGGGTCAGCTGGTACCTCCATATCAATAGGACTTAGCTCTCCACCGGCTTTTATTTTGACAATATATTTGTCGTTTGAAATAATGGTTATGTTGGCTCCCATGCTAGAAAGCATCCTTTCGGTGTGGTCCCTTGATATGTAAGGTTCTATAACCTCTGTAATTGAACCTTCTTTTGCTAAAAGCCCTGCCAAAAGAAGACAGGATTTTACCTGAGCAGATGCTTCTTTGTTTTCAAAAGTTCCCCCAATTAGATTGCCGCCTTTTATAGCTATAGGAAGCAACGATGCATCTTCTCTTCCTATTATCGTGGCTCCCATCAAAGATAAAGGCCTTGTAACCCTTTTCATGGGCCTTTGTTTAAGACTATCATCCCCCGTCAAGACGCTAAAAAAATTAAAACCAGATAAAATACCTGAAGTTATCCTTGCTGTGGTGCCAGAATTCTTTGCATCTAGTATGTCGGTTGGTTCTTTGAAATACTCTTTTCCGCCCTTTATCTCTAAGAAGTTGTTTTCCCTTCTTATATTTATACCAAGCTTTCTAAATATATCCAGTGTGGCTAGCGTATCTTCTGATACAAGCCAGTTTTTAACATAAGATGTACCCTGTGCTAAAGCTCCAAACATCACACTTCTATGGGATATGGACTTATCGGATGGTACTCTTAGCTCTTTTTCTATTTTCTCTACCTTTTTTATTATCATAAATTAACTCCTATAAGCATAGATGCCAATATTACCATGCATACAAATATTATAAGTCCGTAAGTGATATAAAGAGTTTTGTGGGTTTTGTAAGTGCCTTTGTTTATATCTTCTATAGTTTTTATAAAATTTATCCCGCCTATTACAAGCGTTGATATGCCAAAAAATATAAATACAAAACCCATACCTTCAAAGTGACCGTTGATGTTTATCTTGGTATGAAGCATGATAGACAATTGTTTTAAGAAAAAATCAAACTTTTCAACCACAAACCCAAAGGCGATAAGTCCAATAGCTGTTCTTATCCACGCTAAAAATGTTCTTTCGGCGGCCATATATATACGAGGGTCTATTACTTCTTTTTGACTCACCTTTTCGCCTCCTTGAATATATTTTATATCCAAATAAAATTTAACAGCCAAGAAAAAAAGAGCCAAAAGTGATGGCCAAATCAGTATAGTGTGAAGCTCTCCAAAGAAAATAGCCAGTTTGTAAAAGCCAGTATAAAAAAAGTATATTTCAAGTCTTTTGGCAACTATCCCGCTACCAAAGGCAAGCAGTATAAACTTTAGATATGTAAGATATGTCCTCTCTAAGGACATGTAAAGCCGTGGTTCGTCTACCGATGGTAAATTTTTGAATATTATCACTTGTTTCTTATTTCCCTAAAAATAAATATAGCCACTCCTATTATGGCTAATATAAGTATCAGTGGTTCTAATAAGAATATCAATTTCATACGCTAGCCAACTTCTCTTCTAGTTCTTTTGCTTGCAATGAAGATATTATCTCGTCCAAATCTCCATCTAATATATCTTGAAGCCTATGGAGGGTGAGGTTCACCCTATGGTCTGTCACTCTATTTTGGGAAAAATTGTAAGTCCTTATTTTTTCGCTCCTTTCACCAGTACCTACTTGCTCTTTTCTTTCTTTGTCAGTTTCCTCTTTTTTCTGCTTTTCATAAAAATCTTTTAGTTTTGCATATAAAATGCGCATAGCTTTTAGCTTGTTCTGAAGTTGGCTTCTTTCGTCTTGACATGATACACTTATACCAGTGGGAATATGGGTTATCCTTACCGCTGATTCTGTGGTGTTTACGTATTGTCCACCGGCTCCAGAAGCCCTGAAGGTTTCTATTCTTAAATCTTGCGGGTTTATTACTACATCTGTTTCATCTGCCTCTGGCAAGACTGCTACTGTAATGGTGGAGGTGTGTATCCTGCCTCCAGATTCTGTAATAGGTACTCTTTGGACTCTATGCACACCGCTTTCGTATTTTAAATGAGAATAGACGTTTTTACCTTCTATTGAAACTATAACTTCTTTATAGCCGCCTAATCCTGTTTTGTTGGCTTCTAAGATGTTGAATTTCCAGCCTTTTCTTTCGGCGTACCTTTGGTACATTCTAAGAAGGTCTGCCGCAAAAAGAGCCGCTTCTTCACCGCCTGCCCCTGCTCTTATCTCTAGAATTACATTTTTGTTGTCGTTTGCATCTTTTGGTGTAAGAGCATTTATAAGTTCTTTTTCTTTTTCTAAAAGCCTAATATTTAAACTTTCTAGCTCTTTTTCTGCTAAATCTTTTAAATCCTTGTCTTTCAGAAGCTCTTTTGTGTCTTCTATGTCTTTTAGTATCTTTTTATAATCTTTGTAAAGCTCATGTATATAAGAGAGCTCTTTTAAGTCTTTGCTGAGAGCTTTGTAAGCATCTGCATCTTTTGTAATATCAAGGGATGCCAACCTCTCTTCTGTTTGTGCATACTTTTGCTCTATATCTTGAATTTTTTCCAAAAAGTTTTTGGGAAGCATCACCCCTTAACCGTTTTAGGTTTTCTTGTCAAGTTCCAAGAATGCGGGTTTTAACTTCAACTTTCCAGCGTAAAAAGGATGACATTGGTTGCAGGTTTCCAAATAAACAGTGCCTCCTTTTACAGATAAAAGTGTAAAAGTGTTGCCACAACCACAGTGAAAAACCGTCTCTTTTAACTCAGGATGTATATCCTTTTTCATAAAAAACCTCCTTTTAAAATTCTAAGTCTAATATTTTATCACAAAGATTTTAATGATAGCAATGTTTTTGCATAGTTCTCACAAGTATAATCTAAAACCCTTTTCTTTGACATATTAGCATAATGACTTTGTTTTTCTTTATCGCTTAATATATTTATCATAGCTTCTGCTAAAGCATCTACATCTTTTGGTGGTACTAGCACCCCGAAATCATTTTTCAATATCTCTTTTGGCCCGCCGGGGCATTCGTAAGATATAACTGGAAGTCCAAAGTACATCGCTTCTAATATGACGTTACCAAAACCCTCAAAAACAGAACTCAGTACAAACATTTTTGAATTTTTGAGATATTTGTAAGGATTTGTTTGATAACCAGTGATCATTACATCATTTTGAAGTCCAAGTTCTTTGATTTTATTTTCTAATAGAGACCTTAAATCACCTTCTCCGACTATAACAAGCTTTGAATCTTTGATTTTATCTTTTACTTTTTTAAAAGCCTCAATAAGATAAATCTGCCCTTTTTGATGCGCCAACCTCCCTATGTTTATAAAATCTGCTTTTAAATCGCACTCTTCTTTAGCTAGTACGTCTATCTTTTCAAAATTTATACAGTTTGGCAATATTTTAAACTTATCTTCTCTTATAAAAAACGTCTTTTGTAAATCTTCTTTTATAGCATGAGATGGCACTGCCAAATAATCAAGTCTTTCATATAAAAAATTTATCAAATATCTATAAGGCAAGTATATATCTTTACCGTAGGCATAATAAGCATCGTTGTTTTGTATATTTCCGATATATGTTGTGGTTTTTACTGGATTTATAATCTTTGATAAAGATAGTATTATTGTTTGAGCTTTCATGAAAGACATTATGATATCTGGTTTTTTATCTTTTATTATGTTTGATAATCTAATAGCATAAGGTAATTCCCCGTTTAGAAACGTGTTTTCCTTATGAAGTGGATATACTTCAAAATCTATGTTTTCTTCTATTATATTTTTGTTTATTACAAAAAATACCTCATGTCCAAGTTTTCTTAGGGCATTGGCTATATCTATTGACATTATAGTAATAGCGGTACCATTTTGTGAAGCCCTTCCTAGATGATTTACATAAAGACATATTTTCATTCTTGTATTATATCAAACTTACGTATGTTAAAATACTCTTATGAAGGCGCTTTTTATAGGGGCTAGTTCTGATTTGGCTATAGCTACAGAAGAGGAGTTTGCAAAAAATGGTTTTGAGCTTTTCCTAATAGCAAGAAACAAGGAAAGACTTGAAGAGATAGCAAACCATATAAATGTCATTTCTTCTAGAAAACCAAGTACTTACGTTTGTGATTTGAGAGATTACGATACTTTGGAAAAGATAATGGATGAGATATTTTCACAAAACGTCATAGATGTGGTGCTTATATTTCAAGGATATCTTCCAAAGGATGTTTACAATAAAGAAGAGATAATAAACACCATAGAAGTAAACTATACATCTTGTGTAATGAGCGCAAACTTCGCCATAAAACATTTTTTAAAACAATCTCACGGTATGCTGATAGGAGTATCTTCTGTAGCAGGAGATAGGGCTAGACCATCAAATTCTTTGTATGGTTCTACCAAAGCTGGGTTTAGTTTTTACTTAGAGGGTCTAAGATATTGCATGGCATCAAAGACTATACATGTAATGACTGTCAAACCAGGTTTTATAAAAACTAAGATGACAAAGGATATATCGTTTCCAAGCTTTTTAGCAGGTGAGAAAGAAAGTGTTGCAAAAGATATATACGAGGCCATGCTAAAGAAAAAGGATGTCCTTTACACGCCTTCTTTTTATGAGTTTATAGTAAAAGCGTTAAAACTGGTCCCTTCAGTTTTGATGAAAAAACTCGGTAAAAATAAATGTTAGATGGTAAAATCAGAAGGTTTTATTTTAAACAGATTTTATCTTGTGGAAGCAGATGAAACAGATGCTCTTACAAAGATTGTTCAGTTTTATGCAAGGCAACACGGTCTTATAACACTTTACGTAAGGGATATATATGTAGACTCTCATCTTTTTGGAAAACTTGAGCCTTTTGATAAAATATATGTTTGGTGGGAATCAGCCAAGGACTTGGCAAACCTTGTAGATATAATAGATTACAAAAGAAACAAAAACCTATACTCTTATGAAAACTATATGGGATTTTCTTATATATCAAAAGCTATAAAAGAGGATTTGAAGCTATACGATGATTATATATATGAGCTTTTAGAATACTTTTGGAATCATGGTTTTTGTAAAAACTTTTATATTCCTGTTTTGTGGTTTTTAATACATGTATCGGATTACCTTGGGTTTAAGCCTATATTTTTGGAAAAAGATATTTCTAAAAGCCCAGATTTTGTATATATAAACCTTCAAGATGGGGATATAGGAAAGTCAAAATATTCTATGAAAGTAAGAAAAAAAGTATTAGAGATTTTAAAAACTATATCAAATACCGATTTAGAAGATATAGGTAGTCTAAAATTTAGCATGCAAGATGCCAAAGAAGGTACTAAATTTATGATGAGGCTTTTTAGAGGTTTAAATAGATGAAAAAATTTGGTATTACGATGGGCGACCCAGCCGGTATAGGACCAGAACTTGTAATCAAGCTAAAACCCTATATGGAAGATGACAACGCTTATATAATATACGGAGAAGAATATATATTAAAACACGCTTCAAATGTGTTGGGAACCGAGTTTTACTATGAGAAAGTAAATAGCATAGACGATATAAAAGATAAAGGTGTTTATCTAATATCCCTTGGTCTAAAAGGTGCTTTGGAGCCGTCCCCTTCTTCTGGACGCCTTGCTATCGCTTATCTGGCAAGAGCTACAGCGGATGCTATCTCAAAAAAATTAAACGGACTTCTTACGATGCCCATAAACAAGTATTTTGCCAAAGCTTCTGGTTTTAACTTCAACGGTCAAACAGAGTATCTTGCTTTTGCTGACAATAAAAAAGAGTTTGCCATGATGATGTACGGAGAGGCCATAAAAGTGGTACTCACCACCATACATATACCTTTAAAAGATGTGGCAAATACTATAAGCATAGAGCTTATAAAAGAAAAGATAAAACTTATAAAAGAATACATACCAAAGTATTTTAAATTTGAGCCAAATGTCAAGGTGCTTGGCTTAAACCCTCACGCTGGAGAAGGAGGGGTTATAGGAGATGAAGAATCAAGGATTATAATACCCGCTATAAAAGGTGAAAACGTATTGGGTCCTATTCCACCAGATACGGCTTTTATAGATATAAAAGAAAACGATATCTTTCTTTGCATGTATCACGACCAAGGGCTTATACCTTTTAAGATGCTTTCTTTTGATAACGGTTCAAATGTCACCATAGGTCTTTCTTTTTTAAGGACGTCCCCAGACCACGGGACTGCTTACGATATTGCTTACAAAGGTTTAGCAAGAGTAGATAGTGCCAAATACTCTTTGGAGCTTTTAAAGCGTTATGGATATTAAAAGACTTGAAGGCACATCTTTAAATGAGACTATTTTAAATGCACAACCGCTAGAGGTTTCTAAAGAAGCGGAAAATCTTGCCATAGCCATAAAAACTACTGTTTCACAAGCTCTTCTTGGGGCTTTAAGCGATGAGCTTTCAAGACAAGGTTTTATAGAAGCCACTGTAGAAGATGTAAAACCAAACGCTTATAAGCTTATGCTAAATAACGGTGTAGAGATTGAGGTAAACTCGGCTACCACCCTTGATATCAAGAAAAACGACGTTTTAAAGCTTATAATAAGTTCTATAAACCCCCTTGTGTTAAAGATAGCCGATGTTAAATCCCCATCATCACCTATTGCTTCTATTAAACAAGCTTTAGAATATCAAAACATAGTTCCCTCTAAAGGCATTTCTCCAAAGGATATTGAAGATAGTGGGCTTTTTTATGAAAAAAAGCTTATAGATTTTCTTTTAAAAGCTAAAGACTTATCAACGCTTACCACCGACAACAAATACCAGCTTTTAAAAGATATAACAAACACTGCCAAAGATATAAAAAATCTTGAGGCTTTTAAAAGCTTACCAGACAACGTAAAAACCGCCATAGAAAATATTGCAAGCGCCAACATTACAAAATCAGATTTAGAAGCTATTTTTAAAACTCAAAATCCTGAAAATATCAAGGACATACTTTCTTTACTTCTAATGCCCGAAGAACCACAAATTCCAAAAGAGGCGTTAAGCGCTTTACCAAAAGCCCAAAATATACTATCTGATATAGAAAAAAATTTTATCTTCAACATAAAGGCTTTACCAAACCTAATCTTTGAGCTTTCAAGCGTTTTAAAAGATATGCCAAATGATATAAAAGATATGTTTTTTAAAAACATGCAAACTATATTGGCAAATATAAAAAATCAGAACGCCGGAGAGCTCTTAAAGTCAAACCCAGAGCTTTTATTTGATATTTTAAGTGCCAAAGACCCAAAAGAGATAATAAGCCAAATAAAAGACGAGCCTTTGAAAGCCCTTGCAAACAATCTTATAAAAGATATAAACAGCATAAAACAAGATATACAAAACCAAATATCTCAAAACCCTACCAGAATGCTTGAGCTTTCAAGACATATGAAAGAAGCGTTGAATAATGTTCAAAACAATCTGAATTTTGATGCCAAACTAAACCACCTTAAAGATACTGCAAACACTCTTTACAATATTAATATAGCCCAGCAGTTTATACTTCAAAACAACGCATTTTTTGTAAACTTTGAAGAGGGTTCAAAAAAAGGTTTTGGAGCTTTTAAAAAAGAAGAAAACACTTATAGAGTTTTCATAAAGCTAAACTGGGAAGATGGGTTTTTAGGAAGTATTTTGGAAATGCCAAGAAGCGATACCAAGAGCTTATCCGTAAAATTTTACACAGACATAGAGCCTCTTTCAAAGCTTTTAGAATCTTCAAAAGATGAGCTTGAAGGTGTTTTAAAAGAAGAAGGTCTTAAGCTAAAAAATTTGGAAGTTTTTACACTAAAAGCCGAAGACTTTGACTTAGAAGTGGTTAAAAGCATAAACGAAGCATCTAATTTAAATATCTTTACATAATTATGGATGAAAAAGAGAAAAAGGCCATAGCTCTAAGGTATGAAAGAGGGAAAGACAGTGCTCCAAAGCTTGTAGCAAAGGGAAAGGGCTATATAGCAGAAAAAATCGTAGAGCTTGCCAAAGAAAACCAAGTGCCCGTTGTACAAGATGAGAAGCTTTTATCTGCCGCTTACAACCTAGATTTATACGAAGAGATACCGCCAGAGCTTTACAAGGCTGTTGCAAAAGTGCTTGTTTTTGTAGAAAAGCTGAAAAAGAGGCTATGAAACTATTTGATTTGTACAACGTCCTTTTATCTTCTTTTGGCTATCAAAACTGGTGGCCGGTGGATTTGGATTATCATAAAATCAACAATACAGACCCCAAAGATGAGATAATAATAGGAGCAATTCTTACACAAAACACCAATTGGAAAAACGTAGAAAAGGCTTTAGAAAATCTAAAATCTCAAAAGCTTTTAAGCCTAAAAGCCATAAAAGATATAGATATTGAGCTTTTAAAAGAGCTTATAAGACCATCAGGTTTTTTCCATAGAAAAGCAGAAATACTAAAAGAAGTATCAAATTTGGAAGAAAGCCCTACCAGAGAAACCCTATTGAACATAAAAGGTATAGGCAAAGAAACCGCTGATTCCATACTTTTATACGCTTACCACAAGCCTTACTTTGTAGTAGATATGTATACTAAAAGACTTTTAGATAGAGTGTTTGATATCGCTTTCAAAGAGTATGACCAGTATGCAAACTTCATAACATCTCAAATGCCACAAGATATTGATATCTACAAAGAATTTCACGCCCTTATTGTAGAGCACGCCAAAAGATACTGCAAGAAAATACCAAACTGCGGGGAATGCATATTAAAAGATGTGTGCATAAAGAAAGCGTTTTATTCAAGCAAATCGTAGATATCTTTTCTATGCCCTAGCGCCAATATATAAATTTCATTCTTCTTTTCGTTAACTCTAAAGATTATTCTATAGTCTCCTATTTTTAATCTATAATCTTCATGACCTGTGTATTTTAAACGTTTTATATTTGATACGTTTGGGAATTGGCGTAATTTTTCTATTGCTTTCTTTATTCTGTGTCTCATGCTGTTATCTAAATTTTCAAATTCTTTTAGAGCGTGTTCTGAATAGTAAATATCATAGCTCAACGTTCCAATCTATCCCAAAATTCTTCATGAGTTAGATATTTACCTTGTTCTATTTCCTCTGCTCTTTTGTTTAGTTTGTCTATTAGCTCTTTTCTTTTTTTCTTCTTATAAAGCCTTTCGGCAGTTTTGATGATAAGGATTTTATCAGCTTCATCAAGCTCTTTTAAGTAAAAATTAAGATTTTTTGTTTTCATAAATATCTCACAAGAAAAAGGTAGTATATTCATGATAAAGTGCTATGATTTTGATCTGTTTGATTAAATAAATTGTTGAGCGCTATTTTTTTTTAATGTATGATATAATATCAATTTATTAAAAGCTTTAAAAGGGGTAAATTGTATGGAAAGGACGCTTGTAATAGTAAAACCGGATGCTTTTGAGAAAGGGGCCACTGGAGCCATAATTGACATACTTTCTAAAAATGGTCTTAGGCTTTTAGCGTTAAAGATGTTTAAGTTTTCTAAAGAAAAGGCGGAAGGCTTTTACTATGTGCATAGAGAAAGGGGATTTTTTGGCGAGCTTGTAGAGTTTATGTGCTCTGGTCCCGTGGTGGCTATGGTTTTAGAGGGTGAAAACGCTATATTAAAAGTAAGAGAACTAATAGGGCCTACTGACAGCGAAGAGGCAAGAAAAGTGGCTCCAAACTCCATAAGAGCGCTTTTTGGTACAGACAAAGGGAAAAACGCTATACACGCTTCAGATTCCAAAGAATCTGCCTCTTATGAGATACCTTATATATTCTCATCCTTAGAGATATATCAATGAACTGTTATAAGTCTACCGAAAGACTTTTCACGCCGGGACCAGTAGAAATACCAGAAGAGATAAGGGCTATACTAGGAGCTCAGATAATACACCATAGAACCCCTGAGTTTAAAAAAGCTCTTATAGATACAAGAAATCTTTTTAAAAAGCTTATTTCAAGCGAAAGTGAAAACTTTGTATTTTTTGCAAGCTCAGGCACCGGTGCAATGGAGGCCGCCGTTATAAACTTTTTTAGCTCAGGAGATAAAGTCCTTGTTTTAAACGGTGGTAAATTTGCCGAAAGATGGTTAGAGCTTTGCAAAACTTATGGGCTTGATGTGGTAGATTTCAAAGTAGAATGGGGCGAGACTTACAATAAAGAAGCTCTTAAAGAAGCTATTGAAAAAAATAATGTAAAAGGTGTTTTTATCCAAATCTCTGAAACCTCTACTGCTACTTATCACGACCCTAAATTTATAGGCGGGCTTTTAAAAGACAAAGATATTCTTTTGGTGGCAGATGCTATCACGGCTCTTGGCACTTACGAGATAAAACCAGAAGAAGACGGTATAGATATACTTGTGGGTGGTTCTCAAAAATCTTTTATGCTGCCGCCTGGTCTTTCTATGCTTTGGTTTTCTGAAAAAGCCAGTAAAAGGCTTAATCCAAAGGGTTATTACTTTAACATATCAAAAGAGCTAAAAAAGCAAATAGAGGGTCAAACCGCTTATACACCAGCCATACCTATAATACTTGGTCTTCAAAAATCTTTAGAGATGATACTAAATGAAGGTATTAAAAACATAGAAAAGAAAACCACAGCCATATCGAAAGCCACTATAAAAGCTTTTGAAAAGATGGGTTTTAAGGCTTTTAGCAAAAACCCTTCGATATCCGTAAGCGCCATAGAAACACCCAATATGGACGCTGAAAACTTTAGAAAAGAACTTTTAAAGCTTGGTATAAGAACTGCTGGTGGTCAAGATAAGTTAAAAGGTAAAATCTTTAGAGTATCTCATATGGGGCAAGTTGATGCTATATCTACTTTTTCTGTAATACAAGCTGCTTGCATCATCACAAACGCTTCAAAAGATGTTTTAGAAGAATATATAAATACAGTAAAAGCTTTATGTGTAGATTGATTCTTGTAAGACATGCTGAAAGTCAGTGGAATCCGATAGGAAGATATCAAGGGATACTAGACCCAGATCTTTCAGAAAGAGGTGAGCTTCAAGCAAAGGCTTTGGCAAAGCATATAAAAAAAGAGTTTCCAAATGTAGATGCCATATACACATCTCCTCTTACAAGGACTAAAAAAACAGCCATGGCTATCGCTGAATATTTAAATAAAGATATACTGATAGACGACAGGCTTATTGAAATAAACCATGGAGATTGGTCTGGTGAGCTTGTGGATGATATAGAAAAAAAGTACAAAGATGATTTTGAAACTTGGATGAAGCGCCCTCATGAGATCGTTTTTCCAAACGGTGAATCTTTGAAAGAGGTTTTTGATAGAGTGGTAAATTTTTTAAGCTTTTTAAAAGCCAAATATAACGACAAAACTATAATAGCCGTCTCTCACTCAGTACCTATGAGGGTGTTTTACTGTGCTGTGCTTGGTATAGATTTGTCTAACTTTTGGGCTTTTGGATGCGATAATGCCTCTTATTCGATATTGCAATTGGGGGAGCAAGATATAATTCAAAAGCTAAATATAAGCTGCCATTTAGGAGAACTATATGCTGAAGCGCATAGGGCTATTTAGTGTATTTATATTTTTTGTTGTAGCATCTTTTGCCACGGATACCAACAAGTTAAACATAAAAGAGCTAAAAAATGTTGAGAAATCTAAAACAGGTATTCCTCATCAAATAAGTTTAAATGTACAAGTGATAAGTCAATTTAAAATTGACAAACCACCTTTAGAACCCCCAGCTAAGCTAAGAGCTCCTTCTTTTAAAGAGCTTGATTTAAGTGGGGAGGTGCTTCAGCCCCCAGCTTATATGGAACTCACTCCGGTTATGAAGCTGAAAAACTCCTCCTTTATAAGCTGTGGTGAGCCAGATGATGTGGCAGCTTACTCTGATATGGTATCTGATTATCTAAATGGTGATTATAAAGGTGTTGAGAAAAATTTTCAAAGACTTTTAAGATATACATATTCTCCTTACCTTCCAATGGGATACTACGTGATGGGTATGACAAGGTTAAAAGAAAACAACGAACTTTCTGCAAGAGATATGTTTTACAACTCTTGCAAATACACATCTATCTATCAGCAAAGTGCTTGCGAAGGATACTACGCTCTTAGTCTAAAGCTAAATCAAAAACCCACTTTTATAAATTCTCCTACATACCATAAAAAGCTTTGGGAAACAGTTTTTGCCATAAAAAATGGCGGTAGATACTCCACTGTAAACTGCAGTGAGTTTGTTTTTAAGAACTATTGCTCTTACATAAACGATTTTATACAAGGTATTATAGTCCCTGGTTATTACCAAAACAGCCTATTTTTTAGGTCTGGTATTATAAATTACTTTTCTAAAAAATACGACATAGCAAAGCAAATTTTTGAGACTATATACACCAACTACTCTCTTCCTTACAACCTACGATATAAAGCTCTTTATTACCTTGCTCTCATTGATTTAAAAAATAAAAAATACGAAAAAGCTTTGGAAAAAGCCGTAATGATAGAAAATCTCTATCCTGGTTCTGATTTAGCTTTAAACCTATATGCTCTTGTAGGAGAGGAAAATCCTAAAGGTGCGGCAGTTGCTTCTATCCTCTCTAGCAACAAGTACAGCATACTTACAAAATTAGCTGCCGTTCAAGCTTACAACAACGGTGATTACAACTATGCCAAGCTTTTGTTCTTAAAGATAAAAGATTATAAGGATGCAGTTTATGCTTGCATAAAAGCCAAAGACTACAAAGCCGCTATAAATATTTTACAAATGATGCCAAGCCACGATGAGTTTTATTATAAATGGCTTGCTGAAAGCTATTATTACACTAAAAACCTCATAGCTCTTAGGAACCTTCTTGAAGATCCTGGTTTCAAACGTTATCATGAACTTTATACTTACTACAAAGGTTGGTACTACTTTAAGCTTGGAGATTATCAAAAAGCTCTTACATACTTTACCAGCAGATACTATAGAGCTATAGTTTACTTTAACATGGGAGATTATAAAGATGTTATTAGTCTTTTAGAAAATCCATCTAATTACGACGAAAGAGTGCTACTTGCCAAAGCATACCTTTCAATAGATGAGCCGGTTAAAGTAAGAGAGGTGTTAAAGCCAACCACCGATGAAGCCAAATATCTTTATGGACTTTCTTACTTTATACAAAACGATTATAAAAATGCTATAAAATATTTCAAAGAAATAGCCTCTTCCAAACGTTTTGGGGCAAAAGCTCTTCTTAAGCTTGGAGACGCTTATTACAACATGGGTAATATCAACAAGGCTGTTTATTATTATCAAAAGGTAGTGGAAGATTATCCAAACTCAAAAGAAGCGATGGAAGCCTCTTACGATATTATATCTTCTCGTATTAAAAATCCGTCTAAAAACTTGGAAGTGGCTATAAAGCAGTTTATAGAAAGATACAAAAACAATCCGCTTTCTGAAGATTTAAAATACCAGCTTGCAAATATTTATATAAAGCAGGGTAAAAAAGAAGAGGCTTACAGCCTCTTATCAAGTATAGTGGGTGGGCCTAGGTATAGAGCTATGCTAAAAATGGCTATGCTAGAACCAGACCCTCACAAAAAAGAGGAGCTTCTTTTAAGCGTTATAGACAATGCTCAGGGCGAGACAAAGGAAAAGGCTAAAGAACTATTGGCAGATTTATATTTAAAAGAAGGGCATATAAACAAAGCTGCCGCCATATATTCTACTGGCGATGAAAAGGACTTGATACACGCTTACGAGATATACATATCAAACCATATGCTAAACAAGGCGAAAGATATACTTAATAGGCTAATGTCCCAATATCAAGATGATAAAGTAAGAGCTTTGGCTTTAGAGGCTTTTAACACATTCAAAGACCCCAGCCTTCTTAAATTTGCTTCACAATCCCAAGACCCTTCTATAAAGGCGAAAGCATTTTATGAGCTTGGAAACTATTATCTTTCAAACGGTAATAAAAACAAGGCTTTAAAGGAGTATGTGAGCGTAGTAATTCTCACTCCAAACGAGCAAGATATATATAAAGATTCTATACTAAAAGCATCAAAAATTTTGATAAGTATGCACGCTTACGAAGACGCTTCTTGTCTTTTGGATAAGCTTAATATGAGTTCTTTGTCCAATCAAGAGCTTTATCATGTGAAAAGCCTTAAACGTCGCTTACCGGCTTGTAAAAATAAAAATCTTCTAAACATTGGAGGTTAGAAATGGAAGATATTATGATAATAATACAAAGAGGTGGTATAGTAATATATCCTCTTTTAGTGCTGTCTATTATATCGTGGGCTATTATATTGGAAAGGGCTTTTGCTCTTAGGATAAGTAGATTTTTGCCAAAAGGCTATCCTCAGATAAAAGCTCTCATACTTGGTAGAAATATAGACGCTGCCGTTAAGATGCTTGAAACTCAAAATACGAACGCTTCAAAGGCTTTTTTATCGCTTTTAAAAGCTTATTTAAGAGGAAGAAGAGACTCTTACCAACTAAACAGAATAGCAGAAGACGCCTTTTCTTATGTAATATCGGATGCAGACAAAAACCTTGTCATATTATCAACAGTGGCTTCGGTATCTCCGCTTTTGGGGCTTTTTGGTACTATAACAGGTCTTATAAAGGTGTTTGCGGCTTTTTCTACCTCTGAGACCCAGTCAGCTATGTATCTTTTGGCAAACGGTATAAGCGAAGCTCTAACAGCGGCAGCTACAGGTCTTGCGGTGGCTATACCAGCTTTGTTTTTTTACTGGGTTTACAAGGCTGTGGAAAACCGTATAGTATCTAAAATAGAAACAGAGGTAAAAGAGATAATAGACGCTATATCGGAGGGGTAATATGAACCTAAGGAAAAAAGCAAAAGTAGGTATGTCAATAGAAGAAAGAACGTACGTTGACGTAGTGCCTTTGGTAGACACTCTTCTGGCGGTGTTTTTGTTTTTGGCAATCCTTGCCTTTCAATCTCCAATGGTATTCTTGGCGGTGAAACTCCCCCAAGCTCAAACTGGTAAAAAGACTGTTGTGCAAACTATGAGAGTTGAAATACTGCCAAACGGTCAATACATACTAAACGGCAAATATGTGACTCTCACAGATATTCAAAACGCCATTCAAAATACCAAAGTAAACAACCAGCCCATAAACGACCTTATCATAGAAGCAGACGAAAACACCCTTGAAAAGTACGTAGTAGCTCTTATGGATGTTGCCAAACAAAACGGCATTAAAAACATCCTTATAGCTACTCGTATGAAAAGATGATATTTTTTACACTTAAGAAGCTTTTAACGGCTATTCTTATACCACCTGGTATTTTTATAATATCTTTTTTCTTTATAAGCTTTTTTGTTAAAAACAAGAAAATAAAGATTTTTTCTTTTGGTATGGCTATGCTTCTTTATCTTCTTTCTATAACTCCTGTGAAAGATGCTCTTATAACGCCTTTAGAGCATACCTACAATCAGCCAAAAGGCTTTCTAAACGCTAACGCCATAGTGGTCTTAGGCGGTGGATATTACAAAAACGGTAATCTATCTGGTGAGACTGTTAAAAGGCTTTTAGCAGGTATTTATCTATCTTACAAGACCAAGATACCGCTTATACTTTCTGGAGTGGACATAAAATATCTTCCAAAAAATACACCCATAGTAAAAATCCTTGATGCAATAGATATAGGCAATATATATGAGGATATTAAAAGCAAAGATACTATACAAAACGCAGCCCAAAGCTATAAGATATGTACTCGTTATATAAACCCGCAATGTAGCAGCATAATACTTGTAACCTCAGCCTATCATATGCCAAGGGCAAAGATGCTTTTTGATAATTTTTTTAAAAACGTGATACCTTATCCTGTGGATTACAAAGAAGATTTAAGATACAACCTAAGAAGCTTTTTACCAAATATGTCAGATCTGGAAAACTCCACGAAAGCAATAAGAGAATACCTTGGTATAGTGTATTATTTTATTCTCTTGAGGGTGTTTTGATGGCCAAAGAAAAAACTACCTTTGTATGTCAAAACTGCGGCCAGACCTACGTAAAATGGGTAGGAAGATGTAGCGCTTGCGGTGAATGGAACTCAGTGGTAGAAGAAAAGCTAATAGCGGTTGAAAAAAATACAACTTTAAGCTCTTTTGAAAAGCCTATAAAATTAATAGATATAGAGCAAGAATTTTTGGACAGGATATCTACTGGTTATAAAACCCTTGATATAGCTTTGGGTGGGGGGATTGTAAAAGGACAGGTAATACTTTTAAGTGGTGAGCCAGGTATTGGCAAATCTACACTTTTACTCAAGATAGCCGATTTTATTTCAAAAGACGGAGCTGTAATATACGCCTCTGGTGAAGAATCATCTTCTCAGATATCAATAAGAGCAAGCAGGATGGGTGTAAGTTCCTCAAATCTTTTTATATTAAACTCCACCAACATAGAACATATCATATCCTGCGCAAAAGAATACAACGCTAAAGCCCTTATAGTAGATTCAATACAAACTATGTATACAAACGCTATAGAATCATCGCCTGGGTCTGTGGCGCAAGTTAGAGAATCTACTTTTAAGCTTGTGGATTTTTGTAAGACCACCAATACACCTTGTTTTATAGTAGGGCATATAAACAAAGAAGGCATGATTGCAGGGCCAAAGGTGTTGGAGCATATGGTAGATAGCGTATGTCAGTTTGAAGGAGAGCGTTTTCATCTTTACAGGGTTTTGATGATTTTAAAAAATAGATATGGAGCCACTGGGGAAATGGCGGTATTTAAGATGGAAGATAGGGGACTTGTAGAGGTTTTGGAGCCCTCTTTATTTTTTTTAAGCGAGAGAAAAGAAGATGCCATAGGCTCCGTGATATTTCCACATACAGAAGGCACCAAACCGATACTTGTGGAAATCCAAGCCCTTGTTCTAAAAGCCCTATACACTACTCCTCAGCGAAAAACTCAAGGCTTTGATGTAAACAGACTTGCTATAGTCCTTGGTGTACTTGAAAAAGAAGCCAGGATTTTTACAAGAGATTCTGATGTTTATGTAAATGTAGTAGGTGGTATTGAAATAAGAGAACCAGCTTGTGATTTGGCCATAGCTATTGCCATTGCCTCTTCCAAAAAAGAAAAACCCATTTTAAAAGATGTAGCAATCTTTGGTGAAATAGGTTTAGGTGGTGAAATAAGGGCAGTGCATCATGTAGAGCCAAGGCTTAAAGAATTAGAACGATTTGGTATAAAAAGAGTTATCTTACCTAAAAGCTCAATAAAAGATATAAACCATTCAAACCTTGAACTTCTTGGCGTAAGCCATATTTTAGAAGCGATAGAACTAGCTATCTAATGGCAATCTCTCCCAA
>ERZ1669247.34-NODE-34-length-72852-cov-4.457697_pt1 | contig 72852 bp, 75 predicted proteins | sample MGYA00579297_ERZ1669247 | MGnify/ENA primary metagenome ERZ1669247 (study PRJEB41166, sample SAMN08046056) | hot springs metagenome | biome: hot spring; feature: acid hot spring; material: thermophilic sediment; isolation source: thermophilic sediment from acid hot...
AGTGTTTCATTTTCAATGTCAAATAGTTCAATCATCTTTGAATCGTCCATTGGTAATACATTTATAGAAATATCAATAGAATGATTTGATGTCAGAAAATCCTTTAAGATTCCAAAGTTAATCGTTTTTGGAAGTTCTTTGCTTAGAATTACAAAATAGTTATATTTGCCTACCCTTATTCTGTCCTTTGAATAAATTATTTCATAGTCATCCATTTTTAACCTCCTTTGTAAATAAGTATAATAAAATGAACAACATTAATAAGGTATTAAAAAATAAAAAGTATTGAACTGGGAAAATTATATAAAATAATGAAATAAACAAAACACTTAAAATTGTTATCTTTAACTTATTGTTTATTAATAAATAATAAAAATACGCTGATGCATTTATAAAAAATATTCCCCACAGAAAAATCCCAAACAAAAATATCAAAGAACTTGATATCAGCGAGAAAATTAAAATAAATAGAAAATTATTTTTTTCCATTTAATCACCATAAGTAATTAAAAATTTCACTATACTCATAAAACTGCAATCCTTTAATTTTTAAATTTAATGCAGATAATGAATTAACAAATAATTCAGCCCTTTCATTTAATATCTCAGATGCTTTTTTAATGTTTACTTGTGAATTAATTTTAGGTTCATTGAATTTTAGTGTTAATATAATGATAAATTTTTTCTTAAAAACTCTGTTATTATAATATTCAAATAAATTTTTCTGACTTTCTGCGACTATTTTAAGAAATTTATTTTCTTGATCTATTATCATATTTTTCCTATCTCTATATGAATAAATGTATATTGAGAAACCAAAATCTATTGAATTTAGAAATTTATTAAATTGCTCATAAATATTTTTTTTCTCATTTTCGTCTACGAAATCAATACTTATACCGGATGATTCAAGCGCACACATATATCCTTCATAATATTTCCAAACCGTAGCATTTCTTGAATTAGTTTTAAAATCTATTGAATCAATTATTGTGCTTCTTTTTCTTCTCTTTGAATTCAATTTCCATGAAAGAGATTTGATCAAAAAGATGTCAAGGTCATATTGATTATATTTTTTCCAAACAAGAATAACAGGCAATAATATTATGGGTAGAAATAATATGGATACATAAATAGAAAAAATGATTGTTGGAAATGAATAAAAAAGTATTCTTATTAACTGTGAAAATGTGAATGGGCCAATGGAATTTTCTGAACCTATTGGTTCTGGAACATCTACACTTATCATGGATTATTTTCTCCGCTATTTTTTGGAAGCAATGAAAAATTTCCTGAAATACTGTTTGAAATGGTTTTAAACCCTGTTTTTCCAATGTTTGCGCTTTCAAAAAAGAATATCCTTGGGAAAAATGATATTGTTCTTGGATATCCCATTTTAGATAAGGAAAATGAAACAACATATGGTACCATTAAGGAAACTGCAAAAATCCCCGACCAGAAAAGAGGATCTTGAATAAATATCAATAAAAGAAGCAATGGAGACATAAAGCATAGTTCAAAAACTCTATCAATGAAAGACATCCAAATTCTTTTACCCACCAACTCAGTGTTTGGATGCATAAGAAATAAGGATCCTATTGGTAAAATAATAATAAAAAAATAAATCCATATAATTCTCATCACAAGAACAATAAGGAAAATGAACATTACTCCAATGAGAGTATTTAAAACAAGAAATTCTATAAATCCATTAGTGGAATATATCGTTATATTAAAATTTTGAAAATAATTCCATGGCCAGTCAGAAAGATTTTTCAATCCATAAACAGGTGATGGAGATCCATTCCATACAATATGGAGACCCGAGTAAAAGAATGAATAAATAACATTTCCAAACTGCATAGTAATGTCAGCAATATAAATAGAAAAATAGGCCAATATTACACTTAAAAATATTCTTGGTATATATTCGCTAAGTTTTTCATTCATCTGAAATGTGTGTTTAAAAAGATATGAAAGTCCAGCAATAATGAGCATTATTGAAAAGAATGGCGCCACAATATAATTGAGTACAATTACGCTAATGTTTACTGAAAAATCCATTCCTATTTGTGCTACCATACCATACCCATATGCATTTCCTGATATCCATACTGGATTTAATGATGGAATTTTACCATTATTAAGTACTGATGGAAAAGATACAGCGGGATTTAAGAATTGAAAAATAAGAAATTTCCATATCAAGGTGGCTGCAGCGATTAATATATCATTAAAAGCAGTGAAAAAAGATGCAAGTATTGAATTTACTAGTTGTTGTATATCAAGCAATTTTAACACCAATCATCCATGAGCTATAAAACCTATGATGTTCACTATTACGGATGCACCTAATATTATTACAGAAGCAATGATCATTATTGGCAGGTCATGTTTGAATTTCAATATGCCTTCCCTATCATCTTTATGGAAGAAAAGAAATAATCCTTCCCAAATCCATAGAACAGAAAGTATTGATATTGCAATAGCATTTATTACAAATGTCAGTCTATTTAGCATTTCTGTCAAATTTTGTGTTGCATTTGCGCCTATACTTGTATGCATATTAACTGAAACTGTCTGGGCATAGCTTAGATTCATTCCGCTTAATAATATTACTTGAATTATCAATATCAAAGCTAACAGCTTCAAGTTATCACCCTCAAAAATGGTATGGTAATTGGATATATATATTTTGTTATATAAAAAATATAATTTTTATAAAAAGTATAAAAAAAAGTTTTTTATATTTTTATGTATTTTAGGAATTATGACTGAGGAGAGGGTTTCAATTGGAATAAAGAAAAAGACGAAGGATTTCCTGAATTATATATCATCGGTGGTACAGAGGGACTTGGGTAGAGGAGATCTTACATGGGATGAATTTCTTTTATACATATCTTTGAAATATGTTTTCTTTGAAGAAATTGATTTTAATGAGGTTTTTACATTCTTGAAAATGAGTGAAGAAGAGAGAAAATTTTTAAGGGAGAAATTAAATATAATTGTTTAATGGTTGAGTTAAAAAAGTTCAGGGGAATTGGATATTCAAGTGAATTAAACCCTTTGGATGATTATTTAACTCTTCCGTTTGATGAAATAGATAAAGATCTAAAGAATAAATATTTAAAAAGAAATCCATATAATTTTGTTAGAATTAATCTTCCCGATAAACATGAAAATTCATTGAAAACCATATATGAATGGATGAACAAAAAAATTTTAAAAATGGACAAAGAAGAGCATATTTATCCTTATATACAAAAATTTTTCTTTAATGGGCGAATGTTTGAAAGAAAAGCCTTTTTTTCTTTGATTAGTGTTGATCAAAGTTTTAAGGAAATAATACCTCACGAAAGAATTTTCCAAGCCCCAAAAAATGAGCGTTTAGAATTAATGAAAAAAGTTCAAATGGACATTGAACCAATTTTTTTCCTTTACAATGATATTAATGGAAAATGTGCATATTTGTTTAATTTTACTAAAAAAATTCTCTGGGGTGAAGAACCACATGGAATTAATAATGAACTTTATGTTTCAGATGATGATCCTGGAGAATGTAATAACATGAAATTTGTTATTGCAGATGGGCATCATAGGTATAGTGCGGCAGTAGATTTTTCAAAAATAAATGAAAAAGGTAGATATGTAATGGGCGTTTTTGTAAATGTAAACGATCCTGGATTAATTATTCTTCCATCAAATAAGATTGTTAAAAATATACCAAATGATTTTAATATTGATTCTTTTGAAAATTATTTTGAAATGGAACATATAAATAGTACTGAAAAAACTATTGGATCAAAGGAGTTTATTCTTGTTTATAAAAATAAATATTATTTGCTTAAGTTAAAAGACAATTTTAATTTTGTTAATAATAAGTACATGGATCTTGGCCCTGTGATATTCAATGAAATAATTTTAAACAAAATATTTAAGATGGAATATGACTTTGATCGCATTACTACTTTTCACAATACTTTAAACTTTGAAAATTTAAAAAATTCCATGGCTTTTATTTTTAATCCTGTTACACCAAATATTGTTTGGGATATTTCTTTAAATGGTGAAAAGTTACCTCAAAAATCTACATATTTTTATCCAAAAATAATTTCTGGCTTAAGAATATATAAAAAAGAATAAATTATTTTAAGTATTTTTTTGCCTTTTTAGAATTTTTAAAAACAAATACATACCACGTACGATCACCTATATCTACTTCATCTGTAACAATACATTCATTTTCATCTATTTTAAACTTCTTTTCTTCTTTTAATACACTCCATACAGGATCAGTTATTTTTATACCCATTCCAAATTTTAATGGATTATCTGACATTTTACATATATCAGTTTCAAATTCTTTTCCTTTTACTTGTATTTTCATGGTAGGGACCCCCCCATTTCTTATGGAATTATTTTAGGTTTTGTTACTTCTGCTTTTAATTTTTTTCCTCTTATATCTATTTGTACAATATCACCAGGTTTTATTTCCTTTTTTACATATCCTAATCCTATACCTATTTTTAAAACAGGTGACATTGTTCCACTTGTTATATTACCTATTATAACATCATTTTTATATACTTTAAAACCATGCCTAGGAATTCCTGTTTCTATCATTTTAAAACCTCTAAATATTTCATGATCAATATTTTTTATTTTTAGCAAAGCTTCTTTACCAATAAAATCATGATTATAATTTATTATCCATGATATAGCTGCTTCTATAGGAGTTCTATCCATATTAAAATCAGTACCACTAAGCAGCATTCCTTTTTCTAATCTTAATGTATCTCTTGCTCCCAAACCACAGGGTTTTAATCCGTATTCCTTTCCATAATCTATTAAATCATTCCAAATATTTATTGCATATTCATTAGGAAATATTAACTCAAATCCATCTTCACCTGTATATCCTGTTCTAGATATCATTATTTTATTATAAGGAAGAAAATTATCTCCCCTTGTTTCTATATTATTAAAATTAATGAAATCAAAGGTAAAATTATTCATTTTTGAATAATCATAACCTGTTAATTTATTTATTACCTTAATAGCAAAAGGACCTTGCACTGCTATACTAGAATATAATAAAGTACGATCATAAATTTTTATGTTATATCCTATAGATTTTTCTTTTATCCAATTATATATTTTTTCTTCAGTTGCAGCATTTGGAACTAATAAAAATTTATTTCTGTTTACTTTATATACTATTGTATCATCTAACATTATACCCTTTTCATTTAAATAAGCACTATATTTTGCTTCCAAATTTTTCATATCAGAAACTTTTGTTGGAAGCAAATAATCTAAAAATTTTTCTGCATCTTCACCCTCTATAATTATATCACCCATATGTGAAACATCAAAAATACCAACTTTATTTCTTACAGTTAAATGTTCATCTATAATACTAGAATATTCCAAAGGCATAGAAAAACCAGCAAATTCTATCATTTTTGCTCCCAATTTTATATGTTCATCATAAAGTGGTGTCTTTTTTACCATAAATCTCACCTATTTAAGATAATAGCCTAGGAAGATATAAAACCTTTTTAGTAATTTCCAGTAGAAATACCCCTCACCCTCTCTATAAACAATTTATGAATTCTGTAATCTCCTGTTAATTCAGGATGAAAAGTTAAAGCTAAAATTTTTTCTTTAGATACAAATACAATATCATCTTTATATTTAGAAAGAACTTCCACATCATTACCTATAGCTTCTATAACAGGTGCTCTAATAAATACTGCGGGAAAGGGAGAATTGAAACCTTTTATGTTTAAATCCACCTGAAATGATGAATATTGTCTTCCATAAGCATTCCTTTTTATTTTAACATTTATTAAATTCATTGGATCTACTCTTGAATCGCCAGTATATCTGGATATAACAATTGCCCCGGCGCAAGTACCCATAACACCTAAAGAATTATTTAATACATTATCCCTAATTATATTATAAAGATCATTTTTTTTCAAAAATCTTGATATTGTTGTACTTTCACCACCGGGAATAATCAATCCTATTAGATCTTTTAAATCATCTTTATTTTTAACCAATACAGGTGAACCCTCAATATTTAATATCTTCATTACTTTTTCTACCATTTTGAAATGTTCTAAAACATCACCTTGAATATTCAATATTCCTATTTTCATTGAAAATAGGAAAAAAGAAGGATATAAAAAAATATTTGCAAAAGATTTTTTTAATAAATAGTAGTTTACATCTTATGTATCACGATTTAATAAAGAAATTTAAAAATGTAATGGAAATCAAAAGTTATGTTAGTAAAGAACTTGAAGTTACCAAATATTTGTTAAAATACCCAAAAACACCAATATATTTCAGAGATCTGGACGGTTATGAAGCTATAGGGAATATATGGGCAGAAAGAAATAACATATCTATGGTTTTAGGTAATTCAGATATTCTTCAATCAATGCTTTACGCTATAAATAATCCAGTAGATTATGAAATCTTAGATAAAAATCCATTTTACGAAGAAAAAGATTTTTCTCTTAAAGAATTACCTATACCAAAATATTTTAAAAAAGATGGATCAAATTATATAACAAGTGGAATAGTATTTTCTGAAATGGATGGAAAGAAGAACGCCTCATTTCACAGGATGATGGTTATAGATGAAAAGAGGGCAGTAATAAGGCTTGTTCCAAGGGACCTTTATAAAATGTATGGAGAATCTACGAAAGAAGGAAAAGATTTAAAGATCTCAATTATAATAGGTGCATTTCCCACATTTCTTTTAGCTGCTGCCACATCTGTTGATTACAACATAGATGAATCAATGATTGCCTCATCACTGAGATTAAAAACGTTAGGTGAAAAGGAAAAAATGGTAAGGTTATCAAATGGAATAAATGTACCTATTGAAAGTGAATACGTTTTTGAAGGGAAAATAACGAATGAAAAATACCCTCTAGAGGGACCATTCCTTGATATTACAAGAACGTATGATACTAAGGAGAATCAGCCAGTAGTGGTATTTGAAAAAATGTATACAAACAAAAAACCAATATTTCATTTACTCCTCGCTGGTGGATATGAACATTATAATCTAATGGGCATGCCCAGAGAACCTACAATTTATCAGGAAATTAAAAAAATGAGTGTGGATGTTCTGGATGTTAAATTAACTTATGGTGGTTGTTCTTGGCTTCATGGTATTGTAAAAATTAAAAAGAAAAGTGATGAGGATGGAAGGAAGGCTATCGAAGGTGCATTTAAAGGTCACAGGAGTTTGAAACATGTAATTATTATTGATGAAGATATTGACATAAATAATACTGAAGATGTTGAATGGTCCATAGCAACAAGATTTCAAGGTGACAGGGATATGGTAATAAAAAAGGAAAGGGGAAGTTCATTAGATCCAAGCAGATATGATAATGATATTACAACAAAAATAGGTATAGATGCCACTATAAAAGGCAAAGAAAAAGAAAGTTTCAAAAAAGAGTTTTAATTTATTTTTTTACAAAATCTAATTTAATGAGGAAAGTTAATATAGTAATTTATATGTAGAATTAACCTACCCTTAAGGTGGTTCTGATGAGTAAAAAACTTGATGAGGACCAGGTTATTAAATGTCCAGAATGTGGATCAACACATTTTATAATAGATTATGAGAGAGGAGAAATGATATGCCAGAATTGTGGTTATGTAATAGAAGATTCTTATATAGATCAGGGACCTGAATGGAGAGCATTCGATAGTGAGCAGGAAGAAAAAAGAGCAAGGACAGGCGCACCAATGACATATCTAAGCCATGATAAGGGGCTTGCAACAGAAATTTCATGGTCAAATAAGGATTCGTATGGTAAAAGGATACCCCATAGGAACAGAGCTCAGATTTATAGGGTAAGAAAATGGCACCAGAGGATCAGGGTAAGCAATTCCGCTGAGAGGAATTTATCAATTGCTCTTCAAGAACTTAATACAATTTCAAGTAAAATGGGATTGCCAAAAGATATTAGGGAAACAGCAGCAGTTATATATAGAAGAGCAGTTGAAAAGAATTTAATAAGAGGTAGAAGCATTGAAAGCATAGTTTCAGCAAGTATATATGCAGCTTGCAGACAGGTAAATCTACCCAGAACTTTGGATGAAGTTGCAAAATGTGCTGAACTCAGCAAAAAGAAGATTGGAAGGTCATACAGGCATTTAACTAAAGAATTAAAATTGAATTTAAAACCAACATATCCAACATCATATATTGTTCAATTCTGTAATAAATTGAATCTTGACAAAACAGTTCAAGAAGAAGCTGAAAGCATAATAAGAAGGGCAGGTGAATTAGGTATCATTTCAGGAAAAGGCCCAACTGGTGTTGCAGCCGCAGCTATATACATTGCATCAACAATTAAAAATCAAGTAAGAACACAAAAAGAAATAGCGGATGTGGCCGGAGTTACTGAAGTAACAATTAGAAACAGGTATAAGGAGATATCAAAACTGCTCAATATAAATCTAGATGGTGAGCAGTGAATAAATTATTTATTTTAATTTGTATTATAGTTAAACATGATAACAAGCAAAAATGTTCATGAAATATTGAGAAAGAGAATTTTGACTGACGGCTATGATATGGTCCTTGATATGGAAAAGAGCCAAGGTGCTTGGCTCTATGATTCAAGGTTTGACAAAAAATATTTGGATTTTTTCGGTTTTTTTGCCACATCAGCTGTGGGAATGAATCATCCTAAATTTTTTGATTCAGAATTCCTTAAAAAATTGGAAAGGGCAGCAATAAACAAACCTACAAATTCTGATATATATACGGTGGAGATGGCAGAATTTGTAGATACACTTTCTAGAATAGCTACACCCGATTATATGAAATATTTCTTTTTCATTGAGGGTGGAGCATTGGCTGTTGAAAACGCTTTGAAAACAGCATTTGATTGGAAAGTAAGAAAGAACTTCAAAAAAGGTTATAAAGAAGAGAAAGGTTACAAGGTCATACATTTAAGGGAAGCATTTCATGGCAGATCAGGATATACATTATCATTAACAAACACATTCGATCCAAGAAAAACTCAATATTTTCCAAAATTTAACTGGCCCAGGATCACAAATCCGAAGATTACATTCCCACTATCAGGTGAGAATTTAAAGAAAGTTGAAGATCTTGAAAAGAAGAGTTTGGATGAAATGGAAAAGGCCATAAAAGAAAATCCTGATGACATAGCAGCTTTCATAATTGAACCTATTCAGGGTGAAGGTGGAGACAACCATTTCAGGAAAGAATATTTCAAAGAAGTTGAAAAAATAACAAAGAAAAATGAAATTATGTTTATAGTGGACGAAGTTCAGAGCGGAATGGGAATAACTGGAAAATGGTGGGCTCATCAGCACTTTGATATAAAGCCCGATATAATTGCCTTTGGAAAAAAAATGCATGTATGTGGTATAATGGTAGGCCCAAGAATAGATGAAATTGAGGACAATGTTTTCAAAGTATCAAGTAGAATAAATTCCACATGGGGTGGAAATCTTGCAGACATGGTAACAGGTAAGAAGATACTGGAAATAATGGATGAAGAAAAGCTTGTTGAAAATGCAACAAATATGGGAGAAATTTTCGTAAAGGGTTTGGTTGAGCTTCAGGACAAATATACAGTGATGAACAATGCTAGAGGAAGAGGTTTAATGGATGCATTTGATTTAAAGGATACAAAAACAAGGGATGCAATATTTAATATAATGTACAAAAATGGTTTGCTTGCATTAAAAACAGGTGAAAAAGGAATAAGGTTTAGGCCACCACTAATTATTGGAACAGTTGAAGTGACAGAGGCTTTAAACAGGATAGAAAAATCCTTAAGGGAGCTTCAATAATATTTTTTATGAACCCTTCACTTTTTATTTTTTCAGAAAAAATTGAAGAAAATGCCAAGAAATTAAAAAATTACCTATCAATGGACAATATAGATATTCTAGGTGTAACAAAAGTAATGCTGGGTGATCCTAGATATGCAAAAATTTTAATTGAAGCAGGTATTGAAACACTGGGTGATTCAAGAATACAGAATATAATAAGAATGAGAAGGGGAGGCATTAAAGAAAAAATTTTTCAGATAAGGTCACCTCAAATATCTGAGGCAAAGTACACGTTTAAATATGCCGACGGTGCTTTTATAACTGAAATTGATACTTTAAAAGTCATTTCAAACTATTCAAAAATTTACGGAAAAAAATTTGGTATAATTGTTATGGTGGAATTGGGTGACTTAAGGGAGGGTGTTATGCCTAAAGATCTTTACGATTTTGTAAAGGAATCTTTGAATTATAAAATAGAATTTTTAGGTATAGGTACAAACCTTGGTTGTTTCGGTGGTGTAATACCTACAGAGGATAAAATGAATGAACTTTCCAGATTAAAAGAGGAATTAATCAAAAATGGTATTGATGTTAAAATTGTATCTGGTGGTGCTACTGATACACTTTATCTGTACGAAAGAGGAAGGCTTTCAGGAATAAACCAGCTGAGGATAGGTGAAGCAATAGCACTTGGGAGGGATACAACAGGTAATAGGGAAATATCATACTTAAATAGGGATACTTTTTTGCTCAAAGCAGAAATAATAGAAATTAAAGAAAAGCCATCAAAACCATACGGCGAAATTGGTAGGGATGCCTTTGGAAACATACCGAAAATAATGGATATTGGATTAAGAAAAAGAGCAATTATAGCACTTGGAATTCAGGATGTTGATATTGGATCATTAATTCCACTGGATAAGGGTATTAGAATCCTTGGAGGTAGTAGTGATCACATAATATTAGATATTACTGAGAGCGAAGAAAATTATGCTATAGGATCAGAGGTGGAATTTCATTTACTTTATCCGGGCCTTCTTAAACTAATGACATCACACCATGTAAAGAAAGTTTATAAATCATAAACAATGCCAGGAATTCTTGGAAACAGTTGTACCATACCTATGTGATCAACATTTGTAATCCATTTTAAGAGTCTCTCAATTCCTATGCCAGCACCTGCACAGGGTGATATCCTGCCATCTTTAGCAAGTTCAAGAATTATTTTAAAGTTATTTTCATTTAGACCATCTCTGAGGATCTTTTCCTTCATCTTTAGATATGTAAATTCCCTCTTTGCTCCTGATAAAACTTCACCAAGCCCAGGCAAGTATAAATCATAATTATCCCATCTTTCAGTATCAAAATCCTCGTAATCATAGAACTCCCTTGGTATATTTACTACCCAAATAGGTTCATCAAATTTTTCAACAAATTTTTCCCAGTCACTTCCATATTCATTTTTTAAATCTTCCATGTCATAAACCTTCCAAGGTGGTCTTACCATATCAAAAAATGAATCATTTTGAATAGAACCTTCAAATTCTTTTTCAATGTTTTTCTTTAATTTATAAAGAACATATTCAACAAATTTCATTATGTCATTAGAAGATGCGCCCCTTATTTCAAAGTCAAGTTGTGTGAATTCATAGGCATGCAAACCTGTTAAAGCCCTTTCTCTTTTTTCAATCCTTATGTTTGGTGAAAATGTAAACAATTTATCATAGAGTATCGAGCAGGTGACAATTTTGTGAACAATCATACTTTGCATAACCTTAACGCTTGTTCCATAAATTTCTGCCTCAATCCTTTTTTCTATTGATGCCCCTGGATCAGGCCACAATGGATCTGTAGCTTTTGAAAAGATTACAGGCATTATCCACTGAAATCCATCTTCAACAAATTCATTCGAGAGGAATTTAAATACATAAGTCTCTATTTCTCCTATAACTCTCTTCTTTTCAATTTCTTCATTGCCTAATTCATAAAATGGTCTCGGAATAAGCATTGTTTTTTCCATATATGTTAATATTACATAGATATTATTAACATTTATGTTTAAAAATATGAATAATCGTTAAAATTAAGAAATAAAAACTTAAAAAAATGGACAAATTGTAAAAAAAGAATTTTAGAATTGAATGAAAAAATTAAAATTTGAATTAGTTATCTAATAATTATGGACTTTGATAAAAAGGATGTTGCAATATTGAAAGTGCTATCAAAGAATGGTAGAGCCCAAATAAGTGAAATATCTAAAGAAACAAACATACCAAGGATTACCGTATACAACAGGATACAAAAACTAATAAAAGATGGAATAATTAAGAAAATAGTTCCACTTTTGAATTATAAAGTCCTGGGGTTATCTGTTACAGCATTTATATTGATATCATTTTCACCGAACTTTAAGCTCTCTCAAAGAACACTTGCAAAGAAAATTTCTGTAATGAAAAATGTTGAAGAGGTTCATATTATCGCAGGTGAATGGGATCTTCTTGTAAAGGTAAGGGGAAAAACTGTTGAAGATGTAGGATCATATGTAGTTGATCAGCTTAGGAATATCGAAGGTGTAGAAAAAACAATGACAATAGTTGCATTTGAAACAGTTCTTGATGAGCCTCTTTCTATTGAAAACGTTCGGTTACAATGAAAAAATTAGTTGTTTTTGATATGGATGGCGTTTTAACAGATTGCAAAAGTAGCTGGTATTTCATTCACAAGTATTTTGGTACAGAAAATATGGAAAATATAAGGCTTTTTAACGAAGGAAAAATAGATTATCCAACATTTATTTACATGGATGTTATGTTATGGAAGGCAAAAGATCCATATCTCACAATTGAAAAGTTAAAAAAAATTTATGAAAGAATGCCAATGATGAATGGTGCATATGAAACGGTAAAAACATTGAAAGAAAAGGGCATGAAATTGGCAATTATTACAGGCGGTCTTGATATAATTGCTGAAATAGTATCAAAAAGGCTAGGTATAGAAATCTATTATGCCAATGGTCTTGAAACGGATGGAAATGGTGTAATTACAGGTAAGGCAAAAATAGTTGTAAATCCATACAGGAAAGATATTGCACTTATGAATTTACTTGGTAAACTGGAAATAAAACCCCAGGATACAGTTGCAATTGGAGATGGTGAAGTAGATGTACCGATGTTCAAAATTGCAGGCACAAGCATTGCATTTGATCCATTGAGTGATGATGTTGAAAGGAGTGCTAAAATAGTCATAAAAAAGAAAAATCTGACTGAAATTTTGCCTTACATTTTATAAATTGAGCCCGAATCATCTAAAATGGTGTATCCAGGAAATTGTTTTTTTATTAATTCCTTTGTTTTATCAGATTTAAGCAAATTTATCATTTCCTTAATTTCTGGCTTCTCCAATGAATCTATGCTCGCAAGTATATCATACATTTCTAGTCCAATGGGAATAAATTCTAGTCCGTATAATTCAGCATAGAATTTTAGGCTTATACCAGCATCGGCCCTATTCTGAGAGACAGCAGATGCCACAGAAGAATGTGTTTTTCCTTCAAAATTATATCCATTAATGCCCTGCACCATTTCTTCAAAATTTAATCCAAGTTTATCAGCTTCCTTTTTCAATAAAATATCAAGCAATGTTCTTGTACCAGAGCCCTTTATTCTATTTACAATTGTAATATCATTTCTAAGGAAATCCTTAATATTTTTTATATTTTTTGGGTTTCCCTTCTTTGTTAATATACCTTGTTCCCTACCATAACCTCTGATTATTACTGCCTTTCCAGATAATCCATATTTTTCAAGAAAAGGTATGTTATAAGCTAATGTTTTTTCATCCAGAAGATGTGTTCCTGCGATATCAGCTTCACCATTTTTTACTGCGTACCATCCAGCTGTAGAACCTACCCTGATATATTTAACATTCTTGAAATTTGATAGAAGGGATTCAAGCAAGGGGCAGTGGCTTCCTATTACTGTTAGATCTGGAATGTTCAAGATATTTGAAAAAAGAGTAATCTCTATTTCATCATTTTCATCCAAATAATTTACATTTTCAGGAATTCTCATAATCCCATCTGCGTATAACATTGATGTAATTGATCCAGAATTACCGTATATTGGATATGCTCTTAATTCATTTCCTTTTTTAACAATGCTAACTGGCACGAATTCCTCAACATTTTTACTAGAATTAATCCTTGATGATAATCTTGCAAATGTTCTGTTCTCTTCAAAATTATAGCCAGTTAATTTCATAAGAATCTTCTTTATAAAATATTCATATGCAATAATTGCAGACATTGGAAATCCTGGAAGACCAATCAATAATTTTCCACCTGATATTGCAACAATTGTTGGTTTACCAGGTTTTATTTTAAGCCCGTGAACAACTAGCTTGCCCAATTCAGCATAAACTTTGTAAATTACATCACCCAAACCTGCAGATGTACTACCAGATGTAATTACCAAATCATTCTCATTAATTGCTTTTTTAACAAGCGATTTAATATCTTCATAATTGTCTCTTGCAATTCCGTAAAAATTTGATTTTATACCAATTCCCTTAAGATATGATGAAATAGTGTGAGAATTCGAGTCATATATCATACCAGGTTTTAAGACATTTCCAACGGTTTCAATTTCATCACCTGTTGATATTATTCCCGCATTCAAATTTTTGTAGACGGGTACCCTGTCATAGCCTAAAGAAGAAATTATTGCTATCTCAAGAGGTGTGATCAGTGTTCCCTTTCTCAGAGTTGTATCCCCAACCATTACGTCAGATCCTGCATTGGCAACATTTTCACCTGTGGAAACAGATCTATAAAATTTTACCATTTCACCAGACTTTTTTGTGTATTCAATCATTGCCACAGCTGTCGCTCCTTTGGGTAAAGGAGCGCCAGTTGCAATTTCAGCGCAGGTACCCGGTTTAATGAGTACATCAGGTATTTTTCCAACCACAGATTTTCCTATAATTTTTAATGAAACTGGATGTTCCTCATCCGCTCCGATTAAATCAAAATGGTTTAAAGCATATCCGTCTACTTCCGATCTATCGAAGGGCGGGGAATCAACCCTTGCATAAATTTCATCTGCAAGTATTCTTCCAATACTATCATCTATATTTACAAATTCAATACCCATAGGTTTTAATTCACCGTATTCCATTTCAATTTTTTTTATTGCTTCCTGGATTGTTAAAAGTTCATGAAAGATTTTTTGCATTATTTAACACCTCCTCAATAGGTTGTGTTAATTCAACTTCAACAATTGAATTTTCATCATAACCTTCTGAATTTTCATTTATTACCATTATGCCATTTGCCCTGGTCAATGTTGATAATATCCCTGATCCTGTTAGTCTTAATGGATCTACAATATATTCACCGTTATCATAAGATACCTTTACTCTGACAAACGATCTTATGCCAGGGGGATTAGGAAATCTTTTTGTCAATCTACCCTGAATTTTTGGCAATGGTAGAAGATTTGTTCCATAAAATAATTTTATGAATTCTCTTAAAAATAAATTGAATGAGATATAAGCAGCCACAGGGAAACCTGAAACCATTAAAATAGGAATTTTATTATTAAAAGCTATGCCAGTTGTCCTTGCCGGCCTCATAGCAATTCCGTGAATAACAATCCCAGGTTTTGCAATTTCTTCAATGCTCTCGGGAACTAGATCATAATTTCCAAGGCTTGTTCCACCAGATATTACAACCATATCAGAATTATTTAAGGCTTCTTTCAATTTTTTTATTATTTCATCCTTATCATCCTTTACAATACCCAAATCCAAAGCATCCAAATTAGCGCGTTTTACCATGGAAATTAGCATGGGTCTTGTTGAATCTATAATACCTTCTTTATAATCATTAAAATCTTTCAATTCAGAACCTGTTGAAATTATTGAAACTTTTGCTCTTCTGTAAACTTTAATATTTTTTATACCAAGTGATACAAGAGCACCTATATGAAAGGGTTCTATCAATGTACCTTTTTTTATTACAATATCATTTATTGAAAAATCTTCACCTTTCCTTGATACATTCTGATATTTGAAACATTGTTTCATAACAATCAATTTTTCTTTTTCCTTCACGCAATCCTCTGCCATTAAAACACAATCTGCACCTTTAGGCATGATACCACCCGTATAGATCTCTACCGCCTGATCTTTCTTTAGTGTTGAATAAAATTTTTCACCTGCAGAGATTCTATCAATAATTTCAAGCTGGATAGGATTTGATGGAGAAGCACCCGATACATCTATGGATCTAACAGCAAAACCATCTACAACACTCCTGTTTTCTGGAGGGAGGTCCAGCCGGGAATATATATTTTCATATGTTATTCTGTTCAAAGATTCAAGTGTATTTATTTCATTAAAATCTTTTGATTCTTGAATTCTTTTTTTGAATTCAAACAATGCTTCATCAACAGAAAAATACCTTTTAAATCCTGACATTCTTTTTCTGTTCATTAATCTAAAATTGCATTAAGTAATAAATTGTTTTCCTCTACTACATTTTTTCAAATAAAATGGTAAAAATAAGGATAAATTTTTATATAACATAATTATCACAACATACTGTGATATTCTCGAAGATGGTGAGAAAGAATGGAAGATGATGACGACGGCCATCCACCTAGTTGTGATAAAGAGTTGGCATTTTTGAATTTCTGTTATGGAATATCTCCCGGGGTGTTTTTCTAATGCTTCCTAGAGCAATAATCCTTGCTGAAGGTGTCTATGGTTCTACAAATGGTAAAACTGCACACGGTCTTGTCAGATATTCAAAGAGATATGAAATTGTTGGCGTTATAGATTCAGAATTTGCAGGAATGGATGCGGGTTATGTACTGGATGGAAAAATTAGGAATATACCAATATTTTCCACAGTTGATGAAACATTGTACTTAAAACCTGAGGTACTTATTGTTGGAGCGGCTACGGATGGTGGTTATTTGCCAAAGAATTACAGGTCTTACATATCCAAAGCAATTTCCTATGGAATGAATATTGTATCTGGTCTTCATGAATTTCTAAGTGACGATCCTGAATTTTCAACGCTTGCAGAAGCAATGGGTGTGGAAATTACAGATGTAAGAAAGATGTTTCTTAAGAAGCAAGAATTTTTCACGGGAGAAATAGAGAATGTAAAGGCAATAAAGGTAGCTGTACTAGGAACTGACAGCGCAATTGGTAAGAGGACAACAACCATAATGCTCACTGAGGCTTTGAAGGATATGGGCTATAGCGCTATATTTGTTGGTACTGGACAAACAGGCTGGATGCAAGGTGCTGAATACTGTGCCCTTATTGATGCCATGATAAACGATTTTGTAGCTGGTGGTATAGAGAGTGAGGTTGTAAGGGCATGGAAGGATCACCATCCTGATTTTATTTTAATAGAAGGACAAGGGGGGATATTACATCCCGCATATCCAGGTGGATTTGAAATAATAGCGGCAGCAAGACCTGAAGCAATAGTTCTTCAGCATGCTCCTAAAAGACTATTCTATGATGGTTTTGAAAAATACCCAATCCCAGATGTGAAAAAATTCATGGACATTATAGAAATTCTATCCGGTCATCCTGTTGTTGGAATAACGCTTAACACAGAGCATATGGCGGAATTTGAAATACCATATTATATCCAAGATTATGAGGAGAAGTATAAGGTTCCAGTGGATGCACCACTTTATTCAGGTGTATCTAAAATAGCTAAATCAATAATAGAAATGAGGGAATCACACGTTGAAGTTCAGCAAAAGAAGGAAACAGTCATAGCTAAAGGAGGGTTGTAAATTTTGGACCTCATTAGCTTTAAAAAAATACATGTAAGTGAACCGGATGTAAAAGAAAAAGTTATTAGATCAAAAATTACATTAGATAACAAAAAATACTTTAACCTTATTTTTTCATATCAGGAAAAAATTGATGAAATTGAAAACATAAAAAACATTGCTAGATTAATGGTAGTAATGCCCCTTATTAATTACGGTCTCTTCACTGAAAATATATATCTAGATTTTCCTCTCTCTGAAAATGACCTTTCATATATTAAGGATAACATGGACATAATTTCCAGGGATATTTTTGTAAATAAAATATGTAAAAGACGTGCAGATTTCATTAAAGAGGAATATATACCAAATGAGGATGAAATGATACCTGAAAATGCTAAAACAAAAGCAAAAATTCATACAAAAGGCATTTCAGATTATAAATTTAATTCAAAAATGGATAAAAGGAAATGCACAATACTTTCATCGGGTGGTAAGGAAAGCTTATTAACATATGGTCTCTTGAATGAAATGGGCTTCGAAGTTTATCCCATTTTCTTCAATGAATCAGGTGGTCATTGGAGAACGGCTTTGCCAGCATATAAAGAATTATCCAGAAAAGATAATAAAACCAAAAAAGTCTGGTCTAACATCGATCGATTTTATTTATTCATGCTTGACAATCTTAAAATAATAAGAAAGGACCATAGAAAGATAAAGTCAGATACATATCCAATAAGATTATTTATTTTTGGTCCCTATATATTTTCAATGTTACCGTTAATTGTTAAATATGGCATTGGAAATATACTTCTTGGAAGCGAATATGATGATCCCAGAGCAAATTATTATTTTAACGGTATAAAACATTATTTTGGTATTTACGATCAAAGTGTTGATTTTGATGTTTATAATACTAGTTATTTCAATTCTGTAAATCTAGGAATCAAGCAATGGAGCATTGTTAGACCAATTACAGGTTTGATCGTTGAAAGAATACTTACAAGAAGGTACCCTGAACTTTACAGGTTGCAGAGATCCTGTCATTCATGCCATTTTGAAAATGGTGAAATAGTTCCATGCGGTACTTGTACAAAATGTTTGGGTGTAATGTCATTCATTATAGCAAATGATGCCGATCCAAGGGTTGTGAACTACAAAGAAAAACATATTAAAAGTCTAGAAAATAATTTGAAAAAAACAACATTGAGACTGGATCCTGATGAAAGAGAACACACATTTTACCTTTTGAAACAGAGGGGATTTAATATAGATGGTAAGGAGCACGAGCATGTGGAAATGCTTCACTTTGATGAAAGAAATTCACCAATTGATCATATCGAAGGTGAATTTAAAAATGTTTTCATCATATATAGAAATTATGTCAAAGGTGCTGTAAAGCTCGTAGATAAAGAATTTGTTCCATTTGAGCTATCTCTTAGTTGAAGCTTTGGAATTTTTCTAATTCAAAAACCTATTTCTGCCTGTACAGGTATATCTCATAAAAGCCAAAATAAGCGTTGTTTCCGAGCTTAGATACGAGCTGCACCAGCCATAATTTTATAAATTATATTCCTTATGTTTCCTGATTCGTTTTAATCTCTGTAACTCTTTAACCTGCACAAATCACAATGAAAAGTGTGATCTTAAAGCTTCAAACCATGATTTACATTGGAAAATTATACAGTTATAATATATGTCTATAAAATATATTTTTTTATGAAAGATCATAAAAATAAAATATTTTTTCAATCATTTATAAACTTTTTCTTCGATTAGATTGAAATCCAGTGCATCAAGCTGAACATTCCTTTTTGTGGAAAAATAGTCCTGGTTTTTCATTTCTTTTATGAACTCGTGCTGGATAATCATTTTCATCACTTCATTTGTTCCAGTCCAAATCATGCCTAGCCTTGAATCCCTAAGCAAACGTTCTATGGGGTAAATTGTGGTATACCCTATACCACCCATTATCTGCATCGCATCATTAACCACCTTCCACATTACCTCTGTTGAGTTCATCTTTGACATGGATACAAGTTTTCTAACATATGATAAAGTTACCTTCTTCTCCTCAAAAAGATCTGCCGCTCTACTTGCTGTATAAACAAGCGCCATAGCCTGTTCTATTGCGGTTATTGATTCAGCAATCTTGAAACTTATTCCTTCATGCTCTATAAGCTTGTTTCCGAAAGCCTCCCTATTCATCGCATAATCTGTTGCAATCTCTATTGCTGCCATTGCAACACCTACTGCACCTGCTGCCGTTGTTAACCTTTCAGGAATCATCATTACATTGAAAACATCGTACCCTTTGTTCTCTTCACCTATAACATTTTCTTCAGTTAATTCAACATCTTTGTAAACAATCCTTGCAGTTCCTCCGCCTCTTGTGCCCATAAGTCCATAAACTGTCTCTACTTTTAAACCAGGACTATCTCTATCCACAACAAAGGCCGTAATGCCCTTAGTAATTGGCTTTGCATCAGAGTTTGTTATTGCATAGGTAACGAAGAAATCTGCGCCGTTTCCTCCCACAACAAATCTTTTCTGGCCATTAAGAATATATTTTGATCCTTTTTTTAATGCCTTTGTTCTCATCATTCCAAAGAGATCAGATCCACCTGTAGGTTCAGTAATTGCTTCTGCGCCGTATCTCTGGCCTGATGTTATTCCTCTCAGGTATTTTTCTTTTTGTGCTGCACTTCCGAATTTGTTTATTGGCTCACCAACTATAGAACCAAGTGAGTACATGCAGCTTAGTGTAAATCCCAGATAACCCATTTCTTCAACAGCTGACATCTCAGCTACCCAGGATGCATTTCTCCCTCCGTATTCCTTTGGAAACCTTAACCCTGCTATTTTCTTGTTCGTTATTTCATTAATAAATTCCCTGGGGAATTTTAACTCTTCCCTTTCAATCATTCTAATGAGATCGTGTGGTATTCCTTTTACAACATTTCTAACCTCATATTTTATTGCTTTTTCATTCTCATTTAAAAGAATGTCTTCCATAAGCACTCATATACACAATAGGGAAATCAGCAAATAAATTTATCTGATAATGGTACCAGTATAACTATCAATATATACCATTTCACCTTCATTTGGGAATACGTAAAGTTTAGTGTTATAGAGTGCGCTTATTCTATTTTTTTCCAAAAATTCCATAATTTCAAATGGAACATTTTCTGTGAATATTATTCCCTTGTATTTCATAAGATTTTCATCTATTTCTTTAATCTTATTTGTTACAAGAAGAATATTTCCTCTTTTCCCAGAAGTTGTGACTGAACCTTTTAATGGTTTTCCCACGGGATACCCCCTACCAATGAATTCACCGACTGTAATTGCCATTACGCTATTAGTTCCACCAAACATAAAGTAAGGTGCGCCTGAAGTTACAACAATTCTTGATCCTTTTTTGATTTTAAAAAATTTTTGCATAGCATTCAAGCTTATATTTATATCCGATGCATTTTTTTCTTCAATTATGAATGTATTTATCCCACGTAATATATTCAATTTTCTTGCCAATTTCTCATTTGTTACCGCTACATAAACAGGAATTCCAGGCCTGACAGCGGAGAGCATTTTAGCAGTATTCCCATGGCTTGTAAATCCAAGTATTCCATCAGCATCAATTTCACAAGCAATGCTCTTTGATGCTCTGGCTATAGAATATGCAATCCTGTTTCCTAAAAATTCCTCAGGTTCAGGGAAATCTTTTACTTTTGATTCTACATAGTCTATAATTTTTTTCATGCTCAACACAGCAAGATCAGGATGTTTACCTATTGCAGATTCTTCAGAAAGCATTACAGCATCGGCATTGTCCAGTATAGCATTAGTCACATCTGAAACCTCTGCCCTGGTTGGGGAAGATTCATTGACCATTGATTCAAGCATTTGTGTCGCGACAATTGTGGGAATTCCATACTTATGTGATTCCCTGATAATATTTTTCTGTACAATTCCTATTTCTTCAAGAGGCAATTCAACGCCAAGATCACCCCTTGCAACCATTATTGCATCAGAGACTTTTACAATCCCTGAAAGGTTTTCAAGACCACTTTTTGTTTCGATCTTTGAAATTATTGCCTGATCGCCTGAATTTTCTATTATTATTTTTTGCAAATTTTGAACATTTTCTTTACTTTGGACAAATGAAAGGGCAAAAAAATCAATATCGTTTTTTATTCCTTCTTTCAAAAATTTTAAATCTTGATCTGTCAATACACCTACATCGATATATCTACCTGGAATATTTATCCTTGCATGATCCCTTAAAATGCCATCGTTCATTGCTTTAATTTTTGCATAATCATCCTTTATATCAAATACTTTGAATTTTATTTTTCCATCGCTCATTAGAATAGTGTCATTTCTTTTAATTGATCTAATTACATCAGGTTTATTGATTATTATTGATTTTTCATTTAATTTTTTTCCAGACAGAAAATATTCCGAATTAAATTTTATGGCGAAATTTTCTGTATTTACTGTCCTTAGTTCCGGTCCCTTCAAATCAAGCATTATGCCAACGTATTTTTTAAATTCCTTATTTAAATCATCAACCTTTTTTTTCAATTTTTTAACATCTTCTATATTTGCATGTGCTGTATTTACTCTTATTATAGAAACACTATTTTTAAAAAATTTTTTCAATACACCATTTTCCATTGATGCAGGGCCAATAGTTACAATAATTTTTGTTTCTCCCATAGGTGTTATTATAAACAAAATCCTTATTAAACTTTATTTATTTTTTATTTTTAAAATGAAAACAGCATTTATAAAAGGAAAGATTTATAAAAGATTTAAACCATTGGAAATTTGCAATTCATTTGTATTGGATGATGAAAAAATCGTTTTTACAGGAGAAAGGGAAGATGCATTGAAACTGGCCGACAACATTATTGATTTAAATGGTAAAACAGTTTTACCCGGGATTATAGATGCACATATGCATCTGGATGAACTAGGTATGTACCTTAACATCTTGGATTTAAGAAACGTTAAATCAATTTTTGAGTTGCGAGAAAAATTGAAAGAATTTGCTAAATCTCATAAAGGCCCTATTATGGGTCATGGCTGGGATCAGGAATTATTTATTGAGAAGAGATGGCCAAACAAAGCAGACATAGATGATATTGTCAATGACAGGCCAGTCATATTAACAAGGGTATGTCTTCATGCAGCAATTGTAAATTCTCATTTCTTGAAATTGATGAATTTCAATAGCATGGATGGTATCATAAAAGAAAATGATTTTGAAATATTCAGGAAAAAATTCAATTCTCTGATACCTAAGAAACTTAAGAAAAAAACAATACTAGATGCAGTTAATGAATTAATTAAAAATGGTGTAACTTCGATTGGTTTTGTTTCCTGCAGCAAGGAGATTTTTGAAATACTTAAAGAGCTTGATTCAGAAAATAATATCCCAATTAGAATAAATGTTTATATGAATGCTGAGGATTTTGAGGTGGTTAAAGATTTTAAGAATTCAGATCATTTAAAATTGAAAGGAATAAAGCTTTTTATCGATGGTTCTCTAGGATCAAGGACTGCATTACTAAGCGAAAAGTACAATGATTATGACACATATGGTGAACAAGTATTTAGTGAAAATTTTTTGAAGAAGCAAATAAATATTTCCAAAGAAGGGAATTTCCAGATAGCAATTCATGCCATAGGCGACAGGGCAATCGACATAGCAATCTCACTTTTAAAGGATTACCCGGGTAATAGAATAGAACATTGTTCGGTTGTCAGAGATGATCAGCTTGATTCCCTGAGGAATTTGAATTTAGTCGTCCAGCCTCACTTTCTGATTACAGATTTCTGGGTTCTGGAAAGGATTGGAGGAAAAAGGGCAAAATTCGTTTACAGGTTCAGAGATCTTTACAATATTTCAAATATAGCATTTTCAACAGATTCCCCTGTTGAACCCATTAATCCATTTTTAACAATATATGCTTCAGTTACTAGGGGTAAATTTGAGAACATACCTATATCAAAATATGTTGGTCAGGAATTATCCGTTCAAGATGCTTTACATTGCTATACAAAGGGTTCAGCCTTAGCGTTGAAAGAGGATTATGTAGGAGAAATAAACACTGGAAATTTTGGTGACTTTATTATCCTGGATAATGACCCTCTTTCAATGGATGTAAAAGAACTTAAAAATCTCTCTGTAAATGAAGTTTTCATTTCAGGGAAAAAAATAATGAAAAGTTTTTAAGCAATGAATAATTTTTATCATTTATGAAACTTAAAAATAAAATAGCCTTGGTGACAGGTGGATCGAGAGGTATTGGAAGGGCAACAGCAATTAAATTTGCGAGTGAAGGAGCTGACATAATATTGAACTACAGATCCAGCGATGCAGATGCAAATGAAACCTGTAATGAAATTAAGAAATTTGATGTAAGATGTATTATGGCAAAATTTGATATATCGAATTTGAACGATGCAAATACTTTAATAAAGAATTCTATTGAGAACTTTGGTAGAGTAGACATACTTTTTAACAATGCAGGTATAATGCTTACAAACACATTTAATTTTGATGATCTTGAGAATATGATAAAAACAAACCTTTATTCCATGGTTTATCTGATTGAGGGGCTGAAAGAAAATTTCAAGAAAAATGGTGGTAAAATAATAAATGTGTCCAGCGTGGCAGGTATAACCACAGCCCTTGAAGGAACAACATTTTATTCAATTACAAAGGGTGCGGTAATAACATTGACAAGGCGGTATGCATTTGAGCTTGGAAAGTACCATGTAAATGTCAATGCCATTGCACCTGGTTATATTGAAACAGATTTGACTAAAAAGGGAAAAAGCGAAGAAGAGTGGAGAAAAATTGTGGAAGGCATATCTTCAAAAACGATCCTTAGGAGGATAGGAAAACCTGAGGATATAGCAAAAGTAGCGCTTTTCCTTTCATCTGAAGATTCAGATTTTATCACAGGTCAGTTGATTGTTGTGGATGGCGGTAGGATAGATTTCATAACACATTCTCTATGAGAATAAATTTATAGCAAGAATCACATATGGAATCAGGTGTTCAAAAATGATAGCTTTTCTCCCTAAAGAGCTTGAGGATTTTAGAGACAAAACAAGAAAATTCTGTGAAACAAACATTGAAAAAAATGCAATGAGATGGGATGAAAATGAGGAATTCCCCTACGATTCATTAAAGGCGCTTGGTGAAGCAGGGATATTAGGACTGGGCATTCCCGAAGAATATGGTGGCACTGGAACGAGCAGAATAAAGCTTGTCATTGCAATAGAAGAGGTTGCAAGGGTTGATCCTAACAGTGCATTCATTATGGAAGTTGAAAGCCTGTTTGACCAGACAATTTTACTTTTTGGGAATGATAAACAGAAATCAATTTTAAAGGATATTGCATCAGGTAAGAAAATTGGCACGTTTGCACTCACAGAACCAACAGGTGGAACAGATGTGGCAGGAATAAGAAGCATGGCAAAGAAAGAAAATGGGAAATATCATCTCCATGGTTCTAAATATTTTATTACAAATGCCCTGGTTGCAAGCTATTTCGTAGTATTTGCAAAAACAGCACCTGAATTAAAGAGCAGGGGAATTACAGCATTCCTTGTAGAAAAAGGTACTGAGAACTTTAAAGTAGGTCCTAAAATACATCTAACTGGTTTCAGGGGTTCTGCAATAGCGGGTTTGCAATACAATGGTGCACCGGTTGGAGAAGATGGTGTAATAGGCAAAGAGAATGAAGGTATAAAGGTTGCAATGGCCGTTCTTGAAAGAGGAAGAGTGAACATTTCTGCACTTGCACTGGGAATGCTCCAGCGTGTTTATGAAGAATCAGTAAAATTTGCTAACACAAGGAAATCCATGGAAAACACTCTCGTGAATTTTCAGTTCATTCAGCAATACCTGACGGACATGCTCACCGATCTTGAAGCATCCAGACTTATGGTTTATAATACAGCAATGCTCATAGATCAGGGCCAGCAGGTTGGCTTAAACGCAGCTTCAACAAAGCTTTTCGTCAGTGAATCATTGATGAAGCATGTTAAAAATGGCGTTGAAATTCTTGGTGGGTATGGCTATACCAGGGGAACGGTAATGGAAAGGCTTGCCAGGGACGCACATAATACGACCCTGAGTCTTGGCACATCTGAGGCAATGCGCCTTGTTCTATTAAAATATTTAAAAACATAATTATTTGAAAGCCTTTTCCTTCATCTTTAATAATTCCCTATAAAAATTTACCATAAAGCAATTCAAATTCTTTATCTTAATTTTTTTGGACCACACAAGCTCATCCTTGTCATAGATTATTGGGCCTATATAATTTCTGGGTAGTGGATTTGCACCATCATGTGAAACATTGTTAAGGAATTGTTCAATGAGATCAATGTTTATTTCACTTTTTGCCAAACCCTTTGCGGTCTTCATTTTTGCGATCAGGTATCCTGCCTCGAGGCTAAGTGACCCTATATCCTGTCTTGAAAGCCAGATAGTTTCATAATTCAATGAATCTGTCCAACTTTTGGATTTGTCAAGAAGTTCATAATGTTCCTTCAGAGACCTTGCAAATATTCTGTAACCGAATTTTTCATTTTGCTCAAATGCAAGACTGCCAGGATCTACAAATGGAGCTATGGGCGATGTGAACAGATGTATCCAGTTGCCGTATTTATCATACATCCTGTCCATATATTTAATATCATTGTAAATATCATCCCTCGTTTGTTTACTAAGTCCTATTGAGAAGAAAACATCCATCTTTCTGGCACTATGGTTTCTTGCATGTTCAATTGTTTTTTCAAGTGCATTGTTATTATAAAATCTTCCACCACCTGCCCTTACCATTTCATTTGATGATTCAGGAGAAATTTCAAAGGTATATTCAGAAACATTTCTCTCTATATTTGCATAATACGATTCTGGTGCAGGATTGAATATTTCAAACATTATCGGTATATCAATGCCATTTTGCTTTATTTTTTTCAAAAGTTCTTCTTCATATTTTTTGCCTGCTTCATGAACATCGCCAATAATAAATGCGGGTGCACCCAGGTTTTCCTGTATTGAAATTAGATCCTGAATAACATTATCAACGGATCTATATGATACCATCTTCCTGAAATAAGAGTTTTCATATGCAAACTTAGAACCCCCGCATATAACACAATTATGATGACAACCTTTTTGAATGAATGTCATTCCTGAAGGTGAAATAATCCAATCTGAATATGGTATTGCAGACTTAACATTCAAGTTTCTAACGCACTGTTTGATTAGATATTTATAATTTAAATGTACTGAATCAATATAGCTTTCAGGTGGTTCTATTTTATTAATTCTTATTCTGGAATTTTCACGCCAAACCAAGTTAGGCACTTTAGAAAGATCACTTTTATTTTCATATGCATCTATAAGTAATGGAAAAAATGGTTCTGTGGTATCACCAATTAAAACAAAATCTACAAAATCATAGTCTTTTAATATTTCGTTGTGGTAATATGATGATGAAATACCGCCAAAAAGAACTGCTGTATTTGGATGATACTTTTTTACCATCCTTGCAATGTTCAATGCACCATGGACATGAGGTAGCCAGTGAAGGTCAATGGCAACAATTTCACTTTCAAGTTTTTCAATCCTTTTTTCCACATCAAATTTTTCATCCATCAACATTTCAACTGCAAGGTTTTCTATCTTGACCCTGTAACCTCTTGGTATGAGCTCATTCAATATACTTACAAACCCAATTGGATACATTTCAAAAATAGGTGTTGATGGTATTACATCACTGACAGGCCCATAAAACCTGTTTCTCTTTCTGAAATCGTAGATGGAAGGAGCATGCATTAATATTAGGTCTAGCATTTTTTCAACCTTATAAAATGTTTTTATTTATTAATTTTAGGTAGTTTTTAAAAATACAATAATCAGAATTTAATATTGTTAATCCTATTCTTAGTCCATTCCATTGAAGAATATTTTTTTAAAATTTTTTGGGCCAGGTCAAATTCATCTTTCGTGAATGTTCCTTCAAAGAATTCTGCGTCAAAGGATTTTTTGTATCCTTCTATGAATGCATTCACTATATATTCTCGTTTCAAATTAATGCCAAGATTCTTTAAAGAAGTAACCCTTTCATATATGTTTTTAATCATTTTATCCTTGATCTTCTCATCAGAAACCTTTAGTACTGAAAACATTTCATATGGATTTACATCAATAAGGATTGTTCCGTGCTGAAGTATATTCCCGTATCTCCTGGTCTGTGCATTACCAGAGATCTTTCTATTTCCAACAGATATGTCGTTAATACCTGTCCACCTTGCATCTATGCCAAGAGATTTTAGTCCTTCAACTATGCCTGAAAAAAGTATTCCATAAGAATCTCTAACGTTTACATTCAGACTGACATCATTACCAACAATTATACTGTATGTTATTTCACCATCCTTCCAATGGTAAACTGCCCCACCACCTGTTATCCTTCTTATTAATGCAATACGATGTGAAGTTGCATAATCTATATTGATCTCATCCTCAAGGTTCTGGAAATAGCCTATGCTAACAGCTGACGGGTCCCAGCCATAAAACCTGATTGTATTATAATCATAATTTTTTCTGAGATAAAGCACCGCCTCATCAAGAGCCATATTCAAGGCGGGTTCCCTGAATGTATCTGAAATAATTCTAAATTTCATATTATCATCAATGGAAAAGCATTATCTCTATAAAATGTTTTAAATGCTCTGCAAGAACCGGATTATCGGAATAACCACAGGCATCCAGCTCAGCATCAGCAATCAAAGCCCTTTTACCATCTGAAACTATATCAGTTGCAATTAGACCATCTTTGTAATGGACCTCGGTATTCTTTGGAGCACGCTGGGTTCTGGATGTGATAACTATTATCCTTACATTCCTTGAAATTGCCTTTTTTATATTTTCCATCAATGCTTTTCTTATTTCTGCAAGCTTAGGTGAAGAAAGAAGTATTTCCTGTTCAGAAAGATCTATCATCTCACCTATTTTTTGAAGTACCTTATTCTTGCCATATATTGTATAAACGAGCTGTGGCTCACCCTTCTCACCGAACATATCTTGTGCAAGTCTTAGGTGTGAAAATAAATCTTTGAGTAAACGATCAAACCTTTCCTCCAGAATCTTTAAATCTGTTGGCTTGTAGATTCTTGGTTTTCCAGAAATTACCTTTGCAAATCCTTTATTTTCCAATGAATCAAGTACTTTGTAAGCTGATGTCCTAGGTATTTTTGCAATCTTTGCAACATTTTCCGCCTCCCCACCACCTAGATAAATTAAAGCAAGAAATGCCTTTGCCTCGTATTCAGTAAGGCCAAAAGTCTTTAAACTCTGTACAACATTCTCTATTGCCTTACCAATATCGGTGTTTGAATAAAGTTCCATTGATTAACACCAATGAACTGAGGGAAAAACCATATATAAAAATTGCTATTGGGAGTGAATAATGAAATGTTCAAGGTGTAACAGAGATGCTGTAATATTCGTCAGATATAATGGTGAACATCTATGCAAAGAGCATTTCATAGAATTTCTTGAAACAAGGGTAAAACATGAGCTTAGAAGGCAAGTGAATCTAAATTCTGGTGATAGGATTGTGGTAGGTGTTTCTGGAGGAAAAGATTCAACCACTACTGCCTACCTACTAAAGAAAATTCTTTCACATAGAAAAGATATTGACATAATTGCTGTAACGATAGATGAAGGTATTGAAGGATACAGGAATATGGCTCTTGAAATATTGATACCATACTTGAAAAAGATAGGAATTGAGCATCACGTTTTTAGGTTCAAGGATTATTTTGATTATACAATGGATGAAGTTGCAAAAATAGATCATGAATTAATACCATGCACTTATTGTGGTGTTTTCAGGAGAAATCTTCTCAACAAGGCGGCAAGGGAACTCGATGCTGATTATGTTGCTACTGGCCTAAATTTGGATGATACTGCACAGAGCATAATTATGAACTTCGTTAGGGGTGACCTTGATAGGCTCGCTAGATTGGGTCCTCATATGATAATCAAAGAAGATCTTATTCCAAGAATTCAACCATTAAGAAAAATTCCTGAAAAAGAGGTTCTGCTTTATGCAATATTGAATGGGATAGAATTTTATCATGGTACCTGTCCTTATGCAGACCTTGCACTCAGAAACCAGTTCAGGTCAGCAATAGATAACTGGGAAAATAGAAGCCCTGGGTCGAGACATGCAATACTATCTGTTTATGATCAAATAAGGGATCTTATATCAGAAAATTATAAGGATTTTAAATTGAACAAATGTGAAATATGTGGTGAACCAACTGTTGGAAGAATTTGCAAATCCTGCGAACTTAGGTTAAGGCTCAAAGAAATTCAAAAGACATAGGTTTTAGGGTTTAATTTCCTTATGGCAAGGTCAGCTGCCATATTAATAACATCATAAAGATCAGATACTTCAGGACAATATGCTGTTTCGAGTGCACTCAGGTCAAAAACTGTTGCTTTTTTCCTTATAGCTAATGAAATAACATTGATCTTGGATGATGCATTTTTACCCACTGCCTGTGCACCCAAAATTATTCTTTGGTTCTTTTCACAGATGATTTTTAGTGTTATTTCTTCTCCACCTGCATATTCTGGTTTATCCAATGCCTTTGCCCTTGCCGTTATTATTTCAAATTTTTCCTTTGCCTTTGTTTCTGTAATACCTACAGCAGCCACTTCAAATTTTCCAATTGTTGAAACAAATGCTCCAAGAGCACCTTTATAAATAGCATCATAACCTGCCATATTTATACCAGCAACTATGCCCTGTTTTGCAGCGGTAGTTGCAAGCTGTACGGGCATTAGTGATCCATTCAAATAACTATTGATTAAAACGCAATCACCAGCAGCATAAATGCTATTATTTGAAGTTTGCATCCTTTCGTTTACCAGAATAAAATTTCTTTCCATCTTTACTATGCCATTAAGAATTTTTGTATTTGGAACAACACCTGTTGCAAGGATAATGGCTTGGCTTTCAAAGGTCAAATCACCAGATTTTACACCATTTATTTTACCATTATCTATAATTATCTCATCTACTCTAGAATTTAAATGTAATATTATTCCTTGCTTTTCTAATTCCAATTTTACAATATCCGCGACTTCGGGGTCAAGCACATTGGGAAATGGCTGTGTTAACATTTCAAAGACATGAACATTAAAACCAAGCGTTTTAAACGCATAAGCAATTTCAAGACCTATTGCACCTGCACCTATCACAGAAACATCCTTAACATTATTCTCTTGCAAATATACTTGGATAGATTTAGCGTCTTCAAGTGTTTTAACAACAAAAATACCATTGTTTATGTATTCATTTACATTCTTAATTTTTGGAATTAAAGGCTCTGCACCTGCTGCAAATAACAATTTATCATATTTTATTTCTTTTATTTCTTTATTTCTTTTGTTCAGGACCTTTATAATTTTATTCTCTGCATCGATACCAATAGCTTCATGCTCAATGAGTACATTTATTCTTTTAGTTCTTGGAAAAGGATGTTTCAATTTTGAAAAATCATCGACCATTTTAAGTATTAATGGAATACCACATGGGGAATAAGATTCATAACTATGTCTTTCAATAATTGTAATTTCTTCATCCCTGTTTAGTGTAGTTATCCATCTAGTTGCATAAACACCAGAAGTACCCAGACCAATTATGACAATCATTAACGCATTAAAGAATTTTCAAATAATAAATTTTACCTGAAAATCTTTAAGTATTTTCTTATTTTCGTGTGTCTTCATGAAAGCAAAGGCTGAATGGTTGAAATTGAAGGAAATAATGATTCACAGACCATCCGTTGAAATTGAATATGCTATGCTTGCTCCAAAACCGTTTCTTTTTGAAAGGGTTTTTAATGTTCCGAAAGCACTGGAAGAGCATATGAAGCTTGAGGAAATTCTCAAGGAAAATGGTATTAATGTTCACAGGTTAGATAGAGAGATAATTAACAAGTCTGATAATTCAGAAACATTTAGAAAAATGATATTGGATTATTTGTTGAAAAAAGTTCATTTTTATGGAACTATTGAGGATTCATCAAATGCTGAAAAAAATTTTAGGAATAATGCTGAATTTCTTGATAGTAAAACACTTTTTGATCTAATGGTTCTTGAACCATCGATTATTCTAAAGAGCAACAATGATCATACTTTTGATTACCCTTCCGTATATTCTAACCTTCCACTTGCAAATCTTTATTTTATGCGTGATCAGCAGGCCGTAGCTGATAATGGTATTATAATAGGGAACATGAAAATGGAACAGAGAAAAAGGGAAATAGATATTACAAAATTTGTAATAGAAAATGTTTTTGAAATAAAAGATGCATTTGAAATACATAAAAAAGGGCATTTTGAGGGAGGTGATTTCATACCTGCAGGTGATTTTTCAATAATAGGCATAGGCTCAAGAACTGACGAAGAAGGTGCATACCAGGCAATGATTTCCGGCAAGATAGATTCAGATGAGATATTTATTGTTGAAAACCCCGTTTACGACTTTGCAAAGGAAAATAAAATGGTGAATATGCACCTTGATACTTATTTCAATATTGCGGGTAATGGAATTGCAATCACATCGATATATTTGGCTAAAATTGCAAGGGGTACAATTTATTCAAAAGAGAGCAGAGGAAATTATAAAAAATCTGGTGAATCAACACTTTTTGAATATTTGAAATCCAAGGATTTCAATTTCATAGATTTATCTATTCCAGAACAATTGGCTTATTCTTCAAACTTCCTTACATTGGCCGATAGAAAAATCATAACAGTGAACGTGAGAAAAGTAATTGAAAGATTGTTATCAGAAAAAGCATTTAATATTCAGACAGAAGAAGTGGTAATTTCCGAATTAAATAAATTAGGATCAGATGTTTTTCCAAATAGGATAGATGTTAAAAAAGAGGGTATAGATTTTATAAATGCAGATTTGATTGAGCTAACGGGTGGCTATGGTGGAGCACATTGCATGACCGCGACATTAGAAAGAGCTTAATTTTTAATAATCGTATTTATTACAAGGGCTAAGGTGTTGATTATGAAAAGAGATCTTATTTCAATACTGGATGTTAAAGACGATCTTATAGAAATAATAAAATTAGGCCAGGAAATAAAGAAAAATCCAAAAAAATACGATGAAGCTTTAAAAGGGAAGAGTCTTGCAATGATATTTGAAAAGCCTTCAACAAGAACAAGGACAAGCTTTGAAGTTGGCATGACACAGCTTGGTGGTCATGCACTTTACATGAGTCCAAGAGATCTACAGATGGGCAGAGGAGAAACAATTGAAGATACAGCAAAAGTACTCAGCAGATTTGTTGATGGTATAATCTATAGGGCCTTTGATCATAAGATGGTAATAAACCTGGCACAGAATGCAACAGTACCAGTAATAAATGCTCTTGACGATGTGGAACACCCTGCTCAGATCATTGCAGATTTGATGACAATTCTTGAAAAGAAGGGAAAGTTAAAAGGTTTGAAAGTTTCTTTCATTGGTGATGGAAATAATGTTGCAAATTCATTAATGCTTGGATGTGCAATCGTTAGCGCAGACTTTTACATTGCATCGCCTAAAGGGTATGAAATAAAGGATGATTATGTAACACTTGCAAGAAAGATTGCAAATGGAAAATCTAAAATTGTGGTCACAAATGACCCGATTGAAGCCGCAAAGGATGCTGATGTAATTTATACTGATGTATGGGTATCAATGGGAGAGGAGGCTGAGAAAGAAAAGAAAGAAAAGGCATTCAGAGACTATCAGATAAATGCAAACCTTGTTAAGAACGCAAAGAAGGATTACATATTCATGCACTGCTTACCTGCACATAGGGGTTTAGAGGTAACATCCGAAGTAATAGATGGCCCAAACAGTGTCGTTTTTGACGAAGCCGAGAACAGACTTCATGCCCAGAAAGCATTAATGATCAAATTAATGAGCTAAAATCTTCTTTTAAACATTTTTTCCAATTCCTTTATTTCCATTTTTATCATTGTTGGTCTGCCATGGGGGCAGGTATATGGATTTTTACATTTCATTAAATCTAAAATCAGGGATTTCATATCTTTTTCAGATAATTTTTCATTTGCCTTTATTGCACCTTTGCATGCCATCAAGGCAGCTACCTGAAATTTCTTTTCACCTTCTATTTTTACATTACCTGAGCTTCTTATCTGATCAATACCCTCAATGATCGCCTCCATTATCTCATCATTTTTGAATATTGATGGAACAGATTTTATTGATACTGATCTCTGGTAAACATCAATTGAAAATCCAAATTCTTCAAAAATGTTAATATTTTCTCTTAGAAGTTGAGCATCCTGCTGGGAAAGCGTTATTACCATCGGAGAAATTAATTTCTGGAAATTCTTTTTTTCCATATCTTCAAGGAATTTCTCCGTCCTTATCCTTTCATGTGCAGCATGCTGGTCTATAAGCAAAAGTGCATCTGGTAATTCGCATAAAATATATGTCTGGGCAAATTGCCCAATTATCCTTAAACCTCCAATGTCAGGTATGTGTTCTTCAATCTTTTTTTGAACAACAGGAGCTGTATATTGAAAATATTCTGATTTATCTAAAGGTTCAAGCATATCTGGCATTTTCTCCAATACAGGATTTGTCTTTGGTTCCTCTGTTGGTATCAAATTTAATCCAGTAAGCGCATTAGAAATACTTTCCCTTACAAATTTTTTTACAGAATATTCATCAAGGAATTTTATTTTTAATTTTGCTGGATGGATGTTCACATCTATCTCTTCTGGCGAAATTTCAATTTTCAAGACAACAATGGGATATCTGTCATGGAAAAGTAATGAACCATAACCTTCAATAATTGAATCTATAATTTCATTTGCCTGAACATATCTACCATTCACAAATATGAACATATGATCCTTTGTTTTTCTTGATATTTTCGGTTTTGAAATTATTCCCTTAAGTTTCATATTATTGCTTGCATAATTTATTTCTATAACGTTTAAGGCATCATCTGGTGAATAAATCTGGGCAATTCTTTGGGTAAGTGTTTCAACAGCAGGAAGATCCATAATAATTTTATTGTTGTGTAAAAGCTTTAAAGTCAAATTTTCGTTTTCAAGAGCATAAGGAATAAATACATTCTCAATAAATTTAAACTCCTGCTGATCGCCTTTCAGGAACTTTTTTCTTGCAGGTAAATTTGCAAAAAGATTGATTACCTTTACAGATGTCCCTTTTTTTGGATCCTTATCCTGAACATCTATTATTTTACCAAAATCTACCTTTAACAATGTGGATGGATTATCAAAGCCTTCCCCTGTATGTATTTCCAATTGTGAAACAGATGCAATACTGTACAATGCCTCTCCTCTAAAACCCAGTGTTATGATTTTCCTAAGATCATCCTTGCCAGATATTTTACTTGTGGCATGCTTGCTTATGCTTAAAATTGCATCCTTCCTGCTCATCCCTATACCATTATCCGATACCTGAATCAATTTTTTTCCACCCGATTCTATATTTACAATTATTTCAGTTGAATTGGCATCAATGGAATTTTCAATAAGTTCTTTAACAACACTAGCAGGTCTTTCTATCACTTCACCTGCTGCTATTAAATTAATTGTTTCGGTGTCCAGAATTCTTATCCTATCCATGTTTTTATCATAATCAATTTCACTTAAAAATATTGCTGATACAAAAATTAATATATCTGTTCTATATCAACTATATCAGATAAATATGAGAAAAAAAATCATAGCAATAGGCATAATTATCCTTCTTTTGGGCATTGTATTGTTCAGCATATCAAATATTGAAATATCGCAGAATACGGAGAAAACAAGCACGTGGAATCTTTATCACAGCGGCGAATATATTTCACAAGAACTGAATTTCACATCTGAATTCGCATTGGTATATTCGTTCAATCAAACAGTATCAGGTGTTATATATGTGTCATCGTTAAACTCATTAAACTTAACAAATTTGAAAAATTTTTCAATAAAGCCGACTGTAGTTGAAGATAATATGCTTACTTATGATCTTGGCCCTGGTAGCTACTACATTGTTATTTTCTCCAATACAAATCCAAATATTACATACACTTATGTAAATTTAAATAAGATCATTCTGCCAGCTCTTTTGGAGCTATTTGGGATAATTCTCGCTGTAATAGGTATAATAATTGCAGTTTTAGGAATCATATTTAAAAAGAAATGATGTTTATGTTAATAAAAATAGAACTGAAATGCGAAAGGCCAATATACATGCAAATATACGATCAAATTGTAGAAGCTATTGCATCAGGTAAACTTGAGGAAGGTACTACACTTCCATCAGCTAGGAGACTTGCCGTGGATCTAGGCATTAATTTTCATACTGTTAACAAGGCATACAATCTTCTGAGGGAAAGGGGTTTTCTTATCATGAACAGAAAAAAAATGTTCGTTGTACAGAAATCAAAAGATGAGAAATTTATAGAGAACTTGAAAAATCTGGAAGAGAAATTAATTAATGAAGCCATAGCTAAGGGAATGTCAGAAAATGAAATATTATCAATATTAAAGAACGTTTTAAAAAAAACAAAAAAAGGTGATAGTCTTTGAGTGCTTTTTTACTTATAATGATCTTTATTTTTTTAATTATGGGCATTTTAATGTTGCTTATGCCAGATCTTGTACCTAAAACTTTGCCTTTCGGTGTAAGGATACCACCAGGTTATATAAATGAACCTCTAATAAGAAAAATGAAAGCATATTTCAGGATTTATGTCCTTTTTCTTTTAGTCGTACTTCTTGCCCTAATAATATTTTCAGGCATATATGAACAGATAGTTCTTTTATTTTTATTTATAGCACTAGAGTATGTTGGCTATTACTCAGTGCGCAGGAGAATACATTCTGAAAAAGTAAGGAAAAGGTGGTATGAAAACAAAAACGAGACCCTTGTTGTTGAAATTGGCGCCAGCCAAAAGAAGATCAACATATTATTATGGTCCATACCCAGCATAATAATCATATTGATTTCAGTAATCTCCCTCTATTTCGTTTATCCTTCTCTGCCTAATTCTATACCAACAAATTTCAATGCAAGCGGTGTTCCCGATTCATGGGTGGCAAAGATGCCATTGAACGCATCTCTTCTCATAATAATGATGGTAGCCATAACAGTTATTTTTTATCTTCTTGATATGGTTATTCTCAGATCGAGGATCGAAATCGATCCATCAATGCCAGAAGCATCATCATACCAGGCAAATGCATTCAAAAATCTAATGGCCAAGAGTCTTTCCGTAATGGGCTGGTTTCTTAATATTACCTTTCTATTTTCAAATTACATAATATGGAACGTATTTCCCTCGAATGATTTCATTGTGGTAATAACGCCCGTAATCATTGGTGTTAGCATTATATTTGCAGTATCCATTTATGCCGGTGCTCAGGGATCAAGGTTGAGGTCCCCTTCAAAAGGAAATCAGGGCAGCGATGTAATGAGGGATGATGACAAGTACTGGATTGGAGGTGCAATTTATTTTAACAGGGATGATCCAGCCATATTGGTTCCAAAGAGGTTTGGCATAGGATGGACACTGAATGTGGGAAATATTCTTGCCTGGTTTTTCTTCATACTGATAATTTTGCTCATTATAGTGCCATTGATAATCATGAGGCTGGTGTATTGATATGAATTTTAAAAATAAATTAATTGCTGTACTGATAGGAATTTCATTCATGCTTATTGCACTACTTATTCAAATATTCTTTGAAGAATTACCATTATTGATACTGATCCTAGAGTATGGATTCTCAGCAGCCGAAAAAATACTGGCAAATTTTGAGTTATCCGATACATTCCTATATGCATTATTCATAGGAGGAACAGCAGCATTGTTCCAGGAGGTTATGAAACTCTTTGCTGTAAAACTAAATGAAAAAGAATACGCCTTCTGGGTCGGTATCGGATTTTCAATCATTGATATATCTGTTATTTTTTTGGATGTTTTACTAGCAAGCCAAAAATTGCCATCTTACGAATATATTCTAATAACTTTGAATATACTAACATCCTTGATATTTCATCCAGGAACAGCAATGCTTCTAAAACATGGTCTTATTAGTAAAAAAGTTAAACTTTACTTTCCAATTGCTTTCATATTTCATTTATTGATGGATGGCGGGCTGGTATTATCCGACATTTATGTTTTGAAATATCCATCAAGCTTTGTAATTACAGTTTCAGTATTCTGGGCCATTGTAGTATCCATTTCCCTTACAGCATTCCTATGGGGCAGAAAATTAATAGCGATTGATGAAAAAGGTTATAAAAATCCATTTGTTATTGAAAAACATGATTGAAGTTGAGGAAAAAGAAAACTATGCCATAATCCGTATTTTAAGGGAAGAGAAGGCAAACTCCCTTAACATGGAGGCTATTGAAGAACTATTTTCAGCAATAAAACCCCTTGAACAGAAAATGAATATATTATCAGTCATAATCACGGGTAGTGGCAAATTTTTCTCTGCGGGTGGAGATCTATCGCAAATGTTAAAATTGGATGAGCATGAAGGTACTAGATTTTCAGCACTGGGTCAGGAATTGATGGATTACATCGAGAATTCAAGCAAGATTTTCATTGCTGCAATGAATGGCCCTGCATACGGTGGAGGTATGGAACTTGCTATGGCTTGTGATATTAGAATTGGATCAAAAAATTTAAAGATGGGCCAGACTGAAGTAAATGTGGGTCTAGTTACTGGCTGGGGTGGGGCAGAAAGATTAATTAATTATGTAGGAAGAAGCATCGCATCCTATATGCTTCTTACTGGGCAGATAATAGATGCCGATACAGCCCTTAATTACGGTCTCATTCATAAAATTTCAGACAATCCATTAGAAGATGCTATAAAATTTGCTGAAAACATATCAAAGAAAAACCCCGATTCTGTAAGGGCTTACAAATTAATGCTTAAAGAAAATTCATACGTACTTGAAAGGTCACTTTTCGGGAAAATTGTTTCATCGAAGAATGGTAAAGAAGCAATAAATGCTTTCTTCGAGAAAAGGGAGCCAAAGTTTTCATGATTTTGATACACGCATGTTGTGCTCCATGCTTATCATCAATTCTTGATGACATCAATGAGCCATTCAAGGTATTCTGGTATAATCCAAATATACAGCCATACAGAGAATATTTAAGGAGACTTGAGACCCTTGAAAAACTTAAAAAAGAGAAGAATTTTGACATAATTTATGATATGGAGTATGACATTCAGTATTGGATGGAAAATGCTTTAAAATTGAACAGGAAATCTGATGTGCTGAGATGCAGGTTCTGTTATGCTAATAGGTTAGAGAGAACTGCCAGATATGCTAAGGAAAATGGTTTTGAGAAATTCACATCATCAACATTGTATTCCCCCTATCAAAAACATGAAATTATTAAAGAAATTGGTTATGCTATAGGTAAAAAATATGGCATAGAGTTCTATTATAAAGATTTCAGAGATTTTTTCCCTAAGGGTGATGAAATAGCAAAGAGATACGGGCTATACAGGCAAGGTTACTGCGGGTGCATATTCAGCGAATTCGATAAATATTCTAAGAGGGTGGAAATGAATGTTCATTAAAATTTCATCTGAAGAAATAAATATTGAGAAAATGATATCATTGATCAATTCAGAAAAAAATGGCGCTATTGTTACATTTATAGGTACTGTAAGAAATTTAAACGATGGAAAAAATGTTTCAAAGATCATATACGATGCCTATATGCCAATGGCTGAAATGGAACTTAAAAACGTTGTTAATGATGCATTTTCAATGTTTAACATCCTGGATGTTTGTGTCCATCACAGGATTGGAGAATTCTATCCTAAGGATATTGTAGTTTTTATCGGTGTTTCGTCAATGCACAGGGAAGATGCTTTTAATGCCTGCAAATTCATAATTGACAAAATAAAGGAAAAAGTACCCATTTGGAAAAAGGAATTTTACGGTGAAGACGGAAGATGGCTATGATTTATGCATATGCTGAAAGGTCCTGTGATGTACTCCCCTTTATAATTTCATTCAAAAGTTTTGTTGCACTATCCTGATCCATACCAACTTTGTTTATCAAGAATGAGAGTAGATCCTCCTTTGTTGCACCCTTTTTCATCCTTTCCTGAACCATAAGAATTACCCTTTGTGCAAGCTGTTTGTTAAACTCCTCTTCAAGCTTGAACTCTTTTACCATCAAATACAATGCTGTGATCAACCCAGTCAATGCATCGTTGAATTCCTCCTTGCTTATTGATGCAAGATCAAGTTCCGAGCTGAGAACAATTTCCTCATCTATACCTCTTATGACAAATTTTACCAAACTGGTTCTATCATTAAGAAAAAGCAATTTCCTGGATATATCTAGCCTTTGAATAGGATCGAGAAGCGCTGTTTCAAGACCTGTATGTACGTTAAGCTTTAATATCCTGTTTGAAAAAATAATATTCAAAATAAATGGAACCTTTGGATGCTCTGCAACAATTATGTTCTGATCCACCTTAACATCCCAAATCAGGTTTGCAGGATCCTCTGATTGGTCAGATCCTGATGTAAGCCATTTAACAATTTCTTCCTTCCAGTCGGTTACAGTTTGACCCGCGAGCAATATTAATTCGGGTGCTATTTTTATTATATCATCTTCTGTAACTATGCCAATGATTTTATTGTTTTCTATTACGGGCAATTTCCTTATTTTTTTAGCCACCATAATTTTTGCAGCATTTTCAATTAATTCATCTTGAGAAATATATGTAATAGGTGAACTCATTATCTTTTTGATATTTTCATTTTTTGTATCAAGCTGCATTGCAAGCACTTTTACTGTAAAATCTCTTTCTGTTACAATACCCAAAGGTGAATCTTTTTCAGTCACAATAATAGCAAAAACATTTTTTTCAATCATTTTTTTTATTGCATCAATGATGATTGTGTTTTCATCAAGGCAAATATAATTGCTGGACATAATATCCTTTACCTTTAATATTCTCATATTTTTCACCCATTTAATAATATTTTTATAAAATAAAAACCTTTTCTCTTTTGATCTTTGATTACCATAAAATATAAATAAGGTCTAGTAATCACTAATTCTACCTGTGATTGAAAATATGAAAGAGGTGTAATATATATGGCAGATAAAGCAATATATGTAAAATTTGATGTACCTAAGGATCTTCAGGATAAGATTCTTTCAGGTGTAGAAATGGCCAAGGAATCAGGAAAGATAAGGAAAGGTACGAATGAAGTAACGAAGGCAGTTGAAAGAAACGATGCTAAATTTGTTGTCATTGCAATGGATGTTCAACCCCCGGAGGTAGTTGCTCATCTTCCTCTGTTATGCGATGAAAAAAAGGTTCCATATGCATTTGTAAACAGCAAAAATGATCTAGGGTCAAGGATAGGAATTCAATCAGCGGCAAGCGTTGCAATACTCGAATTCGGGAAGAGTGAAGAGGATTTTAAGAAAATTATTGAAGAAGTGGCAAAATTAAATAAATAAGGTGAAAATAAATGCCAGATGAAGCTACCCCTGCAGAAGTCGTTGAAATAATGGGAAGAACAGGCATGACAGGGGAGGTTATACAGGTAAAGGTAAAGATTCTAGAGGGTAATGACAAGGGAAGAATTATCACAAGAAACCTTGTAGGTCCAGTTCAGATTGGTGACATAATAATGCTCAGGGAAACTGCAAGGGAAGCAAGGAAACTCGTTGCAAGGTGATTCAAAATGGTTTTAAAAAGGGTTTGTTCATTTTGTGGAAAAGAGATAGAGCCTGGAACAGGAAAAATGTATGTAAAAAGGGACGGTTCTATTCTTTATTTCTGCAGCAGTAAATGCCAGAAAAACATGCTCGATCTGAGTAGAGTACCAAAAAACATTACCTGGACAAAGGCCTATGCTGAACAAAAGAAGGTAAGGTTGCACATGGTGAGGCAAGGTGAGCAGAACACTGGTAATTCTCAAGCCTGATTCCATACAGAGGAACCTGGCTGGAAAAATAATTTCAAGGATTGAGGAAAAGGGGCTTAAGATCACTGCAATGAAGATGATTTTTCTAGATAAAAATACAGCGGAAAAATTGTATGAAGTGCATAAAGGTAAGCCTTTTTACCAATCACTTGTTGACTATATCACATCAGGGCCTATCATCGCCATGGTTGTTGAAGGCAGGGATGTCATAAACGTTGTGAGGAAGTTAATGGGCAAAACAAACGGTGCGGAAGCAGAACCTGGAACAATAAGAGGAGATTTTTCTACGGGCATTGAGAAAAATCTCATTCATGCGAGCGATTCAGATGAATCATTGAAGAGGGAATTACCCATATTTTTCTCAGAAGAAGATATAATAAAGTACAGCAAGGTCGATGAAATCTGGCTTTGAGGTAATTGTTATATCCGATGTCCATGCAAATATCATTGCCCTAAGAGAAGTTTTTAAACATTTTATTTCAAGAAATATTATACATGCAGGGGATATTCTTGGTTACAACCCATATCCTCTGGAAACTATTTATTTTTTTATGGAGAAGAAAATTAAGACAATTCTAGGTAACCATGACAGGGCTGTATTGAACGGTGATACTTCTAGGATGAATGAATACGCCTCCTTCGCCATTGAATGGACAATGCAGCATTTAGATCAGGGATCCATAGATTATCTGAAATCATTGAAAAATTCCATGAGAATAAACATATTTGGAAAAAAGGTAGCTGTTTATCATGGTTCGCCACAAAACGATGATGAATACATATACTACGAAGATCTTGATGAAAGCATAATACCCAGGGATGTAGATGTTCTAATATTAGGACATACCCACATACCATATATAAAGAGGTTTGATGAAAAAATTGTGATCAATCCAGGAAGTGTAGGGCAGCCCAGGGATGGAGATCCAAGGGCATCTTTTGCAAGGATTGACGAAAACTGGAACATCAGAATAGAACGTGTTGAATATGATGTAAAAGAGGTTTATAAAAAAATTGAAGAATCAGGGTTGCCAGATTTTCTCGGAACAAGGCTGTTCAACGGTATTTAACTGAACTGTTTTTTAAATAATTTATAATATAGAATAGGATCCAATAAGTTAATGAACCCAGCTAATAAGGGCGGTAGATCTATACTGTAGGCCAATATGCCTCCAGATATGGGAGGTGATATGGCCGAGAATCCTGTTCTTGTAAATGATGTAACACCCGATGATGTAGCCCTTTCAGTTTCATCAACAATACCCATTGAGAAGGATTGCCTTACAGGAATAGCACCCATCTGAAAGCCATTTCTGATAACAAAAAGAAAAGCTGAAAGCATCATGATTGGGCTCAATGCAATTAGAATCAATGAGACTGAAGCCGTGACCCTTGACCAGATTATTACCTTTAGCTCATCCTCCTTCCTTATCAAATGTGGTATGATGAGCATCATTAAAGTAGTGAAAATGTTTGCAACTCCGAATACGATACCTATCTGACCAGGTGTAAGGTGAAATCGAATTGAGAACCAGAGTGAGAATATTGGGGAAATAAGGCCAGCACCTATGCCAGATGGTATTGTGGGTATTGACAATTTTACAATATTCTTCCAGGAGATTCTTGGAAGTATGTGCTTTGATCTCAGTCCGGTATCTTTAATGAAAATGGTTATTCCAGCACCCATAAATCCAAATAGTGCTGCAATATAGAATAATTCGTAAACATTTATTCTCAATAGGTCAAGACCAGTAATTGTAAAAGACCCGATTACGCTAGCAATCATGCCAACTGCAGATGCGATACCAAGGATCTTTGAGAAGTTCTCTCTTTTTGTATATTCTGTTACCATTGCACTCTGTACAGCACCGAAGGGTCCACCTGAACCTATGGGGCCACCACCTGTTCCAGTAAAACCTCCTAAACCGGAAAGGAATGCAAGGATGGCCATGTTGTCAGTTTCCAAGAATAGAAAAGCGGATGTACCAAACAGTATGAACAATAAGAGCAAAATATTTCTTCTTCCATAATGGTCCGCCATCATAGAAAGTAATAGAGCCAAAACAGCGTTTATTATTATTGCTGAACCTAATATTATTCCTATGGAAATATATGAAAAACCTATCGACTTGAGATAAAGGCTGAGAAGAACATTAAGAAAGCCATAGCTATAGCTAAGTAGCGCTCTGGCACTGATTATCTTTTTTACATTTCCATCCATGGATCACTCGCCTATTCTTTCGAATACCAGAAGATAATGATACTTCAAATCTTTCTCTTTGTATAACTTAAACCCGTACCTTTCTAGATCCTGGATTACTTCTTCTTTTTTAACGCGCATAGGCGGCCCGAATAATCTAACATCATTAAAGTCCATGATAGCAAAATATTTTTTTGACATTTTTTTAATGTTTTCAAGAATATTTTCTTTGCATTCACGCCTTAGACCGTGGTAAACATTTGCCATAAATACAAGATCGTAGGCCCCTTCTGCAAATGTGCATAAATCAGCGTTTATTGTCTTAATGCCATATGAATTCATTTCATTAAAATATGTTGAATCAATGTCAACTGCAGTGACCGATTTTGCATATCTTATGAATTCTTTCGAAAAATATCCATCGCCTGCACCTAGATCTACAATATCCCAATCTTTCTTTATTTCCAGGAAATCAATTATTTCCTTTAAATCATAAGCACTTTCTCTCATTCTCTGTCCATGATGCATACCGTGATGCATCCCGTAGAATGTTTTTTCATTAGGATTTACCATTTTTATCACCTATAATTTACTTATCTATATGTGATATATGTATTTATTATTTAAACTTTTTCTTCTTCAATTTTATTTAAAATTTCATCAATTAATTTTTTCATTATTCTTAGCTGGTTCATATGGTTAAATAGAAACTCCTTTCCATGGTCTGTTATGTAATAAATTTTGATAGTTCTTCCATATTCACCTACTTTTTCTTCCTTTCTTACACACCCTTTTTTTTCAAGTGATTTAAGTATTACATATATCATCCCAGGTGGCAATCTACCTTCTATTTTCTCAGATATCTTTTTTTCTATGGCATAACCATGTTTTGGACCATCTATCAATTCTTTTACAATTAATATTGAAATAATACCCTTTAACATTTTTTCTCTGTTTTGCATAATATGATATCTATTTTTCATATAAATAAGTTATCCATAAAAATTTTAATAGTATCATCTATTTACATAAATTATGAAAATTGCAAAATTCAAAAATAGGTACTATGCAGTTGGGGAAAACTCAATGGTTTTATTGGATGATTTTTCCTTGGATTATTTAATGGACAAAAATAAAGTAAAGGAAATTAAAGATTATTTTGAAGACAATAAAAAGAGATCGATTAATTTACCAGATAAGCTGGACCCACCAGTTAATCCAAGAAAACTAATGTGTCTTGGAAGGAATTATGCAGAACATGCTAAAGAAACTGGCCATACCCCTCCCAAAGAGCCAGTATTTTTTTCAAAGGCACCTTCTGCCACAATAGGTCATGGTCATGATATCATTTATCCAGATATTGTTACACAGCTTGATTATGAAGTTGAGCTTGCAGTAATTATTGGAAAAGAGGGAAAGCATATATCGATGGAAAATGCTTGGGATTATGTAGCAGGATATACCATAATGAACGATGTAAGTGCAAGAGATCATCAATTCAGGTATGATCAACAGTGGTTTGTTGGAAAATCTTTTGATACTTTTGCGCCAATAGGCCCATGGATTGTTGATAAATATGAAATTATTGATCCAAACAATCTTGACCTTAAAACATGGGTAAACGGTGAAATTAGGCAAAAATCGAACACATCCTATATGATTTTCAAAATAGATTTCCTAATTAGCTTTATAAGCAATGTACTTACGCTTGAAAAAGGGGATGTAATATCTACAGGAACACCAAGTGGTGTGGCGATGGGTATGAATGAACAAAAATTTTTAAAGCCTGGAGATGTAATAGAAATGGAAATTGAAAACATTGGAAAATTGATAAATACAGTTAAAAAGTAAATTATTAAATTTTTTTTATTAAAATACGAAATGATTAAATACGCTTTTCTCATGACCTAAAATATGATATCTGTTATAGGTTCCGGAAGAGTTGGAGCAACAACAGCAGCTTTTTTGATGATGGGTGAAATGGATAACAATATCACTCTTGTTGATATTGTTGAAGGGCTTCCACAGGGTGAAGCCTTAGATTTAAACCACACAGCCTCAATTCTTGGAAAGGATGTATATTTAAAGGGTTCAAACAATTATGAAGACATTAAGGGCAGTGACATTGTGATAATAACCGCAGGCCTTCCCAGGAAACCAGGAATGACTAGGGAAGAGCTTGCTACAAAAAATGCGGACATTGTTTCTACAGCAGCTGAAAATGTTAAAAAATATGCGCCAGATGCCATCGTTATTATAACAACAAATCCTCTTGATGTGATGGTAGCTGTATTGCATAACAAGCTTAAATTCCCGAGGAATAGGGTCATAGGATTTAGTGGTGTCCTTGATTCAAGGAGAATGGCATTTTATGCATCAAGGTACATAGGTGTATCCCCATCAGCCATAACACCACTTGTACTTGGTCAGCATGGAGAAAACATGTATCCAGTCCCAGAGCTCTCATTCGTGTATGGAAAAAGTTTGAAGTCATTCCTCACTGAGGAACAATATGCAACTGTAGTTAAAAACACAATAAGTGCTGGTGGCGACATTACAAACCTTAGGAAATTTAGCAGCAACTGGGGTCCTGCAGGTGGTCTTCTTGTAATGGTCGACGCAATCAAGAAAGACAGAAAGACAGCTCTTGAAGCAAGCGTTCTTTTACAGGGAGAATATGGAGTGAATGGGTATTTTGCTGAAGTACCTGTAATACTGGGCAAAAATGGTGTTGAAAAAATTATTGAGGTCGATTTGACACCTGAACAAAAAGAAAAGTTCATGAAAAGCATTGAAGCAATAAAAAACAACCTGAAACAGGTACCAGAATCCTATCTCCATTAATTTTTTATTTTTTTAAAAATACCATTAAAATTTAATTAAAAAATTTAGAAAAACTTATTTATTGTTTATTAATCCCATATTTGATGTTTAAAGGAGTTGATATTGGCAGTACAACAACAAAGATTATTTCATTGGAAGATGATGTAATAGATAAAGAAATACTGCCAACAATAAAATTTATATATTCCCCTAGAAAAAATGATTTTTCTGATGCAGTATCTACTGGTTATGGTAGGTTTACAATAAAATCCCAGAAGGTTATTCCAGAAATAAGGGCACATGTGCTCGGGGCCCTTTATCAAACAGAATTCAAAGATTTTACCCTCCTTGACATAGGTGGCCAAGATTACAAGATTGTTTATGTTAGAAATGGTATTATACAGGATTTTCTAACAAATGACAAATGTGCTGCAGGAACTGGAAGATTTCTTGAAAAAATGTCACAGGTACTGGATGTTTCTATTGATGATCTATCTTTGTACCACGAAGATCCTGTGAAATTGAATTCCACCTGCACCGTATTTGCAGAAACTGAACTTATTTCAAAAATGATGGAAGGATACCCCAAGGAAAGGTTGATTTCAGGTGTAAATTACAGTGTGTTTGATCGATTGAAGCCATTTTTAATGAGGTTTAGGACTGAAAATCTTATTTTCACTGGTGGAGTTGCAAAAAACGCTGCAATAAGGGAAATAATACAAAAAGAACTTGGTGTTAATATTGTTGTCCCTGGTGAGCCTCAGGGAAATGGTGCCATTGGCTGTGCATATTACGCTAAAAAACTTAAAATCAGAACTCTTTCAATTCAAGCCCATAAATCCTGAAAAGATTGCTTTTCAATTCAAATGAATATTTTTCAAGCAAATCCCTATTTTCCTGCTCTAGCATTTTAAACCTTTTCGGTACAGTAGTAATATCCATTACAGCACCTTTTTTGTTTGGGTCGTCAAGATAATCAGTTTCCATAAAAAATCTAAAACCTTTTTTTATTGCTATTCTAATATTATCCCTGCTGGATATCACAGATGGAAAAATACCATGGTTTTCTTTCTCAAGTACCAATGGTGGACTGAAATGTTTTATAACAAAATTTTTATCAATATTAGCCCGGTCAGCGAGCTTTGCAAGATCTGAAAAAACACTTTCATCAGCAGATTCAGTATGGAGGATTAGGGGAATTTTTCTAGACTTTGCCTCTTTCATTGTATATAATATAATTTCATTTGAAGTATTCCATATTTCTTTACTTACTGGAAAATGTGGTCTTCCAATTTCACCGATTGCATTTGCCTTTCCATCTTCAATATATTTTATTGCAATGTCTATTGCTTTCATGAATAGATATTTTGCATTTTCATTTCCTAAAAGTTCCATGGCTTTTATTAAATCTAGAGGATAAGGGCCTATTGAAATAAGAACCTTTAGGTTTGTTTCCTTTTTCACCATATCTGCTATTTTTATTATAGAATCATACTGTTCAATGAAATAATTAATATCTTTGGGTTCCTGCATCTTAGGTATATTGCATATATTGAGTATTTTGCCACCCGCCTTTTCAAACCTTTTTGCAGAAAAAACATTCTCACCATTCATCTGCAGATGAACATGATTGTCAAATACGGGATATTGCATCCTAATCCTTCCAGTATGGTTCCCTGAGTTTTACAGCCAGTTCAAATTTTTTCTTGAGTTCATCTTCATTATCATTTTTTAGATCATCAAGAACTGTAACAAGATTATCATTCCTGAATATACAAGGCTTTAACTTTCCATCATAAGTGAACCTAATCCTTGTACAATTCTTGCAAAATTCAGTATTGTGCATGGGCTTTACAAGCTCAACTTCATATTTTGAGCCATTATTTTGAATAATAAATTTGTCCCTGTTATGAAGAGGATTCTTCTTTATTTCAGGGTTAAAACTCCTTAAATAATTTTCAACATCTTCCAAGGGAAGGTGGTATTTTACATACCAGGGCGTGTTAAGCCCTTCCACAGGTACTTCAAGTTCAATTATTTGAAGAACCATTTTTGAATTTTTCACAAACTCCATCATTTCCTGAACATGATTATCGTTTAAGCCCTTCATAAGAACCATGTTTATTTTTATAGGGTTGAGTGGAGTCTTTAAGGTCTCATCAATTCCTTCCAATACCTTTTGTAACATATCCTTACCTGTAATTTTTTTGTAAACTTCTCTATTTAGCGTGTGAAGGCTTATATTAATCCTGTTAAGACCTGCATCGTAAAGAGACCATACCCTCTCTTTTAAATATGTACCATTCGTTGTTATGCTTATATCCTGAAAATACTTCTTCGAAATTTTAATTATTTCTTCAAGGTCCTTTCTTTCTAAGGGTTCTCCTCCAGTGAATTTTACCTTTTTAATACCGAGCGAACTTGAAACCTTAAACAATGTTTCAAATTCTTCAGGAGTGATAAGATCCTTTTCACCTTTAATGCCCTCTCTATGGCAGTAAAAACAATTCAAATTGCATTTTTTAGTTATGGATACTCTAATACTGTTAACGGGTCTACCGTATTGATCGATCACTGCTTAACAAGTAATTAATCTTTTATAAATATGTTTTCTTATTTCTTTAGCTAATGTTTATAAAATTTTATCTTCAAAAATTATCAATTTGTTTCTGATTATTTGAGTCATTTGAAAAATCACCAAAAAAAGAGGGATCAAGGACCTCAAAACCCTGACCTTTAAATGCCTCATCAAACCTGTGGTCTGGGGTGATTAAATAAACAAATTTAGAATATTTATAATCTAAGCTTATTCCAAGCTTTCTCTTTAACTCATGATAGTTGGAGGAACCTATACAATCTTTATAGATTTGCAACTGTCTGAGTGTTTCTCCAAAGCTTTTAATATGACTCTTTATCTCCACAGCCACTTTAAGAATTATTTCTCTTTTCAAATTTAATGTATTTATATTTACATTAATATGCATTGATATCATTGCATCTGGGAATGCTATCCTGCATATCCTTGGTTCACCAACTATTTCGCTATCTTTTAACTGCATTTTAAGATTCATATTAGAAAAAGAATTTATAAAATACCTCACGAGTTTTTCATAATTCTCCAGGACAAGGATGTTTATTGTATCATGTTTTTCATTGAAATCATCTTCGTCACTGAACCTAATTCCTTTCATATGTATCAAATGAATGTAAGCCAATTATAATAAGCTTTTATTTTTCCGTGAACAATTTCCATATATCTTTCTTTTATAGAAAGTGTTATCTTGCCAGGTTTTCCATCACCTATTTTTATTCCATCTATTTCTACAATGGGTGTTATCTCAGCAGCAGTACCTGAAAAGAATACCTCATCACTGATGTAAAGTTCTTCCTTATGCATATCTCTTTCCACAACTTCATAACCAAGATCTTTAGATATTTTTAACACAGTATCCCTTGTTATACCCTCAAGTATGTCAGAGCTTGTACCTGGTGATATTACTTTTCCATCTTTTACGATAAAAATATTTTCCCCTGGTCCTTCGGCTATATTTGCATTTTCTGCAAGCATTATTGCTTCATCGTATCCCGAATATCTTGCTTCAAGATGCGCGATTATTGAATTCAAATAATTACCACTTGCCTTTGCCTTTACTGGAAGAATGTTAGAACTTATTCTTTTCCATGAAGAAATTTTGCACCTAACACCATTTATTTCTGTCAAATATTCTTTGAATGGTACAGCCGCGATAAAAACGCTTATTTTTTTATTGAATGGTGAAAGTCCTATGCTATCATCATTGTAAAATGCAAATGGTCTTATGTAACAGCTTTTTAGATCGTTTGTTTTCACAACACTAATGATTGCATTTTTAAATTCTTCTGATGAGAATTTTAAATTCATGTAATATATTTTTGCAGATCTGAAGAATCTATTAACGTGATCGTCCAACCTGAAAATGGCAGGACCATTTCCAGTGTCATACGCCCTAATACCTTCAAAAATACCCGAACCATACTGTAGGGAGTGAGTGAGAATAGGTACTTTTGCGTCTTTGTATTCAATAATTTCACCATCAAGCCAGACTTTTAAATTATTATAATCTGCCATAGTTCAAGATAACAATAATTGTTTAAATTTTTTTCTTTAAAAAAGATTTATAATTATATATTGTTTATAGAAATATGTGAACATATCTGAAAATAAATATGCTATAATTTTACTAGCATGGTTCATTACATTTCCAGAAATACTAATAAGGCTTGTTTACAGTATTACGATAATTCCAATCACAAATTACCTTCACATTAATTATTTCATTTCTTCAATCATACTTTCTTCTTTTTATTTAGGTTATGCTTTTGCGAATTTACCCTTCGGCTATTTAGTGGACAAATTTGGATACAGAATAGTTGCAATTTGCCTTATTTTTCTTGGAATTTTAATGCTTCTTTTTTCATATTCAACGAATTTTTTAGAAGCAATAATCCTGATGCTTTTGATGGGAATAGTATCTGCACCTACTTATATAGGTGCAATAAAACTCGTTTCAGAGGGAAATAACTCTTTCAGGGGTACATCGATTGGCTTTTTAAATACAGTAGGGCCACTTGCACTGTTACTTTCCAATTTTATAGTTCCATCATTTTTAGAAAAATTTGATTGGCAATTGGTATATGTGTATAGCTCATTTTTAACTTTTTTGATCGCACTCCCTGTATTCTTTATAAGGCGTGTTTCATTTAAAAGCAAGAAAGGAGCAATAAACAGAAAATCAATAATTGCATCATTTGTAAGATTCTTCGGTTTCTGGGCCATGTGGGGTGTTTCTTCTTATTTGTTTTTACTAGTTCACGAGCATTTCAATCTTGATCTTATTCAGGCAGGGATAATTTCAGGAATATTTTCAATAGGTGCTGTTATTTCTATACCTATTTCAGGTTATATTTCAGATATAATGAAAAAGAGGAGGGAAATATCTGGTATTTTTCTTTTTCTTTTCTTTTTACTCCTTGTAATTTATCCATTTTTACCTCTTTCATTAATTTATATTTTTACATTCATATTGGGATTTATTGCATTCGGTTATAGAACACCCTTGGATACTTATATTTCAGAGATTACAAAGGGTAAAGAGGCAACCTCAATGGGTCTTGCAAATATGATTTCACAACCGAGTTCAATAATAGTACCAATAGTTATTGGTTATATAATAACATTTACAGGAAACATCGCATTTGCATTTATTTCCCTTTCAATAGGACCTTTAATTGCAATGATTCTGATCCAGAAATTGGACTAATCCAAGAAATTTTCTACATTTTTAGAAATTTCAACCATGGCCTTGGCTGCTGGAGATTCTGGACTAAATTCTACAAGTGTTTTTCTATACACCATGGATTTAGCTACATTCTTATCATATGGTATTTTTCCAATTATCTCTAAATCATTCTTATTTGCAAATTCAAAAATATCCTTGAAATCTGGGTTAAGATCAAACTTATTAATTACAATGAATGATTTAATCCTGAAATGTTCAGCGAGATAAAAAGCCCTTTCCATATCACTCAGACTCGATTTTGTAGGTTCAGCTACCAAAATTGCATGTGTGGCACCACTCATTGAGGCAATTACTTGACAGCCGATGCCAGCTGCAGAATCCACTATTATATTTTTTACTGTACCATTTTTTATCCAGTTCCTTGCAATATTTTTTTCCTCTGTGACAAGCTTTCCTGAATTTGGCTGTCCAACATCAAGTTCAGAGCTAACGAAAGGACCGTAAACTGTTTTACCTATCCTAATCCATCCTGAAAGATTGTTTTTTCTTATGGATATCACATTTCTTGGACATATTATTTTGCATGCACCACAACCTTCACAAATGAATTCCTTTACTTTTGGAAAATTATCAATCTTCTCTATCGCTTCATATGTGCATACATCCTGACAAAGCATGCATTGAACGCATCCAGAATAATCGATTACTGCTATGCTCTTTTCCCTGTATTCAATTTCCTTTTCCCAATTTTCAACGTTAAATATTAAATGGAGGTTCGGTGCTTCAGCATCAGCATCAACTATTGCCAAATTTTTATGGGATAACAATACTGATAATGAAGATGACACAGTACTTTTACCCACACCACCTTTTCCACTTACTATTACTATTTCTGCCATAATAACTCCTCCACTTTACTGGATATTCTTTCAAATTTTTGTGATGCATGGCTATCAGGGTATATTTTTACAACTGGTTTTCCCATTACATAACTTTTAACAATTTCATCACTTAGCGGAATTTTTCCTATTATTTCAAGACCTTCAAGATCAGGCATTTCATCAACAAGATCGTACCTGTTAATAATTACGTAACCCCTAATACTTTGCTTCTTAAGCAGATTCATTATCATTTTTAGATCATGTATTCCAAGAGGAGTTGGTTCTGTAACTACTATTGCAAATGCCGCACCCTCTAATGCTGCAGCAACATGATTTCCTGTGCCAGCCGAGGTATCAAAAATCTTTAATTCAGAATCAACAGATTCAGCCCTTTTTCTTGTAGATAACACAAGAGGATAAGATCTTTCCTCCCCTTCCTTTAGCATCCCAGTGACAAGTTTAAAATTTTCATTTATTTCTGTTATATACGTGCTACCAATAATTTTTATATCATCATCTATGGCATTTGCTGGGCAAACAAGCTGGCATGTTCTGCATCCAGAACACAATGTAGGCATAAGAAAAGGGTAACCCTCTTTGAACATTACTATTGCATTTTCAGAGCAATTTTCCCTGCACAGTGTGCATTTTGTGCATTTTGAATAATTGAATTTTGGCCTAAAAATCCAGCTTTTTTGTTCATTTTCTAGATTCATTGATAATAAAATATGATCGTTAGGGCATTCAACATCTGCATCTACAAGTGTTACCTTAATTTTCTTTGATAATAGCGTTGCTAAATTTATTGCAACTGTGCTTTTACCTGTTCCACCTTTTCCACCAGTTATGGCAATCTTCATACTGGCTCATCACCAAGGACCACCGCCACCCCTTCCCCTTCCCATACCTCTCCCACCACCCATGCCTCTACCACCTCTACCATAACCAGGGCCGTATCCCATCCCTGTGGATGGTTGAAGTTTTCCTGATAAAAAAGCCTTTATTGCATCTTCAACTGGCATATAGGGGCAATCACGCATATCTATTCTACCCATTGATAAAACTTGAAATGAATTAGGCCCAATCGCACCTGCGATTAAAACATTGCATCCAGAATTTACAACAGCCTGTGCTGCCTGAATACCCGCACCGCTTCCAGCATAAGCACCCGGGTTCTGAATTACCTCCACATTTTTTACAATCTCCCCTTCAAGATCAACTATTGTGAATGTTGGGCATCTACCAAAATTAGGGCTTACATAATCCTTCAAGCCACCTGGTCCAGATGTGGCTATGCATACTCTCATTTAATAATCACCAATCAGGACAATACAAAAAAATAAATAAATTTATGGTAAAAATAGTTTATTTTTTCAATTCATCCAGTCTTTTTCTTATTTCATCCATTCTTTCCTGGAGGTATCTTAATTCATTCTCAAGGGCCGTTTTTTCATCTTGGGTATTGAATGGCTGTGTAACTGGTTGATAATACTGGCCTGGATTATAGTATCCCTGGTAAGGATTGTACTGTGTACTTTGGTAATATCCATATCCCCATCTCCATCCCCTAGGCATGCCCGTCCACGGACAATATCCAAGTGTTGCACCCCAGCCTCTTCCTCTACCACCATACCAACCTGGTCCAAACATTTTACATCACCATATTACTCAAATGAGTAATAATATTTAAATTTTTCTCATGTAAAAAATGATAAATTAAAATCATTAATTGTTCATGTCAAATTAATGGATTTGATAAATATTCTAAAGTTTATAACAGGGATTACATTCCTTGGTATAGGTTCTTATCAGGATTTAAAGAATAGGGAAATTACAAGTTTTTTATGGCTATTAATGGGTTTTATAGCATCCATATTTTTTATTCTAGAATATACTTCAGATTTTTTGTATTTGACAGTATTGATACTCATATTCTTTTTATGGTTTATTGATATTAAAAATTATGAAAGATGTATTGATTTGGTTTTTTTCATTACACTTCTTTTATTGCTTCTATTTACAAATGAACATAAATTTTTATTCGTTGATGGTGTTCTTATCCTTGCCTATAAATATTTTTACCATTTTGGCGCAATCGGTGGTAAGGCAGATGCAAGGGCAATAATGGCAATTACGCTCCTAAATCCTCTTTATCCACAGCTTTTTACAAATTTTTACTCTAATAGAGAGATAGTTTCCATTGTTTTTCCTTATTCATTGGAGGTCATTTTTTACGCTGCTATAATCAATGCAATAATTTTTATGATTTATGTACTGATTAAAAATATTAAAAATAAAGCTGAAAAAAAATTAAATTACATTTTCACACATCTATATGTAAATGGTGAATGGATAAAGTACCAAACACCCTTCATATTTTCAATGCTAATAGCTTTCATTTTATCTTATTTCTTCGACTTTTTTTACATTTTTTAGCCCTTCATCACACCTATTGGCCTCATCCTGACCACTATTTTTGAAATATTTGCACCTTGTACAGCCTCTACAACGTCATCCACATTTTTGTACGCACCTGGTGCTTCTTCTGCAGCAACATCTGAACTTGCTGATTTTACATAAATTCCTTTCTGCAATAGATCTCTTTTTACCTGTTCACCCCTGTACCTCCTAAGCGCTTCATTTCTTGATAATATTCTGCCTGCTCCATGGCATGTAGACCCAAATGTTTCATGCATTGCCTGATCTGTTCCAACAAGTAAATATGATGCCCTTCCCATGTCCCCGGGTATTAGGACAGGCTGCCCTATATCCATATAAATTTTTGGTAGAGCAGGATGTCCTGCTGGAAAGGCCCTTGTAGCGCCCTTCCTGTGAACAATTACCTTTTTTATTCTACCATCAATTTCATACTCTTCTATTTTAGCAATGTTATGTGCAAGGGAATATATCACGTGCATACCAAGAGCTTCAGCAGATGCATTAAATACCTTTTCAAAAGCAGTTCTTGCCCAGTGATTGATCATCTGCCTGTTTACAAATCCAAAATTTGCAGCTGCTGCCATTGCCGAAATGTAATCCTGTGCCTCCTTAGAATGTATAGGTGCGCTTGCCAGCTGCTTGTCTGGTAATTGAATATTATATTTTTTTGTAGCACTTTCCATGATCTCTATATAATCGGTTGCTACCTGATGCCCCAGACCCCTTGAACCAGTATGTATCATCACTGTTACTTGCCCCTCTTCCGTTATGCCGAATTTTTTAGCAATTTCAGGTATGTATATTTTATCCACAACCTGAACTTCAAGGAAATGGTTCCCTGCACCTAAAGAACCTAGCTGCGGGGCACCCCTTGACTTTGCCTTATCGGATACCTTTGAAGGATCGGCATTAGATATCCTGCCATTTTCTTCTATCCTTTCAAGATCTTCTTCCCAGCCAAATCCATTTGAGACTGCCCATTTTGCACCTTCTGCAAGGACATTATTCAATTCGTTCCTGTTCAATTTTATTTTTCCTTCGGATCCAACTCCACTTGGAACTTCCTTGAATATTGCATCAATGAGTTCCTTTATTTTTGGTTGAACATCTTTTATTGTTAGATCTGTTCTCAACATTTTTACACCACAGTTTATATCATATCCTACGCCCCCAGGGCTGATTATCCCGTCATCATAATCAAATGCTGCAACACCACCAATAGGAAATCCATAGCCCCAGTGAATATCTGGCATTGCATAGGATGCCCTTATGATGCCAGGAAGAAACGCAACATTTGCCACCTGTTCAGGAGCATTATCTTTTTTAATGTCCTCTATCATATGCTCGGATGCAAATATAATACCATCTACACGCATACCTTTTTTGTACGTTTTTGGTATTCTCCATCTAAAATTGTCTATCCTTTCAATTGGACCATTATACATGTATTTATCACCCATCCGTTATTAAAAATCACTTAATCACGTCTACTCCATGCCTTTCCCTTAGCTCCTGCTCCGTGATTTTACCCATGATCTGTTTTGATTTAACGCCTGTGGCTACGATCATTACATTAATCTTTCCTTCAAAATCAGGATCTATAGCAGCACCCCATATTATCCTTGCCTTATCCCCAACACGCTTATGGACCTCTTCAACTATTGTTTGAGCTTCTGATACAGTCATTTCAGGGCCTCCAATAACATGAACAAGAACGCCTGTTGCTGATGATATGTCGACTTCAAGGAGCGGGGAGTTTATAGCATCGTTTAATGCTTCCTGTGCACGCTCATCGCCCGGTGATTCACTCTCACCAACACCAATCATTGCAACTCCACCATCCTTCATAATGGTTCTTAAATCGTTGAAATCCAGATTTACAAGGCCTGGCTTAGTGATCATTTCTGTAAGACCCTTAATGGCCCTCATTAAAACGGTATCAGCGACCTTAAATGCATCATTTAAGGGCATTCTCGGAACAATCTCTAATAGTTTATCATTCGGTATTGTAATTACTGTATCTGATGTTTCCCTGAGCTTATCCAGACCGTAGGTTGCATTTTCCATCCTTGATCTGCCCTCTGATGCAAATGGAAGGGTACAAACAGCTATTGTCAATGCACCAAGTTCTTTTGCTACTTTAGCAACAAAAGGTGCAGAACCAGTGCCTGTGCCACCACCCAACCCACAGGTGATGAATACTATATCTGAACCCTGAAGCACTTCCTTAATTTTATCCTCGGCCTCCCTTGCCGCTTCTTCACCTATCTGAGGAATTGCACCCGCACCAAGACCCCTTGTTGTTCTTTTACCTAGTAATATTTTTTTCTGTGCCTTTGTAATTAGCAGATGTTGAGCATCTGTATTTGCAGCTATTAATTCAGCGCCTACTACTCCTTCCTCCATTATTCTAGTAATTGTGTTTGATCCTCCACCACCACACCCAATTATTCTTATTACAGTTTTAAGACCCTTTAAAATTTCTTCAAGTTCTTTATCTTCTTCTGTTTCCGTAACTGGTTCTTGATTTTTATAAAGATTTTCATTTGTGTATGATTTGGATAATACATCCTTAAGGAGAGATTTCATACTTCTTCACCATGATGATAATTTCAAACCTGATATTTAAAATATTGCAAAAACAGATTTAAAATTTTTATATTTTAGAAATTTGTTTTGAATTTAAATTAAAGAAAAATTTATAGATAACTTGTTAATGATTATTTTTTATGGACAATCAAAAAAACGATATGATTTATTCACTTTTCCTGAAACTTTTAGATGATTTAAAAAATATCTCAAACAAGGAAAGCATAGGGAAAGGTGATATTGATTCCATCGTAAAATCCTATGAAAAGAAGCTAAAGATAATAATGAATAAAAATCAAAGACAAATACCATCTTTAACTTTAAAATTTGGAGGATCATATTTGATTGATGAAGAAAAGCCTGTTGAAAGTTACAATATTTTCAAGCAGGCTGTTTCAAGGGGTTCTAATGGTCTATGCATAACAAGAACCCATCCTGAGAGTATTTCTTTCTATGACACGGCAAAAAATGTTAAATTCATATGGCTTTCCAAGGTAGGGTTGGATACCAGGAAAGATTTTTCATCCTTACAGCCAACGGATTTGACCATTATTGCTAACAGCATTAACGATTTCATAAAAAATAATGCAAAGGGTGTAATACTTCTTGAGGGGATAGAGCTTTTAAGTGCAAGCAATGGATTCCAAAACCTTGCAAGGGCATTGACAACAGTAAAGGATATTGTAAGCGCTGGAAAAGGAGTTCTTTTAATCTCAACCAATTTAAAAGCATTAAAAGATGATGAAAAAAATTTTCTGCTGAGAGAGTTTAACCAGATTCCTGTCCCCTGAGAGGAAGTATCTCTATTCTGGAAGGTGTGGGTAACTTCATCATTGCCTTTCTTAAACCTTCCTTTGCCTTTTCAATATTTTCTTCATCAACTCTAACGAAAAGGATTGTTTCACCAGATTTTACTCTTGCAGCTGTGCCTACAGGTTTACCAAATGCAAGGCTCATGCCACTAGATATCCTATCAGCACCTGCACCTGTTGCCATTTTATGTTCCCTGAGCACATGATGCGGATAAACCCTTATTTTCAAATAATAGTTTGTTCCACCTAGAGAAGTCATTAGATACTTATTTGCTGCTACTCTTGCAGCTTCCAGAGCCGTATGCCTAATCTGGCAATCCTCTTCTGCAATTAAATTCAGAACATATCCGAATCTGAACTGGTTTTTCAAATCACCATGCTCAAATTCATGAATCCTTGGTTGAGGGATCCCTGATATGTATTCCTTTCTTGTGTATGCTGGACCCGTAATCTTCCTGTACATTCTACCCGGTTTCCTTACCATTTTAAATCACACCTTCCGGCTTGTAAGATACCTGAAAGCTTTTTCTCTTTTTAAGGTTTTTTATTTTTCAGCTGGAACAAAGTATAATGTTGAGGCATCCACCTTTTCAAGCGGTACATCCCTGAACTTCGGCTTTATTTTCATTCCTATTCTTATGTCCTTCTGTTCAATGTTTATTTCACCTGGTTCATTTATTACAAGAGTGCTTGTTAATTTAGAATATGAATTGTCATATCCCTGAACATCTATGTTTATGAGTGTGAATGGAACTCTACTAAGAAATGTTTCCCCTGCAAAGTATGCTGTTGTGAATGTATAAATTCTAATATCTGCATCTGTAAGATCCACCCATTCCGTAATCTCAGCCATACATTCTGGACAATCAGCCCTAGGTGGCAGGAAAAGTAAATCTTTTCCATTCTTGTGTTTTTCTTTGTTCCTGCAAACATTTCCTAGAAGTCTCTTGTTTTTCAAGCCTATAAAGAATGGTGAAACCTCTCCAAATGTATGTTTGTACAGTATAGAGTATGGAAAGTCCACTATTAATGGATTTTTATTTTTTGAAACATATTTTTCTCCAACAGACATGTTTACCATCCCCTACCTAATACAAAAACAGTAACATCACTACCTGTTCCTGCATGGCTATGGGCAAGACCCCTTCTTGCATCTTTAACTTGAAGCTTATCGCTTCCATAAAATTTCTCTATCTTTCCCTGGATTTGCCACATAACACTAACAGCTTGCATTATTCCCGTAGCACCAACTGCATGCATACAACCAAGCAAACCACCCGATGGATTTACATGAATTCTGTTTGCAAGCTTCGGATTAACATCCTTGAATACACCTTTTTCATCATCGAATGGAGCAGAATCAATGAGTTTCCCTCCTTCACCGTACCTTGCTAGACCAAGATCTTCATATGTTTGAAGTTCACTGGATGTATAGGCATCATGGAGTTCCACAACATCAATTTGTTCAAGAGGATTTTTAATGCCAGCCATGTTGTATGCCATTTTTGCAGCCTTTCTTCCAGCCCTGAACGAATGCAATCCTGGATAAACCATATCTTCATACCATTCTGGTTTTTCATGCGGAAGGAGAAGATCATCTTTGATAAGACCTCCAACAGTTGTTGGTCTATCTGCTGGCCTCATTGTATCTGTACCATTGCCAACACCCTCAATTATTACAGGCTTATCTGTCAATTCCCTAGCAATAGATTCATCTGCAAGAAGTGCTACAGCTGCACCATCGCTCATAAGGCAGCAATCAAGCCTCTTCAGAGGTGTTGAAATCATATCCGATTTCAATACATCATATATTGTTATGAAACCAGATGTACTTTTTGTTGCATATGGGTTCTTTGCATTTGTTTGCGCAAAGAAATTGTACTGAGCATTGTTTCTATTCTTTACAGCTACCTTTGCCATCTGTTTTTCAGTAATACCAAATTCATACATGTACCTGGTTGCCATAGCTGCATAATATGCAGAATAATAGCCGCCTACAGGAAAATCAAAATCTGTATCCGATGCTAGCGCAATAAATTCATTCCCCTTGCTTGTACTTACTTCTGACATTTTTTCAAAACCCATTACAAGTACAAGGCTTGCATCACCTGATTTAACCATTTCATACCCTGCTTTAAGGCCCAATCCGCCTGTAGCACCACCACCCTCTATCCTTGCACTCTGTATAGGATTAAAACCAATATAGTCTCTTATGATTGCACCGAAAAGTAACTGTCTTTCAAAATGATCAGAAAAGTAGCTCACTATTGTACCATCAATCATTTTCTTTACATCAAGTGGATCTATTTTCAGATCATTTTCAAACAATGCCATTTTCGCTGCTTCCATGACAAGTTCTTCCTGCGTGGAATCCTTTCTAGATTTTGCAAACTGCGTCATTCCTCCGGCGATCATCGCCACTCTATTTCCCATTTTTCATACCTCCATTTTATTTTAATAGCTCTTTCGCTATTATCATCTTTTGCACTTCATTTGTCCCTTCCCCTATTTCCATCAACTTTGAATCCCTTAGATACCTTTCTATGCCAAAATCTCTGAAATATCCATACCCACCATGAATTTGTATTGCTGTTCTGGCTGCATCCATAGCTACCTGGCTTGCAAAATATTTTGCCATCGAAATTTCTTTTCTAGCAGGTATTCCTTTATCATAGAGTTCTGCAGCATGTTCTATAAGTAATCTTGCTGCCTGAATATTTGTTGCCATATCCGCAAGATAAAACTGTATGCCCTCAAACTGTGAAATAGTTGTTCCAAAAGCTTTTCTTTCCTTGGCATATTCTATGCTTGAATTTAATGATGCTTCAGCCAAACCAAGCGCTATTCCCGCTATTGCAATTCTTCCTCCCTCCAATATTTTCATTGCCTGCTTGAATCCTTCACCAGGATTCCCTATCAAATGTTCTTCTGGAACTAAAAAATTATTGAAAATCAATTCTGCCGTATCACTTCCCCTTACACCTAGCTTATCCTTTATTTTATTCCTTTCTACGCCTGGAGAATCTCCATCTATAAGAAATGCATTTATGCCCTGATCACCTTTTGCCATCAAAACAATGTATTTTGAACTTACACCATGTGTTATGAATATTTTAGATCCATTAATATTATAGTGTTTATCTTCTTTTTTATAAGTTGTTGACATATTCTTAGCATCAGTTCCTGAAGATGGTTCTGTAAGTGCCCATGCAACAGGTCTAGCATGCTTTATTGTATATTCTATAACCATTTTTTTTATTTCTTCTGATGCAAAAAGATATACATGGTTCAGACCAAGACTATTATGTGCTTCTAGACTCAATGCAAGGCCTCCAGAATATCTTCCGACAATTTCAAGTATTTTGGAATAAGTAAACATATCAAGACCCAAACCACCATAACTTTCAGGTATGGTTAATGTGAGGAGCCCGTATTCCTGCATTTCTTTATAAAATTCATTTGGTATATGATCCTCAATATCTATAGTTTTAGCCATTGGGTCAATTTTCTTTTTTGCAAATTCTTCCATTTGTGTTAAAATTAATTTATTTTCTTCTGAAATCTCATATACCATTCTTAAAATTCACCCCCATATTCAGGAAAATTTTTCCAAAATAGAACAATGATTCATCCATTGTTTGAAGGTAAAACCTATTCCGTATAAAATTTTTTCATTTTTAAATTAGAATTTAAATTTTTAGTTTGAAGGAAAAGATATAAATAATTTATCTATATGTAGATTATCTATGATCGAAATTAAATTGGAAAATAAAGCTCTATTGTTCACCTCTTTAGGTCATTTCATCAATGATGGTGTATTCTTTCTTTTTCCCGTTCTGACTACATTACTTTCTGTGCAAAAATCATTTAGTCCTTGGATCATTGGCATATTATTCGCAATTTACTACGGTTCTTCGACCGTATTTACAACATTCATAAGCGCCAGGGCGGACAAGACAAAGAGGTATAGCGAGGGAATTGCCATAGGCATTGCATTGTTGTCTTTGGGATTAATAATATTTATGGTATCATTGCTTATTCCACCATCAACATTGCTCATAACTCTGGTAGTACTTTCAACAATTGTTCTAGGAGTAGGTACAGGTTATTACCATCCTCTTGGTGCAGCAGTGCTTCAAAACGTTGTAACCAGAAATAATTTAGGAAAAGCACTTGGTATAAATGGTGGGCTTGGAAGTATCGGGAGGGCAATTTATCCTACGATTTTCTTTGGAATTGCAGTCCTGTTCACCTATTCAGCCTCTCTTGGTTTTCTTTCAGCACTTGGATTTCTTGCAGCTCTGATGATATATTTTGAATTGAAAAACATTGTGAAAATAAACATAAAACAGAAAAAAGAAAATATGGGCAAATCAATAAAAAATGCAATTACGAAAGGTATACTTATTCTTTCAATACTTACCTTTGCAAGAGCTTTGGCAACACAAGGAATTGTAAGCTGGATACCGTTCTACTTATCTTATACGAGAGGAATGGGATTGAGCCTATCTTTGGGTACAACAATGACGATAATGTATACCATAGCTATTATAGGACAACCTTTATTTGGTATACTAGCAGACAAATTTGATAGAAGGTACCTGCTTATCTTATCTACAATAGGATCTGGTTTAGCGGTGATTGGATACGTCCTAACTGAGGGATATCTCAGCCTATTATTGCTTATAATATTTGCTTTCTTTAATTTCACAGGATTCCCAATTTTGATGGCGCTTACAAAAGACTATGTACGAAGCACATCATCTTTGAGCAACTCACTTGTATGGGGTATAGCAAACACAGGTGGAATGGTTATTGGCCCTTTGGTTGTAGGTTCATTTTTGTTAAACAGTTATTCAGGTCTTGTGATTATTTATGAAGTTCTTGCTGTGTTTATCATAATTATCGGATTCTTTACATTTCTTCTGCCTAAGCCTAGTGAAAAATCAAAGATGCCCCTATTTGGCTAAAAATATTTTTATCCTTTTTCCTTTTTTTGTTTTATGTGTCTAATGTGGTATTTCTTGGGAAAGTAAACTTGAACTGGTGTGATAATTGCAACGTACCTGTACTGGGGAAGAAATGTGATATTTGCAGTTCGGAATCAAGAAAGGTTAATGTAACACCTCCAGGCGATTTTAAATTTCCATTAAAGGGGGATATGGAAATACTTGATGAATCATTCAAAGATATTTTAAAAATAAATTTTTCAGAAGTTTTTTCTGAGAAAGTAATTGTATTGAACAGAATTCCTGGTCCTGATAGATCCGAAGAAATAATCGTTGGCGGTTATGTTATTGCTACTGTTATGCATGACTTTAATAAATTAAGGGTCGCACTCAGACCACATTTTTATGTTGTTGCAAAGGAACATTTAAAGGATATTTTCATACAAGCAGACCCTGGTGCAATTGAATCAATAAAAAAGGGTAATAATTTAATGGCACCTGGCATAATAAAAATAGGAGATGATGTAAAAAAGGAGAGGGATGCATTTATTGTTAATGATAATAAAATACCCATTGCACTGGGTATTTCAAGAATATCAAAAAATGAAAAAATTGAAAAGGGTATGGCAGTTAAGGTAAAGTTTCTAATGGAGGATATCAAAATACCTGATAAAAAAGGGGATATGAAAAAAATAATTGAAGCAAATAGAAACTATATGAAATTCAGGGAAGAAAAATCTATTGAAATGATTAAAAAATTGGATGGAAAAAATACATTTGTTTCATTTAGCGGTGGAAAGGATAGTCTTGTTGCATTGCATCTTGCAATAAGATCTGGAATAAAGTTCAAAACAGTATTTTTGAACACTGGACTTGAATTCAAAGAAACAATAGAATATGTTAAAAAAACAGCTGAAAAATTCCAGCTTGATCTTGATATAATAGATGCAGGTAACGCATTTTTTTTAAATCTCGATCATTTTGGTCCACCGGGTCGAGATTATAGATGGTGTTGCAAAGTTTGCAAACTCGGGCCGACAACAAGATACATAAAAGAACATTCAAGTGGTCCAATATATATGATCATAGGTCAGAGGGCATATGAAAGCAAAACGAGATCAAGCAAGGGTGAGATATGGGAAAATAGGTGGGTGCCAAATCAGATAGGAATAAGTCCCATTCAGAACTGGAACTCACTTATGGTATGGATTTATATATTTGAGCATGGCCTTGAATATAATCCTTGGTATGATATGGGCCTTTGGAGAACGGGTTGTTTTATGTGCCCATCACAAGACTTAGGTGATTTAAACATTGTCAAGAACAATTATAAGGAATATGAAAAATGGGAAGAGTTTTTGAAAAGTTATGCTAAAAAGAATAATATACCAGATGAATGGGTATACTATGGTTTATGGCGATGGAATTCACTTCCTGAATTTTTGAAAAGTAGATTTAATTTTGATGGATTTAAAAGAACTTCACTTGAGATAGAGAAAATAGAATATGGAAAAAGCTTTGAAATAAAAGCTAACAATGTTATTGATTTAGTAAGATTAAAAAATATGATGAATATTTTACCTAAAAATTTTTATGAAATTAATAATAAAATTATTATAGATAAAAGATTCATCGATATTGGCATACAGATAATATATGAATCTGAGGAATGTGTTGGGTGTGGTATATGCACTGGCAGATGCGATAAAGATGCACTATATTTGGAGAATGGTAGGGTTTGGATAAATGAAGAAAGATGCATACACTGTACCAAATGCATCGGCCCATGCCCTGCATATGCATTCAGGTGAAATAGTATGAATGAAAAAATAGAAAATGTAATTAAAATACTAATGAAAAAGATTAGTCCTCATAAAATTCCATATAATGAGCCTTGGAAAGTATTAATATCAACTGTTCTTTCACAAAGGACAAAGGATGAAACAACAGCAACTGTTTCAAGACGTCTTTTTGAAAAATACCCTAATCTTAATGACTTAGCAAATGCAAAGAATGAAGATCTTGAAATTTTATTGAAACCGATAGGATTTTATAGGGAAAAGGCGAAAAGGATCAAGGAAATTGCAAGGATAATTCTAGATGATTATGGGGGTAATGTCCCAAAGGAAAAGGATATACTTTTAAAATTGCCAGGTGTAGGGACAAAAACTGCAAATATAGTTCTTTCAGTTTCTTATAGCAAGGATTACATAGCTGTTGACACACATGTACACAGGATATCAAACAGGCTAGGATGGGTAAAAACAAAAACTCCTGAAGAAACGGAATTGGAACTGATGAAAATAATAGATAGAAAGTACTGGAAAAGATTAAATTCTGTATTAGTTGAATTTGGAAAAAGCATATGCAGACCTAAGGGTCCTAATTGTGATATTTGTCCAGTAAGTAACTATTGTCCTTCATCAAGGATTGTAGCAAAAAAGTAGACAAAACCATTATATTGATTTTTTTAATATTTATTGAACAAGGTGTAATTTCATGTATATAATACAACCTTCTAAATTAAAAAAGGGCTTACCGAAGGAGACGCTTTCAATTTGTCCTGTTTGCAAGAAAGTGATACCGGCTACAATTTACGAAGAAAATGGAAAAGTAATGTACAAGAAAACATGTCCTGAGCACGGTGAATTCAAAGATATTTATTTTGGAGATGTTGAAACATATTTGCGCTATGAAAATTTTGCATTTGATGGCGTAGGTGTTCAAAATCCCCAGATCAATGGATCAAATTGCCCATACGATTGCGGTTTATGCACACTTCATTATAGCCACACGTCACTGGCCAACATTGATCTTACAAACAGGTGCAATCTAAAGTGCCCCATATGTTTTGCAAATGCCAATGCGGCAGGATATGTTTATGAGCCATCATTTGAACAGATTGTTCATATGATGGAGGTTTTGAGAAATGAAAAACCCGTTCCAACTCCAGCTGTACAGTTTGCAGGTGGTGAACCAACAATATATCCACAGTTCCTTGATGTAATTAAAAAGGCAAAGGAGCTCGGTTTTGCACAGATACAGGTAGCAACAAATGGTGTTAGAATTGCACACGAACCAGATTTTGCACAGAATATGCTTGATGCAGGTCTTCACACAGTATATCTTCAATTTGATGGTTTCAAGGACATAACCTATATAAAAACAAGAGGCAGACCCGGTTTTCTAAAGGAAAAGCTTCAAGCAATAGAATATCTGAGACACACAAAACCTAAACCGCTCGCAACAGTTTTGGTTCCAGTGATCGTAAAAGGAGTAAATGATGATGAAGTTGGCCAAATCATAGATTTTGGTCTTAAAAATCTGGATGTTATCAGGTCAGTAAATTTTCAGCCTGTTTCATTCGCGGGCAGGATTCCGCAGGATGAGCTAATTGTTGGTAGATATACACAAGGTGATTTGATCAAAGATCTTTTAAAACAGACAACTTATTTTGAAAAAAAGGATTTCTTCCCTATACCTGTGGCTGCTCTTTTTTCAGAACTTGCATCCCAGTTGTTCAGGCATCCTTATGTTGCATTTACATCCCATCCACATTGCGGTACAGCAACATATTTATTTATGGATTATGATAAAAACAAAGTTATACCTATTACAAGGTTCATAGATGTTGATGGTCTTGTTGAAGAACTGAGACCAAAGATTATGGAAGCAAAATTCGATGGAAAGTCAAAGGTATTTTCTGTACCCTATCTGTACAGGATATTCAAAAAATATTATAACGAGGACGAAGCACCCTCTCACTTCAAGATCAAAGAAATACTCGATGTTTTTAAAGAAGGAACGAAGGATTCTCTTGGAAAGCTTCATTGGGATTCTCTTTTCATTGGGGCAATGCACTTCCAGGATGAATATAATTACGATCTTGAAAGACTTAAAAGATGTGTAATTCACTATGCCACACCGGATGGAAGGGTAATACCATTCTGCGCATACAATTCTGGCCCTGTTTATAGAACAGAGGTGGAGAAAAAATTTTCAATGACTTTGGAAGAGTACAGGAAAAGATATGGTAACGCTGTAGGTACAGAGGGAGTGTGAATCTATGGAAGTTGATACTTCCAAATGCAATTACTGCGGAGCCTGCGTTGGCTCTTGCCCCGTTAATTGTATGTACCTTGATGAAACAAGGATTATTATTGATGAAAAAGCCTGCACAAAATGTGGGTTTTGCATTAGAGTATGCCCGATGGGTGCGATTTCTGCGGAGTGGTTCAAATGAAATCCTTTGAGTATGATGTACTTGTTATTGGGGCAGGACCTGGAGGGAGTTCTGCTGCCAGGTTTGCTTCAAGGAAGGGCTTAAGGGTATTAATGATAGAAAAAAGGCCAGATATAGGTTCACCGGTTCGGTGTGGTGAAGGCATTTCAAAAAGCTGGTTACCTGAAGTAGAAATTGAAGCACAGGCAAACTGGATATCTAACGAAGTTGAAGGTGCCAGGATATATCCGCCGAATGAAAAAACGTTCATAAAACTTTCAGCAGCCAGGGCAGGTAATGAAGTTGGCTATATTATAGAAAGGGACAAATTTGACAAATATCTTGCAGCATTAGCTGCAAGGGAAGGGGCAGAGATTTGGGTGAAAAGCCCTGCTATTTCTTTGATAATAGAAAATGGCAAGGTATCAGGAGCCAAAATAAGGAGAATGGGTGAAATTGTTGAAGTTAGGGCTAAAATAATAATCGGTGCTGATGGGTTTGAAAGTCAGGTAGGTAGATGGTCAAAGATTAATACAATGGTGAAGGACAGGGATATTGTTTCATGTGTAGAATACAGAATGGTTGGCATTGATATTAATAAGGATTTTACGGACTTTTACCTTGGCAGTTGTGCACCTGGTGGATATGTATGGGTATTTCCAAAAAATGGCGATGAAGCGAATGTGGGCATAGGTGTTGCATTGAATAAGCTCAAAAGGCCGGGTGAAGTAAAAAAATATCTTGATGAATTCATTGAAAAACATCCTGGTCTTAAAAAGGGAAAAACAATAGAACTCATTACAGGGGCTGTATCTACTTGCCCAATGCCTCAAACTATAGTTACAGATAATGTAATGCTTGTAGGTGATTCTGCAAGACTTATTGACCCAATTACAGGTGGTGGTATTGCAAATGCCTGTATTTCTGGCAAACTTGCAGCAGAGGCTGCATATGAAGCAATAAAATCTGGAAAATCATCAAAGGAATTCCTTAAGGAGCATTATGAAAAGAAGGTAAGGGAAAAGTTCGAGAGAAAAAATTTAAGGAATTGGTTTGCGAAAGAAAAACTTTCAATGCTTTCAGACGAAACATTAAACAAGCTCGTGGATGCCATATCATCTGTAGAATTAACATCCATATCTGTAAAAAGTCTTCTGGATGCTGTGCAGAAAAAGTATCCTGAACTTGTTAAGGAATTTGAGGACCTCCTCTAAACAAAAAGATTTATTACGCAATTGTCCATTCTTTTTTTGAGCCGCGGTAGCCAAGCGGACTACGGCGCCAGCCTTGAGAGCTGGTTCTCTGCAAAGGGAGCGGGAGTTCAAATCTCCCCCGCGGCGCTGGGCATAAGATGATCAAGAATGAGATATTTTCCTTATGAATACAGACCTTTTCAAAGGGAAATCGTAGGTGATGTTGAAGAAACGTTGAACAAAAAGGGGCATCTGATTTTAGAAGCACCTACTGGAATAGGTAAAACAATTGCTGTTTTAGCTCCTTCATTGGAATTCGCATTAAAAAATAAATTGAAAATATTTTATTTAACAAGAACAAATTCACAGCAAGAACAGGTAATAAAAGAGGCAAGGAAATTAAGGAAAGAGTACAGTTTTACACTCGTCCCTATCCAAGGCAGGAATTCATACTGTATGCTATTCCTGAAAGAAAAAATATTTGATGCAACTCCTGAAGAACTTGCGATTAGCTGTAGAAAAAGGAAAAAAGATGTTGAAAATGGAAACGTTGAATCATGCATATTTTACAAAAACTTTTTGGAAAAAGGCAAGGATGTTATTTTATATGCAAAAGAAAATATTTTAACTGCACAGGATTTTGTTGACAGATCAATGGAGGATGAGGTTTGTGCCTATGAAGCAATGAAACTTGCAGCCACAGAAGCAGATATTTTGATCATGCCTTACGTATATTTCTTTGATCCTAATATTAGATCGAGGCTTTTTGAATGGGTAAACATATCATTAGAAAATACAATTCTTATAATTGATGAAGCACATAATCTTCCAGATTTCGCAAGGAATCAAAGAACGATGCATTTAACATTGAAATCAATATCCGGGGTAGACAGGGAAATTATGGATTATGGTGATGATAACAAATTTGGTATAAAATATTCTGAATTTATTGAAATTTTCAGGGAAACTTTATTCGGTTTAGCAGAAAAATTACTGAAAGAAAAGGATGATTCACCTTTAAATAATGAATATCTTCTTCAAATGTTATCAGATGCTTTTGGTATAAGTACAGATAATTTCATATTATTCTTGAATACTCTTTTAGATTATGGAGAAAAAATAAGGGGAGAAAAGTTATCAAAAGGGCAATTACCAAGATCTTTTGTTGGTAACCTCGGTCAATTTTTACTTGAATTCTTTTTAAATGAAGATAAGGATACTGTGAGAATAATAACAAGGGAGGAACATCTAATGCTTGAGATGTTTGCCATAGACCCGAAACCTGTTACTTCAATTATAGAGAATTCATATGCATCAATACATATGTCTGGGACACTCAAGCCTCTGGATGAGTATGAATCACTAATATTTAATAAGAAAATTGCAAAAAAGATGATTTATCCATCACCATTTCCAAAGAATAATTTAAAGATATACTATATTGATAATGTTACAACAAAATTTGATGATATAAAAAATGATGAGGAAAGGGAAAAAATGGCAAAATTGATTGAAAAAATAATAAACACTAGACATAATTCGCTCGTTCTTTTTCCAAGCTACAACCTGATGAATAAAATACTTGAAAGGGACATTGCATTCTTTGGAAACGTTTATAAAGAAACGCCGAATATGTCCCAAAGGGATTTTATAAAAAATATTCACATGTTTAAAAGACATGGTGGTGTATTTTTTTCAGTGTTTGGTAGCAGAATAAGTGAGGGTATGGATTTCCCTGGTGGCCAGATTGAACTTGTTGTGATTGCAGGTATACCATATCCAAAACCTTCAGCAAAGCAAAAGCTAATGGAATTGTATTATTCCCAGGAAATGGATAAAAACACTGTTTATAAATACCTTGTTCACGGCCCAACAGGCAGGAGGATCGTACAGGCAATAGGAAGAATGATAAGATCATCAACAGACAGGGGATTGGCAATTATTCTGGATAAAAGAGCGCCAAGATTTAAAGAATACATTGAAATGGAAAGGAGCAAAAACATAGAGGAAGAAATAAAAACATTTTATTCAAATATGGCAAGTTTAAAATAGTTTCTGGCCATAATTTAAGATGATATGGTTGTTATAAAAGTAGATAAAAAAAGACTTGAAAACTTAACAGGTCTTTTAATTAATGATCTTGAAGAAATATTTGAAACGTTGGCAGTGGATATAAAAAGGGCAGATGACTTATCCTGGGATCTAGAGCTCTATCCTGACAGGCCGGATCTTTATTCTATTTTTGGTCTCTCAAGGGCAATAAAGCAGTTCAAATTTCAAGAAGAAAGGAATTATAAGGTTAAAAAATCCAATATCCTTCTTGAAGTGGATAAAAGTGTTAGGAATATAAGGCCATTCATTGGTGCAGCAATAATAAGGGATCTGGATCTTAATGATACAACAATAAGGGATATTATGGACTTACAGGAAAAATTGCATTCGACAGTGGGAAGGGGTAGGAAAAAAATAGCCATTGGTATTCAGGATCTCGACAAGGTCAAGCCACCATTCAAGTACGCAGCATATATACCAGAAGAAATTTCATTCATTCCTCTGGGTTTTAAAGAAAGAATGAATTTAATGGAAATAATTAAAAATCATCCAAAGGGTATTGAATACGGTGAACTTTTAAAGGATTTTGAAATGTATCCCATTATTACAGATTCAGAAAAAAATGTACTTTCATTCCCGCCAATTATCAATGGGATTCTTACGCAGGTAACGGAAAAAACAAAGAATATATTTATAGATGTTACAGGTCTTGATCTTTTTACTGTGATAAATACACTTGACCTTACTGTAACTGCTTTGAATGAAATATCAATGGAAAACGAGAGTGTTAATATAAATTATCCTGAAGGCACAATGGTTCTACCCGACCTCAAATATGAGAAATTAACAATAGAAAGAACTGAAATCGAAAACATTCTGGGCATAAAAATGGATGAAGAGAGTATTTTTAACGCGCTTAAATCAATGGGTTATAAATATTCAATGAAAAAGAAAAAAATTGAGGTTGGTATACCTCCATACAGAATAGATATAATGCATCCTGTTGACATCATTGAGGATATTGCAAAATCATATGGTTTTAATAAAATTGAAAAATCATTGCCGGAAAAATTTTCGATTGGAATAGAATCGAATGTTGAAATGGTTAAGGAAAGGCTTAGGAGAATTATGATTGGGCTTGGATACATTGAAATAATTAATTTAACATTCACGTCCCCTGAAAGAAACTTCTTTATTTTTAACCTTAATAAGGAAGAATCAATGAATATTGTGAATCCTGTGATAGAGGACCAGAGCATTTACAGAACTTGGCTAATACCCATGCTGATTGAAACATTAAAGAATAATAAACACAGAAATCTTCCACAGAAAATTTTTGAAATAGGTGAAGTTTTTGATGGGAAGGAAACAATACATATTGCATGTGCATCCATAAGCTCAAATGCATCTTTTACAGAAATTAAAGGTTTGGTAGGAAAACTTTTGCAAAGCCTCGGTTTAGAAATGAACATTAAAGAAGATAAAAAACCTTTCCTTATCAATGGGAGACAGGCAAGTATAATCATTAACGATCAATATGTCGGTTTTTTTGGAGAAATGCACCCTGAAATCATAGAAAGGTTTGATCTGGGAAACCCTGTTATTGTTTTTGAACTTAACATTGAAAAAATATTTCCAGATATTTTTAAGGATAGGCT
>ERZ1669247.37-NODE-37-length-69694-cov-17.301598_pt1 | contig 69694 bp, 72 predicted proteins | sample MGYA00579297_ERZ1669247 | MGnify/ENA primary metagenome ERZ1669247 (study PRJEB41166, sample SAMN08046056) | hot springs metagenome | biome: hot spring; feature: acid hot spring; material: thermophilic sediment; isolation source: thermophilic sediment from acid hot...
GGGTATTTAAAAGGCATGAAAAAGCATATGCCTGATAAGTTAATTTTTCATTACAGATTTTCACTGTTCAACTGTGTAAGTCCTATTATTATAAATTAAAAACGGTTCTCATGTCTTCTTCGTTGAGTTTTATTTCCTTGCTTTTTAAAATCCCTTTAACATGCGAAGGTTCGCTTATTGAGGGTGCGTAAGAGACCTTAAAGAAGTTAAGTAAAGAAAGCGCTATCTCAGAAATGCTCGACCCCTTTTCTTCAGAGAGTTTCTTTAGCCTGTTTAAAGCGCAACCGTAAATTATCCTGTTTTTAAAAGACATATAACCCCTTTCAGTTAATATTCCTCCTCCTAAAGGCGAAGCAGAAAAGACATTTATCTTAAGGTTCTGTAGTTTTTTAACAACATGCTGATTGTTTTTTGTCAAAGCGTTAAAGTCAACTTTAACATGCTGAAGTTTCTCAAAAATATCCTCCTGATATATTTCTTTAATATAATTGGCTCTCCATCCAATCAATCCAAAGCTGTTTATTATACCTTCATTGATCGCTTTTTTAAATCCTCTTAACGTTTCTTTTAAACTTACAAAAAAGTTTGGCATCTTGATTTCAAATACATCTGCAGGCCTTCCCAAAACGTTTTTCAAAAGCGATGCTTGGTGAATAATGTTTTCGTAGCTCGGGTATATCCCACTGAACCGGGCTAAAACAATTATGTTTTTATTTTCTCTGAGCGGTTTAAGGAAAGACTCAAATTTTTCTAACTTGATCCAAGAATCCCTCAAATCAAGAACGTTAAGACCGGAATTCAAAAACGTCTCGAATGCAAGCTGAACTCCTCTAGGATTAGACTCCAGCTTGTCTCTCTTGATTGAGATCCCGCTCAAAAGCTGAGCGGCCATAGTTAGCTCTACCGTTACAGCTATTTATTAACTTTCTTGAACGATTGCAGAGCAAAGAATAAAAAGGCATGTAGTATAATGCAGTTTGTGGCCGCCATGGTGTAGTGGTAGCACAGGAGCCTGTGGAGCTCCTGGCCCGGGTTCGATAGCATTTATGATGCCGAAATTCCCGGTGGCGGCCATTATCAAGTTTTTACCTGCTTTAGCGTATCGTTTTTGATTTAAAATTACAATTAGCAAAAGCCTCGCCATTTTAAGGCGGAAAGAAGGTCAGTTTTAAAACACCATCAGAAGATCTTGCAAAAATGTATGACCGCTTAGAACGTTACGTTTATCAATCATAAAAAATCAAGTATAGATATATGAGTAAAATAAAGGTCGCAATAGCCGGGGTCGGCAACTGTGCTTCAGCCATCGTTCAGGGAGTTTATTATTACACAGATAAAGAACCCATAGGCGTCATAAGCGATAAAATAGGACCTTACAGCATTTCTGATATAGAGTTTGTAGCGGCTTTTGACGTCTCAAAAAGAAAAGTGGGCAAGGATATTTCTGAAGCTATTTTTGAATACCCTAACTTAACCAAGAAGTTTGCAGATCTGCCAAAACTGGGAGTTGAGGTTCAACCAGGTCCGGTTTACGATGGTGTTGCACCTCACATGAGAGAGTCATTCCAGCCAATAGATAAAGGGCCCGGTATATCATTTGTGGCAGATAAGCTAAGAGAAAGTGGCGCTGACCTGCTGATAAATCTGCTTCCGGTAGGAAGCGAAGAAGCGACAAGAGCTTATGCAAGGGCTGCTCTTGAGGCAAAGAAGGGTTTTATAAACGGCATTCCTGTATTCATAGCGAGCGATAAAGGATGGGCTTCAGAGTTCGAAAAAGCGGGGGTTCCTGTGATGGGTGATGACGTAAAAGGTCAGGTTGGTGCAACAATTCTTCACAGAACATTAGTATCACTTTTCCACATGAGGGGTGTCATAGTAGAAGAAACCTATCAGGTCAACATAGGAGGTAACACAGATTTCCTTAACATGACCGTTGAAGAGAGGCTGAAGAGCAAGAGGATCAGCAAGACTTCAGCAGTTACCAGCATTCTGCCCTATGGTAAAGAGCTTGAAGAAAAAGGCAGGATAAGGATAGGCCCGAGCGATTACGTGCCTTTCCTCGGGAATACAAAGGTTTGCTACATATATTTGAAAGGAAAAAGCTTTGCGGACTTTCCTGTAGAGCTAAAGGTTAAGCTCTCTGTAGATGACAAATCTATGTTTGCGGCTGTAATGCTCGATGCGATAAGGTTGATGAAAGTAGCGCTTGATAAGGGTCTGAAGGGGGCACTGATCGAGCCATCATCTTTTCTGTTTAAACATCCTCCAGTTCAGGCAACAAGCGATGCAGAAGCTTCTGAGTGGTTAAAAGGGTGGCTAAGGAACCTTGGTTACTGAGCTGACATATGTTGATGAGAATTTTATAAGGAAAAATTATCCGGTTCGTAAAAAGGACTCTCATAAAGGTGAAAATGGCAGAGTTCTGGTGATTGGGGGTAGCTGGATTTATCACGGGGCGCCTTACATAGCTTCTCTTGCTGCTCTGATAAGCGGCGTAGATCTGGTCTATACTGCTGTACCCAAACCAATAGTGAGCGCAATAAGGTGTCTTGATCCTAATTTGATAGTTATACCTTTACCAGACTATAAATTCACAAAGGGCAATGCGGAAAGACTCATAAAAATAATGCCAGAGGTAGACGTTGTGCTAATAGGTAACGGAATGGGAAAGGGAATAGCTGATGGTTTAAAGTTATTTTTAAAGGAAACTATCGTTAAAAGAGTCATACTTGACGCAGATGCTTTGCTGCCTGAATCCGTTTCTGTTTTATCCAGTTCTGACAAGGATTTCATAGTTACCCCACACGGAGGCGAGTTCAAGAGGATAAGCGGATTTGATGTTGAAGGGAAAGACATTGAAGAAAAAGCAAAACTGGTAATGGGTTTTGCAAAAGACAAAGGTGCCACGGTTCTCTTAAAAGGCGTCATAGATATAATTTCTGATTCAGAAGAACTTTATCTTAACTCAACCGGAAACGCAGGTATGACTGTTGGCGGAACCGGCGACGCGCTTGCCGGTTTAACGGCCGGTTTTTTCTCTAAAGGATTAAAAGCCGTAAAAGCTTCAGCTCTGGCGGCTTTCGTAAACGGGAGTGCCGGGGATCTTGCGTTGAATAAAAAAGGGCTTCATTTTACTGCAATGGACTTGATAAGTTTCTACCCAGAAATAATGAAAAAATTTGATCGTTTGGTATGAATTACTTTATTATCTTTTTGCCCAGTTGAGCAGGTTCCAAGTTAAAAACTATAGTTTTAAGAACAGTCATTTCATCTATGCTATAGCCAACACCTTCCCTACCCGTTCCTGAATTCTTGTTTCCGCCAAACGGGAAGTACCCAAGCCCGTGTTTCGGCATGTCGTTTATGGTTACCTCTCCGACCTGTAGTCCTTTAGCGACCTTCCAGAGCTCATAGAAATTGTTTCCAAATACGCAGGAATCAAGCCCGTATTCGCTTTTTCTTGCAAGGTTCAAAGCTTCTTCTGAGTTGTTAACCTTATGTATCGGTATGACTGGTCCAAATATTTCTTCCCAGAGTATCCTTGCGTTCTCTGGAACATCGTACAGAACTGTTGGCTGTACGTAAGTTCCCTCAACATTGCCGCCCAGCAATATTTTAGCTCCCTTTTCAACAGCGTCGTCTATTAGCGATTTTATTCTCTGTGCAGCTCCCCTTGATATTACCGGTCCAACCTTTACAGTTGGATCCGCTAACGGGTTTCCGAGTTTCCAGGCCTTTGCTTCTTCAACTACCAGCTCAACAAGCTTATCGGCAACTTCTTTTACCGGAAGGACAGCGCTGATTGCGTCGCACCTCTGCCCCGCATTTGAAAGCGAGCCCGAAACTATTTTTTTGGCTGCCGTCTTAAGATCAGCATCCGCGAGCACTATGCAGTAAGCTTTACCGCCTAACTCAAGGTGAAGCTTTTTAACGCCAGCAACAGAGCTTATTGATTTTCCAGTGCCTGTGCTTCCAGTGAAGCTTATCATCCCAACGTCTTTGTGAGCAGCAAGCGCGTTACCCACGACAGAACCAGGTCCAGTTATAGCCTGTATTGTGCCTTTAGGGAAACCAGCAAGGTTGAGTATCTGGACAAACATAAGAGTAGATAATGGAGTTTCGGAAGTTGGCTTTACAACAACGCTGTTTGCTGCCAGAAGAGCAGGAATTATCTTAGATGCGGGAATGTAAAGCGGGTAGTTAAACGGACCTATGGCTCCTACAACTCCGATGGGTTCCCTTATAACCAGAGCTATCTTCTGAGCTGTATCTTTTGACCAGTCACCTGGGAGGTATTCTCCAAATATCTTTCTAGCGTCTTCCATGGTAAGCTTCATCCTTAGGTAAAGCGATTCAACTTCTCCCTTCGCTCCTTCTCTAGTCTTTCCTCCTTCAAGCATAAGCGCTTTTATAAAGTCCTCCTGACGTTCCATCAAAAGGTGCCTGGCTTCTTCCATCAGCTCTATCCTTTCTATCCCTGCTATTTCCCTTATCTTGTACTGGTTTTCTTTAGCGGATTTTACAGCCCTGTCAACATCTTCAGCTGTAGCCTTGTAAACATAACCTATGAGGCTATCGTCTACCGGAGATCTTAATGGATCCTTTTGCGCTCCGTTTATCCATTTACCGTCGATAAAGAATTTAAAGTTCTTTATCCCGTTTTCAGAATCAAACAGCTCGCTGAACTCGTTTGAAAGTTCCAATTCAGCAACTTTTTCATTTGATAAATTGCTCATGATTAGCTTTACAATTAAGGTATCTTATTTACTTTTTTAACATTTTTCATTTTTTGGATACAAACTAAGAAAAATTAATATTTAACCTTTAAGAAAAACCTTATGTGAAGAAAAGCGGCCTAGGGCCTTTAGAGATTAAAATACTTTCAGCTCTTTCAGAGCTTAAAGAAGGTACCGTAAAACAGGTTTATAGCGAGCTACAAAAAAGTGAGGAAAATCTGGCTATAACAACTGTAGCTACGGTTCTTGACAGGCTTTTTAAAAAGAGGATCGTTGAAAGGACCCTTATAAACGATGGTAAACCATCATACGTTTATAGAATATCTTCTAACATATTTAAAAACGAAAAAGCGATGTCCCTTGTTATAGACTTTCTGAAGGCATTCAAGGAGCCTTTAAAGTTTTATTTTGCTGAAAACAGCAATCTAACGCCCGAAGAGCTGGAAAGCATATTCAAGGCCTTAGAAGAATAAATTGACCCTAATAACTTTTGTAAAAATATTTGGTTATCTGATAATCATAAGGCCGCTGATAATCAAGCTCAGCATTTTAATATCAATAATGGGTTTGCTGAGCTTTTTATTCTTAAAGGACAAAAAGTCTTTTACAGGAAAGCTTCTGATGTCATTTTCTCTGTTCTCTTTAATGCCTTACATTTTTATAGACCTGCAGTTTATAGTAGGAGATTTCATGGTTTTTGCAAGGGCGATTCTTTTCGCTAGAGTTAACCTTCTCGTTGGCATATTCAAGAGGTTCTGGTTGGTTGAGCACGACCCAATATTCTGGGGCGTTTCAATTAGCGCAGTAATATTATTTTACGGTATAACATTTACACACAGGAAGCCTCCTCTTACACCGTTAAGAGACCAAGAAACAATAAAACTTGTGAACGAAATATCAAAACTGTTAAAAATACCCCAGCCACAGGTCTATATGCTAAATACCGAAGAACCTCAGCTATATACCAACGCAAACAGGTCAAAAGCGTATATAGCTATTTCAGTAGGCGCTTTTGAGACTTTTAGCAAAGATGAGCTGGCTGCTGCTATAACGCACGAACTTGCTCATATAGCCAACAACGACAATGAAAACTTTTTGTTTTCGCTGATTTCCCTGATCGGGACGCTGTTTAACTTTCTAAACATATTAAACCCTCTTTTGATCAAAAGAGAATCTGAGTACGCTGCAGATGAAACAGCAGCAAAGGTAGTTGGGGCTGAGCCGCTGATAAATGCTCTTTTGAAAGTTTCAGGTATTGTCCCCAGCTGGCGCACAGGAAGCGGATTTATACCTTCTAAGTTTGAGCTTTTAGTTTTTACACCTTCGGTAAAGAAAAGAATACAGAGATTGCTGGTTCTTTACAAAGAAGGCCAAATTCCCAAACTCGGAAAGGTTTTCGCTGAACTTTCTAACGAAGCTTATTGAAATCTGGTCTATCTTTGTTCTAAAAAAGTAAAAAGGTTTCAAATAGCCGATTAACAAATACGCATAAAAGCCAGTGAAACAATTGAGCTCCTTTAATAAATTCAGCTTTTTGTTAAGATCAATAATTTATTTTTAGCCAAAATACTGTGATAGCTGGCGTTGAAATTTTTAAATCTTAAGTTATAACGCATTGGTAAAGATAAATTTATTAATGCTAAAGCCGCAAGCTTATCTGTGAATTATATCATTTATGACGTTCTGGTTACTTTGCTTTTTATCATATGGGTTCTATCGGTTATTGTAATGATTTCAAAGGAAGTCTACAGTTACGCGATATCCAAAAACTTTGACGAAATGTCCGCGAGATACCTCAGCAGAAAAACAATACATATACTTGCAGGCGGGGTTATAGCCGTTTTTGTTCCTTTTGTATACAGAGAGCCTGTCACTCCGTTCATCTTAAGCTTGATTTTAACTTTCCTCCTTTTATACAAAAGAAGGCAGAAAAATATGATGAGCTGGTTTCAAGAAACAAATAATTTTTATGAAGTAGACTTTACCATAATGTGGGGGCTTTCAATCCTAATTGGCTGGTTTTTTGACAAAAACTTATGGCTGGGGGTTCTGCCTGCAATTTATATGTCTATAGGAGATGGAATAACCGGAATAGTTAGAATACTGGTCTCTAAGAAAAGGTATAAAGGAGTTGAAGGCAGTTTAGCTATGCTTGCCTCCATAACGCCGTTTAGCTTGGTAATGGGGTATGGTGGTCTAATCTCGGCTTTAGCTGGAACTCTTGCTGAAAAACAGAAATTTATAGACGACAACATAGCCGTTCCAATAGTTTCCCTTTTAATTCTTATTCTGTTTAAATTGTTTTATCCGCAACTGCTAAAAGGATTTTATTAAATCATGATCTCATGGAACTGTCGTTAGCTCTAGCGCAGATAAAGACAGAAAAAGAAAAAGACAAAAACCTTCAAAAAATAAAAAGCATCATAAAAGAATCAAAAGCTGAAGTAATAATATTCCCGGAATTTTCAGACTTTTACGTTTCGGATTTAAAGCCAGAAGAAGTTTATAAGAACGCTGAAACAGAAGACTCTGAATTTTTAAACGAGATATTTTATTATGCATCAGAAAACAGAAAATGGGTAATATTAGGTTTATATGAAAAAAGCGAAGATTTTCCAAAAACTTACAGCACAGTTTACGTTATCGAGCCCGAGGGAAAAATTAGATTAAAATACAGGAAAACCCATCTTTTTAAAGCCCTGGGATACGATGAATCTGTTTATTTAAAGCAATCAGACAACACGCTTAGCGTTTTTGAAATAAATGGAATTAAAGCAGGGCTTATGATCTGTTACGAAATAAGGTTTCCAGAAATAGCCAGAAGTCTGGCCTTAAAAGGAGCTGAAGCGTTAATAGTTCCGAGCGCATGGTTAAGGGGATACAACAAAGAAGAACAGTGGATAACGTTAGCGAAGGCCAGGGCTATGGAAAATACCGCTTATGTCCTGACTTCTAACCAAATAGGTAACATCTACACAGGTATAACGCTTTCAGTGGACCCTGCTGGAGTAATAAAAGCAAGGGCAAGCGAGATCGAAGAAGTAATTGAAGTAAAAATAAGTAAAGATAGAGTAAATAAAGTTAGAAGCGCTCTTCCTTTGCTTGAACAGAGGAGGCCAGAACTTTATAAGCTTTAATAAATCATTCAAAAAATGTAAATAACCTTTGAATTTAGTAGAATCTATGCAGGAAGGTCCAAAGTGTCCCAATTGCGGAAGAGCTTTATCTTACCTTAAAAGAGTGTGCACGGAATCTACGGAGTACGAACTTTCAGCAGATGGTTGCTATGATAGGGCAGAGACAAGTAAAGAAGAGTGTAGCGGATTCGTATGTCCTTATTGCGGTTATTTGATTGCCGATAACGAAACTAAGGCCATAGAATTTCTAAGGCAAAACAAATAAGCCGATAGAACATTTTTTAATATCTAACTGAATTTTGCTTTTAATAGGTTAAGTTTTTATACCATGGTTTGCTGCCGCGTTGTAAAAAACGTTACATGAAAGTAAAACGTTTAACTGCAAAAAATATGCTTGTCCAGAAACGTTTCAGGTTGTTACAGTTTACTTCATCATTAATTACAGTTTAATATCATAGATTTAACAAAAAACAAAGCAAAAAATGTTTCAGGCAACGTCTATTAATCCACGCTATAACACGTCTATAAGAGGTGATAAAAATGGCCCAGAACGTTCAGCAGAATTATCCAAGGACGGCGTACATACTCTCCCTGATAGCAGGCATACTGATGGTACTCAGTAGCGTTGTAGTTGCATTCGCGTTTTCCGTCTTCTTTGTTGTTGCGCCATATCATAGAATGATGTACTTCGCATGGCCAGCGATAGCTTTTGGAATGATGTCATTCTTTGGATTCATATCTGGAATAATAGTACTTGTTTCCGCATTTATGCTCAAATCTAAACCTGCAGAAAGCACCACTTGGGGGATACTGATAATCGTATTCTCAATATTCAGCTTCTTCGGAATGGGAGGGTTCGTAATAGGTGCCATCCTTGGCATAATAGGTGGAGCTTTTGCCCTTTCTTACAACCAGACCTAAAACATATTTATCAAATGTTATTTTTTGATTTTTTTATTTTTTATGTTAAGCCTTATTACGTTAGTGTTGCCCCTTTTTTCCACAGATATTATACCCCTCTGAGCAAGCCTTACTATAACCCTGTGAGTTTTTACCCTAGTAAATCCAGCTTCCTTTGAAATCTGTTTTTGTAAGTATTCGCCGTCATGTTTGATCAAAATTTCAACAATCCGTTTTTCATCAGGCAAAAGGAATGAAAAGATATCCTCTTGCTGGTTTTCGATGGCGTTTGTTGTTTGAATTTCTGGCATTATCAAAAAGTATACTACTCCAACAGTTCCCGCTAAGGTTAAAACGAAAAAAAGGAGAAAAGACAAAGGCATGAAGAAAGGTATTCCTGACGGAGCTTTACCCGTCAGCAGCTGCAAAAAAAGCTCGGGTATATTCGGGCTTTTTTCGGTCACCGCAGCAAGCAGCAGTATCATCATGCCTAAGCCTACGGCGGCTGAAACCAAAATTATAAGCAGTATTCTCAGTTTGTTCAATTCTATACGTTAGATGCTTTGCGATCCCAGTTTTAATATTTATTTTAAAAATCGTTCCAGCATCGGCATAAAGTTAAACTTTATATCGAGCATTAATAAAAATACGAACAATGATGAAACCAGACTTGTCTGAGTTAATGATGACAAAAAATCTCTGAACCGGTAAAAAATTTCTAAGACACATGTGCGTTTTTGGCCCTTATTCTTTTTTATAAAATTAACCTTTTAGCTGATTACTAAAGATTTACAACAAAACTTTATCTAATGCTTTCTTTATATTTTAATTATGTTAGCAGAGGATCTGGCCCATTTTGCTGTGGAGCAGGCATCTAAACTCGGTTTCGAATATTCTGAAGCACGGGTTCAGCGGGACACTTTTATTACGGTGAGCCTAAACAGCGGCATCCCAGATGTGCCGCTAAAAGGGGAATTTTACGGAATAGGCATAAGAGCGATTTATAAAGGGGCTATGGGGTTTTCATCAACAAACGTTCTGACAAAGGATTCAGTAACGAACGTCATCGAGAATCTAAAGAGAACGCTGGAGAGCATAGCTGCAACAAAAATAAATGAAAAAGTCAGGATGTCAGAAGAGGACGCTTTGACAGCTAACTGGTCGGTAGATGAGAGAACGTCATTTGAAGACGTTAATTTAGACTGGTTTCTAAAAAAGACCAGAGAACTAGACGAACTAACAAAAAATGAAAGCAAGATAAAGCAGAGGTTGATAAGGCTCAGCGGCAGCCTGCAGCTCAAGTATTTTGTAAATTCTGAAGGCACTATGGTAAGGTCAAGGGTACCAAGGTATCTTCTTACGGCTTTTATCACAGCTTATGACGCATCGGATATAGCTCAGCGGTTTATCGAGATAGGCGGTAGCGGTGGTCCTGAAGTTCTGGACAGGCTTAAGGCGTACGAAAAGTTTAATGAAGAAATAAGAGCAATAACAAATATTGTGGGAAGGAGGAAGAGCGTAAAGGAAGGCGTCTATGACGTAGTAGTCGGGCCTGAGGTTGCAGGAATAATGGCCCATGAATCAATAGGTCATCCATTTGAAGCTGATAGGGTTAGAGGAAGAGAAGGCGCACAGGGAGGTGAGTCTTATCTAAGAGAGATAAAGTCAGGTAAGATAGGAAGCGCCGAAGCGAACATCTCAGATGATCCAACGATACCTTTTTCGTACGGATATTTTCTTTTTGATGAAGAAGGGGTAAAAGCGAGGAAAAAGGAACTCGTGAAGGAAGGGGCGGTCAACGAACTGCTACATAACAGGGAAACGGCAGGAGAAACTGGCATCAACAGCAACGCTTCGGCCAGAGCTTCAAATTACTCTGTTGAGCCAATAATTAGAATGTCAAACACCTTTGTCGAACCTGGAGACTGGACTTTTGAAGAAATTGTAAAAGAGGTAAAAGATGGCCTTTTCATAAAATCCTTTATGGAATGGAATATAGACGATCGCAGGCTTAACCAAAGATATGTCGGGTTTGAAGCTTACAGAATATCAAACTCAGAAATACAGGAGCCAGTTAAAGGAATAATAATAGAAACAACCACGTTAAATTTATGGAGCAAGCTCTATGCGAGGAGCAGGGAACTGGAATTTTCTGCAGCCACCTGCGGCAAAGGTGACCCCGAACAGGGAGTTCCTGTTTGGACAGGAGGTCCATATCTGCTTTTTAAGGGCCTGAACCTGAAGGTGAGGTAAAATGATTCTAGATAGAGTTAAACAAATAATCTCAAACGCAGTTGATCAGTATTCATTGATAGAGAGCGATGTAGATGAATACATAATCAGGTTTTATAACGGCAAAGTAACAGTAGCTGCTGTAAACAGGTCTACCTACATTCAGATGCTGGCAACCAAAGGCAGAAAGAAAGTCTTCAAGGTACTTACGGACATGCAATCGCTGGAAAAGGGGGTAGAAGACGCGCTAAAAACCCTCGAAATCATAGAAGAAGGAGAAGTTCCTGAGGTGTATCCCAAAACCTCCTATTCAAACATGGAAATTTCAGATAAAGAAATAGCGTTTGACGAAGCGCTTAGCAAAGTAATAAATTCTGTGGATAAAGCTTACAGCGCAGGCGTGGATAGAATAGCCGGCATAGCAAAACTGTATAAGACCACATATAATCTTTTAACTTCTACAGGTAATGAAAAAGAAGAAAAAAGGACGGATTACATATACTACGCAAGGGCATTTAAAGGGAACGGAAGCGGTTTCGGGAACTCCGTTTCAACTTCAATAAAGCGTTTTGATCCTGAATCAGCTTCGGCTGAAGCAGCTGAGTATGCGAAAATATCTGAGTCACCTAAGAGCATTCCGGAAGGAAAGTACACAGTTATCCTATCTCCGCCCATAGCTTCAGCGATATTTGAGCTTGTGGCTGGAATGTGTTCAGCCTATTCCATAGACGTAGGTTTTTCTTTCTTAAAGGACAGGCTTGGTGAAACAATCGCTCCTGAAGGGCTCAGCATGACGGATTACGGCCAGATCTCTGACGGAGTTAACAGCAGGTCTTTCGACGACGAAGGAGCTCCTACTGGAAGCACAAAGCTTATAGAGAAAGGAAGGTTTGTTTCTGTCATTCACAATTCTACAACCGCTAAAAAATGGAGGACAAAAACCACAGGGAACGCAGGAATAATAGATCCTTCTCCGTGGAATGTTATTATTGATGGAGGGGATGTAGATAACGATGAAATGATAAAGGAAATTAAAGAAGGAGTGTTGATCACAAACAACTGGTACACTAGGTTTAACAACTACAGAACCGGGGAATTTTCCACAATAATAAGGGATGCTGCCCTTTACATAAAAAACGGGGAAATCTCACATCCGGTTGCCAACATAAGGCTTTCAGATTCGTTGCCTCGCCTTTTAACTTCAATTAAAATGATTTCTAAAAACACAAAATGGGTAAAGTGGTGGGGAGAAGTAGTAACGCCTGTCAAGTCGCCATACATAACTGTAGAAGGGGCAACCTTAACTGTACCTTAAATGGTTTCTATCATAAAAATAGAAAGGGAAAACATTAACCGCTTAAACGGCAGAGTAATTGATCTTGACGGTTATTATTACAAGTTATACAGAGATGGTGAGCTTTACTCTTCGTTTGATTTTTTGGAAACGATCAATCACATACTGAGTTCTCTTTTAGAAGCTGGCGAACTTTATATAATTTCATACGATACGTTAAGTTTTATGTTCATGAAAAAATACGGAAGAAGAAGGTACAAAATCTTCTTTAGCAACTTTTTACGTGCAATAAGGATACTTGAATGTTCAGCAAAAGTAAATGCGATATTTATAAGATATTCTGAGCCTGTTAAGAACGATCCAGGCAATTTCGAAGATTATAAAAAAGATTGTTTTTAAATTGCCTTTACCTGTCTTACCATCGGAGGCCTGTCTTTTTTAAGAACTCTAAAGCCACAAATACATTTAATCTCAGGTAAAGACTCAAGTTCGCTTAGCGGGGTCTTCCTGCCGCATCTCATGCAAACAAAAAGTATGTCCTCTTTCCCGTTTTCTGACATATCAGCTATAGTTGATCTATTGCCTAATTTAAGCTTTCTTTTAAAATCTCAGTTACTTTTTGTATTATATCTTCGTTTACTAGCGGGTTGACAGGCAACGATAACGTTGTTTTTGAAATCATTTCTGTTTTTGGTAAAGGTCCACCATAATTATATGCGGGTGTTTTGTGAACTGGCGGATCATAATATACCCTGACGTCTATTTCTGCGTTTTTTAGAGCTTCGATCGCTTTCTGTCTATTGGGGTGAAGAATAGTAAAGAGATACCAGTTGTACTTAGCTCCTTCTCTTATTGGCGGCAGAGTTATTTTGTCTGAAAGATCAATCAGGTATTTAAGATAGGTGAACGCGTTCTTTTCGCGCGCTATTAAGAACTGAGGAAGACGCTTGAGCTGAACAGTGCCGATAGCCGCGTTTATCTGCGGCATCCTTAAATTTAATCCAAAACCATCAATGTTCCCTTTATTATCAAAACCGTGGTTTCTTATCTTTCTGAGTGAATCAGCAAGCTCATCATCGTTTGTTGCAACAGCGCCACCTTCTCCTGTAGTCATGACTTTACCAGGATAAAAGCTAAAACAGCCCATCTTTGATAAAGTACCGCTCATCTTTCCTTTAAAAGAACTACCTAACGATTGTGCCGCATCCTCAATAACCGTTATGTTGTATTCTTCAGCTATTTCAAGTATTTCATCCATATTCGCAACGTGACCGTAAAGGTGAACCGGCATGATCGCTTTAACGCGTTTGTTGATCTTTTTTCTTATTTCTTTTGTATCGATTGTATAAAAGTTATCTATGTCAGCAAAAACCGGTCTAGCGCCTACCGCCTTTACTGCGTTTGCAGTAGCTACAAATGTAAGCGAAGGAAGTATGACTTCATCTCCAGGTTCTATTTTTGCTGCATAGAGCGCGGCAATAAGAGCTGCTGTTCCCGAGCTTACCGCAACGACGTGCTTTACGCTTAAATAAGATTCGAGAGCCGCTTCAAATTCTCTAACGTATTTACCGCCCTCGTACGATTGATCAGTAAAATAACGTTCGCTCATGATCTTCTGAACAACTTCCGCTTCTTCTTTATCCATTATCGGCGTATTTATGGGTACTTTGGGCATTACTTATATTCTATCATCAAGACTTCTCTTAAATGTTTCTGAATTAAGGTTCTTTGAACTTTTCATGAATGTTCTTGCTATAATCTTTGAAACTCTTATTGGCTCTGGCGTTCTGCCGCTGATTATAAAGCTCTTTATTACGTGTTTGGCTTCAAATTCATCGATTCCTGAAAACCTTATCCAGTATTCATAGCCTTCTACAGATATCCTCTTTTGCGGGCCGAGCTTCTCATAAGCTTCCAGCTTTCCTTTCTGATTATTTTTTATGAACGATTCTCTAAGATCTTTTCCTTCTTTTGACGCTATACACACAACGGGAATATTAAGCGTCCTGTTTATATAAAACAAATCAACTATGTTGTACATGCTTAAGATGCAGCCGTCTATCATTATACAAGAAACATCGTTCCTTTTAAGGCTGTAAAATCCATTTATGATCTTCTCTGTAGCATCATCGCCTCCGATTTTAGGGTTTTCTACAAACAAAGCGTCGAAGACCAGATCCTTTCTCATGACTACTCCGACCATATAACTAAAGGGTTTTTTCGGATCAAACGACTCAGAAATTCCCAGTACCCTTGCTTTTTCCTTAAATAAATTTGGCAATTTTAATAATTATTAACGAATTTGTATATTATTAAAAAGCTAACGCCGTCTATAACTCTTACAGCGTCTTTCGCTCCAAAACCCATTTTCAATGCGACATCAACAGACCTTTTACCTACCAGGTTAATAATGCTGTTGTTCAATATCAAATCCCTGAGTTGCACTTCATAAACCCTTTCCCCAGAAAAATATCTGGGATCAAGGTAGAGAGAAAAATCGCCTTCTTTAAGTCTTTTTCCTATGAGCTCTTCATCTATTACGTTAAGAACTTTATACTCCCCTGAGGCCTTTACGTTTATTATAAAACCCAGAGCTTCAGCCAACTGGCGATCTAGCACCGCACGCCTCACAAACCAAGAACGTTATCTTTCTTTCTTTAACAAGCTTTGTGTCAAGGCTGCCACATACGGGGCACGTGACATATAGCTTAATATAATAGTTAAGGGCGTTTTTTATCGAGGCCGCATCCTTTTTACCGAATATAACGACCTTTCCTTCTTCATCTATTATCATAGCAGTTCCCAGTTCTTTTGCTATTATCATTATCATGTGTTTTGGATCTCTTCTCAGTATATCTGCTATATTTTTGAAGTTCCTCCAGAAAGTCCTGTTTCCTATTATAATGACGTCTGGCGGAGGTACGTTCAGTCTTTGAGTAACTACAGATGAATCTTTTCTTAAATAATCCTTTATCCTGTTTATGAGTTCAAAATATGTCTGCAACTGCATTTCTGATTTTATCTTTTGCTTATAAAAACGTTGCCATGTTTTAATGTTCACAGGTTGGAAAGCAACTTAACGGCAGTAAACGCTTTCGTAAAATAAAAACCCAAACCTATTTTGCGATACGTATAAATATAAGAAAATCATAGCTGTGAAGGAAGAAGATTGGCAAGGCTACATTCAAGAAGAAAGGGGAAATCTCAGAGTCATAAGCCACCTGTTAGCAGACAGGCTACTTGGGTAGGCATGCAGCCCGAAGAAGTTGAATCGCTTGTAGTAAAATTAAAAAAGGAAGGCATGCCAAACAGCCAGATTGGCGAGACTTTAAGGGATGAATACGGAATTCCGGGAGTAAAGTACATCCTCAACAAGAGTTTGAAACAGGTGATAGAGGAGAACAAGCTCAGTGATCCTATGCCAGAGGATCTGTTAAACCTCCTTACAAAAGCCCAGAGGCTTATCAGACACCTTCAGGTTCACAAAACGGACAGGAAGAACAAGCACGCCTTAGAACTCGTTGAAGCGAAAATCCACAGGTTAGCTAAGTACTACAAAAGGAAAGGCTTATTACCTCTTGACTGGAAATATAAGAGCGTAGTGGCACAGCTTGAATGACGTATAAATTAGGTTCTCAAGATAGTGTTTACGACGAAATAGCTCAGAGAATTTTAAAGTTAGCCAAAAATAAAAGATTTTACGTAGAAACAGTAAAAACTCTGGATGGCATAGCTGCTTCAGCTATACTTTATCAAACGCTTATAGAACAGGGAGCAAAGGTCGCAGTTAGGTTTTCTCAGTCATCTTCAAAGAACTCACAGATACCTTCTAGCGATTATAAAATAGGAATCGGGATCAAACTGGAAGGGGCAGACCTTCTTTTAGGTGCAGACGACGGCATAACGCCAGCCAAATTTGGTTATGAAGGACTGTTTGGCGGGTCGCTTTCGGTTATGGCTCAGTTATTGAGAGAAAAGATATCCATGAACCCGGCTAACACATACCATGTGGCTCTTATCGGAGCCTTTTCGTCGTTTCAAGATTCAGAAGAAGGCAGATCTTTAAAGGGTCTTAACGAAATAGTTTTAGAAAAAGCGCTCTTGAGCAAGCTCATAACCGAGGAAGAAAAACTTGAGCTCCCTTTTGGCGATCTCTTGCCTTTACAGGACTCGCTAGCGTTGAGCTACGATCCATACTTTAAAGGTATTACTGGAAACCAGAGCGTAGCAGAATCCGTAATAAAGTCAGCAGGCATACAGCATGTTAAAGAAGGCAGGTTCATAACTTTAAGAGACCTTAAACCAGAAGAACTTGAAACGATTGAAAAAGCGCTTGAAAGGTATTCCACCACAAAAGCCTTGAAAAGAAAATCTTACAGCAGGTCACATACAGACGAATCTTCATTTGATTATAACATAAGGGACATGCTGTTCATGCTCGAACCCTTAATATTAAAGAACGAAATAACAAGGGCCTTTAACGCTCTGATAAACCCCAAAAAAGAATTTAACACGGAACTTTTTTATGAAAGCGTAGAAGAAACAAGCCGTCTGATTTCAATCTTTAACACGATAATAAACATGAGGGAAAGGTTCGTCGATGAAGGTTTTATAAGAAGAATTGTAGGCACAGGTATGATAAACCTGCCTCAATTGCAGTTCATTTACAAGTGGATCTACAGATGGGACGATTCAAAAAACAAAGTAATTTTAGCTGAAACTAACGAAGGTCCGGAAGAGGTATTTATAACGATAGAAAAAGACCCGCTTAGCATAAACAACATAGCTCCCTTAGTTGAAAAGTATAACGGCAGAGCTTTACAGCAGACACCTTTTATAATAATTTATGTAAACGTTATTAAGGCAGGTCTATTGTACGAAGATATGAGGAAAATGATAGCCGGGGTCCCCTAATCTGGTATGGGGCAGGCCTGGAGAGCCTGTGGCCGTACTCGGCCTTGTGGGTTCAAATCCCACCCCCGGCGTATTTTTGTTCAACCGCGCTTTTTTGATCTTATGATCTTTACAATTTCAGGAAGTATAGATTCTACCCTCCCTCTGATTATTATGTCAGCCAGTTCATCTTCTTCGGTCAGGCCTTCGTTTAAGATTATGAGCTTTGCCCCTTTCAGCTTAGCGTACAAAGGAAGCTGATTTGCTGGGGAAACAGAGAGAGAAGTGCCAATTGCTAGAAAAACATCTGAAGCCTTAGATAGCTCTACAGCTTTTGCAATAACTTCTTGGTTTAGAGGCTCACCGAAAAATACGATGTCTGGTTTTAAAATGCCGCCACAGCTTGGGCAAACAGGGCTTTTTCCGGTAAAGCTTTTTATTAGATCTTTTAGAGCATAATTTTTTCTGCATTTTATGCAGACAGCCCTTTCTAGATTTCCATGTAACTCTATAACGTTATGGGAACCGGCCTTTTGATGGAGACCGTCAATGTTTTGGGTCATTACGCCACACAGCAACCCCATATTCTCAAGTTCAGCGAGGGCCAGATGTGCATCGTTAGGCCTGACTTCCTCACCTAGGGCGAAATTGTTTATGAAAAGGCTCCAAACTTCGTCTGGGTTGTTCATAAAATAATCTATTTCAAACTTTTCTGGATCTATAGTTTTCCATATACCCTGCGGTCCTCTAAAATCCCTTATTCCGCTGGCGGTGCTTATTCCGGCCCCAGTTAAGGCTACGGTGCACCTGCCTCTCAAAATAGCTTCAGCAACCCGTTCAACGCTCATTACTATTTGATAGATTATATTTTTCAGATTTAACCTTTAAATCGTTTTGATATTTAACATCTTTATAGCTTATTGAGAAACGTTATGTATGTCATTAACATAAAATATGTAAAAGTATTTAACCATAACGCATAATCATTTTTTAGAGCGGGGGTCGCCTAGCCTGGTCAATGGCGCGAGGCTCAGAACCTCGTCCCGTTGGGGTACGTGGGTTCAAATCCCACCCCCCGCATGAAGCAGAAGTATGAAAATACTCGACGTCGATGAAAAAGAAAAGGTGATAAAAATTAGAGTCGATAACGAAGATGATCTATGGGAAGTTTATAACGTTCTTTACAAAAACGACATAGTAATAGGCAAAACCACTCGAGAGGTAAAAACTACAACTTCAAGCTGGCGAAGGTCGGTAATTCTGACAATTTTGGTTGAATGGGCCGAGATGCAACCAATGACGAACAGGTTGAGGATCCATGGGACTGTTATAGAAAGCCCTGAAGATTTAGACATAAAAGGCAAACACCATACGATAAACCTTGAACCGGGAAGCGTAATAACGATTATAAAGAAAGAAAGCTGGAACGATCTCGATTTAAACAGGCTGAAAGAAGCTGAAAAAAGGACATACGTAAACGCCCTGATAGCTTCAATAGACAGCGAGGATTTTGCCGTTGCGCGTTTAACTAATTCTGGGTTACAGATAATTTACGAAGAAAAGCTCGATTTAAGGCTTAAAAACAAAGATCTTTCACAGGAATCAGAAAAAAGGGAGCTTGAAAAAGTCGTAAAATCGTTAAAAAGGCTTTTTGAAGATCTCAAGCCAAACGTAGTTGCGGTTTCAGGGCCATCAATATATTTGGAAAAGCTGTTAAGCGTATTAAAGGATAGTATTAAAGATATAAAGGTCGTTGCTGTCGATACATCATACGGAGGTTCAGCTGGCCTCAGAGAAGCTTTGAAAAAAGACGCTCTTAAAGAAGCCTTAAAGGCAAGCGAAACGTTACAAGAGCAGGAGCTTATGGAGAAGTTCATGTACATGATCGGGAAAGACCTGCCTGTAGTTTATGGCCTAGGACCCGTTGAAGATGCCGCTCTAAGAGGGGCTGTGGACACACTTCTAATAGACAGGGAAATCATGAACGACCCAGAAACAAGGTCTAAAATAGTGAAAATAGTGGAAACGGTGTTAGCAACAAAGGGGAAGGTAAAAGTTTTTACAACCAACCAAGAAGCTAGGTTCTGGTTGAAAAATATAGGCGGAATAGCAGCAATGCTCAGGTATAAAATATTTTAGATTGCTCAGGAGAAAGGAAACAAGCTTAATGAGAACTTATGGTCTTATCGCGAGCTGATGGAAGCAATAGAGAATGAAGTGCAGGAATACGGGATAATAATGTATGAAGTTATTGAATACAGCGCATCAAAGATCTGCGCCTACCACGGAACAGAAGTGGTCAGAAGTCCGAGAGGGGTTGTGAAGTGTCCTCTTAATCATAAGCTTCATTCAGATCTGAACGGCGCACTGAACATACTGTAGAAGGCAACTGGATTGCTGGTTAAGAGCATAGCTAAGCCGCTTTCATACATCTTTTTGCATAACGGAGTAGCTCCTGTCAAAGGGGAGTAACCCTCGAGACCTCGGGAACCTTTGCCTTTCAGGATGGAAAGGAGTCAGAGACTATTATTTATATTCAATCAAGTTTATTATCTTATAATCCTTTAATTTCTCTCTTCCTTTTAAATAATCTAGGACAACGATATAAACTAAAGCCGATACTTTCCCTTTTAGCCTTTCAACCAAGTGTATAGCCGCAAGGCTTGTCCCACCTGTAGCCAAAAGGTCATCGACTATTGCTACCTTTTCGCCTGGTTTTATAGAGTCTTCATGTATTTCAATGGTTTCCTTTCCGTACTCGAGTTCGTACGTCACGCTTATTTTTTTCCACGGCAGTTTGCCGCTTTTCCTTATCGGCGCAAACCCCACGTTAAGCATTTTTGCGAGAGGCGCGCCAACTATGAAACCCCTTGCTTCGATAGCGGCTATTTTGTCCAGATTGAGCGCTTTAAGCTCATGATAAAGCTTATCTATAGTATAGCTGAAAGCTTCTGCATTCGAAAAAAGCGGGGTTAAATCCCTGAATATTACGCCCTTAACAGGGTAGTCTGGGATATCCCTGATAAATTTTTTTAGATCTTCGTTGTTTGCTATCACTCCTTAATTAAGAAACATTTTTTATTTAAGTTTATTTGAGCGCGGCATGTAATTCTTCATTAAACTTCTTTATGTTTTTCCAGTGAGAACCGAACCAGTATACTTTGCCACAGTTTGTACAAACATAAAACTCTTTATAGGTTGATTTTGTGTTTTTGGGTATGTCGCTGCTGGTGTTTACTTCGCTTTCGCTCATCTTCCTCAGCCTGCCGTTGCAAACGGTGCACCTTATGGCTCTTAGCTTTGGCTTTATACCAAGCTCTTTGAAGATATCGCTCAAAGCGTAAACCTCATCTTCTGAGCGTTCAACAAATATGGCGATTCTTCCCTCACTAACGCATCTTCTGTAAAGTTCTCTGTCGCATGTAAGGAGAACCCTTTCCCTAAAGTTTTTTATAAGCCCCTCATCGTCTCCATTTTTATAGTAGACGGTGTCAAATCCAAAGAGACGTAGCTTTCTTGCGACGTTTCCAAGCATTGAATCCACTATAAATTTGATCTCCCCGTTTTTATAGCGCATCTTTTTAAGGCTCAACGTACGTTAAAAACGATGAAAAACAGGCTTTGGTAAGTGCATTAAAAACCTTTTTCATTCTTTACCGAACAGCTCGTCACGGCATTCCTCGCATAAAAATTTTCCATCAACCTCTAGCAGAAAATCGGACCATTGCCCACAATTATCGCAATATCCGGATATGTATCTTTTGGTACCTGCTCCCTTGTAACTCTTTAGCTGGTATTTTTCAGAGGCTATCTCCATGATTTCCGGGAAAAGCCCTATGATGTCGGTCATCGATATTATGCCCACGAGTTCTTCCTTATACATTACTCCAAGCCTTTTCACGTTATATTTGTTCATTAGCTTGGCGGCATCGATCAATGAGTTTTCGGCTTTAACGGTTATGAGCGGAGCGCTCATTACTTCAGAAACTTTAACGGAGGAAGGTATGAGGTCCTTGCTCACTACCTTTTTTATGATATCGCCCTCAGTAAGAATTCCCACTGGCACATTTTTGTCCATGACTACAGCACTTCCAACTTTAGCTTCGCTCATCTTCCTTGCTGCTTCGAGCACTGTATCGTTAGGGAATACAGTAACAACGGGCGAGCTCATAACTTCTCTAACTTTAACGTTAAGTGAAATGCTGTGTTCGAACGCCATTACATTTAAAACTAACTTTACGCCCCTTTTATATTTTACTAAAAACGTTTAAAAACAATGAATCATTATCGGGGTTTCTCCTTAAAAACGTTTAACAGCATTTCTTTTATGTCCTGCTCGGGAGGTTCATACGGCTCAAGGAATTTTTGCAAAGCTTCCCAGCTTATCTTTGCCTTGTTAGCCCATTTAAACTTCTTCCTTAAAGACGAACTGTATATCTTTTCAGGGGGCAGATCAACTTTCCTCGCCCAAGCTATGACGACCCTTGGGTCAATGTAGTTTTTGAGCGATGTGTTTAGATTATAGTCCCTTATCATCTTTTGTATCTGAATCTGGGTTTCAAGTTTTCTTATCTTCTTAATGTATGAATCGGGCAAAGTTGTCTTAGCCTTTGTCAGCATATCGTAGAGCTCTCTTATCTTTTTCTCAAGAGATTCTCTATAGTTCGCTGGAGGCGTTCTCTTGTGATTAAGCCTTATTGCCGTCATGAGATTGGCAACCTTTACGTGATACAGAGCTTCATCTTCGTCCTTAATTTTATCTTTAACGTTGTTGAGGTAAGAATAAAACGTAAGGGTGCCATGATAAGTTCTGAAAACCTTTGCGGTCAGACCCGGCACGGCTTTGCTCAGAAACCTGTTTACCGCTCTTGAATTTATGCCCTCAAAGATCTGACCGCTCTTGGATTTCTCTATAAAATACCTTAAATTTTTGAGAAATATTTCGGGGGGGTTCATTATCTTCTTTTCCCAAAGCACGCTGTCCTTGCCTAAAAACTTGAATTTCACTTCGTTACCTTCAATAAACACGTGCTCTTTTCTGAGCGTAGTTGCGCCAACCGTATCAGCTTCATCTTTATCCTTTTCATCCCCTACCCTCATGCACAGGGTATCTATGAGGTAAGCAACTGTAGCTATCTTCCTTGTCTTTATGTTTCTTGATTTCATACCGTTCATTATAAGCTTCCTGATCTTCGATATCTTTTTGCCGAGATAGAGGGCCGAATCGTATTTGTCTTTGTTTCTTCTCTGCATAAGGTGCACTGATTCATGAAACCAGACGTACTTTTCCTTTCCTGTGAGCTTGTCTTTCCAGTAAGCGACCCACAGCACGTCAGGGCGGTGGACTATAGCTTTCCAGCTTCCTGGAGGCTTTGGCGCATCTTTGCTAAGATTCAGAACTATGTCCTTCTTCATAACCTGAGGCTTCCATCTACCCCTTAAAGGATGGTTTCCCCTCCCGACAAATATTCCGGGTTCTTCAACCCTCCAGGCGGAAAGCTGAACCTGTTTTCCATCAAGTACGGCAAACGAGTACTTTCTCTTAAGCTCCTCTTTAGCTTTTCTTTCTTCTTTTCTTTCTTCTTTGCTTTTCTCTTTATTTTTAGCTTTTTGAAGCTCAAGCTCTTTTTTGAACTCTGAAAAATCCATTTCCCTTAAGCTGTATGATCTCAGTTCGGGCGGGAGCCTTTTTTTAAAATCCTTTTCAAAATTCTTTACGAACACTTCGTCGTTTATGAACTTATCCATTTTAGCAGCAAAATGAAGCGCCATCAGCTCAGCTTCATCATTTAAATAATACTTTTTACCGTCGACTATCAGAGGTATACCTTTTGATCTATACGGTTCAGGCACATAAATGCCGTTATGAACGAGCGATGACCAGTTTTTATCTGCCATCTGATGGTCGCCTTGCTGCATAAGATAAGATTTAAAACTTGCTATTGCTTAAAAGCTTTATCTGCATTTCTGCATTTTATCATAAAAATGCCCGGTTCCTGTTCAGAGAAGCCCAGATATTATTTCTTCTGCTTTTGCTACGGGATTTTGATCTTTCATCACAGCGCTGGCCAGACCAACGCCTGCCGCCCCGAGCTCTACAGACCTTTTAGAATCCTCTCTGTTGCTTATTCCGGCACCGACTAGCAGCTTGCCTCCGACCTTTTTGATTTCTTCCACAGATTTTATTATCACTTCTGGCTTTGCTCTCGATACAGAGATTCCTGTTCCTATCAATTCAGGTGGTTCTACAAGAACGTACGTTGGAGTTAGCATGGCTGCCGGCCCAACAAGCTCATGCCGATCTACGCAGACCACCGATTCGAGTCCAGCTGATTGCAGCATCTTTAGAGATTCCGCCAGCTCATCAAGCCTGATCTTCTTTTCGCTGTGGTTTATCATGCTGCCTTTCCCTCCGGCTTCCTTTACCATGTCCGCTGTTATGTGACCTGTGTAGGCCCCTTCCTTAACCGGGTCAACGTGCTGCGCGTAAACTTTTACTCTTTTTACGCTCCTGGATACCTTTTCAATCATGGTTGCCGGTACTGCAATTATCATTTCTACGTTACTGTATTTATCTGCGAGCTGATCGATCTGCTCAGAGAGCTTTACGGCCTTTTCCCCGTAGCTGTTTGAGTATGCTTTAAAGTTTAAAAGAAAGGTCCTTTTAGAGCTCATTTCTAATCTCCAAGATCTTTGAGCTGTTTTTTAGAGAACAGCTTTTCTTTCAGCTCTTTTTCGAACTCGGGATCATTCCTTCTCAACCATTCGATGAGCAAAGCTGCGTGCTCTTTTTCATCGTCCCTGTTGTGTGAAAGCACTTCCTTCAGAGTTGGATCGTCAGTCGCGCTTACCCTTTCATCATAAAACATTATAGCCTCGAGCTCCTCGATTAAAGATTGTCTTGCCCTGCTTAGGTCTGCGACCTTCTTACTTATGTGATTAACATCTTCATACCTTGGCATATTATATATTGATGATAAGAAGTATTAAAACGTGTCTGAGCCCTATTTCAAGATTATGTAAAAGCGTTTTCAGCAACGTTAATAACTGCCTTTAAGAATTGATTACCATGCCTCTGCACATAAAAGCAAACAAAGAAGATATAGCTGAAAGGGTTTTGCTTGCAGGCGACCCGGACAGAGTTAGGATGCTTTCAGGTATGCTTGAAAACGTTAAGCTTGTTAATGAAAACAGGGGTTACATAACTTATTCTGGGAAATACGGTGAAGAAAAGGTAACTATCGCTTGCCACGGAATAGGAGGCCCTTCTATAGCTATAGTTGTTGAGGAGTTATTTTCGCTCGGAGCAAAAGTCATGATCAGGTTCGGCACTGTAGGTGGACTTGAAGATGATATGAATTACGGAGACCTTATAATAGCTACGGGCGCTTTTGGACCTGTTGGCAGCACTATATGGCAATACTCGAGGGAAATACCCCTGCCAACATCACCGTCCTTTGACGTAGTGGAAACACTTTCCCAGGAAGCAAAGAAAAAGGGTTTAAAACACTATCTTGGTCCGGTTTATTCAGACGATGCATTCTATGCAGAAGGCGACGAATATGTTAACAAGTTAAAGGGTCTGGGATACATAGGCGTTGAAATGGAAGCTTACACCCTTTTTGGTCTGGCAAACCTTAGAGGGTTTAAGTCAGGGGCTTTATTCATGGTTAGCAACAACCTTGTTAAAAAGAGCCAGCTACTAAGCGCAGCAGAGCTGAAAGATTATTTGGAAAGGGCGGCCCATCTTGCTCTTGATTCTCTGGTAAGGATTAATATCTGAACGCGAACTGCTCCAACCTTGAAGTTGGAACTTCTCGGTTCACAGACGCGCTTGCCGTGAAATGAGGAATACTGCTGAGTACTCAAACACGCTCGCGGTAGAGGCGCGATCATCCCCAATCCACGGAACGAGCCTTTGCCATTAACTATCTCTATTTAAAAGAGGCATTTTTGTCCCTTGTACAATTTCATTTTTGCGAAATAGTATCAGAGTTTATACAAATTATTTGGGAAAAATATAAAAGGATTTCTACTGTGTAATTACATGAGGGTTAATGTCAGAATCGAACACGGTTACGTTAAAGGTAATGGAAGCTTATACGAGAGACGTTGGTAGAGGCGTCGCTAGAGTTGATTATGAAGTTATGGACATGCTTAATCTGCAGAGCGGCGACGTCATAGAGATTAAGGGTAAAAGAAGAACCGTTGCAAAGGTTCTTCCTTTATATCCTACAGATGAAGGAAGGGGTATAATAAGGATAGATGGCCTTATAAGGTCCAACGCTGGGGTTGCGATTGGAGATAACGTAACTATCAGAAAAGTTAAAGCAGTTCCTGCTGAAAGGATCATAATTTCCCCTATGGAAGAAGTTCCCTATATAGATGAGAGGTACATAACTGACGCACTGGAAGGGCTTCCTGTTGTTAAAGGTGATAATATTATAGTTCCATATTTCGGAGGCAGAATAACGTTTAACGTAATACAAACTTCGCCAGCTAACGCTGAAGCCGTTATAATAAATCAAAAGACAGCCATAGAAAGGACCGGAAGGGGGCAGGGGCTAAAAGGAGTCCCTCGCGTAACATACGAGGACATAGGAGGTCTAAAGGACGAAATACAGAAAATCAGGGAAATGGTAGAGTTACCTCTGAGGCACCCCGAGCTCTTTGAAAGGTTAGGAATAGAACCACCAAAAGGGGTTTTGCTCTACGGTCCTCCCGGAACGGGTAAGACTCTGTTAGCCAAGGCGGTCGCAAACGAGACAAACGCAACTTTCATACACATATCTGGTCCTGAAATCATGAGCAAATTCTACGGTGAGTCTGAAGCAAGGTTAAGGGAAAAATTCCAAGAAGCTAAAGAAAAGGCCCCATCTATAATATTCATAGATGAAATAGATGCAATAGCTCCTAAAAGAGATGAAGTTACAGGCGAAGTGGAAAGAAGGGTAGTGAGTCAGCTGCTCACCCTCATGGACGGGCTCGAGACTAGGGGTAAAGTTATAGTAATAGGCGCTACAAACAGGCCAAACGCTATAGATCCTGCGTTAAGAAGGCCCGGGAGGTTTGACAGAGAGATAGAGCTCAAGGTCCCCGACAAGCAGGGCAGGCTAGAAATATTGCAGATTCACACTAGGAACATGCCGCTGGCTGACGATGTGGACCTTGAAAAGATAGCATCCCAGACTCACGGTTTTGTTGGGGCTGATCTGGAGTATCTTGCAAAAGAAGCCGCAATGAAGGCTCTCAAGAGGGTTTTGCCCAAGATAAACTTGGAAGAAGAGAGGATACCTGCAGAGGTGCTGAACGAAATAAGGGTCACAATGCAGGACTTCCTGGACGCCCTTAAAGAAATAACTCCATCCGCGATGAGGGAAGTTTACCTTGAAACGCCAGACGTCAAATGGGCAGACATAGGCGGGCTTGAAGAAGTAAAGACAGAGCTTAGGGAAGCCGTTGAATGGCCCTTGAAGTTCCCCGAAGTGTACAAGAGGCTTAACTATAAAATACCTAAAGGGATCTTGCTCTACGGTCCTCCCGGAACGGGTAAGACTCTGTTAGCCAAGGCGGTCGCAACGGAGAGTGAAGCCAACTTCATAAGCGTCAGGGGTCCAGAGCTTTTGAGCAAATGGGTTGGAGAATCAGAAAAAGCTGTTCGTGAAATATTCAGAAAAGCGAGACAGGCAGCACCCTGCATAATATTCTTCGACGAAATAGACGCTCTCGCGCCAGTAAGGGGTTACGCAACTGACAGCGGAGTAACTGAAAGGGTTGTGTCTCAGCTTCTTACTGAGCTTGATGGAATTCAGCCTTTACATGGGGTTGTAGTTGTAGCATCAACAAACAGGATAGATATGATCGACCCTGCGCTCCTCAGGGCCGGCAGGTTTGACAAACTGATATACGTCCCGATGCCAGACAAACAGGCAAGGCTCGAGATACTAAAGATCCATGTAAGGGGCGTGCCTCTTTGCACACAGAACGAAGCTGCGAATGGTCTGTGCAGCGAAAGCGACATTGTTAACTTAGAGAAAATAGCAGAAGCTACAGACGGTTTCAGCGGAGCCGACATCGAGTCTGTAGTAAACACAGCTATTTCCATAGTCTTGCAGGAGTACTTGAAAGCGCATCAGAACGACGAAGATTACAAAAAAGACCTTGAAAAGGTCTTCATACTGCAGCAGCACTTTGATGAAGCGATAAAGAGGGTAAGGGCTTCAAGAGAAGGTAAAGTAATGGAGAAGGCTCCCGTGCCATATTACAGGTAAGCAAAAGTTATTTCAGAACAGCTTAAATTTTATTTATCATTACCTTTAGCCGTGATAATAGGCAGAGGAACCTGGCTGGACAAAGTCGCTCATCATGTTATAGAAAGAGAAAGATCCCTTGGAAGAGACATGAGTTTGGTTCGGGTTGAGAGCGGTCTCGGGGCTTCAGGTATTCCGCATCTTGGAAGCTTTTCTGATGTTGCGAGAGCGTACGGCATTAAGATGGCTCTTGAAACACAGGGATTTAAGAGCGAGCTGATTTCATTTGCCGATGATATGGACGGGCTGAGAAAGGTGCCGGTTGGATTTCCAGACTGGCTCAATGACCACCTCGCTGAGCCAGTTTCAAGGATAAAGGATCCTTTTGGTTGTCACGATAGTTTTGGAGCTCACATAGGATCCTTGCTTACTGAATCCCTAGACAAAGTTGGCATTGAATATAAGTACATGAGGGGGTCTGAAGCCTATAAAAAAGGGCTGCTGGTTGAGCAGATAAGGAAGGTTCTCGTTAATTCTGATAAAATAGGAAGCAAATTAAAAGAAACGCTCGGCCAGGAGAAGTTTACAAAAGCGTTGCCTTATTTTGTAATATGCCCAAATTGCGGAAGAATATACACTACTGAAGCCCTTTCATACGACCCAAAGACAGACAAGGTACACTTTAAATGCAAGGGAACAAAGATCAAGGGGAAGCTTATTCCCGGTTGTGGTTATGAAGGGGACATAGACATTAAAGAAGGGGAAGGCAAACTGAGCTGGAAGGTAGAGCTTGCTTCGAGGTGGGCAGCTTTGGGTATAAGGTTTGAAGCTTATGGAAAAGACATCGCAGATTCGGTAAAGTTTAACGATTGGGTAGCTGACGAAATACTCGGATACCCGCATCCCTATCACGTAAGGTACGAAATGTTCCTCGACAAAGGGGGGAAGAAGCTGTCAAAGTCTTCTGGAAACGTGATAACGCCACAGTCATGGTTAAGATACGGGACAAAACAAAGCCTAATGCTTCTGATGTATAAAAGAATAAAAGGAGCTAGAGAGGTTTCGATTGAAGATGTGCCGCTTTATATGGAAGAATACGACAGGCTCGAGGAGGGGTACTTTAAAAAATCGTTACCCCCGAAGCTCAAGGGCCTTTATGAGTACGTAAACCTTTTAAAGGTGCCGGAAAAGATGCCGGTACACGTTCCTTACAGGTTACTTGTCCAGCTGGCTTCAATAGCTCCAGAGGAGGGCTATGTGGATTTTATAATAAAGAGGCTTACAGCATACGGTTATAAAGAAATAGACGATTTTCTTATCGAGAAAATAAAACTAGCTCATAACATGGCAAAGGATCGCGTAACTGTTGTCCAGGTTCAGGTTCAACTCAACGATCAGGAAAAAGAAGCCGTAAAGAGGCTTATTGAAGTTTTAAAAACAAACAGGGACGGTACTTCGATACAGAATTCAATATACGAAATAGCTAAATCGTCTGGTCTGAAGCCTTCAGACTTCTTTAAAAAACTTTACCAGATAATTTTCGGTTCTGATAACGGGCCCAGGCTCGGTTATTATATAGCAGACGTTGGTCCTGAAAAAATAACAGACATATTGCAGAAATCTCTAGGGAGCTAAGGGTGACCTGGTGGGCCCCATGAGCTCATGGGGCCTGTAAGGTTTTTCTAACAGTTTCATTTCTTCATCCGTCAGCTTAATATCCAGCGCTTGCACGGCGTCGTCCAGATGCTCGGGCTTTGTGGCCCCCAGCAGAATTGTAGTTATATAGGGTTTGTTAAAAAGCCAGGCCAGCGCGAGGACAGCTGGTTTTACCCCTTTCTGTTTGGATATTTCCTCTAAGTTTTCCACAACGTCAAAATCTTCGGGTTTAAAATAACCTGTAGGAAGATACCTGTCGGTTAAGTACCTTACCGTATTGGGCGCTTCGTTTCTCTTGTATTTCCCGGTTAAAAACCCTCTAGCGAGAGGGCTGTATGGGGCTATAGCCATGTTCAGCTCCCTGCACAGAGGTATTGATTCTCTTTCTTCTTCTCTGTAGGCTAAGTTATATCTTGGTGAGTAGTAAACGAGCTTCTCGTATCCCTTATAAACTGCAACGTCCCAGAGCCTCTGAATCTGGAAAGCGTATAAAGACGTTGCGCCAAGATACCTTACTTTTCCTTCTTTAACGAACTGGGTCAGCGTTGAAAGGACTTCATCCAGATCAGTGTTGTAGTCCCATCTGTGAATCTGGTATATGTCTATGTAATCTGTATTTAACCTCTGTAAAGAACCATTCAGCTGTGAGTGCAACCTTTTTCTCGATAAACCGCTGTTGTTGACCCCCTTTCCGAATTCAAGGCCAACCTTGCTGCCTATGATTATTTCTTCCCTGTCATAACCTCTTATCGCTTCTCCTATTATCTTTTCCGACTCTCCATCAGAATAAACATCGGCTGTATCTATGAAGTTTATGCCAAGGTCAAAACCTTTTTTTATGATCTTTAAAGCGCTGTCTCTTTGAGCCATCCAGGGCTCTTTGCTTCCGTATGACATTCCGCCCAAGGCAATTCTGGATATTTTTACGTTGCTCCATCCTAGCTTTGCGTACTGCATAGGAATTATATTTTACGCATGGCATATTTAACTTTATTTAAGAAAGAAAAAGCAAAGGCGTTCTGCGATACCGGGTTGGCTTTCGCTTTTTAGCGCTTTAAAAAATTGTTGGCATGCTTCCTTTTTTAGAAAAAATTTAAAACCTTAAGCAATAAGGAGATATAGAATGAACAGAATAAGAAAAATCGCGGAAGAGCTTTTAGAAAAATACCCTGATAAGTTTACCAATAATTTTGAAGAGAACAAGAGAATTTTGAACGAGATGGCTGAGGTTAAATCTAAATTCTTAAGAAATAAAATTGCAGGTTACATAACGAGGATGGTAATTAGGTCTAAGGTGGCAGAAAAGGTTGAGCAGTAACGGCTGGACGGATCAGCTATCGTTTACGATTACTTTTTTAAAAATTTCTGACGTAAAACCCCATGAAGAAATAATTGAAAAAAACACCTCTGAGCTGGTAAAGGCAATAAAAAAGGACGGCGTTCAGATAGATCCTGTTATAGTAGACAAAAACACGAACGTGGCTCTGGACGGAATGCACAGGATTTCAGCTTTGAAAGCTCTAGAAGCAAAAAGGATAATGGTTGCCAAGGTTGATTATTTCGATGAAAAGATAAAGGTGTACAGGTGGCTCAGAGTAGTTAAAAATTACTCATCTGCCCTTCTGGATGAATTAAAGGTCGTCTTGGAACTGAGGAAAGTCCCAAACCAGCTAGAAGCTATGAGATCAGTAGACAGCGGAAAATCACCACTTGCTATCTTGGAGGGTACGACGGGTTATGTTTCAACTTTAAGCTTGACAGGTCTTGAAAGGTTCAATTTAATACGAGAGTTCGATAAGAGGACAAAGGAGCACGCTGAAATAATGGACAAAGAATTAGATCAGTACCTCAGAAACGGTTACATGGTACTGTACGTTAAAAAGCCAGATAAAGAAGAGGTTCTAAAAGCCGGCCTGTCTGGAATTCTCTTTCCCCCAAAATCGACCAGACACGTAATACCTTTCAGGCCCGTTAATCTGAGGTGTCCTTTGGATCTTCTTTTAGGAAAGCTCAACGATCAGGAGGCCTCTGAAGTTCTAGCCCGCATGATCGAATCTATGCCCAAAAAAATCCTCCCGCCTAACAGCGTGTATGCGGGAAGGGTTTATGAAGAAGAGCTCGTTCTTTATAATCCATAATTTTAATCAAAAATAATTATATATTTTTAGCACAAAAGAGTATAAGGCGATGCAGTATTGCTGAAATATTAAGCGTGGTGGATGTAAGTTATAGGTTTCCAACAGGAAAGGAGGTGTTTAAAGATATTACTTTCACAACTAATGAAAACGAGTTCGTTTCCATAGTAGGTCCTTCAGGTATTGGAAAAAGCACTCTCCTGCGCGTTATAAGCCGTCTAATACCTCCAACTACGGGCAGGATATTTCTTATGGGCCAAGAAGTTTTAAAGCCTACCTCCAAGATAGCGCTCATACACCAGTCCATAGCTACGTTCCCATGGATGACAGCTCTCGAAAACGTAAAGCTAGGGCTCATAAACAGGAAGCTTAGCAAGGAAGAGATAAATTACAAAGCAATGAAGGCTCTTGAAGTTGTTGGTTTGAAGGGCGCTGAGAGCCTTTATCCGAAAGAGATGAGCGGTGGAATGAGACAGAGGATAGCAATAGCAAGGGCTCTTGCGGCAGACCCGCTTGTGCTGCTTATGGATGAACCTTTTGTACATCTTGATGAGCTAACTGCGGAGGGTTTAAGACACGAAATATATGACATGCTTTTTAACCCCGATACAACTCTAAAGACTGTAATACTGGTTTCACATAATTTAAATGAAGTCCTTGAACTTTCAGACAGGGTGCTTGTGATGAACGGTTCTCCTGCCAGAATAGTTGACGACATGATCGTAGATATGCCCAGACCTAGAAGCGCAAAGGACCCGAATTTTGACAGATATTTGGACAAAATTTATTCTTCTTTAACGCCAATAAGATGACCAGAATGAATCAGGTGCTAATAATACAGCTCGCGACGCTCGCTACAATAGGAAGGGTTTTGGGGATCATACTGGTATCAATCATTCTTGGATGGTTCCTCGCTTATGCCTCAATAAAAAGCAAAATTTTTGAAACGATATACATACCGATCATAGCTGCTATGGAATCTGTTCCTGTAATAACGTTCTTCCCTGTTGTTCTTGTAGTGTTTGTTTACAGAATAGGAGGAGTTCTGGGAACTGAGCTCGCTGCAGACTTTCTGGTTTTTACAGCGGTTGTCTGGAACATATGGGTAGCTCAGTATCAGTCTTTTAAAACTGTCCCGCAAGACCTGCTCGAAGTTTCTGAAAACTATGGGTTTGGATTTTTTAAAAAGCTCAGGCATCTTTACGTACCTTTTTCGCTTCCAAAGATAGCCGCGAACCTTTTCCCTAGCTTTGCAGACGCGCTTTTCTACATAACTGTAAGTGAAGTATTTACTGTTGGTACCACATCCTTTCATGTTTTTGGTATAGGTTACGTCCTGCCGTCGCTCATAGCTGAGGGAAAATGGGATCTTGTTTACATAGGTTTGGCAACTCTTGCTGTATGGGTAGCAATCTTAACCTTTGCCTTCAGGTTCTATTCAAGGTATTCTGTTGCTAAATACGGGCTGGACACTATGATGCCAGTAAGGAGGAGGGGAAGGATAAACCTCATGAGAAGCTCTGAAAGATGGAACTCATTAACCGGACCTATGAAGAGGTTATCAAGGTTTTTCGTCAGCCTTGCTAAAGTGCCTTTGCCAGTTACTCAGCCAGTTAGCAAAAGGTGGGAGAGGTTAAGGAAAAGCACGAAATACCTGATAATGTCTGTAAGCGGCGCAATACTCGTTATTTTTAGCTGGGAGGTAGCTATTTTTATAGCTTCGATACCATTGAGCTACTGGTCTTTTCTCATATATCACACTCCTTCTATACTTTATAATTTGGGCATAGATTACATCAGGGTAGCTATAATAGCAGCTGTTTCTCTTGCCCTTTCAGTAACCGTAGGTTATATTTTAGCCGTCAGGCAAAGGGCTGCGTCTTTTTTGCTTCCGATAATTCAGATAATCTCCGCGTTTCCAGCTCCAATATATTTTCCCATAGTGTTCTTTTTAACTTACAGATACGTCCTCAGCAGCCCCATAGGCCCTGAGCTTTACATACTGTTCCTCGGCTTCGTAAGCACGTTCTATTATGTGTTTTACAGCTTCTGGATGGGTGTTCAGGCTATACCAGTTGAATTCTGGGAAATAATGAATAATTACGAAATGGGATTTTTCACAAAAATGAGAAAGGTAATACTGCCAGCTACGTTTCCCTACCTCATAGCCGGTCTTTCCAGCACGATCAACAGCGCATGGGGAGGCCTTATGATAGGGGAGTACTGGCCTCAAATTTATGATGGGGAGAGCCTTATCGCTAAGTACGGCCTCATGAAAATGTTAGACATTTACACATATGAAGGAAGGATAGGACTTGCGGCATGGTCCTCTTTTGTTTTTGCAATAATAGTTGTTCTGTTCAGCATATTCTTCACAACCAAGATGATGAGCCTAGCACGCGAGAAATACATAATAGAAGAAGGCGTTTTTGCAGCTTAAAAAATTTAAGAGCTTAGATCACGCAGCTCTCCGCATATTTTCTGTATCAGTTTTAAAAGCTCATCCAGATCTTTCGAAAACAAAACTATGTTTCCTTCCAGTCCATAACCAGGAGGTTCAGCAAGCGCCCATGATTTTAATCCCTTCTGTTTAATTTCTTCCCAAACCGGGCAGAAAGAGTCTGTGCTTTTTATTTCCTGCAATTCATAGCCCATGTTTTTCAGTATTTTTACCACTCCTTCGTGTAACCTTATGTTTATGGCAGCTCTTATGCTCTCATCATTCCTCATAGCTTCCTTAAGAACTAGTGCCATGTGCCTTGAAGCCCCGTAAGCTGGTTTTCCAACCCTCACGCCTTTAACGCTTCTGACTATCCTTCCGTCAACCCCGGCTATTTTTTCAATGGGATCCCCCGGGGATTCAGCTATGACCACGTTTGTTCCAACTTCGGGCACAAGCTCGCTTAAACAATTTACGCTTTTAATTTTCTTTAAAAAGACGCCTAGCCTGTTGAGCTTAACGTCCCAGCTGCTAACAGCTCCATAAAGTTCTACAAGATCTGACTTGAATGAAGCGGTTAGCCCGTCCTCCGGCTTTGTTACTTCGCCTATGATCGTGCAATCTTCTAACTTGTTGCACAAACGTTCATATGAGTTCTTATCGGCAACAGCTAAAACTGTCCCGTAAGAAGGGTCTGCAGGAGATCTTCCCCCGAGAATTTTGTAAAAGTTTTCGTCCAGCTTTATCCCTAAGCCCTGGCTTTCCTGTATTTCCAAAAGGGAGCCCCAGATGCCCCCTTCTGAAACATCGTGCAGGATTTTTATTTTTTGGTTTTTGTACAGCGACCTGAGAACCTTAACTGGAGATATTTCCCTCCAGTCTATCTCTTTATAGCTTTTGCCTGCAAGGTACTCAAGCCATTCAGATTCTAAAAAGGGCTTACCGAAAAGGAAGACGCTGTCGCCCAAAGATGGTTTTTTACGCTCTACTTTTACCCTTTTTCCAACAGCGTTTGTTACTATTAGAGGAAGCTCTATGCCTTCATAGCATCCTGTATGCCCTCCTATCACTTTGACGCCAAATTTTTTTGCTTCTTCTAAATAAAGCCCGTAAGCTTCTTTGGCGTTTATGCAGCCGTCAGGAGGGAAAAGTATTTCATCAAAAACATAAAGCGGTTCTGAGAAAGAGGCATAAACGTTTCCTAGCGCATATGATAAAGAGAAAAAAGGGAGAGTGTCTTCTGGCAGACCTATTGCTGGGGCAGTCGCGTATGTATAATTTTCAGAATAAAAACCGTCAAGAGAGCTGCCAAACCTGACCTTACCCAAGCGGCTTTCCATACAGATAATGATTAAATGCTTATATTTAAATCAGGATTTAGAAAGTGCATGCAGGCAAGACCAAGCAAGAAAGACTTTAGCCAGTGGTACGATTATGTAATATACAATGCGGATTTAATTGACATAAGGTACGGAGTAAAGGGGACCGTTGTATACAAGCCCGAAGCCATGGATATAATAGATTCGCTTTACTCTTTGTTTGAATCTAAGCTAAAAGAAAGAGGACACAAGAAATACCTCTTTCCTCTTTTTATAAATTACAGTTCCTTTAAAAAGGAAGCCGATCACATTAAGGGTTTTGAAGAAGAAGTCTTTATGGTTAACAGGGCTGGAGGAAAGGACCTAGAAGAACCCTTGATAATAAGACCTACATCTGAAACGGCTTTCTATCCCATGTTTTCTATCTGGATAAAGAGCTACAGAGACCTGCCCATGAAGACCTACCAGTCAGTAGCAGTTTACAGGTATGAAACAAAGGCCACGAGGCCACTTTTCAGGGGAAGGGAGTTCCTCTGGATAGAAACCCACAACGTGTTCCCGAGCGAGGAAGAAGCGAAAAGGCACGTTGAAGAGGACATAAGCATGATGAGCGAACAGCTTAAGGGCCTGGGGGTTCCATATCTGATAGTTAAAAGGGAGCCTTTTGACAGGTTTCCAGGGGCTGACGAGAGCTACGCTTACGACGCTATAATGCCAAACGGGGAAGTCCTTCAGGTCGCCACAACTCATTATTTAGGGCAGAACTTTACTAAACCTTTTGAAGTAAAGTACCTGGATCAGGACGGCAACTACAGAATACCATACAGCACGACTCTTGGAATAGGAATCACTAGAATACTTGCCGCCATAATTTCTGTCCATGGGGACGATTACGGGCTATACATACCTCCACAGCTTTCTTCGGTAAAGGGCATCATAGTCCCAATACTTTATGGAGGCTCAGGCGATGAAGTTAAAAAATACATGCAGCATGTTATAGAAAACGCAAAGCCATACGTTTTCATACCCGATACCGGAGAAGAAACTCCAGGAGAAAAGTTCTACAGAAGCGAGCTTTACGGCTTCCCGTTAAGGATAGAAGTTGGTAGAAAAGAAGTAGAAAACAGCACCGTTACGGTTTACAGGAGGGACACAAGGAAAAAGCTCGTTGTTAATTTAAAAGACCTGAAGGTTAAGTTAGATGAAATAATCGAAGACATGAAGAAAAACCTGAAAAACAAGTCTGAAAGCCTGAAGGATATTCCAGAAGCGAAGAACAGGGAAGAAGTGTTAAATTTGCTCAAACAGCATCCGATAATAAAGATGGACTTCTGCGGAAGGGCGGAATGCGCCATGGACCTGAAGAAAGTAACTGAGGGCTATGAAGTGAGGGGCGAACTTGTTGAAACTAAAGAAAAGGCCGGAGAAAGGTGCGCCTGGTGTGGCGAAAAGGCCCTAAGAAAGGTAATAGTGGCCAAGTCTTTCTAGCGTTTTTCGAACGTCAAATTTTTTTAAGAATCATGATCCATAACGCTTTAATATGACATCATCATAGCAGTTGCGAGGGGAAAAATGGTGGAAGGTGATTTACTTTATATACGTCCTGAAGATGGGAGGATCCGTCCTTACTGACCCCGATCAAATAAAAAAGACAATTTCTACAATACAAAAAATCGTTTCTGAGGGAAAAAGCGTCGTAGTCGTTGTTTCAGCTCTCAAAGGGGAAACAAACAAGCTGGATGAAATCGCTAGCAAACTTCAGATAGAGGACAAAGCGGACAGGGCAGAAATAATTTCTATGGGAGAAAGGGTTAGCGCAAGGATAATGGTCGGAGCGCTGAGGGCTAACGGGATAGACGCGGTTCTAGTTGACCCTCAGGATGAGCTCTGGCCTGTACATAGCTCCGGAGATTACCTGAACGCCGACGTTGATATGGACAAAACCAGAGAAGACGTTCAGAAGAAGCTGCTGCCTCTGTTAAAGGAAGGAAAAGTGCCAGTTGTATGCGGCTTTATAGGATTAAACGAAGAAAAGAAGATCCAGACTCTAGGAAGAGGGGGAAGCGATACAACTGCCGTTGTCCTTGGAAACGCGCTTAACGCGAGGGAAGTGGTCCTTTTTAAAGACGTGGGCATAGCTTTTTCCGGAGACCCTAAAAAGGCGCAGAACGTAAAAGCTCTGGATGAACTTGACGTTGACGAAGCCCTGGCTTTATCAGCAGGGGGTTCTGGCCTCATTCATTACAAGGCTTTCAAATACCTTAACACGGTGCTGAGAATTACGAGCCTAGAAGCAGGTCTTTCGAGCGGTACCATAGTAAACCCAACAAACGGCATAGGAGTTTCTATAACTGCAAATGATGTAAGCATGGTAACAATAATACCTGATAACGAAAGCTCTGAACTGCTCCAAAAGGTTGCCAGCGTTATAAACTCGATAGGTTCCCAGATTTATGGAATGTTCATAGGCTCCAAGGCTGTATTGCTTTACGTTTCAGAGAGACCAGACCTTTATCAGAAGATACACGAAAGCCTCGTTAACAGCGGGGGCGCAAAAGCCGTCAGCGTGATGCCCTCTCTTTCAGAAATAACCGTAAAATCGTTTGACTTGGAAGCAACTCCAGGGTACCTGAACATGGTCGTTTCGCCTTTGGCAGAAAAGGGAATAAACATATACGGGATAACAACAGCTACAAGTTCGATAAAGGTCTACGTCAGCACAAGCAGCGCCGACGAGGCGTTAAACCTTATAAAGCAAAGGGTGGAGATGTAAAGAAATGAAAGAAAAATTAGAAGTTGGAATACTGGGAGCTACAGGGATGGTTGGAGCAGAATACGTCAGGATGCTTGCAGACCATCCGTGGTTTAAGGTAAAGTACGTAGTGGGTAAAAAATCAGCTGGGAAGAAGTTTAAAGAAGCAAAGGCAGGGGAATGGGTTACATCTTACGAACCCCCGAAGGAAATAGCTGAGATGATGGTCCAGGAAGCAGACCCTGAGCATCAAAGCGCTGATATGTTCTTCAGCTGTCTCCCGACTGATGCCGCGAGGGAGCTGGAACCGCTTTACGCAAAGTACTTCCCTACTTACAGTGACGCTTCGGCCTACAGAATGGAGCCGGACGTTCCTCTGCTCATTCCCGAAATAAACCCTGAACAGTGGGTACTTATAAAGGAACAGGGAAAAAGAGGATGGAAGGGATTTCTGACGACAGGGCCAAACTGCACATCCATAGGTTTAAACCTAACGTTGAAGCCCCTTCACGAAGACTTCAAAATAAAAAAGATAGTGGTTTCAACGATGCAGGCTGTAAGCGGGGCAGGATTCCCCGGAGTAGCAAGCATGAGCATACTCGATAACGTCATACCCTACATAAAGGACGAAGAAGAAAAGGTGTTCATAGAAACAAACAAGATACTTGGCAAAGTGGTGGAAAACCGCGTAGAGTTCGCAAACATAGATGTGGCTGCAATGTGCCACAGGGTTCCCACTATAGACGGGCACATGGAAAGCGTGTACATAGAAACTGAAAAGAAGATCACTCCAGAAGACGCAGCCGACTCTCTTAAAAAGTTCAGGGGTTTACCCCAGGAGCTCAAGCTCCCGACAGCCCCGGACCAGCCGATAATTGTGAGGGAAGAACCAGACAGGCCACAGACAAGGCTTGACAGGTACGCGGGTTCTGTCCCCGGAATGAGCGTCGTGGTGGGAAGGATAAGAAAGGGTCTTGACGATCACTCGATAAGGTACACGCTTTTATCTCATAACACTGTAAGGGGCGCAGCAGGAAACACGATACTCACAGCCGAGATGTTCCACAAAGAGGGTTGGATGTATGAGTACAGGTAAGGTAAGAAGGCTTTCAAGGATCTTAAAAGACGGCAAAATACTCTGCGTTCCTATGGACCACGGAGTTAGCGACGGACCTGTAAAAGGGCTCGAAGACATAAATTATATAGTTAAACAGGTTGATGAGGGAGGAGCAACATCAGTAATACTTCATAAGGGTTCCATAAAGGCTCTCAAGGATCAGCCGAACCTTGGCCTCATAATGCACGCATCAGCCAGCACGAGCTACGGGCCAACGCCGTACCACAAGGTTCTCGTTTCAAGTGTTGAAGAAGCAATAGCTCTCGGAGCGGATGCCATATCGCTTCACATAAACGTAGGAGCTAACATGGAAAACGACATGCTCAGCAAGCTAGGAAAGGTTGCTGACGAAGCAGACAGATGGGGGATGCCTCTCATAGCCATGATGTACGTCAGAGGCGAAAACGTGAAGAATCAGTACGATCCGGAACTTATAAAAAGGGCCGTGAGGCTCGGAGGAGAGCTTGGCGCAGACATAGTAAAGGCGCCGTTTACTGGAAGCGTGGAAACTTTTAAAGATGTGGTCAGAGGCTCTCTTGTCCCAGTTGCTATAGCGGGAGGGCCAAAGCTTGATAGCGTCAGAGATGTTCTGCAGATGGCAAAGAACGCGCTGGAAGCTGGAGCTATAGGGGTTACCTTTGGCAGAAACGTCTTTCAGGACAAAAGCCCGAAAGCTGTCGTAAAGGCTCTGGGAAAAATTATATTTAAAAACGCTGATGTAGATGATGCGGTAAGGGCATACAATGAAGAAAGTAATAGTTAAGCTCCCTGAAGACCCGAAGAAATCAAAAGAGATAGAGGAAGCTTTAAAACAGTATGGCTTGGATGTTTTTATAAAATCTTATGATGATATAGCCGGCCTGCAAAAGGTAAAAATAGAATCCCAAAAGGACATCGAATCTCTCAAAGGGTTATCAGAAAAAACGAAAGGCGTTCTGATAGATACATCTGACTGGAGGGTAATACCCTTTGAGAACATAATAGCTAGCGTTTCGGGAAAGCTTGATGTATACGCTGAAGCAAAAGGGGTGCAGGACGCAATAGCTTTAAAGGGCGTCCTTGAAAGAGGCGTTGATTACGTTATAATTTCTCCCAAAAACGTTGACGAAGCTCTATCGTACGTTGAAGCCCTTAACATAGGCAGCAAAAAAATCGTTTTAAAAACGGCTGTAGTAAAGGGCATTAAGCTCGTGGGCGAAGGATCACGCGTATGCGTTGATACGATTGAAATGCTTAACCCCGGCGAAGGGATGTTCGTTGGCTCATTTTCATCTTTCCTTTTTTTGGTTCACGCAGAGGTTTATTCTTCAAAGTTCACGTCTCCAAGGCCTTTCAGGGTCAATGCGGGTGCTGTTCACAGTTACATTCTCGTTGACGAAGAAAAAACAAAATACCTTTCAGAAATAAAATCCGGAGATAAAGTTTTGGTTTCAGATTTTAACGGAAACGCCAGAATAGTATTCGTGGGAAGGTCCAAGCTGGAAAGGAGGCCCATGATTCTTATCATGGCTGAAAGTGAAGGGCGTTTTGGAACCGTCATACTCCAATATGCTGAAACGGTTTCTCTTGTAGGAGAAAACGGCAAGCCTATTGCAGTAACGGAAATAAAGGAGGGTGATAAAATATTGGCCATGGTAAGCGAGCCGACAGGAAGGCATTTTGGTCTGAAAGTCGAAGAGGAGATCAAGGAGAGCTGATCTAAAATGGTGAGCATAGTTGTTTCCCTTTTAGGAAACACAATAGAAGAAATGTACAAGAAAGTCAGCAGAATTGATGAAAGAAGCCTGATCGAGCTGAGGCTTGATTCAATAAAGAGCCTCAACCCAAAGGACGTGCCGTCGTACTTTAGCTCTGTAATGGACAGGTGCATAATCACATACAGGAGCCCAAACGAAGGAGGCATGAGCAAAGACTACAAGATAGCAAACCTCATGCAGCTCATCGAACTTATGAAGGATTATCACCCATATCTCTTTGACATAGAGGCTGAAAGCTTAAAGAGGATCTCTAACAACGTAGACGTTAGCGGGCTCAACCTCATCATTTCCGCTCACTATGTATTTACGAAGCCAACGCAGCAGGAGCTCGCGTCCTTTGTTTCCGAATTTAAGGACAAAGCAAAATACCTTAAGGTTGTAAACAGCCCCGACAGCATTACGGACGCCCTTATGGTCCTTTCTCTTTACTCGTCGGTAGAAAAAGGCAAGTTGATAGCTTTTTCAGCAGGCGATAGGTGGACGTTTACAAGGTACCTTTCAGTGATCCTTGGTGCCCCGCTCATGTACACTCACCTGAAGAACGAAAGGGTAGTAGAAGGCATGCCCGAAGAATACGAAGCATACGAATTTGTAAAGTTCTTGAAAAATTGGCCCTCTACGGTCTGATAGGTTTCCCTTTATCCCATTCACTTTCTTATAAGATAAACAACGCTGTCTTAAATAGGTACGGAGACCATTACGTTATATTTGAAACAAAGCCGGAAGAGCTTTTTTCCACCGTGATGGGGCTTAAAGTCCTTTCCAGAGGCTTTAACGTAACAATACCGCATAAAAAATCGATAATTTTATACCTTGATCATTTGTCTGAAGACGCTGAGAGAATAGGCGCCGTAAACGCTGTAAAAGTTGAGCAAAGAACAGCGACTGGCTACAACACTGACTACCTGAGCATATTGAACCTGATGAATGGAAGAAACGTTCAAACAGCGATGATCTTTGGTGCAGGGGGAGGAGCCAGAGCAACGGCTTATGCCCTTTTCAGGCTTGGGTGCGATCGCTTTTTTATCTATAACAGGACAAAGGAAAACGCGCTATCGCTGAAATCAAAGATCGAAGGCTGGGGTGCTAAAGCAGAGGTTACAGAAGATCCAAAAAGCGCTGACGTTTTTGTCAACGCGACTCCAATGGGAATGTACGCAAATGACGAGGCACTTATTGAATTTTACTTAAAAGGAAAATACAGAACTGTTATAGATCTAGCTTATGACCTTAAAGGGACTTCTCTTTCAAAGTTAGCCAAAGATTACATTTCTGGAATAGAGATACTTATAGAGCAGGCCGCGCTTTCTATCGAAATTTGGAAAGGGATAAAAGTTGACAGAAAAGAAATGAGGTCAGCTCTTCATGAAAATAAGGGTTAGGGTCTGGGGTGGCGTAAGCTTTCTTAATGCTCTGATAAGCGGGTTTGGATCAGCCATGGCTGTTAAGCTGCCGCTTGAAGTTGAAATAAAGAAAAGCATGGAATGGGACTGCGATGATATAGCAAGGGAAATATTCAAAGATTCGGGGTTAGAAGGCCGTTACTCTGTTTTAACATTTTCAAAGATACCTGTAGGTATGGGGCTCAAGAGTTCTAGCGCCTACACCGCGGCTCTTGCCATAGGGGCTCAAGCGATAAAGGGTCACGTAGAACCGGAAATAGCTGTAAGCGTTTCCGCAAAAGTTAGCAAAAAGATGGGAATCTCTTACACTGGAGCCTATGATGACGCTTATGCCGCAGTATATGGAGGCATAGTCATATCTGATAACATAAAAGGTTCTTTATTAAAAAGAAATGAAGCCCCTCAGAACTGGCTCATAACTATAGGGTTAAAGGAAGGAGCGAAAAAGACAGTTAACTGGAAAGCATTGAGCTCGTTTGCTGAACTCGGCAAAGTTGTCCTTAAGCATCTGGAAAAGGGGGATTACTATTTTGCTTCCACACTGAACTCATTGATAGTTGCATCAGCCAGTGGCTATCCTACCGATCCCATAGTAAACGCCGCAAAAGCTGGATTAATTGCGGGAATTTCAGGAAATGGGCCCGCTTACTTTGCGATTTCCGAAGGTTCAAATTATAGATTCAATGATATGAAAAACATTTTTACCGAACCAGCTAACGAAAAATACAGCGTAGAAGTTTTGAGTGATGACTCATGAAGTTTAAGCTTAAAGGTTCAATCGCTGAAAAATTAAAGGTCAGTTTGCCTCCTAGCAAGAGCTATGCTCAAAGGGCTCTCATCGCTGCTTCGCTTGCTGAAGGGGAGAGCAGAGTAGTAATGAACAAACCCCTTCCGGAAGACGTCGTACTTATGATAAGGGCGCTCAGGAAGATGGGGATTAAAATAAGAGGCGATTCAGTTCACGGAGCGCGTCCAAAACCCCCATCAAACGTGCTGAGCATGGGGGCATCCGGAACAGGGCTAAGGTTTATGACAGCCTTTTCGACTCTGGCTGAAGATGGTTATACAGTTCTCACAGGCAATACAAGCCTGCTCAAGAGGCCCATAGGCCCTCTTGTAGAAGCGATAAACCAGCTTGGGGGTTATGCTATATCAGCGGGAGAAAACGGCAGACCGCCTGTTATAGTTAAGGGAAAAAGGATGAAAGGAGGAAGTACAGAAGTAAAATCTTCGGAATCGTCTCAGTACATAAGCGCTCTTCTGCTGGTTTCGCCTAAAAATGAGGCAGAAACAAGGATATACTGGAAGAATAAAGTTTCAGAACACTACGTAAGGATGACGGAATACGTAATGAACGCGTTTGGAGTAGAAGTTCATGAAGAAGAAAACTCTTATTTTATCAGCCCTTCAGATTACAGGTCAGTTAGCTTTAAAGTGCCTCCGGACGCTTCATCGGCATCTTTTTTCATAGTTTTGGCGATGCTTGCTGAAAGGCAGATAGAGATTGCTGAGCTTAAAAGGGAACCGATTCAAGCAGACCTTGAAGAACTGGTAAACGTTCTTGAAGCCATGGAAATAAAATACTCCTTTGACGGTAACGGAATGCGCGTTTACGGCAATGTTCCCGATAAGCCTCTAAAGATAGACCTGAGGAACGCGCCGGACCTCTTACCGCCACTATCCGTGCTTGGCTGCAGAGTTCCTGTGGAGATATACGGGATTTCACACGTGAAGTTTAAAGAGAGCAACAGGCTGCTCTCCATGGGTTCTGAGCTTTCAAAGCTCGGATGTAAGGTAGACTTAGGGCAAGACGAAATAAATATAAGCCCCTCGGGCACAGTAAACAAAGACGTATCGTTAAAAGGCTGGAAAGATCACAGGGTTGTCATGGCGCTTTCCGTTTTATGTGCTGCGCTGGGCATAAGCTGCACGATAGATGGCTACGAGACGGTAAAGAAATCATACCCGACGTTTTTTGAAGAAATGGAGAAAAACGGTTTTGAGGTGAAGATTTTTGAGCGATAACTCTTTTGGCAGGTCGCTCGTCATGGTAAGCTTTGGAGAGAGCCATGGAGAAGCTGTTGGGGTGCTTATCGAAGGCATACCCCCTGGAACCGTAATAGAAGAAAAAAGGATAAACGAATGGTTAGCCAGGAGGAAGCCAAACTCTTCTGTTGCCTCCACAAAAAGGAAAGAGGAAGATACCGTAGAGATACTGTCAGGCGTTTACAGGGGGAGGGCAACTGGAGCTCCTTTTGTAGCGATCGTCAGGAACAAAGGTTCTGTTGACGAATTTTATGAATTTTCAGAAGAGGGCTGGGTGAGACCAGGCCATGCGGATTATCCGGCTTATATCAAATACAAGGGGTTCAACGATCCTCGGGGCGGCGGCAGGTTTTCCGCAAGGATAACAGTTGGCTTTGTAATAGCTGGGGCTATAGCTGAAAAAATGCTTGAACCCCTTAACGTAGAAGTAATAGGGTATACGAAAAGCATAGGGCCAGTGGAGTGCCCAGATCTTGAGCTTGATACAGCGAGAAAAAGGTATGACTACGAGACAAGGTGTCCATCTTCAGATCATGACACCTTGATGAAAGAAGAAATACTCAAGGCAAAGAAGGATGGGGATAGCTTGGGCGGAACTGTAAGGATAATGACGGGGAAGCTTCCTGTCGGGCTGGGACAGCCAGTATTTTCTTCAATAGATTCAGAGCTCGCAAAGGCCTATTTTTCAATACCAGCCGTAAAAGGGGTTGAGATAGGCGCTGGCTTCGCCGCTTCAAAACTCAGGGGTTCGCAGAACAACGATGCATACGCTATAAAAAACGGAGAAATAACCACTCTTACAAACAACGCAGGAGGCATTCTCGGGGGTATGACAAACGGCCAGCCTCTGATAGCCACGATAGCTTTCAAGCCCGTTTCATCTATATACAGGCCTCAAAGAACTGTAAACGTGAAAGAAATGAAAGAAGGAACGTTGCAGCTTAAAGGGCTTCACGACGCATGCGTCGTGCCAAGGGCAGTTCCGATCGCAGAAGCTTTAACATACTTTGTACTAGCTGATATGGCCCTCAGAGGAGGGTTTATAAGTGAAAGATAAAGAACTTTCTGAAAAAAGAGAAGAGGCCTTTGAAATTTTATACAGAGCAATAAAATTGCTCAAAAAAAGGAGAATCCTGGTTAAAAAGATAGGGGAAATAAAGAAAACCGAAGGTTTTAAAGTAGAAGATTACAGCAGAGAGTCAGAGATATTTGAAAAATTAAAACCGAACAAATCAGAAGAAATCTTGCTGAACACTTTTTTGCTGGATTCTCTGAAGGTTCAGGGCTGGTCCTTAGGCAGTTATCAGGATTCAGAAAATGAAATTATAAAGTTAAAAGCCGAACTAAAGCCTTTAAGCGTGGAAGATCTTAAGGCTTTGCACAGTGCCGATTATATAACTGTAATGGGGAGCAGGAAGCAGGTATTTATTGCATGGCTGCTCTCTTTGAAGAATAAAAGAATAGAACTTTTAGATCCTGTTGGCAGGTCGTGGGAGGATATTGCATGGTCAATGCTCATCAGGCCCTACAGGATAAAAGATGGCAACGTCAATAAACTGCCGGCCTTTGCTCAGTACCCAAACAGGTTCGGGACCATGGCAAAATCAGTTTTTGAACTCAAGAGCTACTCGCTGGTCGATCTTACTTTTTCATCTGAAAAGAAGGCTATTGGCGAATCAGTTTACATGTATTCACCTGCGTGTGTTGCAGGAAAGGTTGATGAACGTACAATTGTGTTTTCCAACAACAAGAAGTCTTTTGAAAGCTTAACTAAAACGTACAGAAAATCTTTCGGTGCTACCGAAAGCCTTGTCGATCTGTGTGACGAAAAAGCTTTAAGGAAAGAATGCGAAAAAGCTGAGCCTTTATACAGAGAATTTGAAGCAGTTAAATGGGAAGACGGGCCGTTCATAGCTTTAAGCAAAAAAGTAAAGGGAAGCATAAATGCATCATCTTATGGTAATTACAGCGGAATTTACGTTCTGAACATGCTCAGGCCCTGAGCTTTCCTATTATGCCAATTATGATTTAAAAAGATGTCCAAGCGCTCTCAAAAATCTACGCCTATTTTAGCTAGGTAGCCTTGGTCGTATATGTGCTTAACCTTTACCATCTCGGTTACTATATCAGCAATCTCAATAAGCTTCTCCGGCGCGGTGCATCCGGTAAGAACTACGTTAACGTTTTCTTTTCTTGATCGTATAACATCGATAACATCATCCAAGTTAAGCAGACCCAAGCTCAGAGCGCAGTTTATCTCATCAAGTACAACAATATAGTAATCTTCTTTCAGGATTTTCCTTGCAAATTCAAGCGTCTCAAGAGCTTTTTTCCTGTGCTCGTCCAGAGACTTTTTGTCGCCCATTATACCGACGAAACCAAGCCCTCCTGAATAAAAGAGGACGCCTGAAGTCCTGGACAAAAACTTTGTCTCGCCGCTTACAGAGCTTTTCAAAAATTGCACGTAAGCAACTTTATAACCGTGTCCCAGCGCTCTGACGAGCATCCCTATTGCAGCCGTTGTTTTTCCTTTACCGTTACCGTGGTAAACAATAACCATTCCCCGCTTTAGCGGTTTCATAGTTTTTGATTGTCAAACCATTTTTAAAACTTTTGGATATTATGTTCAGGATACGCGTATACTTTTAAGCCTCAGATAGTGTATATATATTAATATATTATATGATAATTTTGTTTTAAATGTACAATTAAGACGAATAAGATCATAACAGCTCGCGGTTTTAAAAAACGAAAAAATTATAAAAAATTTTGATTATAAACAGTACGATTTTAACATTATTTGATTGTGATTTAAATATATTTTATTATTGTTTATCAGTAAAAAATAAAAAGAGTGTCTGGCTAATATAAACTTAAGGATTGAAAGTTTTAGCTATTGGTTCTGAAAAGTTCGTTACATTCTTTAGACTACTTGGTTTTGTAGGCGTTGAGAGCGAAGACAAAAACGAAGTTTTTAATCGAATAAAGTCAAGCGCTTCTAGCTACGGTCTGATAGTTATTGACAGGTCGGTTGTTAAAGGTATAGAAAACGAAATCAACGAACTTTCTATGAGGGTTGAACCCCCCATACTTGTTCTGGACCCGCCGTACAAAGTTTATGAGACAGCTGCAAGCGTTGAAAGCGAAGTTAAGAGGGTTATGAAGGTCTTCTAAAATGGAGAGCATAAATTCTGTTATTGAAAGGGAAAAAAACGCAGCTCTGGAAACGCTCAACAAAGCCCTTGATGAATCTTTAAAGATAATCGACCAAGAGAAAAATGCTGCAATAAGCGAAGGAGAAAAAATAATCAACGATGCAAAAAAGACGGCTGAAAAAGAGAGGCTTGTCAGGACTTCCCAGCAGGAACTTGAAGGCAAAAGGGTTCTGAGCGTAAAAGAGGACGAACTCTTAGAGAAGCTTATTTCTGAAGCTTATAAGGAATTTCTGGAAAGCGACAAATATACAACGATCCTTGAAAAGCTGTTTTCTAAAGGCTTGAAGAACGCTGGGGAAGGTTTTGAAGTCTACGCTGGAAAGCTAGATCAGGATAACCTCAAGAAGATCGCAAAGAAGTACAAGGTAAAGATAAGCGGAGCAGCAGATTTTGACAGGGGTTTTGTGTTTAAAAAAGGCGAAGAAAACATAACTTATGACCTGGAAAGAATGCTTAACGATATCAAAAGAGAATTAAAGAGAGTTGTGCTAAATAAGGTGAGCGAGATTGAAAGTAAAGGGTAAGATAACAGAAGTAAAGGGTACTGTAGTAAAGGCTTCAAACGTATCAGGGATTCAGATGAACGAGATGGTCAGGGTCGGGGAGCTTGGACTTGTCGGGGAAGTTGTACGGGTTGAAGGTGACAGCGCTTACGTTCAGGTATACGAGTTCACGACAGGGCTAAAACCTGGAGAACCAGTTGAAGGCCTTGGATCTCCTCTTTCAGTTACGCTTGCTCCAGGAATAGTCGGGAATATCTACGATGGTCTGCAGAGACCTTTGAGCACAATTGAAGGTTATAGTATATTCAGGGGCTATACTGCTGAAGCCGTTGATGTTAATAAAGCATGGCATTTCTTCCCGGTAATAAAACCCGGGGTTAAGGTTGAAGGCGGAGAAAAAATAGGTTATGTGGAGGAAACGGAGCTCATCAGGCATTATATCATGGTTCCTCCTGGCGTAAAGGGAAATCTTACTTATGTGGCTCCAGAAGGAGAATACAAGGTAAACGATTCTGTTGCAGAAGTTCAGAACGGGGAAAAGCAAAGCATATCTATGCTTCAAAAGTGGTCAGTCAGAGTGCCAAGGCCTATAAAGAGAAGGCTGGTGGCTTCTGAACCCCTTATAACAGGGCAAAGGGTTATAGACGCGTTTTTCCCTCTTGCAAAAGGTGGTTCCGCAGCTGTCCCTGGAGGTTTCGGTACTGGGAAAACAGTTCTTCTGCACCAGATGGCATCTTGGGCAAACTCAAGGGTTGTTGTTTACGTTGGATGCGGTGAAAGGGGAAACGAGATGGTAGAGCTGTTAAAGACATTTCCCAAGCTTAACGACCCTATAAGCGGCAAACCGATCATGCAGAAATCCATAATGATAGCGAACACAAGCAACATGCCTGTTGCAGCAAGAGAAGCTAGCGTTTATGTAGGAATAACGTTGGCGGAATATTACAGGGATATGGGATACGATTCTCTAATGCTGGCCGACTCAACCAGCAGGTGGGCTGAGGCTTTAAGGGAGATCAGCGGAAGGCTGGAAGAAATACCAGCTGAAGAAGGTTATCCATCTTATTTGGCTTCCAGGATAGCGTCTTTCTATGAAAGGGCGGGTTATGTGGAAACGCTCTCAGGAGATTACGGAAGCGTGTCGATAATAGGTGCTGTTTCGCCTCCGGGAGGAGACTTTACAGAACCCGTAACAACCCATACGCTGAGGTACGTTAAAGCTTTCTGGCTGCTCGATCCTAACCTGGCATATTCAAGGCACTACCCGGCTGTGAACTGGATTTCCAGCTACTCATCTTATGTTGAACCGCTTTCTGACTGGTGGAGCTTTAATGTATCAAAAGAGTTCGAAACTCTTAGAAGGCAGGCACTTGACATACTGTTCAAAGAGGAAAGCCTGAGGAACATCGTAAGGCTTCTAGGTCCTGAAGTCCTCCCAGAGGATGAAAAGCTTTTACTTGAAGCAGCTAACATGCTAAGGGAGGGCTTCTTAAAACAGAGCGCTTACCATGAAGTTGACAGGTACACGCCTCCTCTAATACAGTATTATCTCCTCAAGCTTATACTGACGTTCTATGAAAGAGCAAAAGAAAAGCTGAAGGGAGGAGCCACGGTCGAAGAAATCAGGTCAAGCCCGCTTTACCTTGAAGTTATAAGGGCTAGGTTTAACGTAAAGAGTAAGGAGGACTTCGAGGCTTTGATGAAGAAGGTGATGGAGTTTTGAGCGGTAGCATAACTTTCAGCAGCGTCCAGAGCATAAGGGGCTCGCTCATGGTTATAAGGACAAACGGAAAGCTGGGCTATGAAGAACTTGTTGAGATTGAGCTGGAAAACGGCGAAAAGAGGCTTGGAAGGTCGTTGCAGGTGAGCGAAGACATAGCGGTTGTTGAGGTTTTTGAAGGGACGCAGGGACTATCACTGCGCGACGTAAAGGTGAGGTTCCTTGGAAGGCCCCTGGAGCTGCCCGTTTCGAACGAACTCCTTGGAAGGATATTTGACGGCCTCGGGAGGCCCATAGACGGGATGCCTGAACCGGTAGGAGTTGAAGAGCTGGACATAAACGGCAAGATACTGAACCCATATAAGAGAGAGTACCCCGATGAATTCATACAGACCGGTGTTTCGGTGATTGATGGAATGCTGAGCATGGTAAGGGGACAGAAGCTGCCAATATTTTCAGGTTCAGGCCTGCCTCACGACATGCTTGCAGCTCAGATAGCAAGACAGGCGACGATAGCTAAGGGCGAAGAGTTCGCTGTAGTTTTTGCTGCAATAGGGGTTCCAGCCGATACTGCTATGTTCTTCAGGAGAGAGCTCGAGGAATCAGGGGCTTTAAAGAGGAGCGTACTATTCCTCAATTTGGCTGAAGACCCAGCTGTTGAAAGGATAGTAACTCCGAGGGTTGCGCTCACTGCAGCTGAATATCTGGCTTTTGAAGAAGGCTACCACGTTCTGGCCATACTTACAGATATGACAAACTACGGCGAAGCTCTCAGGGAGATAAGCATGATGAGAGAAGAAGTGCCTAGCAGAAGGGGCTATCCCGGATATCTTTACACTGACCTGGCGACAATTTTTGAAAGGTCGGGGAGGATCACGGGAAGAAAAGGGAGCCTGACCCAGCTTCCGATTCTCTCTATGCCGGCTGACGACATCACGCATCCTATACCGGACCTTACGGCATACATAACTGAAGGGCAGATAGTCCTGAGCAAAGATCTTTACCATAAAGGCGTTTACCCCCCTGTTAACGTTCTTATGAGCCTGAGCAGGCTGATGAAAGACGGCGTCGGTGAAGGAAAGACAAGGGCAGATCACAAAGAGCTGAGCGATCAGCTGTACAATTCTTATTCAAAAGCAATGGACGTCAGGTCGCTTGCGGAGATAGTCGGAGAAGAAGGCATACCAGAATCTTCTAAGAAGTACCTGCAGTTTGCCGATGCTTTTGAGAATAAATTTATGAAACAGGATCCATACGAAAACAGAGACATAGACACAACGCTTAACCTTGCGTGGGATGTCCTCTCCATACTGCCTGAAAGCGCGTGGACCAACATAAGCGAAAAGAGCAAGAAGGTGTACCTGAGTGTCGTTCAGAAACGTAGTATCTAAATCCGAGCTTTTAAGGCAGAAGAGAGAGCTTCAGGCTACAAAGGACGTCGATAAGATACTTTCGACAAAAAAGGACGTCATCTTACAGAAGGTTTCAGAAGTAGGCCCCCAGGTCTCTTCGGTCCTTGGCAGGTTTCTGGACGAGCTCAAAACAGCCTACGAGGATTATGCGGTGCTTGTTGCAAGCATGAGCTATGAAGAGCTTGTGGCTCTTTCGAAATTTCTCGAAGGTGGTCTGGAAGTCGATCTCAAAAGGGACAGATACATGGACGTTCATTACTGGATACCGGCTATCGTTTCTAAAAGAGCCGTTACGCCTACAACAATGGCACAGTACAGCTTCTTCCAAGACGGGGACAAACTCGTAAATTACCTCATCGATGCGGCCTGGTTGAAGTCTTTTATTCTAAAGCTGATAAAGGACCTGAGGGACACTGACAAACTGATCAACGCGCTCGAGAAGGTGGTAATACCAGAGACTGAACAGAAGATAACATCTATATCGATAACGCTTGAAGAAAGGGACAGGGAAGAGCTTAATAGGATAAAGAAGGTAAGGGATAAATTGGTGAAGGCTGTTGGAAGCGTTCGATGAAGCTAAAGAGCAGGTAAAAAAGAAGCACCAGGAATACAGCAAAAACCTGGAAGACGAATACGAAAAGTTAAAGGATGAATACATAAAAAAGCTTAAAACCGCGGGTGAGAAATAATTGATGACAGGAGAATTGATACTGCCGTTTATATTAATGGTCTATCAATCGCTCAGCACTCTGGGCAACACAGTTGGCGCAGGTATAGCTTTCGGCTTAGCCGCTCTTGGCGCAGGAATAGCAATCGGAGGAGCAGGCGCGGCTGCGACTGCAGCTGTTGCTGAACACCCGGAAAGGCCTGAAGTCAGGTCTTTCTCGCTTATCATGGTAGCGCTGGGAGAAGCAGTAGCTATCTACGGCATAGTGATAGCGATACTGATTCTAAGCCATACCTAAAATTTTTAAAAGATCTCCTTTTATTTTATTGTAAACATCCTCGTGAATCTGATCGTACCAAGCTTCCCCCTTGCTTATTTCTCTCAGCTTTTCAAGGACCGTTAAGCTCCTCTGGGCGTGCACCTTTGGGTCAACTTCTTTCCATTCTTTGCCGTCAAAAAGCCTAACCTGTCTTTCAGACCAGTCTCCTGGCTGATCCATACCGGGATAATAGCACTCGAGCATTTTGTCTAAAACTTCTTCTGGGACAGATGCTGAAAGTTTTACCTTAGATCCATCTTTCTCGTAGCGCGATTCATCCAAGCCATAAAGTGGCATGTCGTAACCGTTTTCAGCCAGCGGCGTTATGTTTTCAATAGCATAATAGACCCCTTCAACCTGGTTTTTGTGCAGATAGTCTTCCAGGACTTTTATGGCTTTATCAGAAATGAACCCGTAAAAAACAACCTTCTTAACTCTGCACCCGCTCAGGGCGCACTTTTTGAAAAGGTTGTCAAGAACAAAAAGAGAAGTATTGCCAGTAGCCTCTGTATCGGGCTTTAAAACCACGTATTCTCCAGGGGGCAGCCGTTGCGGCTCATCGTAAGTCATAGTAAGCTCCCTCTGGACGTGTTTCCTGAACGACACGTATTTATAAAGAGGCCTTGACCACGAGTTTATGAAGCTTACCCCCTTCTCTCTTAAAGCGTCGTAGACCTTGTACCCAAGAGAAGCCCTCAGCACGTGTTGCATCAATATCTTTTCAGAAAAAAGAGACTCCCTTTCGAGGAAATCAACAAACATTTTAGCGAGTTTGTAGTTCAACAATTCGAACTTTTCTCCCAAAATCTGCGGATAGCACGCTATCTCTCTTCCTTCCTGCGAATCAACTACGAACTGATTATCAGAACGTCTGTATACCTTAAAACCATTTGAGTCGTAATAGCTCGTGAAAGATGTTGAAAAATCAAACGATCCAGAAACTTTATCTTTAAGCGAATCAGACGCCATCGCATTTTATGCGTTTTGCCTTTTAATAAAACTTTTTTATGCTGCCCAGAAAGTTGAATTGATTTAACGTCATGCTTTTTTGTTCAGCAAAAAATATTACCTAGGGAAAGCGTTAACATTTGCATGAGCTTGTTTGAAGGGACGTTTAGGGACAGCTCTGGCAGGTCTTACCACATAAAAGCAAAGGAGGGAACTCTAAGCCCATTTTCGATAAACGCGGGAAGCCCTGAAAGGGTTGAAAGTTCAGCGTCTCTTTTAAAGAACGCAGAGCTTGTAAGCAAAAACAGGGGGCTCTACGTTTACAACGGTAAATACGGAGAACTCCCGGTAACTATTTTCTGTACGGGCATGGGGCCAGGTTCTGCTGAAATAGTTTTTACTGAGTATCTTGCAAACGTTGATTACAATCTATCAAAAAGGGTGTACAGCATTAGGGTAGGCACGGCTGGAAGCTGGGCAAGTTTCGTTAAGCCTGGAGAATTCGTAGCAGAAACCGGGATAGTCAGAAACGAAGGGGCATCCGGTAAAATCGCACCTCTTGAATGGCCTGCAAGGTCCGACACTCTTACTTTGCTTACTATAGCTGAAGCTGTTGGGAAGCTGAAGCTTGAAAAAAGGTTCTGGTTTGGCCCTGGAATAACGAAGGACACGCTTTATGCTGATGAAGACCCAGAAAGGAGATCTTCTCAGCCTTGGGTTATAGAAGCCAAAGCCAAGTCTTATGAAGACATGGGAGCGGTATCAACGTCTATGGAATCTTCCGTTATGGCTCTGCTGAGCGAGTTCTATTCAAGAAGGCTAAGGAGCAAAGGCATAAGGATAGGTTTCGGCAGCGTCCTTCTAATAGTTTCCCCGTATTACGGGGAAGAAAAGCAGGTCGAGTTCAAGGTCAGCGAAGATGATGAGCTGCTGGGAGTTAAGGTAGCGCTTAAGGCATTAGAGGTTGCAAACGAGATGCAAAAGGCTGTAAACTCAGGTAAAAAGGCAACTTTGGAAGAAGCTTTTTCTGTTCTCCATTCAAGGCTACTTTATTGATGGTTTTTAAAAGTTTATAACTTGAGGTTCATGTAAATTATGTGTGAAATCAGAAGAGCTCAAAGCCGTCTTTGACGCGTCATGTCCTAACTGCGGGGGCCCAATAGATGTTGAAAGGTTAAAGAAAGGGCTCGTTTGCTCAAGGTGCCTTCCTCAGGAAAAGGACTATACATACGAAGAAATGCTCGAAGAAATGAAAAGATTGGGCACCCTGAAGTTCTTAAAGGAAGATTATGACGTTATCAGAGGTTTAAGGGATTTTTCTGAATTTTTTCGTAAGGCTGTTGGCTCAAAGATATCCGGGGCGCAGAGGCTCTGGACGATAAGGCTGCTCAGGAACGAAAATTTTGCAATTACGTCGCCTCCAGGAGCAGGTAAGACAACCTTTGGCATAGTGGTATCTCTTTACATGTTAAAGAAGAAGAAAAAATCCCTCATAGTGGTCCCTACAAGGACCCTTGCTTCTCAGTCTGTTCAGAGGATTCTCGAGTACGGCAAAAAGCTAGGTATAAACCCCAGGGTATTCACATACAGCACCAAGGACATAAAAATAAGCGAAGCAGACATAGCAGTTGTTACCTCAAAATACCTGTTTATGCACTATGAAGATGTAGAATCATCTGACTTTAAGTTCGTCTTTGTAGACGACGTTGACGCTGCCTTAAAGTCAAACAAGAGCATAAGGCTGGTCTTGAGGTTAGCTGGTTTCAGCGAAGAAGAGATAGACAAAGCTAAGAACGCGATGTTTGCTGAAAAAAGGGTTGACCTTCAGAAGCTCTTTGAAATAAGAAAAAAAGTGATCAAGAGGAACATGATATTCTCCTCAGGCACGATAACGCGCTCAAGCCCTCTTTTTCTCGTCCTCATGGGTTTCAGACCTGGCTCTCCTGGCTCTTACCCCAGAAACGTGATAGACCTTTACGAGGACATGCCTCAGGACCTCCTTCAATCTCTTAAGAAGAAGATAAGCGAACTGGGCGAAGGGGGTCTTATCTTTGTAACCCCCGATCTTGGAAGCGATTATGCAGAAGAGCTCAGTTCAAAGCTGAACGAAATGGGCATCAAGAGCGCTGTCGTGAGCGGTAAAAACGTAAAGGTTCTTGAAGAGTTCAAGAAGGGCAATTACTCAATACTTATAGGCGTAGCAACCCACTACGGGACTCTTGTAAGGGGAATAGACATTCCGGAAAAGATAAGGTACGCAATATTCATAGGGATTCCAAGGTTCAAGTTCACTATAGGCGAAAGGATGCATCCCGTTCTGATGACCCGTATACTTACATCTTACGCCCTTTACGTAAACAAACCGGATATAAACAGGCTGGCATCGATAATAAGGAGGAAGATAACAAGGCTGAGCCCCGCAGCGCTTCAGATGCTCGCAAAGAATATAAAAGAGGGAGAAATAGAAGATCAGTACATACTTTCAGCTTACAACGTTGTAAACGAAGCTCTGAAGGATAAGAACTTCCTTGAAAAGCTCGGGTCTACTATCGGTGCAGTTGTAAAGAACGGAAGCATCTACGTCCCAGATATAATAACTTACATACAGGCCAGCGGAAGGACCTCAAGGATGAGATCTTGGGGGAACACCCTTGGATTAAGCCTTCTTTACGTTGACGATCAGAACCTGTTTCAGCTTTTCAAGAAGATATCCTCAATCACTTTTGGAATTGAATGGAAGAGGCCCGAAGAGGTTGACATAAAAGAGGTACTGAAACGTATAGACAGGGACAGGAGCGAAGTAATTGTTGAAGAACAAGCAGTAGCTTCCGAAGAGACCTCAAAGTTCTCCTCAACTCTCATGATAGTGGAATCTCCTCACAAGGCAAAGACTATAGCCAACTTTTTCTCAAGGCCTGCCATAACGATAAGGGAAGGGATTGTAGTTTTTGAAACCGTTGTCAGCGGGAACCTGCTGAACATTGCTTACACAGCAGGACACGTTATGGACCTCACTCTCGATAAAGTGGGTTACCATGGGGTTGAAATAAGGGAAAATTCTGAAAGAGAGTACGTACCGCACTACGCCGGCATAAAAGAGTGCGAAAACGGTCATCAGGTTACAACCGCAGGAAACACATGCCCGATCTGCGGAGCAAAAATAGTGAGGGACAAGACGAGCATGATAAGCGCTCTCGAAAAGCTCGCATTTGCTGTAGATACAGTCCTTATAGGCACAGACCCAGATACCGAAGGGGAGAAGATATCATGGGACATGAACAGCATCCTGAGGCCTTTTAATTCAAACATAAAGAGGGTCGAGTTTCACGAAGTCACAAAGCCAGCGCTGCTGAAAGCAATAAGCGAATCCAGGAACATTAACGAGAACCTTGTAAAGGCTCAGGTAGTTAGGCGGCTTGACGACAGATGGCTGGGTTTTGAGCTTTCAGCAAGGTTGCAGAACGAGTTCTGGAGATCTTACTGTGAAAAGAGTTACGGCATAGGGTGCGACAGGCCGAACAGAAACCTGAGCGCAGGAAGGGTTCAGACCCCTGTTCTTGGCTGGATAATAGAAAGGTACAGGCAGTACAACGATAAAAAGAACCTCGTGAGGGCTTACTCTGCCCATTTAAACGGTCTGCCAATAAGGTTTTACGTCGAGCAGGCCAAGCTTGCAATAGGCGATGAAGTTAAGCTGAGAATAAAAGACTCAAAAATTACCGAGGAAAAGATCAACCCGCCTCCGCCTTATACGATGAGCGAAATACTCAGGGATGCGGCCAACATACTCAAGCTCTCTACGAGCGAGATTTCAGGAACCCTTCAGGATCTTTTTGAAGCCGGGTTCATAACTTACCCCAGAACAGACAGCACCAGGGTCTCAGAAGCGGGTATCGCGGTAGCCAAAAATTACATAACTCAGATACTGGGTCTGGACGAAAAGCAGTACTTTTACCCGAGAAAATGGGGGGAAGGTGGGGCGCATGAAGCGATCAGGCCCACGAAACCCCTTTCATCGCAGGATCTCAAGAACTACCTGCAGCAGGGTTTGATCTACACGCCTATAGCCATAAGCTGGAGGCACTATGCCGTTTACGATATAATATTCAGAAGGTTTATAGCAAGCCAGATGCCCCCAGCCACAGTTAAAAAGCAGATACTGTCTTTGAGCGCTGAAAAAGATGGCACAAGTATAACCGTGGACCCTAACCCTCTAGAAATACCGCTCGAATATGTTTTTGATGGATTTGCAAGGGTTCTCTCTCCGTACAGAGAGCTGCACAAGCTGGTTACCGTGAGCGAAGCTATTGTAAAGGTAGAGAACTTTTATGAGTTCAGGCGCATAGAGCTTTACTCTGAAGGGGATCTGGTAGATGAGATGAAAAGAAAGGGGATCGGCAGGCCCAGCACCTATTCGACGATAATACAGACCATTCTTATAAGGCGCTATGCAATACTTAGCGGTGAAAGGAAGAAGATAGTTCCAACAAAGCTTGGAATCGCCGCTTACAGCTTTCTAAGAGATAACTTTGGCGACCTCGTTAACGATGACATAACTTCAAAGCTTGAAGCTAAGATGGACCTGATAGAGAGCGGGAACGTCAGCTACAAGTCTGTTTTAGATGAAATACTTAACGAGCTTACAACGAGGTTAAAGATCGAAGTCCCAGTTATCAAGGAAAAGTAAAGCTTTAATCTTCAAATTCCTTTTTAACTTTGATGATGAGTACGAACCCGCTTTGAGCGAAAGCTATGAAGAGGGCTGGCTCCTGATCCTGTAAGCCTAAAGCTATAGTTTTAAAGCAATTATAAATAAAACCAGAAATAAAATTGAAGAAAAAAGAGTTAAGTTCTTTCCTGCCTTTTCCTCGAACATAACAATAAAGGACTGCAAAACAGTTATTGCTATTCCAAGCACTATCGGGAAAGGCACGCTCAGGCTTCCTAAAAGCATGAGCACTCCTGGGTAGATGCTCATTGTAAGCGGTAGCTCCGCTATAAGGGATGCTATCTGTTCTTTTTCTTTTCTCTTCGAAAAAACGAATGGCGCGGCAATTTCTGGGGCGCTGCTTATCAAAGGTATGATGAGAAAAGATATAAGCGAAGGCTGTGCGTTTAAAAGCTGAGCCAGATACACTGTTGAATCGACAACATACTTACCTGTTATGGAAAGGAGAACCAGGCCAGCAGCTGTATAGGCCAGCGGTTTTTTTCTTATGCTCTGGTATTTTTCTTTCTTGAAAGCTTTCTGCGTTACGTACATGTAAGCTATGAACAGAACGATCATTAAAGCTGAAGCGTACCTAAAGACGTAGTACGATATGAAAAACAGAGCTGATGCAAGAACAAAAGTTATGAGCGAAGCGTCTGAACCGCTATCCGTCTTTAAGGGTCTTTTTATCCAAAGCTTGTAAGCAAAGAGCCCAGCAGTCATAACTATAAAGGGTTCTCCAAGGACTGCTCCAGTTGCCACTTCTGTCCCGGCCCTTCCAGAAAATAAGCCGTAAACAAAAACCGTGAGCTCAGGAAACGTTGTAATAAAAGGGAAAAGAAGGTAGATGAAGTGTGTTATCTCCAGATCTTCAAAAGATATATCTATGCCGTAAGATAGAAAAAAACATCCTGTTACAAAAGCAGCAAATGCCAGGACCTGCAAGTAGACCTGCAACAGCATATTTGAGGCGATCTAGGTTTAATAATATTTTCAACAAAAAGCCATAAAACGTTTTAAACAAAGGCATCAGTAAATCTTCAGCACTGACGATGATCAAGATCGAAAAAGGCATAGCCAGCGTAACTGACGGGGAAAGGGTTCTTGTAGTTGACAGGTCGGGGAGGCTCCTTATCTACAGCAACGGCAGAGAAACTTTCAGAAGGTCTCTTTTCAACCAGTTTCTTAAAGTTGGTTACAGAGATGGAGAGAGGACTGTAGCTTTGTTGAACGAAAGAGACGCAAAGCTAGTTGCGCTTGAAGCTTACGATTTTTTAAGGGAATTCAAGGCTGACCTTTCGTTTTTTATCCCAAACATAGATGATCTTGGCTGGGATTTTCTGTTAAAAGATTCCGAGCGGTTATTCAAAATTTATAAAAGCCCTGTGCCCATAGTGCCGCCTGATCAGTATTTTCCTGTTTATATTCAGATAACAGTTGGTTGCGCGTGGAACAGGTGCACTTTTTGCCATCTTTACAGAGATCAGCGGTACAGCGTTGTAGAAGAAAAAGAGCTAATAAAAATGATAAAAGATCTGATAGATTATTTTGGTCCTTCTCTGCCATCAAGGAGAAGCGTGTTCATAGGCGATGCAAACGCCCTTTTGATAGATCATGAACGGCTTCTCAAGTATTTGAAAATAATAAATAACGTTTTCAATTTGCCGATTTATTCTTTTGTTGACGCTTTCTTAACGCCTGAAAAGCTCAGGAACCGTGATCTTGAAACGATTAAAAAGCTTGGGGTTGAAAGGGTTTACTTTGGAGTAGAAAGCGGCAGCGAAAAAGTCCTGAAGCTGCTTAACAAGCCTATGAAGATAGATGAAGCTGTTGAATTTATAAATTCGTTTAAAAATTCAGGAATGAACGTAGGGCTGATATTTCTTGCCGGAGCAGGAGGTAAAGAATACTGGGAAGAGCACGTAAAGAAATCTTCAGAGTTCGTAAGCAGGATAGAGCTCGACAGGAAAGACATAATATACGTTTCGCCTTTACACGAATACCGCGATCTGCCTTACTGGAATACCTCAGAAAGGCTCGGAAGGCTAAGAGCTCAGGAAAAGCTGAAACAGTTTCGTGAAATGAAACAAAAAATCAGAGAAGAGTACCTTGAGGTTAACCAGAAAGATCTGCAGGCTCCTGTGGTTCTGTATGACATCACAGAATCAGTGTATTGATTTTAAGTATGTATCAGGCTTGGCAGTATAAAGATGGCGAATATAAGGTTGAACAGAACTATGGCGGTTATTATCGAGTAAATATAATCTTTCTCTTTTATGAACTGTGCTAAACCAAGGGCAACCCTGAGCACAGGTGTAGCTATGAGGATTACCAGCCCGAGGAATATTATCGCTACCGGGTTCAGGGTCATCATGCCCGTTATTATCGTGTTCGCGTTGAAATAAGAGCTGTTAACCATCGATGCTGTGGAAGCTATTTCGTTTATAGAATAATATCCAGCTTTCCCCTTAAAGGTAAGCATTACAAACCCCAGTATCAGCAATGCAGCGCTTATGAGAACTCCAGCTCTAAGGGTGTAAGCTATTACATCGTTAAAATCCATATCCTAACCCCCTCATAACCATCTGGACGCCTAAAATTACGAGTATGACAGAGAAGATGTACCTGATGCTTCTGTTTGTTATCCTTACAAGTATCTTCGTCCCTATATATGCTCCCAGCAGCACTCCTATTGCCGTTCCTGCGGCTATGAAAGGCTGTATATAGCCGTATATCCAGTATATTGAGCTTCCAGTAGCGGCTGTGACGCCTATCATGAAGTTGCTTGTAGTTGTGGAAACTTTCATTGGAAGGTTCATCGCCCAGTCCATTCCGAGTACCTTTAACGCTCCAGAGCCTATCCCCAGAAGCCCAGAAATGAAACCGGCAAAGAACATTATTATTTCTCCCAGCCACCACCTTACTCCATAGTAGTTGACTTCTTTTCCTAACACGACGTCATAATAGCTCCCGTAAAGCTTGAAAAGCTTGGTGCTCCAGTCCGGCTTCATCTCTTTTGGGAGCTCGTACTTGCTCCTCGTGAGCTGTATGTACACCTGAGAGAGGAGAACCAGACCAAACACTATGTATATTATATACTCTAAGTGATGAGAATACATAAATGCAACAGTGAGCGCGCCAACTATGGAACCTCCTGTTGTTGCAATTTCGAGCCCCATCCCGAGCTTCACGTTTGTTATTTTATCTTTTATGTAAGCGCTTCCAGCACCGCTTGAAGTCGCTATTGTTGAGATCAGGCTTGCGCCAGTCGCGTATGCTATCGGTATCCTTAAGTATAAAGTGTATATCGGCACAAGAAAAGTTCCTCCCCCAAGCCCAACCAGAGCGCCGAGAATTCCTGATAGAGCGCTTACTACGATCAGGATGAGAAAATATAATATGGGCTGTATCACGCTTTTTCCTTTTGGCGCTCTCAATATAAATTTTTTCTGAGCTTAAAAGCTTGAGCGTTAATCGGTCGTAATTTTCAAAAAACTTTTATCAAAGGCAACAATTCATCAAAATTTTTTAAACAAATTAACGGTAAAACAAAATAAGTCATAAATTTTAGATAATGTCCTTTGCTTTATACAAAAAACATTTTGTACATTTATCATGTGCTTCTGACAGGAATTTTGTATTTGTAAGAGAACAGGTATACAGCTATGAAGTAAACTACGAAAAACGGTATCAGGATCAGGTCGTTAACGTTTATAAAGCTTTCAATGTACCAGAAAGTTGAAAAGGAAAGCAGAAGCGCGGAGACAAATATTTTCATATATGCCTGTTTCAGCTTCCTTACCTGTGTGCGAAGCAGGTAAGTGCCTATTATTACTATCAGGATCCCGACAAACGCTCCGCTTAAAGCTGAGGCAAAGCTTATAGGTATTAAAGCAACTAAAACTATAGCTGCTTCAAAAGCCTCCACGACCCCAACCGAGAAACCTGTGCTCATGATACCTTTTTCATAGTGCTCCTCAGCTGCGCTGCTGTTACCCGTAATCTTTGCTTGAATAGCCCTTAAAGCAGAACGTCTGGCGCTCCTGCTTAGTCTCAGGCCAAAGTAAAGGAGAAACGTTGCAGCTATTATCCTTACCCAAAACACGGGCAAGAGAGCTATTGCCTTTCCTACAAAGACCGTGGGTATAAAAACCACCAGAACCCCGAGCGCAACCCAGAGGAAAGCTTTCGTATCTTTGGAGTCAGCATAAAGGGCAAGCCCGACAGCGGCAGCCTCCGTAAGTTCAAGCAGTGTTATACCGAGGGCAGCCAGAAATATCCCTGGATCCATAATCAGAGTATTTGAAAAAGGGCATATTTAGATTTTTATATAATTGCTTTTTATATATGCAATTTTTATACAAAAAGCCCCATTTGCGTGATTCCCACTTGAGTGTTATGCTTACACGCATAAAATAATATGCTGTTTACCTTTTTATCTATCTCTTTTCCAGTAAAACCATACAATCTGCAAAACTTTTTGGCGTGTTGGTTTCTCAAGTTCACAAATCAGCTTTTCTGTGGAATATAAATGATTTTTAAAAAAGATGATGCTCACTTTTAGGTTAAAAATTTTTAGCTTCCACAAATATAACGTTCCTAGCTATATTTTATTTGTGGACTGGACAGATATAAAGAGACATTATGAGAGCGATTACGTAGCTAAAGAGATTATAGATTACTCTAAAAGCAGATGGGTCGCGCTCGAAGCACAGTCAGAAGGGCAAAGGATATTTATAAGGTACGATAAAGGTGAGCCCTTATCTATAAAGGACAGAGCTGATTATGATGGCATACTACAGAGGTTTTCTCACTTAAAACCCAGAACGATCTATGCAACAGCAAACTTGTACAGCGTTTTGAACTTACAGAGCGTAAAAAACGAAACCTCAATAATAAGAACTACTCCAGCATTTGACGTCGATGGATCTCTGGAAGATTACAAGCTTATCATGAAAGTTGCAGATATTATAGTTCAAGAGCTTGACAGGTTCAAGGTTTCCAAATCCGTTTACCTAATATGGTCTGGCAGAGGTGTACACGTGCAGATAAACGAGAATGCTTTCTCTGATGATCTGCTGAAAAGGTACGGTTCCCTGAGAGTTGCGCGCTCAGTCGTTGAATTTATACTTGCAAGAACTCATGAAGAGATAAAGAAAATAGCTGCAGCTGCAAAGAACAGCGACAGAGAGCTGAAGGCCGAAAACAAGATGGATGTAGAGAGGGTTTTCACCGTTCCCCTTTCTTTTCATAGGTTTCTTGATTATGTATGTGTGGCTTTTAAACCAAATGAGATCAACGATTTTGACATAGCTTGGGCGGATCCCAAAAATTACAGGCACAACGCTTCTTGGAGAGACTACGTTATCGGTGAAGCTGACGGGCTGGCCCTTAAAGCTCTGCAAAATCATCCTAAGGCTGAACCTAATGAATACCCGATTAAAAGAGAAACAGATGTGGCGGCCAGAAAAAATGAAGGACTTGGCAGGTTTCAGGTTATGGGTCTCATGCAGGCAGCAAGGTATTATCTGATAAAGGGAGACATTAAAAAAGCTAAATCCTTCGGTCTTAACAGGGCGATATTCTACGCATGGGCGAAGAGGTACGGACCAGTTAAAAAAGGCGGAGTACAGAAGCGTTTAGGGGAAGAAACAACCAAAGAAGAGGTTTATGGCTTTGAAAAAGTAGGAAACGAAGAAGCCCCGATCGATAAGGGGTCAGGGCTCTTCATGATAGGCAGCAAGGTTCAGACGCCAGAAGACTACGATCGTGAGATAGCTATGAGGATAAACGCATTTGTGCCCTATGATAAAGCATGGGAAAGAACTTTAAAGTACATGAGCAGATTCCCTAAAGAGTACCTAGAAGATCAGAGGCTTTTCTTTGAAAGGGTTTACAGACCTGTTCGCGACAGCTTTTTAGAAAAGGTTGTAGAAGAAAAAGAGCTCGATGAAGATCAGGCTTCATAAAATTAAGCTTTCAAGATATTCGATCAAAACTCTTGCGCCGCTGTGCTCGTAGTCCTTCGTTGCATAAACTATAGTTATCTTTTCTTTCTTAACAATTTCAAGTAAATCCTTGACCTTTTTATTGCCCTTCAGCTCTTCTCTGTACTTTAGCCTGAACTCTTCCCATTTTTCAACATCGTGAGAATACCATTTTCTGAGTTCGTTGCTGGGCGCAATTTCCTTCATCCAGATGTCTATCTTTTCTTTTTTGATGCCCCTCGGCCATAACCTTTCAACAAGGACCCACTTGCCATCTCTTTTGTCCTTTTCCTCATAAACGCTTTTGTGGTTTATCAATGCAATATGTAGCACATATTTGAATAAAAATTTTTGTTAAGCTTTTGTCTTACGTTGTTTTTGATCTGAAAAAGTATTTATATGTGTTTCATAGAATTATGATGATGTCAGAGGAAAAAAAGAAGCTAGCTGAACAGATAGACAGGGTCGCTATAACAAAGTACTATCCCGATAAAGGCTACGTTGAGCTCACTAGAGGTTTTCCAGAAGAGAGTTACCTCTGGAACGAAGACTTTCATCCAACTCCAGTTAAATACAGGAACTGGGGAACCCTTACGTACTTTGCTATCTGGTTCGGGATGTCGATGGAAGTTGAAAGCTGGGCCCTCGTTTCAATAGCTTACTCTTTCGGGCTTAACTGGTTCTGGGGGCTGATGGCTGTTTTGCTCGGAAACCTTATCATCCTTATCCCGATTCTCATAATCAGCCACGGGGGAGCTAGGTACGGAATCCCAGAAACCATAATAACGAGATCCAGGTGGGGAGTTTACGGGGCCTGGATCCCTAACATAATAAGGGGGATAATCGGAGCCGGATGGTGGGGAATAGACACCTGGATCATAGCTGAATCTTTCGGTGCTATGTACATAGTCGCAACCCATCAGGTTGATAAGCTGCTGATTTTAGCTCAGCAGTACCCGGCAACTCTTCCTTTCCTTATTTCCACCATAAACCCCATGCTCTTCTGGACTGTATTCATAATAACTATAATAGCAAGGGTAGTTCTGCTTTATTACTCCCCTCCTAAAACTGGTCAGAGGGTTCTTCAGATGGTAAGCTGGAGCGTTCCTTTCATAGCTTTTGCTGGATTCTTTATAGCTTTCTTCAGCGTTATGAGCAAAGCAAACTGGCAGTGGACCAGCATATTATCTATACCAACTACTGTTTCTGGGTCAGCTTTCTGGTTTGCCCTGATAGGCCTGATAAACGCTAACGTGGCATTCTGGGCAACTATGGCCCTTAGTATGCCGGATTACAGCAGGTTCGCAAAAAGCCAGTACGCTCAGAGCTTCGGACAGATCCCCATGCCTCTCTTGATGACAGCAATAGGGGCTTTTGGCCTGATAACAACAGGTGCATCGATAGCGGTTTTCAAGATACCAATATGGGACCCGATAGTGCTTACAGCCCTTGCCGTATCAAACCCAGCGCTTGCTTTCACCGGTCTTTTCCTGCTAATGCTGGGAGTTGTAGTCGTAAACATATACGCTGATACTGTGGGCCCCGCTTACGATTTTGCAAACCTTTATCCAAAAAAGATAAGCTGGTTCAGAGGGGTAATCATCGTTATAGTAATAGCTGCACTGCTTCAGTCCTGGAGCTATTACTTCAGCGCTTTCAGCTATGTAGAAAACTGGCTTTTGACGTACGGGGCTCTGCTCGGGGGCGTTGAAGGTATAATCTTGTTTGATTACGCAATAGTTAGGAGGTTCAAGTTTGAGCTCCCGGACAACTACCTGACTTACGGCAGGTTCAGGTATTTAAAGGGAGTTAACCCGGCTGCGGTCATAGCATTTATAGTATCGATGGTGCTCGTCTTTCCTCCCAACACTTACCTGCCAACTTCAATAGCACAGCTCTATCCATACCAGACATGGGTTTTCCAGAACGCCTGGCTGTCTGCAATACTCATAGCAGGGATAGTTTATCTTATTCTTATGAAGTTCTGGGTTATACCTAAATACCAGCCTATGCTGAAGGGCGGCCTCCTCAGTGGCTATATAGCTGACGACACAAAGATAATTTTCTCAAAAGAAAGGAACACGAATTGAGCTTTATTTTTTGATTTTTATCCTCAAACTCATAAGAGATTGAGTTTTTATTGTCAAATTCCAAAAAGAATAAATCTGACGCAAAACAACCTATCCTTTACCGTTGACAGAACAAGAATTGATTCCTAAAAGTGTGCCCCGCCTTGATTCTTATGAAAAAGTCACGGGGAGATTAAAGTTTTTTGGGGACGTTTACCTCAACGGAATGCTTACGGGCTACGTCGTGAGGAGCCCCTTCCCTCACTGCATCATAAATTCAATCAACGTGGAGAAAGCTCTCAGGGTTCAGGGCGTAAGAGCCGTGCTCACGAGCAAAGAAATACCCGGGATAAACAGGTATGGCCCCTATGACGATGCCCCGATACTTGCAGATAAAAAGGCAAAATACTACGGAGAAGCCATAGCTTTGATAGCGGCTGAGAGCATTGAAAGCGCTAAAAAGGCTGAAGAGGAGCTCGACCTCAAGTGCAGCCATTTACCTGTGGTTGAAAACATCGAGCAATCTGTTGAAGGAAAGGTTCTTGTGCACGAAAATGGCAACATAGGGGTTCACTTTCACGTTACACGGGGCGACCTCGATTACTATGAAAAGAATTCCGATTTTGTATTTGAAAGAACTTACAGGACCCAGTTCCAGAAGCACATGTACCTCGAGCCTGAAAGCGGCTATGCTTACATAGACGATCATGGCAGGATAAACGTCTTCTCAAACGGCCAGAACCCGCACGCGGACAGGAAAATAATCGCCAGGGCTCTCAAGATCCCTGAAGAAAACGTAAGAGTGGTAAGCTACCCAACAGGCGGGAGCTTCGGAGGCAAAGAGGAGTCCCCGTTCCCTGCTTTTCTCGCCCTTTTGGCGTTTTATTCTCACAGTCCCGTAAGGATTATGTATTCAAGGGAGGAATCCGGAATTGCGGGCGTGCACAGGCACGCTTCAAAGATAGAGCTGAAAACTGGGGTCATGAAGGACGGTACATTCACATTTAACATCTCACGAGTTTACCTCGATACAGGGGCTTACATGATCTGGGGGCCAAACGTCCTGGGAACAGCCATGGAGGTTTCAAACGGGCCGTACCGCTTTTACGCTGTTGATGCAGAAGGATTTCTGGTTTACACGAACAACGGGGTTTCTTCAGCTTTCAGGGGCTTCGGCGCTCCCCAGGGTTCTTTTGCCATGGAATCTCTTATTGACGAAATTTCCAGAGAGCTGGGCATCGACCCTATAGATTTCAGGCTTAAGAACCTCCTGAAAGACGGCGACACAGCACCTTTCGGAAATAAGGCCAGGGGGCTTGAAGGCGTGAGGAAGGCTCTGGTCATGTCAAAGGGCTCAAGAATCTTAAGGTCTGCAAAGACAGAAAACGAGTTTTACAAAGAAGGAATAGGGGTCGCGCTTGGCATGAAGGGCATAGCTTATGGAAGCGATGAGCCGCCTGTAAACGTTGCTTTGGAGGTTGACCCTAAGGGTTTTGTAAAAGTGTATTTTTCAAACGTTGATTACGGTCAGGGGATAATAACTGGAAACGCCCAGCTAGTTTCCATGAAGCTGGGAATACCAGTAGAAACGATAAAAGTTTACAACGCTGATACCGACCTTTCCCCTGATTCAGGTTCCTCAAACGCTTCCAGAAGCACTGTAACCAGCGGGATGGCTCTGGTAAAGGCCTGCGAGAAGCTTGTAGGAGACATCGCTGTAAAGCTTTCAGAAGCTCTCGGTATACCGTTGCAGAAAGTCGATTATGCAGGGGGAAAATTCATAACTCCTGAAGGATCATTGAGCTTGTTTCAGGCAGTGAACAAGATAAACGAAGGGAAGAGCTTTAGAATCGAGTTCACTTACAACCCCCCTGAAGTTGAGAAAAAGATAGAGGGCATGAAAGAAGCTCCAAGGTTCTTCTACACTTATGACGTCCTGATAACAAAGGTTGACGTAGATACCTTAACGGGCAGGATAATAGTCAAAGAAATGGATCACTTTGTAGATGCAGGAAACATAATCAACCCGGTAATAGCTGAATCTCAAGTAGAAGGGGCCGCGATACAGGGGCTCGGGCTTGCTCTTTATGAGGAACTCAAGTACAGCAAAGGGATCCCGCTGAACACAAACTACACTACATACATAGTCCCTTCATCAAAGGACATACCAGAAATCAGAACGTATTTTGCAGAATCTTATGAAGATCTGGGGCCTTTTGGAGCTAAAGGAGTTGGCGAAATAGGGCTGGTTCCCGTTGCCCCGGCGATAGCGAGCGCGATAAGGGACGCCCTGGGAATATCGATCTACGAGCTTCCGCTTACAGCTGAAAAAATAGCAAAAGCCATGGAAATTTTAAAAAAGTAAGTATTATAAGCTCAAGATCATTTGTTTGATTAAACCAGGCTTCCAAAAAAGTTAAGATTTTTTAAGTTAAACAAATATATTAAAAAATACAGCATTTTAAACATGGGAGTTAAAATAGTAAAGGCCGATGAGGCGATCGGGAAAAAGCTAGCTTACGATACCACTCTTGTTACAAAGGAAAGGGCCCAGGTTCTTTACGAAAAAGGCACTCTTATAACCGAAGATGAGGTAAAGAGGCTTAAGGATTCCGGGGTTTACTACGTTTATGTTAATGATGAAGGAGAAGAAGAGGTTTACTATGAATGGGAAATAAGCGAAGCTGTTTGCAAGAAAGCAATCGACGGAAGGTTCTTAGAGTATAAAGTAGGAAAGCAGGGGGCTGTCCTAGTCTATTCAAAGGTTCCGGGAATAGTTCAGGTAAACAGAGAAGCTCTTAAGGTTTTGAACTCATCAGGCACAGCGCTTCTAATAAGCAAGGCTTCAGGTACCGCAGTTGGCTCACACGAGCTTGTAGCCGTAATCGACTCTCTGCCGCTGTACGTTGAAAAGGAAAAGTTTGAAAGCACACTAAAAGATCTCAGGCTTGCTCTAACCTTACAGCAGTTTAAGTACAGAAGGGTCGGAACCGTAATAACTGGAACCGAGGTCTACGAAGGAAGAAAAAAGGACCTTTACAGCGATATACTGAGCGAAAAGGCAAGAAAATACGGATGGGAAATAGTTAGCAGAGAGATAGTACCCGATGATGAAGATAAAATATCCAAAGCGGTGGAGAAATCCCTCGAAAACGCAGATGCCGTAATAATAACGGGGGGCATGTCCGTCGACGCTACAGACAGGACGCCCGCAGGAATAAGAAAGGCAGGCGCAGATGTGATAGCTTACGGAATACCTGTAAAGCCAACCACGATGTCTCTTATAGCTTTTAAGGGAGAGAAGATAATTTTCGGGATTTCCGCAGGCGGAATACATTACAGGGATCTTAACTCCATAGATATAATATTCACAAAGCTCATGGCTGGCTGGAGGCCAACTAAAGAAGATATAGCGCTGCTGGGAGACGGTGGCCTTTTGCCCAACTTTGAACCTTCTTCAAAGCTACATTCAGAATAACACTTGTGTTTTGAAAAATTAAAAGCAAAAAAGAAAACTTTAGAGTATTTTAAAATTCTTTTAAAGCTTACTCTTCTTTTACGTGTAGCTCTCCGTACCTGCCAACGTTTAGCCTTTTTACTCCTCTGTATGTATTAACGTATCCGTTCACGACTTCGACGGTGTCCCCTTCTTTTACCATGTCTATCTGTTCGTTCCAGAGGTTCAGAATTATGCTGCCTGTTTCATCTTCTATAGTTGCTTCTGCAACCCTCGATTCACCACGTGTAGTGTTAACGTTCTTTGGCTCGGATATCTTGCTTACCTTTCCAGTCACCGTTACTTTCCTACTATCTTCCTTTATTTCCGCTATCTTCAATGTTTTGATATTAAAATATGTACTATAAAAGCTTAATCTATAAACATTACAAAAGACCTAAAGCCCGGCCTTCTCAATACGGAGAGAAGGTCAGATTTTAAGTGTATACAAACGAGAATACATGCTTAGGATTTTTCTGAATGCTTTATGCAAACACAAAAAAGAGAAACGTTTAAAACTTCTATTTTTATAACTAGATTAAGCCCTGGTAGTATAGCGGCCCAGTATGCGGCGCTGTCA